>Ga0163144_10012262_pt1 | contig 18022 bp, 16 predicted proteins | sample OliLak19BULKMAT1_FD_123175 | JGI IMG/M metagenome (GOLD analysis project Ga0163144, IMG submission 123175) | Freshwater microbial mat bacterial communities from Lake Vanda, McMurdo Dry Valleys, Antarctica - Oligotrophic Lake LV.19.BULKMAT1 | ecosystem: Environmental > Aquatic > Freshwater >... | reverse complement strand
GTGCAAAACCCCAAGCGGTTTTGCTTTTAGCCCGCATAGGACGCACGCTCACGCAAGCTCACCGCCTGGCCGCCGACAAACGCCGGAAAAAGGACGCAGAAAGCATGAAATAGGCGGGCTAGCGCGCGTTTATTGGGTGAAGGCCGTCCTCCCGACGGCCTTTTGAACGGGCGTGGCGGTCGCGGACGATCGCCGCGACCCCCGGACGGCGATCGCGTTCACGGTCGCGGTTCAACGGTTCTCATACGCCCAGCGTTGAACTCGGCCGCGGAGGTGCTTCCCTCGCGGTCATGCGTGCTTTCTTCGCCCCGCTCGCCAGCCTCGTTCTGCTCGCCGCGACCGCCTTTGGCCAGGCGCCGAAACCGAACATCATCTTCATCCTCGCCGACGATCTCGGCTACGGTGAGCTCGGCAGTTACGGCCAGAAGCTCATCCAGACGCCGCACCTCGACCGGCTCGCGGCCGAGGGCATGCGGTTCACGCAGTTCTACGCCGGCAGCACGGTGTGCGCCCCGTCGCGCAGCGTGCTGATGACCGGTCTCCACATGGGCCATACGCGCGTGCGCGGCAACGCCGGCGGACGAAACATGATCGCGCAGACGCTGCGCACCGGCGACGTGACCGTGGCGCGCGTGCTCCAACAGGCGGGCTACGCCACCGGGCTCGTCGGCAAGTGGGGCCTCGGCGAGGTGGACAGCGAAGGCGAGCCGCGGAAACACGGTTTCGATTACTACTTCGGCTTTCTCAACCAGACGCACGCGCACAACCACTTCCCGGCCTTCCTCTGGCGCAACGGCGAGAAGATCATGCTGCCGAATGAAGTGAAAGCCGTCGGCGAGACGCCCGGCGCGGGTTACGCGACGAAGCGCGTGGTCTATGCCGATGACCTGTGCGCCGAGGATTCGCGGGCGTTCGTGCAGCGGCATAAGGACAAGCCGTTCTTCCTGTTTGTCTCGCTCGTGACGCCGCATGCCAACAACGAGCGTTCGCGCGAACTCGGCGAGGGCAACGAGGTGCCCGACCAGGGCATCTACGCGGATCGCCCCTGGAACGACGCGGCGAAGAACCACGCCGCGATGGTGACGCGCCTCGACCGCGATGTCGGCGCCCTGATGGCGCAGCTCAAGGAGCTGAAGCTCGACGAGCGGACGCTGGTGATGTTCTCGAGCGACAATGGCCCGCACAAGGAAGGCGGCCCAAGTTACGATCCGTCGTTCTTCAGCGTCAGCGGTCCGGTGACGGGCCTGAAGCGCACCCTGACCGACGGCGGGATCCGCGTGCCGTTCCTCGCGCGCTGGCCCGGCAAGATCAAGGCCGGCGCGGTGTCGAATCACGTCGGCTATTTCGGCGACATGATGGCGACGTGGAGCGAACTCGCGGGCGGGCGGGCGCCAGCGAAAGTCGACAGTATCAGCTTCGTGCCGACGCTGCTGGGCCGCGGCCCGCAGCCGAAACACGAGTATCTCTACTGGGAGTTCTACGAGCAGGGCGTGAGCCAGGCCGTGCTGATGGAGGGCCGCTGGAAGGCGATCCGGTTGAAGACGGCCACGGCGCCGATTCAGCTCTTCGACCTCGCGAGCGACCTCGCGGAGAAGACGGATGTGGCCGCCAAGAATCCGGCGCTCGTGGCGCGGGCGGTGGACCTGTTCAAGACCGCGCGCTTCGACAACGAGCACTGGAAGCTCGCCGCGCCGCCACCCGCCGCACCGAAGTGACCGGGCGGGAAGGTGCTGAAGGGGATGAACCACTGATGAGTTTCAGCAAGGGCTGAAACTTTTTGGAGAGCTTCGGCTCATCGCCTTCGCGGCAACAATGGGCCGGCCAATGGCCGGCTCTTTTTTCGGCCATGGGCCGACCCGTTCTTGATCCGGAGGCGATTAGCCGAAGGGGTGAACAGGTTTCAGCCCTTGCTGAAACCCATGAGAGGTTTCTCCCTGATTCCCCGCTGCGGCTATTTGCCGAGCGGCAGCGTGAACACGAAAGTCGCGCCCTTGCCCGGCTCGCTCGCCTCCGCCCAGATTTGGCCGCCGTGGTCCTCGACGATCTTCTTGCAGATCGTGAGGCCGAGGCCGGTGCCGTGCGCCTTGCCGTGCGTGGCGAACGGCCGGAAGAGCGACTGCGCGATCGCCGGCGCGATGCCGCGGCCGGTATCCTCGACCTCGATGCGCAGCTCGTGCGCGGACGGGATGAACCGCAGGAAGATTTTTCCGCCGTCGGACATCTCGTCCACCGCATTGTTGAGCAGATTGTAGAAGAGCCGCGAGAGGCGCTTCGGCTCCATGCGCACCGCCAGGGCGGGTGGCTCGTGCTCGAGAATCAGCTTCACGCCGCGATCGGCGATCTCCTGGCGGATTTCCTCCGCCAGCGGGTTCATGTAGCGCGCGAAGTCGACGACCTTGAGCACGGGTCGCTGGCCGGAGGGCTTGGTGAACTCGATCAGCTCCTGCAGCATGTTGGTCATCCGCTCCACCTGGCGCGCGATCTTGTTCTGCGCCTTGTGGCGCATGGGCGGCAGGGTGTCGTCGCTGCACGCGAGCTCGGCGGCGAGCCCGATGATGGTGAGCGGGTTCTTGAAGTCGTGCACGATGGTGCCGGCGAACCGGCCGATGACGGCGAGCCGCTCGGCCTGGATGATTTCGTCCAGATACTTCTGGTTCAGCGCGCGCATCCGGATGCTGAATTCGCGCACGATGTTCAGCGCGAGCTGCGGGCGGTGCTCGAGGAGCTGCAGCAATTTGTCGCGGCCGAGGAAGAACGCGCGCACCGGCGTCTCCGCCGTCGCAGTCGCGGAGCGGGGCGCATCATCCACCACCGCCATTTCGCCGAAAAAATCACCGGCGCCGATCGTCGCGAGCGTGCGCGAGTCGTTCTGGCCGACGAGGGCCGAGATGCGCACCTCACCCGATTCGACGACGTAAAACCCGTCACCGGCCTGGCCGGCGGAGAAGATCACTTCGCCGGCGCCATAGGTGCGCACATGGCCCTCTCCCTCGAGGGCGTGCAGCTCTTCGCTGAGCACGCCGACAAAACGGTTCGCATTCGCAGAGGCCATGGGCGGACTCAGCGTATTGGTCGGGGCCCGGTCGTAAAGCCGAGAGATACCCCAGCGCGCGCGAAAGGTCGGGCCGCGTCCGCGCGGCCTCCCCGATTCCGGCCCGAGGGGGTGGGGCGCGCTCCAACGCGCCCCACCCGAATCAAGCTACCCTCTCGCGTCGATGACCGCGGACCGCGCACCGCCCCGCGTGAACGGAGCGAAGGGTGCGGCCGGCTTACTTCTTCGCGAGAAGCTCGGGGGCGGCGAGTCTCGCCGCTTCCTGCCGCCACGCGGCGACAACCGCCGGCGTGGCCAGCGAAAGCGTGTGGACGCGGCCGGCGGTGAAGCGCACCACCAGCGTGCCCTCGGCGTCGCTCCCGGCGATCTGTCGCCGGTGATAAAGCCAGGTGCCGTCCGCCAGGCGTGCGTCGGGCTGGCCCAATTTCGCCGCCACTTGGATTCGAAACGTGCCGGGTTCGACATGCTCGCCCGCGTGCGTGAGTGCGACATGCCCATGGCGCGCGAGAAGCTGGGCGGCGGTGTGCGGCGCGGGTTGCGCGGCGGCGGGCAGCGCGGCGGTGAGCGACGCGGCGGCGAGCAGTGCAAAGAACAGGGATGAGCGTGTTTGTTTTTTCATGGGAGAAATCGGTGGAAGGAGTGGCGGCGAGGCGCCGGGTGATGAGCCACGTTGCGGGGCGTCGCGCCGGGCCGCGAGGGGACGCGAGTGAACGGCTCGTCGCCGGAGCGAGGTGCGCCGCCGTCCGAGTGAACCGCTCGCCGGCCGAGTGAACGGCGCGGGAACCGCCTCGACGCGGCGCGCTGCCGCGCCGAACATCCGGGGCATGCTTCGCCGTCTCGTGCTCCTGTTGGGGATCGCGCCGATGCTGACGTGGGTGGTGTCCGCCGCGCAGTTGCCGCGGCCGCACCGCTACCCGCCGGAGCTGCCGTGGCCTTCGCTCCCGGAGATCCGGTTCCAGCGGGGTGACGATCCGCGTTGGGCGGAGAAGAATTTCGACGACGCGGGGTGGCGGCGGATCGAAGGTCGCGAGCTGCCCTCGCGCGATGGGATCTATTGGGTGCGCTGGCGCGTGCAGCAGACGGATCCCAAGCGGTTGCGGACGCGCGACGGACTCCTGCTGAAAGTGGTCGCGAGTTACGATCTGTATTGGGACGGCCACCTCCTCGGTCGCAACGGCCGCGTCAGTGCGCAGGAGGAAGACGAGGGGCCGGGCGTGGTCGATGCGTTGTTTCAGATCCCCTCCGAGTTGCTCGGCGTGGGCGAGCACGTCGTGGCGCTGCGGATGTCGAGCTGGAACACCGGGTTTCGTTCGCCGACGTATTCGCTGCTGTTCGGCTTCGGCAATTTCCGCACGATGCTGGTCGAGCGTTCGCGCACGGCGATCCTCTCGGTGATGGCGGTGGGCGCGGCGTTGGTGGGCGCGACGGTGTTCGGCCTGATGTGGCTGCTGGCGGGGCGGCGGAGGCCGGTGCTGTTGTTCAGCCTGCTGTTTCTGTGCGTGGGGTTGATGCAGGCGCTGCAGGCCTGGCGCTGGCTCTACGATTATCCCTATAACTGGCATCATCCCCGACTCGTCGTGATCACGAGCCTCACCACGGCGATGGCCGTGTTGCTGCCGGCCTTCGTGCTGTATCATTTCGAGCTGGAGCGGCGGTGGTGGCTCCACGGCACGATGGCGGTGCTGTTGACGGCTGCGTGGTTTGTCAGCCCGATCTACAACGCGATCGGCCTGGCGCTGTGTGCGGTGGGCTTTTGCAGCGCGCTGGCCCTGGCGTTGCGTGCGGTGGGGTTGCGCCGGCGTGGCGCGGGTTTCGCGTGCGCGGGACTGGGCGCGAGCGTGGCCGCGCTGTTCGCGGCGCCGCGGGATTTTCTCGATCATGCGTTCTTCATCAGCGCGGGGCCGGCCATCGCCGGCCTGCTCGTCGCGCTCGTGCTGCAATTGCGCGATGAGCGCCGCGAGGCGCAGCAGGCCGTGCTGACGGCGGCGCGGCTCGAGATCGAGCTGTTGAAGAAAAACATCCAGCCGCACTTCCTGCTCAACACGCTCGCGACGATCATGGAGGTCATCGAACGGGAGCCGAAGACGGCGGTGATCCTGATCGAGGCGCTGGCGACGGAGTTTCGGATCCTCGCGCGCGTATCGGGCGAGAAACTGATCCCGCTGGCACAGGAGATCGAGCTGTGCCGGGCGCACCTGCACATGATGAGCCTGCGCAAGGGCGCGCAGTGCGCGCTCGAAGTCACCGGAGCCGACGAGGCGGCCTGGGTGCCGACGGCGCTTTTTCACACGCTGATCGAGAACGGTCTCACGCACCTGCTCCCGCGGGATGGCCGGCAGAGCTTCGTGCTGCATGCGGCCCGCGCCGCCGGCCAGGATCGCTACGCGTTCTTCGCCTATGGCGATTCGGCGGAACCCCCGGGCGGCGACGCGGCGAGGCGCGAAGGCACGGGCCTCCGCTATGTGAAGGCGCGGTTGGAGGAGAGCTTTCCAGGCCGCTGGAGCCTGCGGTCGGGTCCGACGGCGGAAGGCTGGCAAACGGACATCGAGCTTCGTCAACCTGCCTGAGACCCATGTGTGCCGCGATTCGATCCCTGCGCTGGAGCCTGCTCATGACCGTGACGTTCGCGACCGTGGCCACGTTGTGGTCCGCGGAGACGCCGCCGGCGCGCGATGGCCGCACCTGGCGGCATCCGGCGGAATTGTATCATGCGGCGTTGCGGCGCTGGTTTGTGGACCTGCCGGCGGAATTGCAGTATTCCGAGGGGCGGTTCCAGACCGGCGACGACCTGCGCTGGGCTCAGCCGGACTGGGACGATCGGAGCTGGCGGGCCTCGAACTTCTGGGATCTGCCGGCGCGGGCCGGCATCCACTGGCTGCGCTTCCGCGTCCGCATGGGCGACCGCGGGCAGCTCCGCATCCCGGGGGGCGTGATGACGTCGTCGGTCATCGCGTATGAGCTTTTCTGGGACGGCGTGTTGGTGGGCAACTCCGGCGTGCCCGGCATGAGCCGCGAGGCCGAGGTGCCCGGGCGCGTGGACAACTGGTTTTCCATTCCGGCGCACCTGCTGGGCCCGGGTGAGCACGTCGTGGCCATCCGCAGCTCGAGCTACCGCTGCGGATTTCCGGCGGAGAGATCCGGCATCCGCGTGATGATCGATGCGCCGGGCGTGTTGCAGGAGAAGGCCACGCGCGAGGCGGTCGGGCCGACGCTGGCGGCGGGCGCGATGTTCATGGTGGGTATGGCGAGCCTGATCATGTGGCTGCTGGCGGCACGGCGCGGGACGTTGCTGATGCTGGCGGTGATGTGCACGGCGATCGCGGCGATGCAGGCGCTGCACGCGGTGCGCTGGGTTTTCCACTATCCGGCCGACTGGCACCACGCGGCACTCCTGGCGATGAAATGGCTCGTGGTCGTGCAGGGCTTGTCGCTCGTCGCCTTCGTCGTGGCGCACTTTGCGCTGCCGGGCCGCTGGCGATTCGCCGGGGCGCTGGTGGCGGCGTTCGCGATCGTCGCGTGGGTGAGCCCGGAGCGGATCAATGTCGAAGGCGTCTATATGCTGGCAGTGGGCGTGGCTTTGTCGCTGGGGGGCGCCATCTGGGCGGCGCGGCATCGCCGGCGGGATGCGTGGCCGTCGATCGCCGGCCTTTCGATCACGATGCTCTTCCTCCTGGCGGAGTTGGAGGATTTCCGGACGAATTTCTTCCTGAAATTCCTGCCGGCGGCGCTGGGCCTGGTGGCCTCGCTGGCGCTGCACCTGCACGACGAGCGCCGGCGCGCACAGGCCGCGAAGCTGGCGGCGGCGCGGCTCGAGCTCGAGCTGCTGAAGAAAAACATCCAGCCGCACTTCCTCCTGAACACGCTCGCGACCATTCTCGAAACGATCGAGCAGGAGCCGAAGACGGCGGCGGCGCTGGTCGAGGCGCTCGCGGGGGAATTCCGTATTCTCTCGCGCGTCGCCGGAGAGAAACTCATCCCGCTCGGCCAGGAACTGGAGCTGTGTCGCGCGCATTTGCGGGTGATGAGCCTGCGCCAGGGAGTGAGCTGTTCGCTGGAGGTGCGGGGCGCCGACGAGCACACGCTGGTCCCGCCCGCGCTGTTTCATACCCTGGTGGAAAACGGCCTCACGCACCTGCAGCCACGCGCGGGCCGGCTGGAATTCGAGCTCACGGCCGAATCGCGCGCGGACGACGCGCGCTACGTGCTGGTGGCGCGCGGGGTCCGCCACCCCGCCGAACCGGGAACTCCGGCCCGGGAAGGCACGGGCCTGCGTTACATCAAGGCGCGGCTCGAAGAGAGCTTCACCGGCCGGTGGGCCGTGCGCGGCGCCCCCGTCGCGGAAGGATGGGAAACGGTGATTGAAATCGGGAACGCGGCCGTCCCCGGTCGCCCGGGGTCCGAGATGCGGCCGGGGACGGTCGCGCTCCCAGGAGAACAACCGGCATGAGAGTTCTGATCGTCGAAGACGAGCCGCTGCTCGCGCAGCGGCTGGAGCGTTTCTGCCGGGAGATTCTCGGCGAACGGCTGGAGTCGATTCGCGTGGCCACGCTCTTCTCCGAGGCCAGCGCGCGGCTCGACGAGTCGCCGATCGATTTGCTGCTGCTCGACCTCAACCTGCACGGGCGCGACGGCATGCAGTTGCTGGCGTCGAGCGTGGCGGGTTCGTTTCACACCGTGATCGTTTCGGCCAACACCGATCACGCGCTGCGCGCCTTCGAATATGGCGTGATCGATTTCGTGCCGAAGCCGTTTTCGAAGGAACGGCTGGCGCAGGCGCTGCAGCGGGTGACCGGGATTGATGGGCGCGCGGCCTGCGCGGCGAAATTCGTCGCGGTGCGCAAGCTCGGCAAGGTCGAGCTCGTGCCGATCGATCGCGTGCTCTACGTCGAGGGCGCGGGCGCGTATGCCGAGCTCGTGCTCGACGACGGCCGGCGTGAGCTCCACGACAAGACGCTGGAGAAACTGCACGCGCTGCTGCCGCCGGTGTTCGAGCGGATTCACAAAAGCTACGTGGTGCGGCTCAACGCGGTGAAGGCGCTCCACGCCGCGGAAGGCAGCCACTACGAGGTCGAGCTGAAGAACGGCCTGCGGTTGCCGGTGGGGCGGACGCGGTATAAGGAATTGCGCGAGAAGCTGGGGTGAGAAACTCCGTCTCGGACGCGGAGGACTGGACAGGATTTGCAGGATTGGCCGGATTGGATCCGGCTCTGAACCTATCCTGTAAATCCGGTTAATCCTGTCCCAAAACCGGGCGTTACTTTTTCGCGGCGCCGGGTTCGGGGTTGCGGCACGACTGCCAGGCGAGGAAGCGCCACTTGCCCTTTTCCTCCCGCCAGACGGCGAGGTAGTTCAGGTCGAGCGCGGTCTTCACCTTCGTCTGCTTGTTGATCATGTTCACGATCACGCGGCCCTTCATCAGTGCGATCCCGGGACCGGCCGGGACGAACGTGCGCTCCTTGTAGTCGAAACCTTCATACCCGGAGGCGCTCGTCAGGATGCCCTGAATCTGCGAGGCCTTGTTGTCCACCTTCCCGCTCGAGTGCGCGTAATGGAGGTCGTCGGAATAGCTGGCTTCGAGTCCCGCCCGGTCGCCGGCTTTGGTCGCGGCGAGTCGCGCGTCGTCGGCGGCGCGAAGGGCGGCGGTGAGCTTGTCGTCGGCGGCATGCCCCACAGACAGGATGGGGATGGCCGCAAGAATGCACATAAGGCGCAAAAAACGCCGGAGGGTGACGGAGGCAGGGTATGTTCTCATGGGAAGTTTTTTTTGCGCCTTCTGCGCTTTCGTGCGGCTGGTCAAACCTGCGGAGGGTCAGCGCTTCACCGGTTGCGGTTTTCCGCCGTCGTCGATCGCGACGTAGGTGAACGTGCCTTCGGTCACGTGCAGCGATCTCGTGTCGGCGTAGCGCTGCACCCAGGCCTCGACGCGAATCTTCATCGAAGTGCGGCCGATGCCGGGCAGTTGGGCGTAGCACGTCACGACATCGCCGACATTGACCGGACGGAGGAAGCGCAGGTGCGCCGGCATCCGGAGTATTTCTGGCGCGACGGGCGCCTCCTCGCGGTGGACGGTATCCAGTTCAGCCTGTACAATACCCCGCAGAACAACCAGAAGCTGCGCAAAGCGAAGAGCCGTCGCGGGCGCGCGGCCTTTGCCAGGATCGTCACCCGTGTGCTGCTGGAAGTCGGCTTGCACAATCCGCTGGCCGCAGCCATCGGCCATGACGGACGCTCGGAAGGGGAGTTGAGCCGCAGCTTGCTGGAGCAACTGCCCGCGCGGGCGCTGTTGCTGGCCGACCGGCTCCACGGTGCGCGATGCTCGCACTACCGGAGCAAGTCCGAAACGAGTCTCCGCCGCCGAGTCTGGCGTGGAGGATGCGCGTGCGTCACTGGCGCGTGGGCGGATGGGAAAGGCGATCGACCTTTGCGGCAAAGCTTGGCGGACCTGGCAAAGAATTAGGGCATCATTGCGCGGAGCCGCAACGCGGCGACAAAGCAATCGACCACGGATTACACGGATGGCACGGATTAAAAACCGTCCCATATCCACCGTTCAAGCGGCGTTGCCTCTATGCGGGAGGCCTGACCTCCGGGCAGGCCGTCAGCGTCCCTGCCCCAAACCAGCCCGCCCGGAGATCGGGGCCCCACCTCGATCGTCGCGGTCATGAACCGATTCCCGGAAAAACGTCTTCGAGTCGATTGACCGCGAATTACACGGATCGAACGGATAAAACCTGCCCCGTAGCCAAAGTGACGAGTGACCTGTGCTGAAGGATATATATAACGCGAGAACGAGGCCGCGTGCGGGCCTTTCCCGGGCGAATTTAATTTGCAGAATCCCGACTGAGTTCGATTTCACGCGGGGTGGGAGCGAAATCGATCGAGCAGGAAGCCTGTGGTCAGGAATGCCCCTGGGTAACTGGGCGATCAGAAAACCAGAGAGACGGCGGTGATCGAAATCCGCAACCGGCTCCGCTTCCTCCGCGTGCCCGCCTGTTACGGCTTTGATCTGGAACTGAGAGGCAGCGGGCGCGGCCGCGCGATTTCGACCAGGCCCACGTTCCCCAGCGCGGGCAGCTTGAGCGCGACGCGCTTCGGGTTCACGCCAAAGTTGAAACCGAGCACGTTGAACTCGACGCCTTCCTCCCAGCCGACGGCCACGCCCAGGGCGCCGAAGAGATTGAGTTGCACGCCGGTCCCGCTCGGCGTCGGGGCGACGAGGTTTGCGCCCAGGTAATCCTTGCCGATCGCATGGGCCGGCAGGTCGGCGCGGAGTTCCGGCACCGCGCGCAGCAGGTGCGCGATGAACGTGTTGGAATTGGGGCCCGGCCAGGCGTAATACGCCGCGGCGTAGGGATAGTCGGCCACCGCCGCCTCGATTCGTTCCACGAGCGGCTCCGCACCGGGGCCGCGCACGTCGGCCAGCACGTGCGGACGATTGCCATACCAGTAGCCGTCGGCGTGACGCTGGCTGGCGCGCACGCCGTTGCCGGTGCGCCGGGTCTGGTATCCCATCAATTCATACACCGTGAACGCACCGGCGCCGGCTGGCTTCACCGCGACCCAGGTGTGCACGCTGAGATAACCGCGCCAGCCGATCGTGCGCGCCGCATAGACCTGCACCACGGCTTCGGGCGTGGTCGCCGGGTTGGGTGCGAGCCCGGCGGGAGCGCGGCTCGCCGTCCGCCAGTCCGCGGCGCCCGCTTCGCCCGCCACGCCGATGGCGAGAGCAAGCGCAGCCCCGAGCCGCAGGAATTGGACGCGGAATAACCGAGACATCGCGTGACGTTGAGGCCGCGCTGGCGCGGGCCGGCGGTTATTTCGCGCGCGGCTTGGTCAGACCCAGTTCGCGTTTGATGTTCGCGACGGACGGAAGGGAGACACCGGCCGCCGCGGCGATCTCCGCGCCGGTCTTGCCCTCTTCGCTGAGTCTTTTCACCAGTGCCTTGATCTCATCGGTGATGGTGGCGCGTTTGCGCCGGACGCTCGTGCCGTCCGGCGCGGTCTTCGCGCTCTTGCGCGCGGGGGTGCCTGCGGCGGTCGACGCTCCGGCGCTCGTGATGCGGGGACCGGCGGCTTTGCCGCCCAGGAGGCCCTTCAGGCGGGGCGAGGCAAACGCGGCGAGGGCTTTGATCAATTCGTCGACGCTCCCGAGACCGACCTGCGCGGGCAGGGCGATGAGTTCCTTTTCGCGGGCTTCGAGCAGCTCCGCTTCGAGCCTCACGAGTTCGGCTTTCTTCTCTTCGAGGGCCTGGGCAAGGGTCTGTAGCGTAGACATTGTCCCTTACGCTGGAAGCCAGGCGACGTGACGCAACCGGAGAATGAAGCCAGCGCGGAGACGCCGACGCCTCCGGCGAGTGGTCTGCCTCCGTGGGCTTGGCTCGAAGCGCCCCACCGATTCGGAGCCCAGGCCAACGAGAAAGGCGCTGCGACGGGCGTTGCGGACAGGCGCTGGAGCCCGACACGCGACCCTCGACCCACTTTCCCCTTTCAACCGCGACGGCCCTCGGCGGAGAGTGGTGGCATGCAGCCGGCTGAAATTCTGACCGACGTCGCCGCCATCGCGCGCAGGGCGGGGGAGATTATCCTACGCCATTTCGCGGCGCCGATTCCGACGACCTTGAAGTCGAGTCGCATCGATATCGTGACTGCAGCGGACACCGAGGCGGAGGCGTTTATCGTGCGCGAGCTGCTGCGCCGGTTTCCGGATCATCACATCGTCGGCGAGGAGGGCGGCGCGGGCAGGGCGCGGCGGCGGCGGCGGCGCCGTATCACTGGTTCGTGGATCCAATCGACGGCACGGTGAATTTCGCGAGCAAGCTCCCGCATTTCTGCACGAGCATCGCGCTCACCACGCCCGATCGGCAGCCGTTGCTCGGCGTGATCTACGATCCCACGCGCCGCGAGCTGTTCACGGCCGTGCGTGGCGGCGGCGCGCATCTGAACGGCCAGCCGCTGCGTGTGACGCCGACCTCCGATCTCGTCGATGCCGTGATCACCAGCGGCTTTCCCTACGACAAGCACACCAATCCCGACAACAACCTGAAAGAGTGGGCCGCTTTTCTGCTGAGAATTCGCGGCGAGCGCCGGCTCGGTTCCGCCGCGCTCGATCTCTGTTGCGTCGCCGCCGGCCGGCTCGATGGCTACTGGGAGAAGAACCTGAAGCCCTACGACGCGCTCGCCGGCATGCTGCTGGTCCGCGAAGCGGGCGGGATCGTCTCCGACTACCGCGGCGAACCGGATCCCCAGGGCGAGGACCTCGGCCGCTACGTCGCCAGCAACGGCCTCCTCCACGAGGTGATGCTCGCGGTGTTGCGGTCGGTGGGGTGAGCGCTCTCGCATCCCGCACGCCGCCGGGGAATGGGTTGAGCAGGAAACCAGGGAACCGGGCAACGGGCTCTGGCGGGGGAGAATTCAGAAGCCATGAAACCGGGAAATTCGGATTCATGGAATCCTGGCTTCCGAATTCTCCGCTGCCCCTGCGCGTTTTTGCCGCTGGTCACGGGCGCGGCGCGGTCCAAGCGTTCGCGGCGCATGAGTCGACCGATGTGTTACCGTTGTTTCTGGCCGCAGCCCCTGTGCTGGTGCGGTTCGATCACGCCCATGCCGACGCGCACGAAATTCGTGTTCCTCATGCACCCAAACGAGTTCAAGCGCGTGAAGGCGGGCACCGGCCGGCTCACGCATCTCTGCCTCGCCGACAGTGAGCTCCACATGGGCGTCGGTTTCGACGAGCACGAAGCGGTGCAGGCGCTGATTCGCGATCCGCAGAACTTTCCCGTGCTGCTCTATCCGACCCGTGACGCGCGCGATCTCTCCAAGGGCGAGCTGCAGGCTGCGGATTTCGAGGGCAAACGGCTCGTGGTGTTCTTGCTGGATGCGACGTGGCGGCTGGCGCGCAACATGTGGCGCGCCAGCCCAGGGCTGCAGCGACTGCCGCGGATCATGTTTTCCAATGCGGCGCCCAGCCGGTTCGTGATCAAGCGGCAGCCGGAGCCGGGCTGTCTTTCGACGCTCGAGGCCACGCACGAGTTGCTCCTCGCCCTCGAGCGATCCGGACTCGATCGCTACGCGCAACCGGAGCAGCTCCTCGGACTTTTCCAGCGCATGCAGGATTTCCAACTGCGTTGCGCCGCGGAAGCCGCGCGCCTGGGCGTGCGACGCCACGCGCGGCGGCCGGCTGCTGAACGTCCCGCGCGGCGGCCCGCCGACGGCGCCCGCCGCCGGCGTATCTTTCCCGTGGTGACACCCGCCGCAGGCTAAACGGGTGTCTATGAAGTCCGATCCGGGAGTAGAGGAGCCGCTTCGGCTCCGTGCCTTTCGCTCCCATTCGCTCGTGCCAGCGGACGGAATGGGAAGCCGTTCCGCTACAGCGAACGAGGGCCTTTGCGTCTCTTCCGCATTTTCACGGCAAAAATGACGGCGGATAAGATCGATCCGCTACCGCTGGACCGGCGGCGGGAGGCCGGCGAGTTTTGAGAGCCGCAGCCGCACGCGCTGTCGGATGACCCGGGTCTGCTCGGGGGGATATTGGTCCGACGGCATCATGTTCAACGCGACGTGAGTCACGGCGTTTCGGTAACGCGTGGCGCAGCCACTGTAGGCGTAGCCCGACACCGTCGACAGTCCGTCGCGCAGGGCGCGGTAGTCGCAACGATCACCGATCACCGCGGAGACGAGAAAGGGGAACTCCGACTGATCGATTTCGAGCTTCACGATCTGATAGCCGAGGCGCTTGCAGAGTGCGGTGAAGGCTTCGCGCAAACCCGCGGCCGTGTATTGGCGGTCGATCTTCGCGGGTGGCGGCACCGGCTCGCCGATCCCGAAATCGAAGACGATGCCCGGTCCATCTTCAGCGGCGGTGAGCGGCGAAAAGCCGGCCAGGCTGAAGAGAAGACCCAGGATCAAACGGGGGCGACAGGTGGCCGTGGTCAGGGGCGCGGGAAGGGGTGGGTGTCGGGACGGGCGGCGTCGCCGACGGACCGTGGGCAATGCCGACAGGGCTGACAGAAATGTGGCAGACGTTCAAGGCGCGGAATGATTCGTCGGTGGCTCGGTGGGAGGTGGGGGCGAGTTGATGGCCCGACGCGCGCCCAACAGATCGCGGCGCACAGCCCTCCCCCAAATCAAGCAGATCGACCGCGCCGCCCGCGCGGAAGACAATGGTGTTCGCGCGAAGCATGCCGCGATGTTTGCAACGTTGATCCAGGCGCCTGCCGGCTTCGCCGCCGAGTGGTTCGCGGTCACCGCCGCGGCGGCGATCCGGGTGCTCCGGCTGCGGGCGCATCCGCCACGGTCACGCGGATGAGACCGCGCCACTCGCCCCGGAGATAGCCCACCGCGGCGTCGGTCGGGTAGCGCTCCCGCAGCACGGCGCGGAGATCGCCGGGCAGCGCTTCCGGCGGGCCGTGGCATGCGGCGCATTGCGGGCCGACAGTCACGGGCTGATAGACGCGCCACTCCCGGGTGCCGTTGGCGTAGTCGACGCGCTGCAGGAGAAGCGACGGCGGTGGCGTCCCGGCCTCGATGCTGGTGCGAATGCGATCGAGGGCCTGCCCCTCGAGCGCATCGGGGGCGTTGGCGGGGTTGCGCAGCCTCAGACTGGTGCGTTTGATGGCCGTGACGCGTGGCAGCTCGGGCAGGGGGGGACCGCTCTTGGGGAGGTTGAGGAGATGGCAAACGCCGAGTCCATCGACCGGGCTGTGGACGACTACGCTCGAAGCCGCTTCGTTGATCAACCGGCGCGAAATCCACGTGGCCGCACTCTCGCCGATCCGGCGAACTTCACGCACGGCCGGATCGTCGGGGTTTACGAAAATTGCCTGGCGCAGCGGCGGCGGCGTGGCCGTGCGGTCCGCCGCGACGAGTGCGGTGAACAGAAATAGGGCGAGGATAAGTATGCGCGCGGTCATGTCGAAGTGGTTCCGTCTGGTCGAATACAACCAATGTGACGGCGTTCCGTGGAATGGGAAACGCCGATCCTGGCTTCTCCGAGTGACAGTAGCCGCAGTGGCAGGCGGCGAAAGGCGGCGCACTGGCGGCTGAGCAGAGGGGATTAGCCCGGATATTTCATGCTCTACTCGCGAGCGACCCTCCACGGTGTGCTCGGATCAAGTCTACCGATTCAACCGTTTTGGCTAACCGGGCTAAGTGCAAAACCCCAAGCGGTTTTGTTTTTAGCCCGCATAGGACGCACGCTCACGCAAGCTCACCGCCTGTCCGCCGACCAACGCCGGAAAAAGGACGCAGAAAGCATGAAATATGCGGGTTAGGCAGGAAGCCAGCCAGGAAGCGAGCCGGCGGAGAGGCGGATTCAGAAGCCAGGAAAGCACGAGGTCGGATCGAGGGGAATGGAAGCGTATCGCTCGCCAACACCATTTGCTTCCGCGAACGCCCCCACCGGTCGGGCGCTACCAGCGGCTTGGAAGTCCCTTCCTCAAACCGCGCAATCATCGTGCGCGCTCGGGCCCGTTTTCCTGAGTTGCTGATTTCCACATTGGTTTTTCTTCAGGATTCCCGGCTCACTGCTTCATCGCCTTTTCCTGCCATCAAAGATCCGGATAGCCTTCGGTCGATAGGCTGGGGAAGAGCCGCAGCGCGTTCTTGTAGTAGATCTTTTTCAACACGTCATCGGGCAGCGCCAGGCCGTAGAGTTTCCAGATCCCGTGGTATTTTCGGATGGGATCGAAGTAGTCGTCGTCCGTCTCGAGCAGCCGGAAATACGTGTGATATTCCGCGACATTGTAGGCATCCTTGCCGAAGAGGATCCGGTCTTGGTATTTGACGAGGAAGCGGTGTGCGGCGCGGGGCTGGCGGCCCAGTTCGCTGGTGATGGCGCCGATCTCGGCATACACATTGGGCAGGCGATCGAGGAGCTCGCCGAGTTTGCCGAGATCGTGACCCAGCCAGCCGAGGTGCGCATTGATGAAGATCGTGTTCGGATGCTTCGCGAAGAGCCGGTGCTGTTCGCCGATCAACTCTTCCCAGGTAAATTTGCTCTGCTCGGACTGGTTGCGGTTGGCGCGCAGTTTGAGCTCGAGCCAGCGCTCGTTGTGCTTGTCCATCGGCTGAAACAAGCCTTGCGGATCGGCGGTGTGGATGAGGACGGGGATTTTATGTTTGGCGCACACTTCCCACACGCGATCGAAGCGCGGGTCGTCGACTTTCACGCGGCCGTTGGCATCGCTCAGGGTCATGCCGAGATGCTTCCAGACCTTGAGCCCGACGGCGCCAGCCTTGATGTCGGTCTCCACCTGCGCGGCGGCGCGCGCCGGATAGTCCGGGTCGCCGAGGTTCGCATAGTCGATGTTGGTCATGACCGCGAAACGCCTGGCGTCGTGCGCCTGCATCGCCTTCACGGCATCGGCCACCCACTTGCCGTGGCCGCCGCCGACGGGGGAGTTGATGAGCGCCCGCATGTTGAGGCTGTCCATATCGCGCACGAGCTGGGCGAGCCGGCCCGGCGTGACATCGCGCTGATGGTTGTGGACGTCGATGAACGGAAACTTCGCGCGCGTGAGCGTGTGTTCGGGCACGCGAAGCGTGGACTTGGGCTCGAACTCCTCGATGGAGACCGTCTGGGCTGACGCGGTCAGGACGACGAGACACGAAAGGGCAAGCAGTGAGCGAAGCGACATGGGCAAGACGGGGAAGGGCTGAGGGGTGGCGACGACCTCCGTGGTGCGCGAAAATCACCGTGGCGTCAAATGGCGGCGTGCCCGCATCGAGGCCGCAGCGCGCACATGCCCTGACGACTCCGGCCCGCGTCCTGCGCGCGGCGCACGCCCGCTTTCGATCGGAAAGGCGAAGGCGAGACCTTCGCCCGAAGTGAGGCCAGCCCGCAGAACTTCCGGCCTGAATCACGCCAACGGCACAGAGCACCTGGCGCGGCGAAGCCGCAACCGACCAGGATTTTCAATCTTTGTCACAGAGCGCACGGAGTCCGAGCCGGAGGTCACAGAGGCAGAATTCAAGAGCGAGTCGCTCGAGATCCTCCGTGATCTCCGGCTCGATCTCAGTGTCCTCTGTGTCGAAGGATTGGGGGCTGTGGCATTTCGGATTCGAAATTGGCACGCAGGAAAACAACAAACTCCGGGAAAGTGAATAGAGCCCGGCAGTGCCATTTGGCTCGGTGAATTCGGGTCCGAACTCGGTGCGCTTCGTGAAAAGAGTTTCACGAAAACAATGATGCCTCCCGGCCCAGCAGAGTTGTGGATTTTGCGCGCTCGCGTGTCATGAGTGGCGTGGTGCCCCGGACATGAATTGCGATATTTTCGACGTGTTGTGCCTCCGCGCGAACGGGCAGTTTTGCTGCTATTGCGATGCGGGTCACGAGATCAACTTCGCCGCAGCGTCGGCGGACGAAGCGTGGAGTGTGCAGAACGTGTTCACGAGTCGTGGCTACGCCCTCGCCCGCGCGCTGTTTCGTCGCGGCTGCGCGCCGTGGGGCGAGACCTGCCGCCGCTGCGTCCTCTTTCAACCGGATGCGCCCTTCGCCCACGACCGTCCCAGCCGATATCTGCGCCAGGTGCTCTTCGAGCCATCGTTCGCGTGCGCGCTGCGCTGTCCGAGTTGCCCGCGCGCGGCCCTGGCGCCCACGCGGCCGGGGCCGGTGTTGCTCTCCGTGGATATCTGGCGTCGCGTCCTGCGGAGCCTGCGCGATGAGGACTACACGGTCGGCTTGTTCCTCACGACCGGCCTGGGGGATCCGCTCACCCATCCGCAGATCGAGGACTTGGTCGAGAGCATCCGGGAATTCTTTCCCACCACGCCGATCACGATCAACACCAACGGCAATTACCGGCTGGCGAAAGTGTTTCCCCGCCGCGCCTATCCCGACCGCTTCCTCGTCTCGGTCGACGGGCTGCACCAGCACTCCTACGAGCAGTATCGGATAAACGGTGACGTCGCGACCGCGCTGGAGTTCATGCGCGCAGCGCGGCAGGCGCCGGGGCGACGGCCGGCGGTGGAGTG
>Ga0163144_10012261_pt1 | contig 18023 bp, 15 predicted proteins | sample OliLak19BULKMAT1_FD_123175 | JGI IMG/M metagenome (GOLD analysis project Ga0163144, IMG submission 123175) | Freshwater microbial mat bacterial communities from Lake Vanda, McMurdo Dry Valleys, Antarctica - Oligotrophic Lake LV.19.BULKMAT1 | ecosystem: Environmental > Aquatic > Freshwater >... | reverse complement strand
GGCGAAAGCCCTGACCCGACCTCGGTGACGGCCTGCTGGATCTGCCACCCGCGTGTGGTCGCAGCAACGACCAGTCGCCCGAGTTGTCGCTCCAGATCAGCGCGTTGATCCGACCCCGACACGTGGGCGTACAATGCCACGGCCAGTGTGGTGTCTGTGGCCGGCATTTCGCTCGGCCCCTGCACTAAAATCGTCCCGGACGGCATCTGCCGGGCGGGCACAGGTAGTTGCCCCGCTTTAAACCAGCGGTAGGCCGTGATGTAGGCGACTCCGTTCGCACGGGCCCAAGCGCTGAGTTTCATGAGGAAGATTTGAGCATAGGTGTACACAGAAGTATATGCGCATACCAACAGCTGCGCAACCCCTCTCGTCCTCCAGTCAATACGAAGGAAAAATCGGCGATGGCCGTGCGGTATAGTATGCTAAGGAACCGCGAGTGTCCCTCCCTTTCGTGACAAATTTATGGTTGAAGTTCCGCCACCCCCGTTTCGGTTAGCTCCTGTCACGAGAAAGGGAAAGAAAGTCAGCAAGGAGGCCATCGAACTCGCGCGCCACGAGGTCAGCGAGTGGAAGGTCCGTCTCAGTGTGTGGAAGCTCGCCCGCAGCGCAATGCAGCAGTGTCTTTATGGATCGGCATCCGAAAAGTCCTTCATAGCGAAGAGCGCAAACTTTTTTGCGGCCCTCGCTGGCGTTGATTCAAAAAGGCCGTCTTTTGACGCAGGGGATCTGGTAGAGTACGACAGTCTCGCAGGCTACTTTCGCGATGAGATTGAGCAGGCCTATGTGGTGGGCTATCAAGGGGGACACTGGCCGAAGCGCGAGAAGATGGAGCAGTCCATCCTCCTCACAGGCTGCTCTCCAATTCCCATGCCACCGCTCGAGGCCATGGAACTCTTACTCACGCAGCCCTCTGAATCGGCGCGCTTGCGTATTCTGCGCACGACCTCATCCTATTCAGGCCCACAAAACGAAAACATGGGCGAATGGATTGAACCTCTCGTATCCCCACCGGCGCCAAACCTGAATCACGAACCGGACCGGAGTGAGAGGACTTGGGCTCTTACGACGGATGCGACAGGCTGTGCGCGGGTGGTCACGCTGCCGTCAGCTCCAAGTAAACCCCCCTATGGCCCGAGGCACATGACGACGTACGCCCATGGATGGATCTGGGAGGCACTTCAGCCGATGTGGGCGCGCGTCGCTGACACGTGGATGATGGAAGCCCAGTCAGATGGCGTGGAAATGACTGCACCCTTGGCCCAAGTCCTTCGCTGGAGGCGAGTAACGGGCGAAACGACGAGTGGCTGGATTGGACAAACGGCGAACGCTGGCGAGTGGAATCTGCAATTCCCTCATTCGAGAGCATGGCTGCAGGCTAATACGCTACCAGCGACCGCACTCGCAGAGAGCACAAAGTCCGCGCAAGTCGCTCAGTGGCGCCTCATGGTCTGGGAACACAGTCGAAACGTCGTTGAGCCGGCGGTTATCCTTGATCAGATCCGTACGATGTCGAACGAAGAGATGGGGGCAGTCTTTCGCAACGCAACACTGCCGGTAGAGTCCCGCCGTTTGATTCGAAACTGGGCCCTTTTTGACTTACTCCAAGTCGGAGCGGCAAACCGCAATTGGTCAGACATCGGCACCCTGTCGGCAGATATTTTGAACTCGATGGCCTATGCAAATTTTCCGCTGCCCTCGGAGGAGCTTGAGCGGATTGAACACGCCTTGCGTTTTTCAGCGGCACCGGTGCTCCGGTCCCGTTTAGCCGCGGTTCGTGAAGTGGTGCAGCAGCCATGGGCGGTCCCAGTCTTGTTCGCGCACCGCAAAAATACAATCAGTGATGAAGTGTGTACGAGACTGATTACCGCAGCACGATTTCTCACGCCATCTGACTGGCAGGCCCAGATGAAACACTTGTTATCGCAGGAGCGAAGCAAGCTGGTCATTGACACCCTCGAGGTTTTGTTACAAGAAGCGGGTCCAGACGTGTTGCAATCTCTTCCAGCAGCTTTCTGGAGACCGCTGTTCCTTGACAAGGAACAGCGTCTTCGCGAGGCATCCGTTCGAGCAGTAGGGCGCCGACAGGGAAAGAGCGAGGCAACGAGACTCGATCCCGATACCGACTCCACTGAAAAAATCGACGACTCGGCGACGACAACAATGGTATTGACGCAACACCATCGGCGTCGCCGGTAAAAGCACTCCGCTGAGCATCGCTTCACGCATTTCTAGTTGCTCCCATCGGCAGTTATAGTGAAATCGTCACGCAGCTCTCTGTGTCGTCTTTCTCTCCCACTTGCGGTATGGCGAATACTCGGTTACCATCGGACGCGCTCTTGTCGTCGGGAATATCACTCGCTCCGTGTGCCGCCTCGCATGAAGTGGTCAGCGCATTCGCACTGCAGCACGGGCTCCCCTTGTCGACGGTCTGGCCTGTCGAACAGGTCCTTGTTAAAATGGAGCATTTTTTCGACGGCCCATTTCGAGCCGCCCTGTCGCCGTCTGGGACGCAGGATGCAATTCATGAGGCTGGAGCCAGGGTGGAACAGGTACTGCGCGACCCGGCGGGATTTCCTATGTGGGTTCGGCATCCGGACGAGCGCGTCTCGGTGCTGGCGTGGAGATATTCGGGGAGATTAAAAGAACTAGACCTAGGAAAAAGCTTTGCAGCGGCTAAGTCCACGGCGACATCGGTTCTGAATCGCTCACTTGAACACTGTCGAGCCGAGGGTGCGGCACGAGCGACTGGGAAACGGAGCGGGCCGTGGTGGACGCCAGCCGTTGCGTATGCGATGCTTGAGGATGGAAGCACGTTGTGGAATGTAAGTCGGTTAGAACCAGCGGAAAAAGACCATATCAAAGCATTCGCTATACGGATGGCGGAGTTCGTTCGCGCCGCGCCACCATCGTGGGTCAAGTATCTCTCAACGGGTGATCCACTCTTGTGGAATCACAGTTTGTGGAAAGCTACTATCTCGCGAGAACTGCCGTTTGGATCGGAGCGCGTGTTAAAATGGCTCTTCGCGAAGTCTTCGGCAGATGCGTTGGCGTTGATTGAGCGGAATCTTATGGGAACTTCTGCAGTCCTGACTGTACTCGCCAGCGCAGATCCCCCCCTCGATCCTCAGGCATTACACGGTGCGTTAGAGATTCTCTTGCGGCAGGGAGTTCGAGTCAATACAGAGGATAAGAAAACATGGCGCACTGTCGTCTCAAAACGCTATCTGCGAGGGCATACCGGACGAATCGGTGAGCCTGAAACGTCACGACTGTTGGTCGATCTCCTCGGTAACGATGGAACGTCGCTCGGAGCGTGGGTGCAATATAATCTACAACACCCCGGCACTTTAATGGTTGGACGAGCACGGAGGGCGGGGGCGGCTGCTTTTCTCTTCGATCAGACACCGATTCGACATCAAATAAATGATCAGGGTCCGGTCGAGTGGGCACGTCGCATGTCTTCTATTATTCAGCACGCGCCGACGGCCCTTGGCTGGGCGCAGGCGCTAACGCTGGTTGTTGGCGAGGCTTCAGCGGACAAGGGAGCTCAGGCCTACGAGTATAACGAGCGCGAACGGTATACACACGCGGTCTGCCTGCTCGAAGAGATGCTGCGAATGGGGCCTCGAACGACAGACCAACTCAAGCCCACCATGTTTCGCGGATTGCTGACGCACGAAGATCGCGACATTCGAACGCGGGTAATTGCGCTCTTGGGACGGATGAATCCAGCGAATCCGGAGTCGTCAGCGGCAAGTCTGACAACACAGTCCACTATGAGGCGCTAAGAAACAGGTATCAGAGAGAGGTCTCTGACGGGGCACGGGGCAGGCACTCTCTTTGGAAAGGAAACTGTACAAAATGCATCGTGCGGCGAGAGAAGGTAGAACGGCACGGATCATGCGAACGAGACAGCCATGTCGACGCCCCCACGCAAGGCTGCAGATCCCAGTCCCGGCAATGATCCATCTCGCGAGGACAGACGGAGACAGCGGGCGCCCACCGACACCGCACACCGGGTGCGAATCTTCCTTGTTCCTCTACCTCTTCTGAGCCTGCATATGTCTGTGTTTGGATCGCGTTCATCATTCCGCCGGCACTCTACCGCAGCATGGGTGGGCCCGGCGCTAAAAACCCTAGGTGTGCTCGCCGCGAGCGCAATGTCACACCCCACCCTGTCCCGTCGCCGGCGCAGAAAAGGCTCCACTTCCTCGGCGGTCCTATTGTCGATTATCGCAGCTGGCGGGGTCGCATGGTATCTGTCGTCCCGAGAGCGCGATAGATCCCAACCGAGCAGCCGGCGCCGGTCAAAATTCACGGACAACGGACGAGAAGAACATAACACGGCATCCTCGGCCTCGGAAGACGTCCTCGACGTATAAGCTTCTCCGCTTCTATCAGTGGCCACACCCTCTGAGGAAGAAAAATGCCCTATCTTCCACGTATGCATACCAGACTGCAGTGGATGATGGGCCACCGGGCGGCGCTCGCAGCGTTGCTCATCGGAGCCGACTGGCTGACAAAGATTGGAGCTCACCTGTGGGCGACGCCAGGCGTCCCAACGCCCGTGCTTGGCGACGTCCTCCGCGTGACACTGCTCGCAAATCCCTACGGACCCCTCGGAATTGCGCTCGGTCCATTGACCACCCCGCTTTTTGGGACACTGTCTGTTTTGGGAGCCTTGCTGGCATGGCGATGGTGGCGCCACCCGCTCCCCGGATATGGAGCACTCTTTCTGACGTGCCTCTTTGCGGGCGCCATGGGTAATGGTGCCGAACGTATCTGGCTCGGCACTGTCACGGACTTTCTCGATCTGGGATGGGGAACCACTCGCTGGGCCACGTTCAACCTAGCCGACGTGTGGCTCGTACTGGGCATCACCTTCGGACTGTGGCCAGCTTCCCTTCCGACACCAGCCACTGTTGTCCCCACGCGCACCAGCTCAGAACAATCACCGTACAAAATGCTCTGAGACCGGACGCCAAACGGCCCAAGCACAGAGACCCCATGCGATCACGGGCTCAATCCAACTTCCGGATTTCCAGCGCAGCAGAGGGAACCGCACTCGCACTGGAAGAGGCCAAAAGAGGGGGACTCCCTGCGGGTTCGGCGCATCAGCAAGCAAGTGCGAGAGGACTCCTATCAGGAAACTAAGACCGCATACGGACACCCACCCCGTGGCACTGGCCCCGGTGAAATGAACCCATCGAACCGGGGTGCCAAGAGCAGACATTGCCGCCATGACGCCAAAGACGAGAAGGCTGACGAAGAACAAGCTGTGAGTTGGTCCTCGGTGCCCAAGACTCCACCGTATGAGGTGGGACACTCCTGGAAGACGCCGGCCAAGTTTACTTGAGGGGTGATCCGCATCAGGGAGGAGCCCCCCGAGCAGCGCAATCGGGATTGTGGCGCATACGAGCCATGGCGAGACGCCAAGCGCCATGCCGGTTAGGCCCCAAGACCCAGCCGCAAATGGAAGATGGTCGCGTCCTTTCATGCCGACAGCGTACGGGGCGAAGCCGCAGCGCGCTCGTCCGCCGTCGCATGTCTTCCCGTACTCGACACGGGGGATAGAAAAACTCATGAGCCGCCTGTTCTCCGAAAGAAATATTTGGCTTTGGGTGAAGTACCGTGTATTCTAGTGCATCCAATCTCTTTCTCTGTGACCTTCATGCTGCAAACTCTTACTCCTCCAACGGGCGGACGCGTCGTTTCCGGAATGCAGATTCGTGTAAGCAGTCAAGCCTACACGGAAATGCTCTCCTCCGGCACCATGACCCCGGCAGATATTGAGCAGATCGTTGAGTTTTTTGAGACGACTCCGCAGTCGTGGGGAGAGGTGTCCGGCGCCCTAGGGCGTGCTTTGGTGCACAGTACGTCGGGTCGCCAGCTTGAGGCTGTGCTTCGTCGCTGCAGCACCGCAATGCCAGAACAATTAGCCGCATTCAGTGAAGCCATGACACCGGCAAAAGCACAATCTGTCTCCGTCTCGTTTCTGGCTGACCTCGCTGACTCAAAAAACTTTGCAGTCAAGTCATTTGGAGGCATGCTGGGAACCCTGCGTCAGCAGCAGGATACTCCACGGACCGGACGAGGCCGCAGCCTCTAGAAGTAAGGACTTTAAAATTCAGACTCGCCTCCCTTCCGGTGAGATCGGTATCTGCCTCTGTGCCAAGCGAGGATGTTAAGGGTGAAAGTCTCTAAGAAGAACGCGGTCCGTGTCATGACACGGACCGCGTTCTTCTTAGGCACATTATCCTCTGCCATCTTTTAGCGCCTGATTCCTAGAAGGATTATTCTAGCCACCGGGCTCGGTGGTCTCCAAAAAGCGACGGAAAGGAAGAGTACTCCTAGGGGACGGCGACTAAACTCCGTAAACGGGTGTTTTTTGCCACGGCATGGTATTTGTATAAAAACCGATCTATCTTAGGACTTAGTCAATACCGTGACGTATTGGCCAAGGTTGGCCTGCTGACATCTTCCTTCCACCACGTATTCTTTTGGGACGTCCTGGTGGCGTTCCATCCCCCCCCCGCCTATGGACATCTTCTCGCGTCGTTCATCATCCGACCAAAAGGATTCTCCCTTGCGCCGTGTCATTATCTGTTCGAACTGCTCTCATCAGCTCTCACACACGACGTTGTCGTGCGCGCATTGCGGGCAATCATATCGCGATAAATATATCGCCGCCCTCATTGCGCTACTACTTGGGGTGGCCGGTGCGCATCGCTTCTACTTGAAATCGTGGGTTGCCGGTTTTGGATACCTTCTTGCGTCATCCATCGCCGTGACCACAGAGCCACGCGCTCTCTTCGCTATTGCGTTAATTGCGGTAGTGGAAAGCGTTGTGTTTCTCTCGATGAACGAACCCCGGTGGCGCCGCACCTACGCCCGATCGACGACCTAGGTCTTGCGAAAAGTCTCGGATTGGTTGAATGTGAGCGCAGTGCTTTATGCAATGTTGCTTAAGACTGGCGTCCATCTACTCTTCTTTTGACCTGAGAGACCCGACGGCTCCACTAATAGCCGCGGGTCTTTTGAGGTATCGAGTGTGCCAATTCTCGCCGTGGATTTACCCACAAAAAGTCATCGTGTTTAGCCGCCGAGGTGATGCCGTGCTTCAGCGCATTCAAGAAGATCCCGAGGCTCCGCACTAGGCATATACCGCGCGGCTCTTGTCGGGCGCGGACGGAAGCCCCCTCATTCAAGGCAAGCCGATTCGCGGATCTCAATTCTGTCTTTCTTCATGCCACTATACAAGCTTCGTTTCTCAAATCCATTCTGTGGATATTGAGTCCCCTCTTCTGTAGATTCTACCGGAGGTCGTACGGATGCCGGCCTGTTTGTGGCAATGATTGATGCCGCCTAGTCAATCTTCTAGAGACAGGTGCCTTCTCTCTCGCGTCCGATCAAGACCAATCATTCTGGAGACAAAGAGGTGCCTCTGTTCCGTAGAGGGAGCTTTGAAGTGACTCTCGAGTCTTTTTCTGGTAAATGGGACTTCGAGACCATGGAGAGAAAACGGCAGACCGACACCTCCCCCTTTTTCTATCTGCTTTCCTTCTCCGTCACGCGAAGATTCGACTGAGGCGCTCCGATTGGAGATTTGGTGGGTTAACGAGCGGTACTTGCCGTCTTCCTCCATCAAATAGTAAATACTGTCTCGTCGCAAGCGTGATGGCGGCTTGTTAGTGGCTGCGCATCCTTGTCTAGGAAAGGGCTGAAACCAGTGCTTCTTTTTTCCTTACTCACAAGACACTACCGCGGCACGGAGCGTGCTGAGTACCAGACGACGCTCGTCGTGAGTAGGCCCCGTCGCACGGGAAGGCCCCGTAGAATAAGAGTGTCCAAACCGAGGCTTGGATTTCAGCCGTCTGTACGCCCTCTTGGGGGTGGGAACAATAGACACCAGTTGGTCCTATCCTACTATATTAAAGAACCCTCAGTTGCCGCTTCTGTTTTCCTCGGGTAGTTCAGTGCTTTCGTGTGCCGGATCACCAGAGCGTGTGGATGTTCCGGCCAGTGTTTCGATGACCTCCGCTGGCGGATTATGTCATGTTTGTGTTTGGTCTGTTCTGCCTCATTTGTGCCGCAGTGTTCGCTCATCAGCCAAGTGTTCCCGTTAGTGAAACCGTTGTATACGGAATTGGAGTAATTCCCTTGCTTCTGTGGGGTGTGTCACCGCGTCGAGCATCCGGCTCATCAGTAGACGCGGCGCTTGATAGTACCACAGCAACCGCATCCAATCGTATTCGTCGTCCTGATCGTGCCAGTGTGTTCCATCGATTAGTGACTACGGACTCGCCTGAAAACAATTCTTCTCTTGATTCTCCCCCCCCGTCTTTCCCTCTCCGCCCCATCACCGTGCCATCAGATCCCCGAGATACCCCAACACAGGCAACACCACTGCGCCTAGAAGATCTGCTCAGTCGGCACTTGCATACAAGGTCGGAGCCGGTGCGGACAGATGTCTTTGAAACGACGTTCGGCAGCTCCCCGGAGCAACCACGCGCACCGCGAGGGAGTTTCCCCAACATCTGGTCCTCGGTGAATAGAGCGGAACGGCACGCCCCGCTTGACACGGCGCATCCGGTCTGTGAGGACGACGAATATCAGATTGATACCACGGATGATGCAGAAGGTCTGCGCCTCTTCGTTCGGGTGGCCCCAAAACAGCCAGTCCGTCCGAAGGAGGCCGAGTCAATTGATTCTGTCGCGGCTTTGGTGGCAAACATTGACCCATCTATGCAGGCCGCACTCCTGTCGCAGCTGCTCTATGAGCGGGCCACTCCCAAGGTACCGATAGAGCGGGTCGCGGCACCGGTACCGGTACGCCCGTTTACCCCAGTTACCCCGCTGTATGTGGCAGCGGATGTGCCACAGGCTCCAGCACGCACGGTTGACCCTCGTGATATTTTTGATGCGGAGCCGATACCTCGCCAGCCACCCCCACGCGCAGTCCACCGACCAGAAGATCTCCGGATGCCGAGAGTGGCCTCGGCGACTCCATGGCCGGCAGCGAAAAATTTCATTGGGCATAACAACGTCAGAGCCCCACGACAAGAGCCAGAGATCGCACCACAGACGGAAGTATTGGCGGCGTCTTGGAGAACGACCGGGAAGCACGAAGCCGTGGCTGATGGCCGTCACGAAAACCGGCGCTGGATCTGGCAGACAGCCGTCGTCGTTCTGATTGTGATTTTTCTCGTGATTCGCGCGTACTATCTTCTCTCTCCTGATCTCACCACACCATGATCTCGCGTCGGTCCGTGCTCGCTCTTAGCTTTGCGTTGTCGCCTATCGCTCCCACTGCGGTCTTGTCGGCCCAGTCGGGTTCGCCACCCATTGCCTACACGCGTGCAGACTCGATTGAGCGCGTCAGGGTTTCCGCTGGTACGGCGGACAGTCTTGTACTGGACAGCCTCCTTGCGTTGCTCACGGATGCAAGTGCGCCGTCAGATGAAGTGATGCTGTGGCAAATGCGCGGCGATCGTCTCCAAGTAAGGCTAGAAAATCGTGCAACAGCGCTCGGCGTGTGGCGGGATTGTGTGCGGCGATTCTCAACAGATCGTATTTGCCTTCTCGGACTCGGGACGGGTGAAAGCTGGTTGGGAAACTTCGCCGCATCAGAACGGGCTTTTGCACCGCTCTTAGAATTGAATGCAGACGACGTTGACGCACTAATCGGAATGGGACAGATTTCTCTTTGGCAGAACAAGGCGGCTGACGCTAGGCGTTTCATGCTCCGGGCTCGAGAACTCTCCCCAACGCGCATTGAGCCCTATCTCGCGCTATCACAACTCGCAACTAAATCCGCAGATATAGCGCAGGCCGACGCGTGGCTGCGAGTAGCAAAGTCCCTCGACTCAAAAAATGTCTCGGTCGCAGCAGTAGCCGATGATGCAGCACGGCGCTGGCGTCAGCAGTGGATTCTTGCAGGTGGTGCCTCGAAATTTGGGGACTCAGATGCGCAACCAGAACTTCGCGCAGAAGTAGCCCTTCGATCAAATGATCTCGTCCATACCTATACAGCCGGCATCACCCGGTCGCAATTTGGCTTTGGTGGAGTAGGCTCGATTATTGTTCCGGCGTTAGTAGGAGACACGGTCTGGACAGGTTTTGCCGGCCTGACGTGGGCAACCCCGCGTGGAAATATGGTGAGCGGGCTTGGGTACTATACAAAAGGAAGCTTCGTTGAAGTCGTCGGTTTGGCGATGGAAGGTGCCGTGGCGCTGCAGGGATCTGACTCGGTGCCAGCACGGACTCGTCTTCTCTGGACGGTTCGCCCGGAATGGGATATTATTCGAGGGCGAATGAGCTTGATTGCCGGCCCAGGGGTCCAGCAGTTGATTGGGAAAAAACACAGCGTGAGCACGTCCGTCTTAGGGATGACACCGCAGACACTGGATGCTGCCGTCTTGATTTTGGCTTGGTGGAATACAGACTGGTCGAAGTTTGTCGGCACCCGATTTGGAGCGCAGCAGTCTCTTGGTCGAAGTCGTGAGGCGACGACACTCATTGCGACAGGATTCTGGTTTCCCGTCCCACGCGTTGGTCTTCGCGTCGAAGCCACGCATCGTACTGGATTCGCCCCACGCAATGCGTTGATGTTTGGCCTCGCACTTCGCTTCTAGAGTCTTTAACATCCTCTCTGGTCCGAAGTACGGAGCCCCGAAGGCGATTAGGTGGCGACGTATTGAGTTCCCCGGCTACTCCAGTGGGGACCAGTCGTTGGCTACATGACGGCACCACTGACCTCGCAGGAAAACTAGACGAATCAGGTGATGCCCGTATTAATGCCCAGATGCGCAAAGACCGGCGCGGTAGCTTCCCCGCTGAATGGAGACAGAGCACGTATGATCGGCGTAGCAAACAGTGATGTTTTAGTGTGCCGACAACCGAACGACTATTGCGATACCACACCTCCCAATTTGGATCATATAGATACGTCCATTAGCTTTGTTCATTTCGTTTGCTCCGGCTCGGTGCAGCGCAGGAGGTCGCACCCGCTCTTTTTTTAAACGATGGGACGAGCGCCAGCCTCTCGAAAGAGTTCGTAAAAGAGCGCCCATCATATTTGACTAAAATTGGATGCCTCAGCGAGCTCCATGGAGTCGTCGCTGGTCCCCTCGTGGGCATCCCCTGCTTAGCCATTGGGAGCACGTCAAGGACTGTTGAAGCGGGTGAATCGGCGCGACAGCCTGTATAAAAAGACGATGCGTCATGGGTTTTTGAGAGGCAACCGGGTGAAGCCCACTTGCTGAGCAGGCGCGTACCAGCCCCGCTTCTGGGCAGTCTCTTGATTCGTCGAGAAAATCTGTCGCACTATCTCCCGAAACCACACAACCCCCTCCTGCGCAGTCCTCCGGGACTGTCCGCAAAACTGCTGAACTATCTTCTGCTAGCCGCCAAAAACCAGCTGCCATAGAACATTCAGTCCACTATATTTTTCCAACCACGTAGTCCGGCCACCTCGATCAAGTGGCTCTTAATCCGAAAGACGGGCTGCCTATTTACGAGGAGCCCGTCTTCCGTTATGGAGCTTTCAGCGAGGCTCTGGGGCGGGAGTCTCAGCCAACGCCAGCCGGCCTCAAAGTCTGGCGCGTTGCTAATGCGTTGTCGCTCCTCTCACGTCAGATTTTTGTCGCTCAGCACGATCCACTGTGTGGGAGTGAACGACAAAGGGGCGCTCTGATAAAGAGTCGCCCCTCTGAACATCTTTAGCGCTACACCTCCCGAGCTTGCTAGTTCTTTACCCGAGCTCCGGCAGTCATCGGCGTGCGAGTCCGAGCGGATTCTGAGACCTGCGAATCAGGCATGCTGCCGGCCGCGCGCCCTGTCTTCACTGTTTTGTCCCAGCGCTGTCCCTTGCCTCGAATCTCAAGAATGTATCCTCCCGCAGTGCAGGCGCAGAGAAATGGCCCATAACCAACCAAGTAGAGCAACGGACGCGTGATGATCCACCCCCAGCCTGTCTTGCCAAGCACTCGCTCAAGCAACATCACAAAGTATGCTGGAATCATCGCCACCGCGCTCCAAATGGCAGCAAAGAAGAAGACGTCCTGATAATCTGACGGTGTGGCACCGGCTGGTCGGCCAAAAAAGCGATAGACAATATCCATCAGCGCATCCATGGGACCAGGTAGCAAAACCAGCAGAATAAAGACGAGCGACACAAGGCCGGGGAAAAAAATAGCCTCGCGCCACGTGCGACCCCACGTCCGGCGGTCCATGACAAAGGTCATCATGGTCGTAAAGAGATACGCGAGGGCGGCAAACATCCAACCCCATTCCGTCACGCGACGTGCCCACTCTCCATTCGTTAGCCAAAGTAAAATTAATCCTGCGGTGCCAAGAATCATCCACACCGGCATCATCGTCGTCGTAAACCACATCGTCGCGATTCCAAGACCGCCGAGGTTTCCAGCCTTCCCCTTGCGTCCCCAAATGCCAGGGAATAGATGCATCACCTGAATGTTCCCGCGAGCCCACCGCAGACGTTGCGTCCAAAGAGAGCTCAGGTTGTCTGGCTCTTCCGCAATCACGATCGCATTCCCTTCAAAAACACAGCTCCGCCCGCCGAGTTGCGTCAGGAGCGTTGTCACCGTGTCTTCCGCGAGGGTGGCTGTTTCAAAGCGACCGCCTAATTGCTCAATATTTTCCCGCCGATGAAGCTGCGCACCACCAGCTAGGCATATTTGCGCCCCGAGAATGTTCTGTGTACGACGCCCCGCCGCTTGAGCGGTAATGTACTCATAGCCCACGAACCGCGACACGGCACCTGCCGGCTGTGATCCTTCTTGGATATACGCCGTCACCGCCCCGACAACCGGGTCGGCAAAATGTCTCGTCATTTTGCGCAGCGCCGTTGAGGTGAATAAGACATCCGCGTCCATGATGAGAATAGCCTCCGTCCAAGGCTCCGCAGCTTGGTCGGTCAGCGCCTCGCCTCGTCCGCGCTGTACCTCCCCACAGGTGGTTTCTAGCGCACGCGTCAAGCCGGCGTTCAGCGTAAAAGCCTTACCTTGACCGCCCGTTGTGCGACGTACGTGCTCCACCCGTCCTGGATATTGCTGCATCAAATCCTGCATGATCTCGGGTGTATTGTCGGTTGACCCATCATCAATAACGACCACACGAATTCGGTCTTGTGGATAATCTTGAAGGAGCAGACGGTCCACCGTTCGCCGAATCACCGCGTCTTCATTCCACGCCGGGACGAGAATTGTTACGTTCGGATAGACAGCTTCGATCTTATGATTGCCCTGTTCGAGACGATGAAAGCCAAGAAGCGAATACTGCCAGAGCGCAGAAATCGAGGGAATCATCCCAGCGCACATACCCGTGACGCCTAGAACAATCGCCATAGGCAATCGAAAAGAAGGCGGCACGAGCAGATAGACGACAACAATGACGAGAACAACCAACAGGATGTTGAAGAGGAGACGACGCGCGCTCTTTTGAGCATAGCCACGTACAGCTAAGTCAGCCTCAAGCTGTGCGTTCAGATCATCTGTCTCTTCCCGCCAAAGAATGGTGTTATTCACTGGTCGTGGAAGAAGCTCGGGGGGTTGCATGGGCATTCTATTTCAAGTCAGTGTCGTACTGCAAGGGAAAAGCGGAGAAAAATAAAAGCACCTACAAGGAAAGAAATCTTTCGGTAACAGTTAATACCCTTTCATCAGCGGCGTGACGGTTGCCACACGATAGAGTGCTTACGCCACCCGGCGCCGTAACAGTCAGTTGCCCAAGACTGCGTTGGTACCTTCGTGCCGAAGAAATGACTCTGGTACGAAATACTCGCAAACGTGCTTTCCGTTTCGGGATCGAAGGGCTCTATTCCGGGGTAGCCTCTTGGCGGAGACGGTGCACTACCTGTGCCACCCATGAAAACTCCCCAAGGCGATCGGGGGAGTGAGCGTCCGACCCGGGCACCAACGTGACGCCCTGACCCAGCCAGCTTCGAATGGTCATCTCGGTCGGTGTATGCCACTTCTCTGAAATTTCCACCAGTGTTCCCGTGGCCACCGCTGTCGATGCGAGAGAAGCCATCCAGACTGGCGGAATGTCACGCTCGCAGAGACCCGTTTTCTCTAACAGGCTAAACGGATGAGCGATATATGGCTGCAATCCGCGCCCTCGCACCACGGTCATCGCACCACACAGGGCCCCACAGTAGTCGGCCAGAATTCGAAGCGTTTCAGACCGACGCAGCGGTCCATCCGTAAAGCTATCCAGATGCTCTCGCATCCGACGAGGAGACATAACTCCCCCAGCCATCGGCCACTGATGATCGGCGATCGCAATCATGCGAACCGTCGATGGTAACACCTCGGGGCAGTCGAGCGCTCCTTGAGGCGAGAGCAACTTCGCTTCAACGCCGCACCATAATTCTAGTCCTTGGGTAAAGGCACGGGCACGCCAATCTTCGCACTCTTTCGCATATTCGGCAATCCACGGGGAGCTCGCCCAGACATGGTCAGTAATAGCGTACCACCGGAGTCCTCGACGCAATGCCTGTTCAACCATCTCGGCAATTGACGCGGAACCATCAGACCACGTGGTGTGCGATTGACCATCTTGTCGCAACCACATTGCATCGATACTCCGCGTGTGCTCAAGGATCATTGTGTTCTGAAGAGCCGGCGTTTGTGGTATAGCGCGCTCTAACATCGAGCTCGCACTACGCTGACGCGTGAGCCCGTGCGGCACACGGTCATTCGCATCTGCGTTATCTCGTCGGTTCGCAGTAGGGGTAGCAGGCATTCATCAGTCAAAAAAGTGAGTCAAATTCCTTGTGTTTGATAGTGTGGGGGGGCTCAAGACAAACTGCACCTATTTCTTAGGCCTTTTTTTGCGCTATCACACTCCGGGAATTTCTCATTCGTGTGCCGGATGTGTCGTCTTTTGTAGTGCCGTCACAGTCAAGGAATCTCTCGCTTATCTCTTGCTTTTTTCATTCGGAACCACCTAGCCTGTACACATGTTCAGATCCCCTCTCTTGCCTCAGGTCCTGTTTCAAAGTGGGCCACGTGCCACTACCCCAGAAGGTTCTGGTGTGACTTATCCAGCTCCGCTTCCAGAGGGATATGAACTCAAGTGTATTCTCGCGATTGGTCTTTCGGACGCTATTGCTGATGGTCTTCGTCGGCAGGTGTCAAACATGTCAAACATCTCGCTGCGGACTGTTGATACAGTAGATACAGTGGCGGCCGCCTGTAATCACCTTCCATGGCACGCGATCCTATGCGATACGCGTACACTGGCACACGAAGACACCGTGCGCTGGATTGAGGCGATTGTCCCGTCATTCGCGGTGATTCAACCTCCAATTATTTTGATTGGTGAGACGCCGTCTGTCGAATTTGCAGAACTGCAAGTCCGACTCGCCCCGCAGCACGTGCTCTTCGCACCGTCACTTGAGACGATCTGTGAGACGATTAGCACCGCGGTATTAACTCCACCGCGACGCCGTGGAGGTCCACCACAAACCATCCTCGCCATCGGCGCTCATCCGGACGACGTAGAAATCGCCATCGGAGGATTACTGTGGCGGCACCGGCAGCAGCGCGATCATATTATTCTCCTCATTATGACAGATGGAGAAGGCGGCGGGCCAAGGGCAAAGCGACTGCAGGAGGCAGAGATGGCTGCCGCGCACTTAGGCGCCGATATTCATTTTGGACACTTGCGCGACACGATGGTCGGGGAACGATCGGATGCAATCTCAATTATTGAAGCTATCATTACACGTTATCAACCAACTATCGTTTACACGCACTCTCTTGCCGACCGACACCAAGACCACCGGACGGTGCATCAGGCTACCATGGTCGCTTCGCGCAGTGTGCCGAGTGTCTACGGATATCAAGCTCCGAGTAGTGATCTGCAGTTTCATCCCCAGACGTTTGTCGATGTTACGGACCAAATGGAACGTAAAATTGAGCTAGTCTCCCTTCATAAAACACAAGCCGCTATTCGACCATACATGAGACCAGATCATCTGAGAAGTACCGCAACGTACTGGGGCAGATTTGCAGGGTTCCGCTCGGTTGAGCCGTTGGAAGTCTATCGGGAGGTTGTCTAACTATGCCGCATCCTTTCTCGCGGAATCCACACGCCGCGCTACGAACGATCCCGGATCGGATACGTGTGCTCGTCACGGGAGCAGGTGGTGCCTCAGCGCAGTCAGTGCTCAAATCCTTGGATGGCGCCGGATTTACCGTGATTATGGCTGACATGGACCCGCTAGCCACTGGACTACATCTTGTTCCAGCGTCACAGCGCGTAGTGCTCTTGCCAGGCGCTCATCCTGATTTTGCCGCCCATGTTTTGCAAATGGCACTTCGCCATTCCTGCGCTGCGGTGTGGAGCACGGTTGACGTCGAGCTTGAGCCATTGGCCGCACACGCTCATTCTTTCGCAGACAGCCGTATCATATTAATCCAAGCGTCCGCTGCGTCCTTGGCGCAGGTTCTGGATAAAGGAGCGCTGATGGTCGCCGCACAGGGGGTGATTGCGACACCAGTCAGCGCAATCCTCACTTCCGAATGGCTCGCGAAGCAAAACGTCAAGAGCACTGGTCCATGGCTTGTCAAGCCACGTCGCGGCGCCGGAAGTCGTGGCATCACCCAATGCCAGTCTTTGGCGGATGTCGCAGAACAACCAATGGACGGGAGCTGTCTTGTACAAGAATATCTTCCTGGTGAGGAACTGTCAGTCGATGTGCTTGCTTCGCCTGATGGAAAGGCACTCGTGGCCGTCCCACGCATTCGCCTCCGCGTCGACTCAGGGATTGCCATTGTCAGCCGCACGGTACGCGATCCAGAACTCTCTGCTGCCGCCATGGCATTAGTCTCTCGCCTTCAACTGCCCTACGTCAGCAATGTCCAAGTCCGGCGAGACGCGGCTGGTGTTCCTCGGCTATTGGAAATCAACCCCCGCGTTCCTGGCACTATGCCTTTGACGATCGCCGCTGGGGTCAATATGCCACTCCTCGCACTCATGATGGCGCTGGGTGATGATCCACCCTCAAAAGATTTACTGGCGTGGAAAGAACTCGGCATGGTACGCCAGTGGGCAGAGACGTGGGTCGATATCGCTGATTTAGGGAGAACCGTTCGGGCCGAACTACAGTGACTCTCCATGAGTAGGGCCTAGGGCAGGCGCGCTACATGATTGGGCAGTCCCATTATTGCCTAGTGCGGCTGCCCCATTCCCTCCGTTAGACCCGGATCTATTATACCTCCCGGGCTTTAGTCCTCCCGTGGCGGCGCCCACGAAGGCGTAACGACACCACTGACACGTACGACACAACTTCCCTTTCTGGCTATATAAACGAACAAAAGTCGATAATTAATAGAAAAGACACTGAAAAAGTCGGTTCTGACGTCGACGCCGTCCCTCCCGCCCCGAGAGACGGGGATTGCAGCGCGCTTGGTCAGGCGAACTGTAGCACGGATCTGTGGCTCTGACCACGCGAGCTCTCAATCAAACCCAACTTATTGACCAAATTCTCTTGGGGAAAGATTCTGAATTCGACGCGACGGTATGAGCATCCGTTTATTCAGGAGGGCCCGCAACAGACGCATAGGGTCCGCCCTATTTATAATGTGTCATATCATCACCTTCTCTCAGATACGACTCGCGCGAAGCGCCAGCCTCCCCGGGTTCAATTAACAGTCCGGCGTCTGATGGTGCTGCTCTTGGTGACGGCGGTTGTTCCGAGTTTCGGATGGATGAGTTGGGTGACGTGGCAAGAGAGAGAACTCCTCCTCAAACAGTCGCGAGAACGTCTCGTCACAGTTATGGGCGACGTCGCAGTTGAACAGACACGCCGAATTCGAGAAGCACGACAACTACTAGAAATAAGTAGTAGAATTCCCGCCGTAATAAACGGCACGGCGAGCGAATGCTCCAGCATGCTCAGCGCATTGCTTCCGGCTCATCACGATTACAACGCCGTGACGCGGGCGACACCCGCTGGCGATATCATCTGCAGCACCAAGGCGTCGTCTATCGGC
>Ga0163144_10012260_pt1 | contig 18024 bp, 20 predicted proteins | sample OliLak19BULKMAT1_FD_123175 | JGI IMG/M metagenome (GOLD analysis project Ga0163144, IMG submission 123175) | Freshwater microbial mat bacterial communities from Lake Vanda, McMurdo Dry Valleys, Antarctica - Oligotrophic Lake LV.19.BULKMAT1 | ecosystem: Environmental > Aquatic > Freshwater >... | reverse complement strand
TAGATCAGCTGGATCAAGCGGATCAATCAGCAGCAGCAACAAACCAGAAGCAAACATACAAAACCGCATGATCGCAACGAATTGATCAGTGCTCGTTGCAATTGTTGGGCCTTTAATCGGTGATGAAAGATCCATCTGTATATGTGGGCTCCTTCGCCCAATCATAATAGAGCACGGTGCATAGAACTATAGCATTCCTATTTGAGTTGTAAAGGCGCGTAGCGCAAAGCGGGGTTTGGGGCCGGGTACCCTTTGGGTGTCCCGAAAGAAATTCCCCCGCCCCTTTTTTACAAATCCGGTAGGATTGCTATATGCTAAAAGCGAAATCGCGTCGTCAAATGGATCGCAAACAATCCAGTGATTGGCGCTGCTAGTGATAAAATAGATCAGAAGAACACTACAAATAATAACAAGATTGATTGAGCTGTCAAATAACGATTTTGACATCATATTGCTGCCTTAGCAAAGCAATATGATATGCTGCAATATGCTATCGATAAGACTAGCTCAATTGAAGTATGCTGCTTCTTTAGTTGCTAGGATGTATGAGATCAATCAAACTAGCTCAATTGAAGTATGATACTTCTTGAGATGTTGGGGTTGCGATAAAACTAGCTCAATTGAAGTATGATACTTCTTGAGATGTTGGGCTGCGATAAAACCAGCTCAATTGAAGTATAATTCTTCTTGAGATGTTGGGATTTCTATTGATAATCCAGATTAAAAGGAGGAATATCATGTCCGAACAGCCAGATCACCCTGCATGGGCGCAACCAGATTGGTTCGCTCGTGTTCAACCCTGGATTCAGGATACCCTAGCCAGCCAACACATCCAGATCAACGGGCCAATCACACAGCCACATCTGCGGCCGTGGTCGACAGTCCTACAAATACCAACGGCCAGTGGTGCATACTATTTCAAAGCGACAGCACCACTCCTTAGCCATGAGCCGCCACTCACATCCTGGCTCACCCGGCAATATCCAGCGGACACCCTACCTGTTCTGGCTTCTAATGCGGAACAGGGTTGGTTACTGCTACCGGATGGCGGCCTGCGCCTGCGTGAGGTGATCCGCGCTGATCGGGATGTGCGCCATTGGGAGGCGCTATTGCCGCGCTATGCCGAACTTCAGATTGGCCTGGCCGAACAAGTTCCTGAACTTCTCGCATTCGGCATCCCGGATCGCCGCATCACACATCTGCCCCAACTCTATCAGTTGTTGTTGGCCGATACAGCGGCACTCTGCATCGATCAGCAGGATGGGCTCACATCAGCACAAGCCCAGCAGCTTCATCAGTTGGTGCATGAGGTTGCAGCGCTGTGTGCCCAATTGGCCGAATATCGTATCCCCGATTCGCTCCATCATGGCGATTTGCACGATGGCAATATCTTTACTTTGAATGGGTAATATCGCCTTTTCGATTGGGGCGATAGTAGCCTGTCGCATCCCTTCTTTTCATTGCGAACTGTGTTTGTTAGCCTCGAATTCTCACTCGATCTTCCAACCAACGCGCCCGAGTTTGAGCGACTTCGCGATGCCTATCTGGAGCCATGGACTCGCTTCGAAACCGTTGAGCGATTGCGTACTGCAATGCAATTGAGTGAGCCGCTCTCCTCGATCTGTAGCGCTCTCGGCTGGCATCATATTGTTGCCAGCTTGGAAGAGCCACTCAAGCGCTCGTATAGCGCGCCAGTGCCAAGTTTGCTTGATGAGTTTTTGCTGACGATGAGCAATCGCGTGGCCTAAACTGAGCGTAGCATGAAATCAGCAACATGTAGATGGCCATAGAGATGCAAGATGTTGCGTCTCTATGGCCCAACAACGTGCGCTCTGTTCCTAACCTATCAAATGTACCTGGATGAAGCTCAGGACTTTGGGCCGGTATAGACGACCTCAATCAGAATGCGATCTGGCGTCTCAAACATGACCTGATAATACGTCTGATCCTCACTATGGGAAAACTCAGGTCGATGCCGTGGGGTTTCAAAGAGATGCTGAGTGTCGTGTTCCGTAAGATATGCAACAACGGTATCGACATCCCCTTGGGTTGGCACACTAAAGGCAATATGGTTCACCCCTGGCCCATCGTAGTCATTCGTTACCGGCTTGACCTCAGTACCGAACCAGAGGCTTACACCGTGTGGGCCGGTAACACCAAGCATCTCCGGGCTGTCGTAGATAATTTCCCATCCAACAAAGCTCAGGAAGTCCTTGTAGAACGCCATGTTTGCTGGCTGAACACCGAACACGATGTGGCCAAGCTGCGCGTTTATCATCATCTCCCTCTCATGTTTGTGGCGTTCCCAAGCCTTGCGCTATTACAAATAGCTCGTACGCCGTTGCACCAGGATTATAGAACAGGCATTCTATCATGTCAATGAAAAAGCCTACGACCAAAGGCTGAAATCCTTTTGCCGTAGGCTATGTTGCTAGTACAGTTCGGCGGAAATAGCTCTATAGTTTCATGTTATCCTGAGCGCGGCGAAGGATGTAGCGGATCGCATCAGAATACGATATTCTTCACTGCGTTCAGCATGACACGCCATCAGTGAATTTCCACCATTGTGTATTAGCTGGCTATCCCAGCCGATGCTCAACAAGCGTGCTGTTCAGCGATTGCCCTGCAATCTCCACATACAACTGGCGTTCAGTAACAGAAAGCGCCATGGTTGTGCGCCGCTCGATCAGCGCTGCCAGTTGATCGGCAAATCGGCGGTCGATTGCATAGATCGGGATCGCATCGGCCTGATGGATCTTCTTGCCAGCCAGTTGGGTCATCAATTGCCCGACATCACGGTGAGTATACACTGCGGCTCGGCCAGCAAGTTTACTGCCACGATGCAGCCGTTCGGCATCGGGCAAGCCCACCTCAATCCAGGCAACCACCCGGCCCGTCAGGTCGCGCACCCACACGGCTGGTTCATCGCCGGCGGCAACACCCTGCGTAAAGGCGATGCCCTCGGTATATTCCAAGCAGTAGGCCAAGATTCGCGTCAGCATATACTCAGCCGTCTCGGAGGGCTGGCGTGCAACTCGCAGATCGAGCGCTTCATACACCCCGCGATCAACATCGGCCAATTCAACCATGAGATTGTAGATGGTTGCCGTTAATGCCATGCATTCCCTGCGCGTCTGGTTTTCAGCATGAGAAAGGTGCCCAATAGAGAGAACAAATAAACATCAGACGCTTGTTCATGTGTTCATTCTGCGGTTCACGATTCGCTCGATGTCGCTCCTTTTGGTTCCACCACAACAGCCGACTTTAACCGTGGTGTTAGGCGATCATTGGCATAGACATGCGAGCCGGCACTGATCTTTTCGGCTGATGTTCGCACCGGAATACGGCTCTCAATTGTGGTTTCGCTCATCGGCGCAGGGCGTTGGCGTTGATTTGGATCCCAATTCGCATTGGCGAAACGCAGCAATAATTCTTCTGCCGAGAACGAGACAGTTGGAGTTGCTTCGGTTGGCCGAATATACTCTGGTTCAATCTGATGCCACGGCTGATCCGCGCCAGGCAATGCAAACCGTTTCTGCAAATCCTCAAGGCCGATCTGTGCTGGAATAAAAGAGTGTTGCCGAATAAGATATGGCGTGATCTGCTCCCATGTGAGCGTCCCACTCACAATAATGGCCGTATATTGCTGACAATTCGTTTTATCAACATAGCGATAGCCCATTCGTGTATTCATAGTTCACCTTTCTGTTGCGATCTGTTGCGAATAGTATTTGGACAATTCAGAACTATGCCATTGCCAGTACACCAACAAGCAGTCCTGGCGATCGCTTGTTGCTTGGACAGTTATTACGAATAACACCGTGTTGCCAAGCACATTACTCAGCATCCAGGGTGAGGCATGGCATTAGGAAGTGACATAAGCACTATACCATAGATATGCGCGCCGTGCCGTTGACACAACCCACCTTGCTTGCTCCTGCTATACTTGCACAGCGCGTCTACATGCGGAGAAATTATGACTGTTGAAACCAAACGGACGATCTTCGTGATTGGCCATCATCACCCCGATACCGACGCAATCTGTTCGGCACTCGCCTATGCCCATTTCTATCGTTGGCAGACGGGCCACGAAACGCTGCCATGCTATCTGGATGATCTCGCCCCCGAAACTGCCTGGCTGTTACGCTACTTAGGCCTCGAACCACCCCACGCCCTCAGCGATGTCTATCTGCGCGTTGCGGATGTGATGGAGGCCCATCCACCAGCCTTGCGCCCAGACCAAACCCTGCGCGAGGCTGGGCAGCTCATGCAACTCCACCAGGTTCGCGCCCTGCCAGTAGTCGATAATGATAACCAGTTGGTTGGCTTGGTTCAGAGCGATACACTGGCGGCCCGCTATCTCGATCAGCTCCAGCTCCCCGAAGAGATCGATCTGCCTGTCAGCCTGATCCAACGCACACTCGAAGCCGAATTACTCACCGGAAACACCGATGCAGTGCTCAACAAACGTGTGTGGATCGCAACGATGACGGCTGAGACGATTAGCACGACGATTAACTCAGGCGATGTTGTTATTGTTGGTAATCAGTTCATCATCCAGCAGGCAGCGCTCAATGCCGGTGCCGGATGTCTGATTATTACCAATGATGCACCATTGGACGATACGCTGATCACAATGGCGATCAACTGCGGAGCCATTCTGCTGCGCACCCATCATACGCCATTTGCAGCATCACTCCTGCTACAGCAGAGTATTCCCGTGGATCGGGTGATGTCCCAATCATTAGCAACTGTCACAGTTCACCGCAATACGCTTCTGCGCGATGCACGCGCCCAGCTACGTCGCAGTAATCTAACCGGTATGGCCGTTATTGATGATGAAAATCGCCTGAGTGGCATGCTCCTGCGTCGCCATCTTGCCGAACAAGTCAACCGTCAGATCATTCTGACCGACCACAATCATCCAGAGCAAGCAGCGCCGGGTGTGGCCGAGAGCCAGATTATTGCCATTATCGATCACCACAATCTTGGCGGCCTGCAAACTCTTCAGCCGCTGGCCATTCATTGCGAACCGGTTGGTTCGACATGCACACTGATTGCCGAAATGTATCGTCAGACAGGCGCACCGCTCTCTCCCGCACTGGCTGGGGCGATGCTTGGAGCCGTGCTCTCCGATACGGTTCAGTTCCGATCCCCAACCGCCACCGAACGGGATCGAACGATTGCGACATGGCTTTCTGAGCGAAGTGGGCAACAGATCGAGGCACTGGCGCATAGCATGTTTCGAGCGCGCCTGCCTGATCCAATTCCATCGGCAACATGGTGGGTCAATCGGGACATGAAGATCTTTACATTTGGCGATACCCGCTTCAGCATCAGCCAGGTCGAACTCACCGATATTGCGGAAGTGATGCCACCAGCAGAAGAACTACGTAATGCGCTCGCCGATCTTGCCAATGATCAACGCCTCACCAGTGCCTTTATTCTGCTCACCGATATCCTTGAACAGAGCAGTGTTATGCTGGCAGCCAACAGTGAGGGCGAAGCAATTGCAGAACGAGCATTCGGGCGCAGTTTCAATGCCGGGCAGCTCGCGCTACCAGGCGTCATGTCGCGCAAGAAACAGGTCGTCCCACCGCTTGCCGCAGCGCTATCGTAATCGGGAGAACCAACAACGTAGGTAGTACGTAGAAGAGATAGGGCAAGCCCTGTGGGATGCTCTAGCGAAACGTCCCATCTTAATATATCGAAGGCGCAATACAATGACACAACCGATCCTCTTGGGCACACAATTGCGCCCAGGCGATAGCGCACCGGATATCAATCTGACAACAACGGATGGCAGTTTCATCCAGCTCGCCACACTATGGGATGGCAGGCCATTGGTTCTGGCATTCCTCAGGCATTTTGGCTGACCATTCTGCCGCAGGGCGCTGGCCGGTCTGGCCAATGGTATACCAGAATTTACCGCACGAGGGGCACGGGTGGCCGCAGTCACCCTTGGAGATCCAGAGGAAACCCGTGAGTTTTGTGGCGCACGTGCGCCTGGGGTGCAGTGTTTTGCCGATCCACAGCAGCAGGCGTACCGTGCATTTGGTCTTGGTCAAGCCAGTGCAAGCGAAATCTTGACACCAGGCGTTGCGTTTGCAGGGATGCAGGCAGCGCTGGAGGGACATATTCCAGGCAAAACAGTTGGCGATCCGCTGCAAATGCCAGGAACGTTCGTCATCGGCTCGGATGGGCGTATTCGCCTGGCCTACTATAGCCGCACCGTCGCCGATCACCCAGATAACAAACTGCTTTTGGGTGCATTATAGAACGGTGTTGTTTGGGGAGGTTTGGAGGGCACAGCCCTCCAAGAATCAGATCTTTATGCTGCCTGCTGGGCTTCGCCCAGCAGGCAGCATAAAACTCTAATAATCCATGCCGCCACCACCAGGCATCGCAGGAGCCGAATTGCTCTCTGGAATGTCGGTGATCAATGCCTCTGTCGTCAGCAACAATCCTGCAATCGAGATTGCATTCTGTACTGCGGAGCGCGTGACCTTGACTGGGTCAACCACACCCTGCTCAAGCATGCTGCCGAACTCGCCGGTCAACACATTATAGCCAAAGTTTGTGTCGCCCAGGGTCTTCTGTTGTCGGCGAACGGCATCGATGATCACAGCGCCTTCTTCGCCAGCGTTGCGAGCCAACTGGCGCATTGGCTCTTCGAGCGCACGGCGCAGAATATCAATGCCGTACTTCTCGTCCTCATTGGCAACCTGCACTGCATCAAGCGCTGGGATAACGTTGATCAATGCCACGCCACCACCAGGAACAATGCCTTCCTCAACCGCAGCGCGTGCCGTTGAGAGTGCATCCTCGACGCGATGCTTCTTTTCCTTCAGCTCCGGCTCGGTTGCCCCGCCAACCTTCAGCACGGCAACGCCACCCGAGAGCTTGGCCAAACGCTCCTGCAGCTTCTCACGGTCGAAATCGCTGGTAGTCGTCTCGATCTGGGCACGGATCTGTGCGACCCGCGCCTTGATCCCCTGCTCATCGCCACGGCCCTCAATAAGGGTCGTTGTGTCCTTATCGGTGACAACCCGGCGGGCACGGCCAAGATCCTCAAGGGTTGTACTATCGAGTTTGCGGCCAATCTCTTCCGAAATTAGCGTGCCACCCGTCAGAATGGCAATATCCTGTAGCATGGCCTTGCGACGATCACCAAAACCAGGTGCTTTGATTGCCAATACATTGACGGTACCGCGCAGTTTGTTGATCACCAGTGTTGCCAGTGCCTCACCATCAACATCCTCAGCAATGATCACGAAATTCTTGGTTACCTGGAGTGCCTTCTCCAGAACCGGCAGGATGTCGGCAATGCTAGAAATCTTCTTGTCGGTAATCAGAATATATGGTTCGTCCAATTCCGATTCCATACGCTCTGAATTGGTGACGAAATAGGCCGAGATATAGCCGCGATCAAACTGCATACCCTCGGTATACTCGACTTCAAAGCCCAGGCCCTTGCTCTCCTCAACGGTGATGACGCCATCCTTGCCGACCTTCTCCATCACTTCGGCAATCAGATCGCCAATATCGGTGTCGGCAGCGGAGATCCCAGCAACATGGGCAATATCGGCGCGATCCCGAACCGGCTTAGCCAGCCGCTTCAGTTCCTCCACAATCGCATCGGCACCCTTATCCAGGCCATGCTTGATCTGCATCGGGTTGGCACCAGCGGCAACGATCTTCATGCCCTCGTGAATGATCGATTGGGCTAATACCGTCGCCGTGGTTGTTCCATCACCAACTACATCATTTGTCTTGGTGGCAACCTCAACCAGCAAACGGGCACCCATATTCTCGAATGGATCCTTGAGCGTAATTTCCTTCGCAACGGTAACACCATCGTGCGTGACGGTTGGTGCGCCATATTTTGTGTCGATGGCTACATTCCGCCCACGTGGCCCCAATGTCGTCTTGACAGCCTCGGCAACCGTGTCAACACCGCGCTTGAGTGCGTGCCGCGCTTCTTCGCCGAAATACATCTGCTTTGCCATAATAATGTAATGACCTTCCTATAGTTCCATATTGGAACTTATTCGACAATAATGCCCATAATGTCTTTTTCGGCCAGAATCAGATACTCAACACCATCGAGCTTATATTCGGTGCCGCCATACTTGGCGAACAGTACCTTATCGCCGACTTTGACATTCATCGGAATAATGTTACCCTTGTCATCGCGGCGGCCAACCCCAACTGCCAGGATCGAGCCCTCGGTTGGCTGCTCTTTCGCAGCGGTATCGGGCAGAAACAAGCCACCCTTGGTTTTTTCCTTGCGATCAACCGGCTTCACCACCACACGGTCGGCCAGTGGCCGAATACGAAAATCAGTTGCCTCGTTTGCCATGATGGAACATCCTCCTGTAATCACTAGTACATCTCACGCAAACACCAGAAGAGACGGCAAACGCTCAGTGCGTGTGAGTGCTTGCCGCCCCGATGATACTCACTGGGAGAATATGACACCACAGAGTATAGCACTTTCCGGGTGAGAGTGCCAATTCGGCTCTAGGGCTACTTATTCTTGCCTCAAGCAATGGTTCGTGGATCATACCGCCTCCTTCGTGTAACACATTGGCACATCCAAAGACAATGATCATAACAACTGAGTGTTGTTCTAACAGTCGTTATCGTGGTACTGTACAGAATAGAACTTCAGTCTATTCTGGCGGGATTTCCGCTTGCGCCATTCGTTGAAACAATGATCACGCCACTCTAAGAATCTGATGCTAGCCATCTCTTCGCGGATGCATATCTTTCTGCACGATACGAATGGGCGTCGGGCAGTATTCGGTGATCAGGAATACTTTCAGCACGACACACACTGGCGTGATAACATCCCGTTCTACGAATACTTCCATGGCGATACTGGCGCAGGGCTCGGCGCAAACCATCAAACCAGCTGGACCGGGTTGATCGCCAAGCTCATTCAGCAACAGGGCGAGCGCCGCACACGTTGATAGCACGCTGCGGGCTGATGAACATATAATTGGGCAGAACGATGGATGCCCCTCCCTCCGCAGGCTGAAGCCTGCGGCAAAGGGACGATGGCTAATCAAATTTGACAATCAACATCGGTAATAGTTTTGGAGTGCGGCAGCCATGCTGCCGCAGCGCAAGCACGGCTTGCGCACTCCACATTGGCAATGGTGCGTTACCGGTTTTGGTCGTCAAAAACCATTAGCCGCGTGGCTTCAGCCCGCGGCGGGAGAGCGAACCATACCCGATTAAATAGTAAAAGTTCATCAGCCTGCGGATTCAGGGTGTATGCCAATTACCCCTGCTTTGCACGCTTCCAATCGCGGAAGATCATCAGCAGTTGATCGCGAGCCTGTGGTGCAATCGTCGTTTCAGGAAGTTTCCCCAGCAGCGCAATCGTCTGCCGCATCTGTTGGACATATGTTGTGCAGCCACGGCAGATCGCCAGGTGCGCCTCGAAGCGGGCACGTTCGATTGGCGTGAGCGCATCCTCAATATAATTCGTCACCAGTTCAACGAGTTCCTGGCATGTGAAATAGTCTTTATCGGTAGCGCTCATGCGATGCTCGCTTCATTCTGGTATTGCTCAACTGCACGACGTACTTTTGCTCGGGCTCGATGCAGCAACACTCGCTGATTAGACTCAGATATTTCCAAAACATTACAGACTTCTTCCGAAGATATTCCTTCTATATCGCGCAGACTGATCACCGCCCGCTGATTGGGTGGCAACATCTCGATACTGTGTTGAATCACAGCCTGGAGTTCGGCAGCCAATGCCCGATCTTCAGGGAACTGGCCCCACGAACGTGGGTAGGAAACCCAGACATTGGCCCATTGTGGGTGATCGGCCGGCCAGAACCGATCCGCATTAACAATCGGCTCACTAGCCTCATCATCCTGAAATTGCAGTGATGCGAATGGAATCGTACGCCCATCGCGAATACCGCGTGTTTTTGCCCGATTTGTCAGAATGCGAAAGATCCAGGTGCGTAATGAGGATCGGCCAGCGAAGTTGTCGAGCCCGCGCAACACGCCAAGCCATGTCTCCTGAACGACATCCTCGGCAGCAGCGCTACTGCCAACATAATAGTGTGCAATCCGCAGCATTGAGTTTTGGTATTGCATCACCAGCGACGTAAAGGCATCTTCATCGCCATTGCGCAGCGCCTCCACCAGCCGTTGCTCATCCAGCGTGGCTAGCACAGGCGCATCTGGTGGATCGCTCTCGAACTCATTTGTAGTCTCTACGCTATCCATGCATCATAAACCTTCTTTAACCTGGATATAGCCGATAGCCCGATAGCCGAGCATTTGCACCTGATCTGCGTAATCTGTGTCATCTGTGTCATCTGCGGATAAAATAGCCCAATCCTCAGCCCCTACAAATCCGGCGTTACCCGTAGTTCCAGGCCACTCCCAATTGGTTTGAAGAAGCGGGTTTCATGAGCAACATAGCGCGGTGGCGCATTTGGATCAGCCTGCCAGCCCTTGATCAGCGCCATGATCGCCTGTGTGCGGATATCGCTCTCCTGTGGTGTGATACTCGCCTGCCGCCATGATTCAGTCAATGCATATAACACCCGCGCCAGATCATCGACCCGCCGCTCGTTGCTGTCATTTTCGGCATCTTCCGCATTGGCCTCGTGCCAGGCCCCAATCAGCGCTCGTAATGCCCGCACACGGGTATCCGCCGATGAGACCCAACTTGGCTGGGCGATCTGGCCAAATGGGTAGCCAGCATCGCGGGCCATCTGGATCAGCCGCTCATAGATTGGCTCGCCGCTGGACATCGCACTCAGTGGTGTTTCCAGGCTCAGAATCTGGCGCTCCAATTCGCCCATCAACACCCGAAACCGCACCCAGCGATGCTTATCGAAATCGAACTGATCGCGCAGCAGCGCACCAGCCTCGCGCCCATACAACTGAAGCTTTTCGACTGTCGCACGTTCCATATTTAGGTTTAAGCCGCCCTCGCGTGTGCCATCAAGCCGAATCTGAACAGCCCGTTCTTTGTAGCTTGGCAGCATCAACTGGGTCGTATCGCGATAGTTCATGGCCGTATCGAACATCGACCATAAGAAGCGCGTGAGGCTTTCTACAGGCCGCCACAGCGGATCCAATGGCTGCTCGGCATCCGGCAACAACACCCGCGCATTCGGATCCGGGAGCGGCTTTGTGCCACTATTCGTGCCAGCATCGGCGGATTTAGTGCCGAGCAATGCACTACGCAGGAACTCATCCGTCCCCGCTGCCGGTGATGGCGAGACTGGCATTACCGGTGCTTCGGGCGCAATCTGGCTTGTATAGCCTGGTTGAATGCCGCCCGTCGATGGATCGCCCTTTGCACCAGGTGTTGCACCAGAACGCTCGTATGGATCGGGGGCAAAGGCCTCCTTAGGCATACCCGTCAGATTGATCCCAAAGGTTGGGTGCGTCGGTAGCCATTGGTCGAAGAAGTGAATCGGAAAATTACTACAAATACCACCATCGCTAAACCAGTTCGGCTGAAGGTCGCTACGGCGCGGGCGATAGATTCCCTGATCCTGTGGGCACGAGCCACTGACGGTATACAGCCGCACGGCGCTAATCAGCAACGGGAAGCTCATACTCATGCGCATCGCAACAATAACCGGCAGATCATCGCTATTTGGCAGCATATAGAAGCGATTGGGATCATCGGCGGCCCGATTGGCATTCAGATCATCGAGTACCCATCCAGGGTAGATATGATCATCCTGGCACATATAGTCAACTACATCGATAGGAAAGAGCCGTTCGATATCGCCGCGCCGAAAGAACAGGATGAAATCGCTGGCAAATGGCAGAACATACGGACGGCCATGGCTCAGATTGGTCGTCACCATCTGCAACGTAACGTCCTGCTGTTGAAGATCACCAAATGTGAGTGGTCCGCTGTGATCAGTTGGGCCGGCCATGCGCCCAATCCAATCCGAAAGCCAATCCGTCAGGCCAGGCTCGTTTTCTGGGCTATCGGGCTGCTGGCGGCCGGTGCAGATCCCATACAGATTCTGAGGCACATCGTTGAGCAGCATACGAGCCAGATCTGCGACGGCAACAACAGTCCCACTTGTGCTGGCCACCATTTGGCCAACCCGTTGCCCGATCAGGTAGGCAGCTCCGATCAATAGCACAGATAGCGCAACCCAGATGATTCCAGCCAGCCAGGTGATGCCAACCAACACAATCGGGATGGCAAACAGCAGCGCCAGAATGACAGCGCCATAGATCAGATACTGCCCTATGCGTACCCCGGCCTGGCCACCTGCCTGGCTACCAATCTGATACGCACTCGGATGGTGTTCCGGTAAACTGGAAATGAGTGTCCGCAAGCTCTTGCCAAGTTGATCATCGGGCGCTGGTGAGCCTGCTGGTTTTGGTGGGAAGAGCAGATCGAGTAATTCAGGCGCAATCTGGCGTGCAAGCGGCGGGATCAGCGGGCCGGAATCGGCAGCCACTGGTTCGCCAGATGCCGCCGTTGGATCACTCACCAATGGCAGCAGTGTGTCGAGCAGTGGCAGCAGGTTTGCAGGCGCGGTAGAACGAAAGAGCGAGAGCAACTTGCCCGGCTCACTCATATCGTTACTCAGGCCATTCAGCGCAGTAAAGTCTTCCAGATGGCCACGCTGGCGGCCATATTCAGCTGCTGCCGTCACCGATGCCGCAATTGCTCCAGCCGATGTTCCACCAATATTTGCAAAGCGATACTTCTCTGCCAATTGGGCAATCGCGGGCGGGTACACAACACCACTGGTTGCGCCACCCTTCATTACCAGATCGCACAAAGGCAGATCATGCTGTGATTGGGCCGTCATTATGAACTCCTTCTGGATCTCGGGCTGTGTTGGGATATAACTGAGTATAGCACAATCGATTCTTGATCACACCCGACCCCTGATTGCGTCGTGACACGCACGCCAAGATATGGCATACTATCCATATGCAAAGGAGTGTATGATGACCCTACTTGCCGAACCGATTCTGACTGCTGATACTGCCGAGCGCTATGAGGTAATGGATGCTGCCGAGGTACGAGCGTATCTCGCGTCCCGTCCACATCTCATTACCCTGCTTGAAGACGCCCCACAGCAGATTGCACGCTTTTTCCCAAATGCCCCGCTTCGACTCGAGGTGCATGTCGATCCAGACGATGGAACAGAGACGCTGCTGATTCGGATTCGCACCAACATGGAGACCGCCGAAGCGTTGCGACGTGATGACGAACTGCTTGAGTCCTGGTATCTTGATCTGCCATATGCGATTCGCCGCGATGCCCTGATTACGTTGGGGGAAGTGTGAGTATTGACGGGTATGACTTGCTGGCCCTTGCGCGAGAACTGGTAGACTTACCATTGGACAATGTGACCCCACGTCAGGAAGAAGCACGGCTCCGTGCGGCCATCAGCCGCGCCTAGTATGCTACATTTTGGGAAGCACGCGCACTGCTGCTGCTGGAGGGTGAGCGCATTCCGCGCCTTGACGCGCACCATATCGTGATTGATGCGTTCCAGCGCAGCCCGCAGCGAGCGCGACAAACCATTGGGCACCATTTGTACAGACTGCGCGCTGATCGGAACGAGGCCGATTACCAGCGAACGATTGGTGATGTGGCGAACCTTCGCCTGAAAACACAACGCCTGTTAAGTCGGGCTGATGGAGTTCTTGCCAACCTTGCCCGTCTCATTCCCTAGCAGCGCCAGTGTGCATAACAACACTTTGTCTGGTGTCGAGCCAGGGCGTTTGTACCGCTCTCCAATTGTGAGAATACCTACCGTACTATCGATGGGCAACCGCTCACCTGCTCCGCTTCTTCAGCCTGTTTGCTTGACGGAAGCGCCCATCGCGGCTACAATAACAGAGTTAAGCGCGCTTTCTGCGCGCCTTCTGCGCTATGAAGGCAGTCGCTAGTGTTTGAGAGCCTTTCCGACCGTCTACAGACGGTGTTTCAAAAATTAGGTGGTAAGGGAATCCTCAATGAGGATGATGTTCGCGAGGCCATGAAGCAGGTTCGTTTGGCCCTGCTCGAAGCCGATGTGAACCTCAAAGTCGTCAAGGAATTCGTTGCCAAAGTTACCGAGCAAGCTATTGGTGAGGAGGTCACAAAAAGCCTCACACCAAGCCAGCAGGTAGTCAAGATTGTTCATCGTGAGCTGATTGCACTGCTTGGCGATGCAAACGAGCCGCTCAATGAATCGCGGCCAGGCCCAACCGTAATCATGCTCGTCGGGTTACAGGGTTCTGGGAAGACGACACTCGCGGCCAAGTTGGCGTTGTTCCTGCGCAAGAAGGGCAAGCGCCCGCTCTTGGCAGCTGCCGATGTCTACCGGCCAGCGGCTATTGCACAGCTTGAATCGCTTGGCAAACAGCTCAATATTCCGGTTCATTCGGAAGGAACCCAGGCCAAGCCGCCCGATATTGCCCGCAATGCGCTCGCCCGTGCCCGTGCGGAGGGCATGAACTACCTGATCATCGACACAGCTGGCCGTTTGCAGATCGACGAGCCGCTGATGGTTGAACTCGAACAGATCGTCGCAACCGTCGAGCCAGCCGAAAAACTGCTGGTGATCGACTCGATGATTGGCCAGGAGGCAGTGCGCGTCGCCGAGGAATTCAACCGGCGTGTGCAGGTCACTGGCGTGGTGATGACCAAAGTCGATGGTGATGCGCGTGGTGGTGGTGCGCTATCAGTTCGGGCTGTCACTGGCGTTCCAATCAAATTCCTGAGCACTGGCGAAAAGGTGGAAGCGGGCACGCTTGAGCCATTCTACCCGGATCGGCTGGCATCACGCATTCTTGGCATGGGCGATGTGCTCTCGTTGATCGAGCGAGCTGAGTCAGTCTATGATGCCGAAGAAGCCAAGCGGATGCAGAAGAAGATGATGAAGGGCTCCTTCGACTTCGAGGATTTCTTGTCATCGATGCAACAAATGCGTAAACTCGGGTCGCTTCAGCAGATTTTGGGCATGATCCCAGGGATGGATAAGCTCTCCCGCAATGAGGAACTGGTCAACGAGAAGGAACTCAAGCGCATCGAGGCAATGATCTTCTCGATGACCAAGAGCGAACGGCACAACCCGGATATTATCAAGGGCAGCCGCAAGGAACGCATTGCGCGTGGTAGCGGCACCAAGATTCACGAAGTCACCGCGCTGATCAATCAGTTTCGGCAGATGCAGCGCATGATGAAGAAGTTCGGGCGTGGTGGCCAAATCGACCCACGCGAACTCATGCGCCGAATGCGCTAAATGCCCATTGGCAGGATACCAACCGTAGGTAGAAGTACGTGCTTCGCCGCAATTAGGAGGAATACAGACATCCATGGTTATGATTCGTCTTCGCCGTACTGGCAAAACCAAGCAGCCTTCCTACCGTGTCGTGATTACCGACTCGCGCTCGCCCCGCGATGGGAAGTTTATTGAGATCATCGGCCACTACCTTCCCGTTCGCCAGCCTAAGGAACTTTCGATCAAGGCTGATCGTGCCCGCTATTGGCTGAGTGTTGGTGCCCAGCCATCAGATGCCGTTGTGCGTTTGTTGAAGCAGGTCAATGTGTTTGATACTGATGGCAAGCTTATTCCAGAGGAAGCTCCCGCTGCCAGCTAACCTGTTCACAGCGCAATACAATGCGCCGGGAGGCACCTATGAAAGCGCTGCTTGAATATATGGCCCGCAACCTGGTCGATAACCCAGAGGCAGTTGTGGTGAAGGAGCGCGTCGGGCGCTATACCGTCACATATGAGCTTACTGTTGCCCCGGATGAAACAGGCAAGGTGATCGGGCGTAGCGGCCGGGTTGCTAAGGCCATCCGTGATCTGATGAGTATTGCTGCTGCTCGCCAAAATAAACGTGTTCATGTTGATATTGAGTAATCAGTAGCATCACATGAGGAGTGAGTAGGTGGCAATCATGCCAAATACTCACTCCTTATTGATTGCTAGTTGTTACATGTGTGTTATGAGCTATGACCCAACCATCTACCCCATCAACCGAAGAGTTCCTGCTTGTCGGCCAGATCACAAGCTCCTTCGGGCTGCGCGGCCAACTGAAAATGGTTGCCTTAACCAACCAGATCGATCATCTGCAACGCCGGATTCGCACGCTGTATATTGGGCCAGAACGCCAACCATACCAGATACAGAAACTGATCGAACACAAACCAGGGATTCTGATAGTCACGCTCGATGGCATTAGGGATCGGGATGCAGCCGAACTCCTTCGTGGAACTGAAGCCTTCATTCGTGAGCAGGAAGCAGCACCACTCGGCGAGGGTGAATATTTCATCCATTCGCTGTATGGCCTGCTGGTGCTGACGGAAGCTGGCGAGGAGATCGGGCGTGTTCGTGAGGTGCTCGAAACGGGCGCCAATGATGTGCTGGTTGTTGCCCGCACAGGTGGCGGAGAAGCCCTAATTCCGCTGATTCGTGATGTTGTTCGCGATCTCGATATTGCCCATGGTCGGGTTGTTATTCATCCACTTGAAGGATTGTTGTAGCAGCTTCTTCGCTACTAAAGCGCTTGCGCGAGGCATGCATGGCTCCTGAATCCGATCCATATGAATTTCGCGTGCGTTTGCCTGGCTTCGATCCAGCAGCAACACCCGTGGTTGGTGTTGGGTTGGGGTTAACTGGCCTGATCCTTGGGTTGCGCCCTCGTTTCGCAGCGCTGCCATTACTGCTCACTGCCGCTGCCGCCCTGATGCTGCGCGACCCCGAGCGGCAAACGCCGATTGCATCCGACGTGCTCTATGCTCCTGCCGATGGTGTGGTGAACGCACACGAAGAGACCTACGAACACCTTTTTTTGCATACAGATGCGATCCGGCTGACAATCGCCGTTTCGCCATTGGATGTGCCGGTCCAGCGCAGCCCCATATCTGGTCGCGTTTCTTTTCTGCAGGAAGTAACGGCCAGCCAGCGAATCGGTTGGGTGCAGCGCGGTGATGAAGAGCGTGGTGCCTGCCTGCTGATTGGTATCGATGCAGGATGGGCACCTGTGTTACTCGCCATCAGTACTGGCGCAGTTGCCTGGGCACCCCAGGCCCGTGTGGCGATTGGCGATCAGATTGCGGCAGGGGCGCGAATCGCGGTTGCACGGTTTGGGGCCAGGGTTGATCTGCTCGTTCCCTGCGATCTGATTGCAGGGCTGCCCCAAATTGGCGATCATGTACAGGCTGGCCTTACCCAGATTGGCAATGTAGTGATGCGCTAATCGGGCCTGGCCCGTTCATCCGTTGCAGGATGTTTGTATGCGGATACTTCCTCTTGAAGCGCCCTTGATCGCAGACGGCGCATAATCCCCACTGGATACCCCACCATTTTTGCGAGATCCCCAACCACCCGTATGGCCGGAATGCATGCAATCGCATATAGCAACTCACTACTGGTGAGTCCTGGAGCACGCTGGCGCAATCGGCGCAGCGGAGCCGCACAATACGCAATCATCCCAATCACAGGCGCAATCGCGATTGCGGGCTTCCGAAGAGCGACTAGCGTTAATATTGCGCCGATCAAGTATGTTCCATAACGAATGATATGGCGCTTCTGCCACAGATCAGCGGCACCATCGCCAGTTGCGTAGTTATAGTACTGGCGCGCAAAGGCCGTAAACGATTCACGAGGGCGGAAATAGACCAGTGCGCGGGCTGCGAAGGCAAAGCGCGCCCCGGCTTGCTTGAGTTGCAGATCGAACAGCAGATCCTCACAGTAGTTGGCCCATTCTGGGTAGCCGCCCACCTGTGCCCATGCCGATTTGCGAAAGGCAACCGATTTGCCGAATGGCAGAAATGTCGCTGGATCGATCTCGGTGGCCTCGCGATAGTTGGTTGCGCCCAAGGCCAATTCGAACAGGCTTTGTGGTGCTGGCCGAAAGAATCCCCCGACCACATCTGCGCTATCACACACAATTGGCGCAACAATCTCCTCAAGCCAATGTGGGTCGAGTGTCAGCCCTGCATCAGTACAGGCGATGATGCTTCCATTGGCATGCCGAATCGCATTATTGCGCCCACTC
>Ga0163144_10012258_pt1 | contig 18025 bp, 16 predicted proteins | sample OliLak19BULKMAT1_FD_123175 | JGI IMG/M metagenome (GOLD analysis project Ga0163144, IMG submission 123175) | Freshwater microbial mat bacterial communities from Lake Vanda, McMurdo Dry Valleys, Antarctica - Oligotrophic Lake LV.19.BULKMAT1 | ecosystem: Environmental > Aquatic > Freshwater >... | reverse complement strand
GTCTTGCGTTGCTCATCACCGAGCAGGCCTTCCAGAAACAAGCCTGCGTTCCTCGCAACACGTTCTTGCCCGAACAACGGACGTATCCGCCGCTTGACCTCCCGAAGCGACGCCGCCCATAACACTAGCGTCTCTTCAATCGACGCTGTCTGCGTCCACGACCTTCGAATCATCGTTGCCCATGGATTCAGAAATCTTCAGAAAGCGCAACTGTAATGCTAGGAGGGGTGGCGGCGCGCGTCGGCGCGCTGACGGGGAGGTCTCGCGGGACCTCCGCGGGCACAGACCTCTTCGAATTCGAGGAACCTCCCCGTCACGCGCTTCGCGCGTGCCACCCCTCCTATCGCGTGCCGCGACAGGAGGGGATGAAGTGCGGGTTGCGCTTCGGGTTTTGAGTCTTGATCGACGTGATGCCGGCCCTCTCGTACCCACATCAATGTGCAGTGCAAACTTGTGTGCATCCCCTAGCTCATTCGAGGAGGGACGACTCGGGTTGATCATCGTCGCCCGCCGGAGCGTCGCATGAACACCGCGGGACCGCACACGTTCACCAGTCAGCCAAAGCTGCGCACTGTCGCGCTGTCGAAATCCTACGGATCGGTCGTCGCTTTGGCCGATGCGAATCTCGATGTGCGCGAGGGCGAGTTCGTCACGCTGCTCGGTCCATCGGGCTCGGGCAAGACCACGCTGCTGATGAACATCGCCGGGCTCGTGCTGCCGAGTTCGGGCGAGGTCTGGATCGGCGGCAAGCTCTCGACCTTCCTGCCGGCGCATCTGCGCGACATCGGGATGGTGTTCCAGAACTACGCGCTGTTCCCGCATCTCACGGTGTTCGAAAACATCGCGTTCCCGCTGCGGATGCGCCGCGCGCCGGAGGCGACGATCGCCAAGGAGGTCATGCGCTGCCTCGAACTCGTGCGCCTGCCCGAGCTCGCACAGCGCCTGCCGCGCGAACTCTCCGGTGGCCAGCAGCAGCGCATCGCGCTCGCGCGCTGCCTCGTCTACAGCCCGTCGATCGTGCTGATGGACGAGCCGCTTGGCGCGCTCGACAAGAAGCTGCGCGACCAGATGCAGCTCGAGATCAAGGCGATCCAGCGGCGCCTCGGCATCACCGTCCTCTACGTCACCCATGACCAGGACGAGGCGATGACGATGTCCGATCGCGTCTGCCTGATGAACAAGGCGCACATCGAGCAGATCGATGCGCCCGAAGCGCTCTACTTCCGACCGAAGAGCCTGTTCGCCGCCGACTTCCTCGGCGACTCGAACATCTTCACGGCGCAGCTGCGCGGCGGCAGGCTCGAAGGACCCGGCGGCATCGTCGTGCGGGCGATCGCCGGAACTCCGGACGGCCGCATCAGTACGGTCATTCGGCCGGAGAGCATGCGGCTCCTCGCGCCGGGCGAGGCGGCAGAGGGCGAGGCGCAGGGCGTGGTCGACAGCGCCGTCTTCGTCGGCGGGTTCGCACGCATCTTCGTCCGCCTTGTCGACGACACGGTCCTGCAAGCCAAGCGACCGACCCAGATGGGCGCCGCGCTGCCGATTGCGGGAACGGCAGCCCGCCTCGGCTGGCCCGCGGCGGCGACGATCCTGCTCCCCCTCGAGCCGCCAGCGTGAGCGCACGGGCTCAGCCGGGCGTGTGGCGGCACTATCTCGGCGTCGCGCCGGTCGTCGCGTTCCTCGCGCTCCTGTTTCTCTATCCGCTCGGCGACATGCTCTGGCAGAGCGTGCTCGACCAGAACGACAATCTGACCAGCGAGCATTACCGCGCGGTCGGCGCCAATCCGGTCTGGTTCCGGGTCATGGCGATCACCTTCGAGATCTCGGCCTGGACGACCGGCTTCTGCGTGGTCACCGCCTACCCGATCGCCTATCTGCTCGCGACATCGAGCGAGGGTACGCGCAACCGCATGCTGATCTGGGTGATGCTGCCGTTCTGGACCAGCTTCCTCGTGCGCACCTTCTCGTGGATCGTGCTGCTCGCGCAGCGCGGACCCGTCAATCGCCTGGTCCAGGCGCTCGGATTGGCGGACGCGCCGCTGGCGCTGATCTACAATTTCACCGGCACGATGATCGGCATGGTGCATGCGCTGATGCCGCTCGCGGTGCTGACCATGCTTTCGGTGATGACGAACATCGATCCACGGCTGCGCAGCGCGGCGACCACGCTGGGCGCGCGCGGTGGCGAGGCGTTCTGGCGCATCTACTTCCCGCTCTCGCTGCCCGGCGTCGCAGCGGCCGCGCTCATGGTCTTCATCACGGCGCTCGGCTTCTTCATCACCCCTGCCCTGCTCGGTGGACGCCAGCAGACGATGATCTCCCAGGTCATCATCATCCAGGTCAGCGAGTTGCTGAATTGGGGCTTCGCCGGCGCGCTCTCGGTGGTGCTGCTCGGCGCCGCGCTGGTGATCTACCTGCTCTACGACCGGCTGCTCGGGCTTTCGACGCTCGCCGGCGGTGAGCGCTCGGCGACGGGCGGGACCCACGGAATGATCGGCCGCATCGGCGGCGTCATCGGCGACGCGCTGCTCGCGGCGCTTGGTCGCATCTGCGATCTCGTGCAGCAGGGCTGGGAAGCGATCTCACCGCCGCGCGGCGATCGTCCTCGCCGTCGCGTCGCACGCGGCGTGCTCTGGGTCTGCGTGCTGCTGCTCATCGGCTTCCTGGTGCTGCCGGCGCTGATCGTCGTCCCCGTGTCGTTCACGGCCGGACAATTCGTCAATTTCCCGCCGGAGGGTTTTTCCCTGCGCTGGTACGAGACGTATCTCGGCACGCCCGCCTGGATCGAAGCGACCTTCCGCTCCTTCATCGTCGCCGCGCTCACCGGCGCGCTGGCGATGGCGCTCGGCGTGCCGGCGGCGTTCATGCTGACCCGCGCCCGCGTCCCCGGCCGCGCCGCTCTGCTGGCGCTGATCCTGTCGCCCCTGATCATCCCGCGCATCGTCGTCGCGGTCGCGATCTACATCTTCTACGCCCGCATCGGCCTGGTCGGCACGACCGCGGGGCTGGTGCTCGGCCATGCCGTGCTCGCCGTCCCGTACGTCATCGTGACGACGATGGCGGTGCTGAAGACCTATGACGAGCGTCTCGACCAGGCGGCGGCCAGCCTCGGCGCGACGCGCTGGCGCACGCTCGTTCATGTCACATTCCCGCTGATCCGCAGCGGGCTGATCGCCGCTTTCCTGTTCGCCTTCGTGACGTCCTTCGACGAGTTGACGATCTCGCTTTTCGTCAGCGGTGGGCTCGTCAGCACGCTGCCGCGTCAGATGTGGAACGACATGCTGCTGCAGGTGAACCCGACGCTCGCCGCCGCGTCCACGGTGATGCTCGTCCTCATCACCACGATGATTCTCGCCGCCGAAGCGCTGCGCCGGCGCGGCGCGGCGAGGTGATCAATTCGCGTAGTCGGGCTCGTCCGCGTCGAGCAGCAGCTTGATCTCCGCGAAATGCTTGCGCGCATTGCCGGCCAGGAGTGGCAGGAATTGGCGTTGACACATCGCCGCGACATCGTCGGGCACCAGCGCCAGTTTCTGTCCGGTCGACATCGCCACCACCTGCGCCTGCGCGGCGCGCTCGAGGTAATAGAGGTCGTCGAGCGCCTCGGCGACGCTCGCGCCCACGACCATCACGCCGTGGTTCTTCATGAACAGCACGGTCTTGTCGGCGAGCGCGGCGGCGATGCGGTCGCCCTCCGCATCGTCGAACACCAGGCCGCCGAATGTGTCGTAGTAGGCGCAGCGATCGTAGAAGCGCAGCGCATTCTGGTGGCAGGGCAGCAAGCGACCGCCCTCGATCATGGCCAACGCGGTTGCGTAGACGGGATGAGCATGGAGAACGCAGCGCGCCTGCGGATTGGCGAGATGGATGCGGCTATGGATGTAGAAGGCGGTGTGACGCTTCTCTTCCGCATCCACGCTGCGGCCCTCGGCGTCGACGCTGATCAGGTTCGACGCGCGTAGCCGGCTGAAATGCACGCCATGCGGGTTCATCAGGAAGGTGCGGTTGTCGTCGATGGCCAGGCTGAAGTGATTGCACACGCCCTCATGCATGCCGAAACGCACCGCGGCGCGGAAGGCCGCCGCGAGGTCGCGTCGCAACTGGTAGGCGTTGGGTTGCGTCGACGCGGGCGCTTCGGGCATGACTCTCTCCAGACGGTGATCGCGAATTCCAACATGGGCCGAGCGCGACGATGACCAGCGATATGACGACACCTCGCCGCACGACGCGACTCTCACCACTCAGCCTACGCGAGATTCTCGATCAACGCGTCACCGAGGATCCGTCCCACGTCTATTGTCGCTTCGCCGGTGAAGCGCTGACGATCGCCGGGCTGCATGAACGGGTGAACCGCTTCGCCCATGGCCTCCTGGAGCAGGGGTTGGTCCGTGGGGACCGGGTGGCCGTGATGCTGCCGAACACGCCCGACTACGTCATTGCCTTCCTGGCGATGGTTCGGCTCGGCATCTGCCAGGTGCCCGTGAACATCAATCTGCGTGGCGATGCGCTGCAATATCTCGTCGATCATTCAGCCCTGCGCGCGATGATCGTCGATGCGCGGTTCGCCGACCAGATGCTGCCGACCTTGCGACCGGAGAGCCTCAGCCTCGTGATCTCACAAGGCGGCAGCGTCGATCCCGGCTTCTGCACCGTCGCCGCGTTTGAAGCGCTGGCTGCCCATCCGGACGCGACAACGCCACGCGTGGTCACGAGCCAGGAGGACACGCTCCTGATCTGCTACACCTCGGGAACGACGGGCGCGCCGAAGGGCGTCCTGGTCTCCGACAAGATGCTGCAGGCGGCGGGCTGGGCGGCGGCATGGCTCGGCGGCGCGCGGCCGGGCGACGTCTTTCATTTCTGGGAACCGATCTACCACATCGGCGGCGCCGAAGTCGTGATCCTGGGCCTGCTCGAGCGCGTGACATTGGCGATGGTCGAGCGCTTCAGCGTGTCGAGCTTCTGGGACGAGATTCGCGCCCAGGACTGCACGCACATGCATTTCCTCGGCGGCGTGGCGGGCATGCTGCTCAAGCAGCCGCCGAGCCCCCGCGATCGCGAGCACAAGCTGCGCGTCGCCTGGGGCGGCGGCTGTCCGCGCTCGATCTGGCGCGCCTTCGAGGAACGTTTCGGCGTGCAGATCTACGAATGCTACGGCATGACCGAGGCGTCGAGCTTCACGACCGTCAATCTCGACGGACGGCTCGGGTCGGTCGGCAAGCCGCTGCCATATTTCGACGTGAAGATCGCCGATGACACGGGCCGCGCGCTGCCGGCTGGAAGCCAAGGCGAGTTCTGGGTGCGTGAGAAGGAACCCGGCGTGATCATGAAGGGCTATTTCAACAATCCCGCCGCGACGCAGGCGGCGCTGGTCGATGGCTGGCTGCGCACCGGCGATGTCGGCAGTTGCGACGCGGATGGTTTCTTCTACTACGCCGGCCGCACGAAGGATTCGCTGCGCCGTCGCGGTGAGAACATTTCCGCCTGGGAGGTCGAGCGCGTCTTCGCCGATCATCCGGCAATCGCGGAATGCGCGGTGATCGGCGTCGCCAACGAAATCGACGATCAGGATCTCAAACTCTTCGTCCGACTCAACGCCGAGGCGAAGATCGATCCGCTGGATCTCGTCAAATGGGCGGAGCCTCGCATGCCGCGATTCCAGATCCCGCGCTTCATCGCGATGATCGATGCCTTTACCAAGACGCCGAGCGAACGCATCCGCAAGGAGCTGCTGCCCAAGACGACGGATTCGTGCTGGGACCTCGAGCGCTCGGGCTATCAGCTCCGCCGCTGAGCTACTCCGCAGCGCCCTGGCGATAGGCGTAGTTCTTGTCCAATCGCTCCATCAGATAGCCGCCGTAACGCACCGCTGGGAATTGCGCCGTGCTGCCCGGCAGAGGCGCCACGATCGCGTCCATCGACGGATCGTAGAAATAGGCGATCGAATAGCGGTCGCGCGGGGTGCGGTTGATCACGCGATGCGGCGTCGAGACCAACCGGCTGTTGGTCCAACGCATCAGAATGTCCGCGGCGTTCAGCACGAACGCGCCATCGACCGGCTTGGCGGAGATCCAGCCGCCCTCGCGGCGCTTGACCTCGAGGCCGCCGGTATCGTCCTGCGCCACCAGCGTGAGGAAGCCGTAATCGGTGTGCGGCGCCGACCCGAAAAGATCGGACGGCGCATCGGCCGGATGCGGCGGATAGTGCAGCATGCGCACGAAAGTCGTCGGCCGGCGGAAATCGGCGTCGAAGTGACCCGGGTCGAGCCCGAGACCCGCGGCAATGCACTGCACCAGTCGCGCACTGACGGCGCGCAGCGCCGCATCGTAGGCGAGCACCGTCGCCTTGAACGCGGGCAGCGCGACCGGCCACTGATTCGGGCCCTGCAACGGCTTGCCGGCGAGGAGGTCGGGGTCGTCGGGCGCGAGTTCATGCATCATCATGAAGCTCTCGCTCTGATTGGGCTTGGTCACCTTGGCGACCGTCGACGTGACGATGGTCGAGGTCGAAAGCGGCATATAGCCGCGATGCGCCGCGTTCTGCCGGATCGCCAGCTTGGCTTCGACAGGCAAGGCGTGAAATGCCCGCGAAGCGGCGAAGGCGCTGTCGATCAACGCCGGCGCAACGCCATGGCCGACGACATAGGCGAAGCCGGTATTCTCCAGGGCGGCGACGAGCGCGGCGCCGACGCGGCGATGATCGGGCTGGCCCGCAAACCCGGCCGCCACGTCGACCAACGGAAGTTCGGACGTCATCGTCTGTCTCCGAAAGCTTGTAACCGATTTCTCATCGACCCTAACATGGGTGCAGGATGCGCGGCGCGAGGCTTGATGCCGCAGATCATGCCAGGGGAAAATCGAAAATGACAAAGCTCACACGCCGCCGCTTCGCCGCCGCGACCTCCACCGCCATTTCTGCCACCGCCATTGCCGCGCCAGCCCTGATCGGCATCGCACGCGCGCAGGCGAAGACGCTGGTGTTCGGCGGCTCGATTCCGCTCTCGGGCCGTGCCGCAGAGACGGGGCTGAACGTCCATGCCGGCTATCAGGCGGCGGTCAAGTTCCTCAACGACAAGGGCGGCGTCGAGATCGGCGGGCAGAAATACATGCTCGAGCTGAAGATGTTCGACGACGCGTCCGATCCGTCGCGCGCGACGACCCTCATCCAGCAGCAGATCGACCAGGGCGTCGATTTCTATCTCGGCTCGTTCGGTTCGAACATCGTGCTGCCGACGGCGGCGATCACCGAGCGTGCGCGCAAGCCGATGGTGCAGGCCGGCGGCGGTTCGGACCAGATCTTCACCCAGGGCTATCGCAACGTATTCGGCTTCTTCCCGCGCGCGTCGCAGCAGTTCATCTCCTCGGTCGAATTCTTCAAGACGATCCAGCCGAGGCCGGAGACCTTCTCCGTCATCTTCACCAACGACGCCTTCAGCCGCACCCAAGCCGACGGCGCGATCAAGGACATGGAAGCGGCCGGCTTCAAGCTGATGGAGAAATATCAGCTGCCCGAGCAGATCACCGATGTGTCGAGCGTGCTCAACTCGATCCGCGCCAAGACTCCGGACATGGTCGTCTGCACCACGCATGACCAGAATTCGTTGCTGATCTCGCGCCAGATGGCCGCCAGCGAGACCAACGTGAAGCTGCTCTACCAGACGCTCGGGCCGCAGTTGCAGAGCTATCGCGATGCGCTGGGCAAATACGCGACATCCATCCTCGTGCAGATCTATTGGGACGAGCGCGCGAACTACAAGGACGCGTTCTTCGGCAGCGCCAAGGGGTTCGCCGATTACTACCGCTCGATCAATCAGCGCGCGCTCGCCTATCACACGGCGGCGGGCGCCTCTTGCATCGTCGTCTATCTCCACGCGATGCAGGCGGCGAAGAGCATCAACCCCGCGGCGGTGCGCGATGCGCTCGCGGCGACGGACATCGAGACGCTCTATGGCCGCGTGAAGTTCACCAAGGACGGCGATGGCGATCCGCTGCTGTTGGGCCCCCGCATCGGGCAGGTGCAGAAGGGCAAAGTCGAGATCGTGTTCCCGATCGAGGCGGCCTCGGCGAAGGTGATGTATCCGGCCCCGAAATGGACGGAGCGGAGCTGAGCCATGCCCGATACCGGTACGCCGCGCATCCCGCATTCCCGGCCCGACATCGTCTGGCCCAACGGCGCCAAGGTCGCGGTCATGCTCAGCTTCGATTTCGATGCCGAGACGCTGTGGACGAGCCGCGATGCGGCGAATTGGAAGAAGCCCGGCACGATGTCGCAGGGCACCTATGGCGCACGCGTCGCGGTGCCGAAGATCCTCGAACTGCTCAATGACGTCGGGCTCAAGGGCACGTTCTTCGTTCCCGGCTGGACGGTGGAGCGCCATACCGACCGCTGCGCGGCGATCCTCGAACATGGCCATGAGATCGGGCATCACGGCTATCTGCACGAATATCCCGATGCCGACGATCCCGAGGGCCTGATCGCGTCGATCGACAAGGGACTCGACTCGCTGCGCAAGGTGCTCGGCTACAGGCCGATCGGCTATCGCTCACCCGCGGGCGAGACCAGTCCCGAACTCATCAAGGTGCTGCACGAGCGCGGGCTCGAATACGATTCCTCGATGATGGACGACGTGTTTCCGTACCGGCATCTGCTCGCCGACGGCACGCCGAGTCTGATCGAACTGCCCTGGCACTGGTCGCTCGACGATGCCGTCTACATGATCTTCTCGATCGCGCGGCCACGGCCGATCTTCACCAACGACCACGTGATGTCGATCTGGCAGGAGGAGTTCCAGGAGATCTATCGCTGGGGCGGGCTATTCGACCTTGTGATGCATCCTCAGGCGATCGGCCGACCCTCGCGCCTGGCCCTACTGCGGCAATTCATCGAGTGGACGCAGCGCTTCCCGGGCGTATGGTTCGCCACTGGCGCCGAGATCGCGCGCCACTTCAAGGCGCAATGCCCCGACCATATCGGCGGGCAAGTCGTGCATCTGAAGCAGGCCTGAGCCGAAATCGGGGAAATCGAAATCGGGGACGCGAAATCGGGGACGTACCCGGGGGTACGTCCCCATTTTTCTCAAGATCATGAATCTGCTTCTTCAGACTCTTCTCGACGGCCTGGTGCTGGGCGGCGTGTTCTCGCTCGCCGCCGCGGGGTTCTCGCTGATCTTCGGGGTGATGAATGTCGTCAACCTGACGCACGGCATCATCGTGCTGATCGGCGCGTATCTGGCCTGGTCGGCGCAGCATTTCCTCGGGCTCGATCCGCTGCTCGCCATCCCCGGAATCATGATCCTGCTGTTCTTCGCCGGCTACGCCTATCAACGCACGCTGATCCAGAGCGCCGTCGATCGCTCGTCGCTGCTCGCCTCGCTGCTGGTGACGTTCGGAGTCGCACTGGTGCTGCGCAACCTGCTGGTCCTGGTCTACGGGCCGGATTTCAAGAGCATCACACCGAGCTACGCCTTCACCAACATCAAGCTCGGCGCGCTGAGCATCGACATGGTCAGGCTCTCCGCGCTCGGCGCCAGCCTTGCGCTCATCGCGCTGCTGGCCTTCGTGCTCTACCGCACCGATTGGGGGCGCGTGATCCGCGCCACGGCGCAGCAGGATTTCGCGGCCGGGCTCTGCGGCGTCAATGTCCGCCATGTCTACGGCCTGACCTTCGGCGTCGCGAGCGCGTTTGCCGGCGCGGCGGGCGCGGTGATCGGCATCGTATTGCCCTTCGCGCCGCCCGATGAGGGGCATTGGACGATGAAGGCCTTCGCCGTCGTCGTGCTCGGCGGCGTCGGAAGCCCGGCGGGCGCGCTGCTCGGCGGGCTGCTGCTCGGATTGATCAACACCTTCACCGCGCAGTTCATCGGCCCCGCTTTTCCCAACGCGATGATGTTCCTCGTGCTGGTGCTGATGCTCATGATCCGCCCGAACGGATTGCTCGGCAGCGCGTTCGGTGGATCGCGATGAAGCGCCCGCTCGCCATCGTCCTGATCGGCGCCGCGATCCTTCTCCTCGGCGTCTTGCCGTTCTTCGCCCTGCCTTATCACGTGCGCGTCGGGCAGCTCTTCCTGCTGTCAGCGGTGCTCGCGCTGGGCTGGCACATCCTCGGCGGCTTCGCTGGGTATTGGAGCTTCGGCCATACCGCCTTCGTCGGTCTCGGCGCCTTCGCGGCCGGGTTGCTGAACTTCCATTTCAAGCTGCCGCCGATGCTGGGATTCGTCGCCGGCACGCTGCTTGGCGGGCTGGTCAGCGCCGGCTTCGCGGCGCTGGTCGCCTATCCGGTGCTGCGGCTGCGCGGCATCTATTTCGCGATCGCGCTGCTCGGCATGTCGCAGGTGCTTGGCGAACTCGCGCAGAATGTCGACGCCTTCCAGGGCGCGCTCGGCCTGACGCTGCCCGACGTGGCGCCCGATGCGCTGCGGCCGGAAGTGTTCTTCTACTACTGCTTCCTCGCGCTGGCGGTCGGCAGTTTCGCGCTCGCCGCGTGGATCCGCAGCAGCAAGCTCGGCTACGGACTCGCCGCGATTCGCGAGGACGAGGACACCGCGCGCATGCTCGGCGTGCCGACCGAGCGCTACAAGATCATCACCCTCGTGCTCAGCGCCGGACTCACCGGACTCGCCGGCGCCGTCTACGCCTATTCGCTCGGCTACTTCACGGCAGGCTCGGTCTTTCGCGTCGATTTCTCGCTCAACATGATTCTGCACTCGCTTCTCGGCGGCATCGGAACCTTGACGGGGCCGGTGATCGGCGCCGCCTTGCTGGTCTTCGTCACCAACGTGCTGCTCGGCCAGCTGCTCGATTTGCATCTGCTGGTGACCGGCGTGCTGGTGATCGCGCTGGTGCTGCTCGCGCCGAACGGTTTGCTCGGCGTGGCGCGGCGCTGGCGCGAGCGCAAGGGCCGGTGATGAGCGCCGCGTCGCCGATCCTCACGCTGCGCGGCGTCAGCAAGCGTTTCCGCGGCCTCACCGCCGTCAGCGAGGTCGACCTCGATCTCCCCGCCGGTTCGATCTGCAGCCTGATCGGCCCCAACGGCGCCGGCAAGTCAACGCTGTTCAACCTGGTGACCGGCTATGTGCAACCGAGCGCCGGAACGATCGAATTCGCCGGCGCGCGCATCGACGGCATGGCCACGGATCGCATCAGCCGGATGGGCGTCGCGCGCGCCTTCCAGATCTCGAAGCCCTTTCCCGGCCTGTCCGTGTTCGACAATCTGCGCGTCGGCGCGCTGTTCGGCGCCGATGGTCCGCGCGATGCCGACGCGGTGGTGCACGCGGCCTTGACGCTGACCGGGCTCGAAGCCCAGGCCCGGGCCATGGCCTCGAGCCTCACCGTCGGTTTCCTGCGCCGCCTCGAATTGGCGCGCGCGATCGCGACGCGGCCGCGCCTGCTTCTGGCGGACGAACCCTGCGCCGGGCTCAACCCGTCGGAGACCGCGGAGATCGTCGACATCCTGCGGCGCATGCGCTCACGCGGCCTGACCATCCTGCTCGTCGAGCACGACATGCGCGCCGTCATGGAGATCTCCGACCGGATCTTCGTGCTCGAGGCTGGACGCAAGATCGCCGAAGGCCCGCCGACGGAGATCGCACGCAACGCACGCGTGATCGCCGCCTATCTCGGCACCGACGAGGAGAGTTGAGCGAGACCAAGGAACGCCTCGCGGACATAGGGGTTGCCGATCAGCTCCGGCCCCGTGCTTCCCATCACGATCGAGCCTTTTTCCAGCACATAGGCGCGATCGGCGATCTTCAGGGATTGGTGGACGTTCTGCTCGACGAGCAGGATCGACACGCCGCGTTCTCGCAGGGATGCGATCAGCCGAAACAACTCGCGCACCAGCTTGGGCATCAGGCCGAGCGACGGTTCGTCGAAAATGATGAGCCTTGGCCCGCTCATCAGGCCACGGGCGATCGCGAGCATCTGCTGCTCGCCACCCGAGAGCGAGCCTGCGAATTGCGCGCGGCGCTCGGCCAGTCGTGGAAAGATCGCAAAGACCTCGTCGACTCGCCGCACGCGTTCGTTGCGCGCCCGCGGCGCCCAGCCGCCGACCAGCAGATTGTCGAGGATCGTCATCTGCGCAAAGACCAGCCTGCCCTCGGGAACCAGCGTGATGCCGAGCTCGACGACCTCATGGACGGGCCGGCCGGCGATCTCCTCGCCCGCGAATCGGATGCTTCCGCGCGCCGGACGGACGGCGCCCGCGATCGCCTTCACGGTGGTCGACTTGCCCGCCCCGTTGGCGCCGACCAGCGCAACCACCTCACCCTCGCCGACCTCGAAGCTCACATCCCGCACGGCCACCGCGCCGGCATAGGCATAGGCGAGACCCTCGACCCGCAGCAGCATCGTCGTTCCCTTCGGTTCGTCCGAGTATCAGCCGCGAGCCGCCGACGGCGCAACGACGCGACGCATGAACCCCATGCCCGGCCATCGCTTGACAGCGAGGGTCTCGGGTCAACATCGTTCGACCGGAATCAGCAGAGGATGCGCGACATGGAGTTTTCGAACAAATCGGCCCGCCAGCTTTTCGAGGAGGTGAAGGCCAATCCGACGCGGCGGCGCTTCGGCTTCGGCCACAAGCCGGCGCTGATCAACGTCGACTTGCAGAAGGCCTATACGCGGGTCGACGAGTTCAAGACCGCCTACGAGACCAGCCCGAAGCAGATCGAGTATGTGAACCAGCTCGCCGAGCTGTTCCGCGCCAAGAACTGCCCGGTGGTGTGGAGCTACGTCGCCTACATGAAGCACGCCGACGATGCCGGTGTGTGGGGCACGCGCACGGACACGCCGGACTCGCTGCAGAACATCAAGCTCGGCTCGCGTCGCGCGGAATTCGACGACCGCCTGAAGATCGATCACGACCGCGACGTGATCATCAACAAGCGCATGGCGTCGTGCTTCCATGAGACCAACCTGAATTCGATCTTCAACTTCCATCGCGTCGACACGGTGATCGTCACCGGCGGCTCGACCTCGGGCTGCGTCCGGGCGACCGTGGTCGACTCATTGTCGCGCAGCTTCCGCACCATCGTTCCCGAGGAATGCGTGGCGGACAAGCACGAGAGTCCGCATTTCGCCAATCTCTACGACATGGCGCTCAAATACGCCGACGTGGTGCCGGTCAAGGACGTCATCGATTTCATGACGGCCTACGGAAAATAGGGGACGGGAAAATAGGGGACGTACCCGGCGGTACGTCCCGGGGGTACGTCCCCATTTGCCGAGAAGGACGAGTCATGCCGCTGCGCGATCCTGGTCTCTACGATTACCTTCCCTACGATGCGACACGACCGAAGATCACCTGGCCCAACGGCGCGCGCGTCGCCTTCTGGGTGGCGCCGAATGTCGAGTTCTACGAGCTCGAGCCCGCGAAGAATCCGACGCGCGGCGCCTGGCCGAAACCGCATCCCGACGTCGTCGGCTATTCCTATCGCGACTACGGCAACCGCGCCGGGTTCTGGCGCATGCTCGAGAGCTTCGATCGCTGCGGCATGCGCGGTTCGGTCTCGCTCAACGTCGCGATGTGCGAGCACCATCCGGAAATCATCGAGGCCTGCGCGCAGCGCGGCTGGGAATTCTACAGCCACGGCACCTACAACACGCGCTACATGCTCAACATGACCGAGGCGCAGGAGCGCGAGGTCATCCAGGATTCGATCGACACGATCAAGAAGCACACCGGCCAGCGCCTCGACGGTTGGCTGTCTCCCGCGCTCACCTATACCGAGCGCACGCTCGATCTCGTGGCCGACATGGGTCTCACCTATGTCTGCGATCTCTTCCACGATGATCAACCCAGCCCGGTCAAGACCAAGACGGGCACGATCGCCTCGATCCCCTACTCGCTCGAGATGAACGACACCATCGCCTACAACGTCAACCTCGTCAGCCCGCGCGCCTATGGCGAGATCATCAAGCGCCAGTTCGATCGCCTCTACGAGGAAGGCGCCGAGTCCGGCACGGTGATGTGCATTCCGCTGCACCCCTATCTCGTCGGCTGGCCGCATCGCATCAGGGCGTTCGAGGAGGCGCTGCGCTACATCACCGGCCACGACAAAGTCTGGCTGGCGACGGGGCGCGAGATCGCGCAGCATTTCATCAAGCATCATCTCGCCGACTTCAAACGCGCCTCGCTGAAGGTGGGAGAAGCGCCATGACCGGCATGCCTCCGGAGTATCTCCAGTATCCGATGCGCCGCTACGGCATGGATCACGATCGCTACGACTGGTCGATGCTGCCGCGACGCAAGCCGGTCACCTGGCCAGGCAACGCGCGCGTCGCGCTCTGGGTGATCCCGGCGCTCGAATGGTTCCCGATCGACATGAAGGGCAAGCCGTTCAAGCCACCCGGCGCAATGCAGACCGCCTATCCCGATCTGCGCCACTACACGCTGCGCGACTACGGCAACCGCGTCGGCATCTGGCGGATCATGAAAGCGCTCGACCGTCTCGGCATCCGCGCCTCGGCCGCCGCCAACGCCGCGGTCGTCGCGCGCTATCCCGCGCTGATCAAGGCTTGTGTCGATCGCCGCTGGGAGATCATCGCCAATGGCGTCGACATGGATCATCTCCACTACACGGGCCTCCCCATCGAGGAGGAGAGGAAGCAGATCGAAACGACCCTCAGCGTGCTGCAACGAGTCTCCGGCCAGAAGATCCGTGGCTGGCTCTCGCCCGCGAAGTCGCAATCCCACGCGACGCTCGACCTGATCGCCGCCGCCGGGCTCGACTATTGCTGCGACTGGGTCAATGACGACATGCCCTATGCGATGCGCGCGCAGACCGGTGCGCTCACGGCCATGCCGCACCCGATCGATATCGACGACTACACGATCCTGCTGCAAAATCATCACAGCGAGGACGAGTTCACCGAACAACTCTGCGATCAATTCGACGTGCTCTACGACGAGGCCGCGACCCAGGGCGGTCGAATCATGGCAATCTCGCTGCATCCCTGGATCACCGGTCAGCCCTATCGCATCGGCGCGCTGGAGAAGGCGCTCACGCACATGGTGCAGCGCAAGGGGGTCTGGTCCGCGACCGGTGCGGAAATTCTCGACGCGTGGAAAGCGCAGCAATAGCGCCATGGCTGGTCCACTCGAATATGCCAGAGCCGGCCTCGTCGGCGTGATCACGCCGCAGGCCAATGCGACCGTCGAGCCGGAGATGAGCGTGCTGCTCGGCCCCGATATCGGCGTGATCAACGGCCGCCTGATCTGCCCGCATCCGGATCTGCGCACGCGTCTGATCACCTATTTCGAGCGCATCGACGACGCGATCGCCCAATTCGCGGATGCGCCGCTCGACGCGATCGGCGTCGCCTGCACCGGCGCCTCCTATCTGATCGACACGATACCCGCGGTATTTCGCACGCCCTGGGACGGCAAGCGGCCGGTCATCGCCGCAGTCGACGCAATCGACCGCGCATTGCAGCTGCTCGGCGCGAAGAAGATCGCGATGCTCAGCCCCTATCCGAAATTCCTGACCGATGCCTGCCTCGCCCATTGGCGCAAGCTCGGCTACGAGATCGCGCTGCTGCGCGAACCCGCGCCGATCGAGAAGGGCTATCATCCGATCTACGCGCAGCGCAGCCGCCAGGCCACCGCGGTGCTCGACGATGTCGCGCGCCTGCCCGTCGACGCCGTGGTGATCAGCGGCACCGGCCTACCGTCGCTCGCCGCAATGCCGCGCCTCAACCAGTCCGGTGGACCGCCCGTGCTGTCGTCCAACCTCTGCATGGCTTGGGCGCTCGAGGAAATCCTCGCTGGCCGTGGCGCGTCGCCGCGCTCCCCGCGCAACTGGCTCGGCCCCGACGCGCCCTGGCTCGCTCGGCTGAAGCAGCGCTACCCGGGCGCACTGGCGACAGGCTGAGGCACGCCAGCGCGCGAGGACGAGCACGCCCCGATCCGCCGCGTCCTGGGCGGCGACGAATTCCTTATTGCCGATCCGCGCGGGTCCCATACCGCGATAGCCGGCCAGCGACGGGACGATGCGTTCGTCGAGCGGCAGATCCGGCACGATGCCGTAGACGGGGCGTAGATCGGCCTCGGGCTGAAGCGCAGTCACAGTCGTGATGCAGCCGAGGAAGTCCTCCATCGTCTTGGTGGCGCCGAGCCATTTCAACGCGTGCACGACGAAGAACGCATCGCGCAGCCAGCAGGCGCGATAGTCCCAGTTCCGCGCGCTGTCGGCCGCCTCGGGGATCGAACTCGTCAGCGCCGCGACGATCGCGCCCGTCTCCTCATAGCTGCAGAGCTCGAGCGTGATCGCCGCGCGAATGACGGCGTCCTGCCACTCGAACGGCACCGCGAGATAGCGCGCCCATTCGAGCCAGTAGTCGCGTGTGCGCTCCTGCAGCTCACACCCCAGATGCCCGACCTTGTTCTCCAGCGTCTCATCCGATCCCATGCTCAGGGTGACCGCCTGCGTGAGCACGAAGGGTGATTCGTGCGACGGCCCCATGGCTGATGAGCGGACGGATCCGGATGCGCAGATTGCAGAGCCCGCTCACCGGTTCGATCCGGCGAACGATCATCGCCGCGACCACGCAATTTCCGATCGCCGCAAGATTCAGATCGTGCAATTCGTCTCCGGCAATAGTGGTTCCGCGAAATGCGGTAGCAGCTCTCGAGAGCCACGGAGGCTCGGCACTGTGGAACCAATGCGGCAGATCGCCCAACTACGCGCGGCAAATTCTGTGACGGATTTTCAGTCCGTCGCCGGAAAACAGGTTCCGCGGTTCTCATCGTGGCCGAAGCCCATGAAGCATGAGAAGATCATCGCGATCATCGACACAAGGCTACGAGGGGGCTTGATATGGCGGCTTTGACGACTCCCAAGGTTCACATGGGTACGATCACCGGCGGCGAGGGGCGCGAGCTCTATGCGCAGAACCCGATCGTGTTGCTGCCGATGGGCAGTCACGAGGATCAGGGGCCGCATGCGCCCATGGGTGACTATCTGCTCGCGGAGAAGCTCGCCGAGCTGATCGCGTTGCGCGCCTCGACGCGCGGCACGCGCACCGTCGTGGCGCCCGTGCTGGCCTTCGGTGGTGCGGATTATTTCGGACCGATGCCCGGCGGGATCGCGATCACACCGGCGACCTTGACCTGCGTGATCACGGACATGGTCGCGTCATTGCATCGCAACGGCCTGACCCGGATCGTCTTCATCAACGGCCATGGCGGCAATGTCGGTCCGATCGGCGAGGTCGCGCGCGAAGTCTATCGCCGCACGAAGATGGTGATGCCGAGCCTCTATCTCTGGCGTATCGGCTACGGGCTGCTCGGCGGCATCGTCGGCGCCGACCAGGCGAAGAAGGTCTCCGGCCATGGCGCCGATCCCGTCACGTCGACGGCGATGCATCTCTTCCCCGAGCTCATCCGCACGGACATGATCCCCGACGGCAAGCCGCTCAAGCGCAGCACCGAGCTCGACCTCCCTTTCACCGCGTTGGGCGCGGGCAGCTTCGAAGGCATCGAAGTCGGCCTGCCGCAGGAATACGACGAGATCTATCACGCCGGAGTCGGCGGCGGCGATCCGCGGCTCTCCTCCGCAAAGACCGGCGCCGAGTTGACCGAACAGCTCGTCGATCGCTGCGCGCGCTTCGTCGCGCATTTCGCGACGCGCACGCCGGCGAAGACATCACGCGGGTAGAACTGCCTCCGACGCACCACCCCGCGCGGCTTCGCCGCGCTGCCCCTCCTCGAGTTGAGGAGGGTTGATGCACACAAGATTGCAAAGCATTTTGATGTGGGTACGAAAGGGCCGGCATCGCGTCGATCAAGACTTAAGCACCCTGCAATTCATCCCCTCCTGTCGCGGCACGCGATAGGGGTAGGATCGCGCGCGGAGGCGCGCGAGCCGGGGAGGTTTCTTGAAGTCAGTGAGCACGGAGTTCAAGGAACCTCCCCGTCAGCGCGCTGACGCGCGCTGCCACCCCTCCTTCTATGGGCTGGTTGGAGTCAAGTGCGTTTTGCTGTCATTGGCGATCTCCAGTGGTGAGAGGTGTTGCTTCGTGGGCGTCGTCGGGAT
>Ga0163144_10012256_pt1 | contig 18027 bp, 14 predicted proteins | sample OliLak19BULKMAT1_FD_123175 | JGI IMG/M metagenome (GOLD analysis project Ga0163144, IMG submission 123175) | Freshwater microbial mat bacterial communities from Lake Vanda, McMurdo Dry Valleys, Antarctica - Oligotrophic Lake LV.19.BULKMAT1 | ecosystem: Environmental > Aquatic > Freshwater >... | reverse complement strand
CGTTTAATCTGTGCCGGTGTGTAGTGCACGACCGGAATTCCGGCCTCAGCGATCATCATCAGAATCGCACCGCGGGCATGAGCCAGCAACAGGCAGGATTTCACATTCTGAGCGTTCGAGAAGACCTGCTCGATCGCCACGATCTCGGGCTTCAGTTCTGCCAGGACTTCCCGAATCCCCGTGCCGATTTCGAGAACTCTCTGATGCAGAGTCAGCTTCTGCGTGGACTGGATCACGCCGCCTTCCCGAAGAATCGGACCTCGTGCGGTGCGTTCTATCAGCGCGTAGCCGGTCCGGTTCAAACCGGGATCGATGCCGAGATAACGGGTTTGCGACGGCATGAGGTTTTGTGTTCGGACGATGAATGTCATGCTCGCTTCCGTGCGAAAGATGGATACTGTCAGGCCGGGAACACGACCCAGTCACGATCAGGTCAGGCCCCCTCATCCGGCCTTCGGCCAGCGTCGGCAACTCAACCTGCCGAAGCCGCGACATCGGCTCCCCCGATCTCGGGGGAGGAGGGACGGTGGAGCAGTACAACGGCGTCTGCCGAGATCGATTCGCGGCGACCCACCGGGCCGACTTGTTCCCCGGATTTTGCCTTCACATTGATGCGTTCTGCTGGCACACCGAGCAGTTCGGATAATCGATTGCGAATGACTGGTTTCCACGCGCTCATCCGGGGCTGCTCCGCATGGATCGTACAGTCGAGGTTGATGATTCTCCAACCGTGTTCGGTAATGCCCTGTAATACCGAATCCAGCAATGACGCGGAATCTGCTCCTTTCCATTCTTCACTCATGTTCGGGAACCACTCGCCAATGTCGCCCTGCCCTGTCGCGCCCAGCAGCGCATCGATGACGGCGTGCAGCAGGACATCGGCATCGCTGTGGCCGTCCAGCCCGAACGTGGCATCGGTGATCCGGACTCCTCCGATGATCAATGATCGCCCGATGATCGTGCGGTGCGTGTCGTGCCCTTCGCCGATGCGCAGATCGAGTGGTTGCATCCGATGGAACCTCAGCTGTCAGTTTCGTTCGAAGTACGCCCGGCCGCAGACGCCGGCATTGTGATCTGCATTGTGCCGGGAGAGCCTGCGCCCTGGCGTTCAACGATCATCTGACAGGTCCACGCAACGTCGACCTGTGGCAGAATCTGCCGATCACCGGCGGCACACTGCGCCCAGTGTCGCGCCATCCTGTGCTGCCTGCCATGTCGTGTCTGATCCTCCAGGTCTGCCGTTGACTCGAAATACGGGCAGCACATAGGTTCCCGCACTCCGAATTCCGGATGCTATTGGAAACCTGCCGACTTCGCGACGGCGAATCAGTCTGGTTTGTCCCTTCAGAAGAGAGTCTATGATCCTCCCGCGTGTCTGTGTCGTGGCAACGCTGCTGCTGCTGCCTGGCTGCGCGCTGTTTGGGAGTGATGAATCAAAGAACGCTTCACTGTCGGCTGCGATTCCAAGGGGGCATTTGTTGCAGGGAGATCCGTCGGAAGTGAATTCTTTGCCAGCCCGCCTCCCCTGGTCCCGGCGACGAGCCGATGCACAGGGCGACACCGCAACGATACTGTTGATGGCTCGTCTGGAAGCGAACATCGCGACTCGTCCGGCGAATGATCCCTGCATTCGCAGCCTTGTTTGGGAAGAGCTTGACGAAAGCGGACTGATGTCTCCGGAAAACCGCCAGCGACTCAACCAAAGCGGATTCCGGGTCGGCGTGGCAGGCAGTGCCACCCCGTGGGCCCTGCAAAGCCTTGCCAGGGAAGCCGCGATTGCCGGTCGATCGACGGACGCTCAACAATCGATTCCTGAGATGTCACACAGCGGAATGATGGCGCTGGGTCCGGTGTTCAGCGTCATGCAGAACGGCAAGAGTCTGCTTGAGGTCCAGAGCCAGCTTGATCCCCAGACAATTCCAATGAGCCGCATCCCGGACCTGGGTGCTCTGCGTGATCGCTCCGGTCTGCGGTGTGTGTTTGAGGTCTCGGTCAAGGAATTGAATGACGACTGGGCGCTGCTCAGCGTGCTGCCGCAGATTCACGCCGGAGCGGCGACGACTCGCCTGAGTATCAACGGCCCTTCGAATCAGTTGCCGGTGCGACAAAACATTGTGCCGCTCTACGATCAGCAGTTCACCGTCAAGCTGCACACGGGCGAAGTCGCTGTGATCGGTCGGCATGATTCGGGCGACTGGAATCCGGGGCGGCTGTTCTTTCAGCCGGAGTCGGGTACGTCCGCTTCCGAACGCCTGCTGATGATCCGCCTGACCGGTGTCGATAAGGTCAGAGGGCAAAGTGATGCGTCGTTTCGAGTCGGTGCGTACGACAAGTAGCCATCGGATGTCAGAACCGCTGCTTCACATCGTGTTGTACCAACCCGAGATTCCACAGAACACGGGGAACATCGGACGCACCTGTGTGGCGATCGGAGCCAAACTGTGGCTCGTGCGTCCGCTTGGGTTCCGTGTCGACGACCGGTCACTCAAACGCGCCGGCATGGACTACTGGCAGTACCTGGACTGGGAAGTCGCTGACAACTGGGACGATATCCGGAGACGACTGCCCGAGGCACAAATCTGGTGTCTGACAAAGACGGCGACTCGCCTCGTTTGGGACGCCACGTTCCATCGCGGCGATATCCTGTTATTCGGCAGTGAATCGCGGGGATTGCCATCGTCAATCCTGGCGGAGCACCCGGCACGCAATCTCAAACTGCCGATGCACTCGCTGGTTCGAAGCCTCAATCTCGCAAGTACTGTGAACACAGTGGCCTACGAAGCCGTGCGGCAGTTTGGAGGACTGGAGAATTGAGGAGTTTTGATGTTCGATTGAGCGCAAACGAACGTGCGGGTGTACCACTCAGACGTTTACAGCGAGGCAGCCGCCAGCGGCTGCGACAGCCATTTGCCGTTGTTCAGGCTGGCCAGCACAACGCGGTTGCCGCCCGTGCGTTTGGCATCGCTGAGAGCCCGGTTGGCTTCACGGATCAGTGTTTCCGGGCGTACGGGAACACCTTTCTCAGGGTCGTAAAAAACGGCTCCAATGCTGCAGGTGACGTCGCGGGCTGGTTCAACGGTTGAGAGTTCAGATCTCACATTTTGGTGGATCTGGTCGGACAGCAGCATCAACATGTCAGCGTTGACGTCTTTCAGCGTGACCACGAATTCGTCGCTGCCGTAGCGCACGACGGAATCCTCCAATCGCACCGACTGGCGGAGCAGTCGAGTCGCCCGCTGAAGCAGTTCGTCGCCGGCCTGCTGCCCGACGGTCTCGTTGAGTGATTTGAACTGATCGATGTCCACGAACAACAGCCCGATCGGCACTCGATGCTGATGAGCCTGTGCCATGGTGGAGCTGAGTGCCGATTCCAGCCAGGCTCGGTTGAAAGCCCCCGTGAGCTGATCCCGCCACTGAACATCCCGCAACAATTCCGCCTCAAGGTCCGACTCTGTCCGTGGGCGTTCCGGGCGTCCTGAACCCGGATGACCGTTGACCATTCGCAGCTGCCCGGCAATGGCGATCTGAGCGAGCAGCTCCTGAGCATCGGCCAGAATCGACTCCAGCGACGGTGATCGTCCGATGTCGATCCCGAGCATGACACTCAGCTCGCTGACGCGCTGGTCAAGATTGGCGAGGACTCGGAAGACATCGTTTGGCCGCATCGCAAACACCTGCATCAGCAGGCGTTCGATGTGTTCGCGGTTGCAGCTGAGGTTGTGACTGACCTCTTCAATGTATTCTGCCGCATGTGCTGCGGTGATCAGCGCGGCAGGCAATGACGTGCTCGAAATGAACTTCAGCGGCACGACACGATGCGGCGAGGCATGATGGACGCCGATGGCTTCAATCATCTCCGGATCCAGATTCCAGCGGCGGCACAGTCCAATGCTGACATCCACATGCGTGAACCCCAGCCAGTCCTGCTCGCGCTGCCGCTGAGACCGATCGTCGTCAACGTCCAGCACCTGCTCAACGTATTCCTCGCGGCAGGTGTGCAACAAGGCGAGACGACCGATGTCCTGCATCAGGCCCGCGAGAAACCAGTTGGCCGAATCGACCTTGCCGTTCTGGCGTTCGGCGAGTCCCTCTGCGGCAGCCGCCTGCATCAGAGATTCGCGCCAGATCCGCTGGTAGAACGGACGAAGGTCGAGTGAGTTTCTGTTCTGCAGTTCGGCAACGCAGAAACTCAGTATCAGGGTGCGGACCATCGTGGTCCCGAGTCGCGGCACGGCAACCTCGATCGACGCGGCACGAGTCCTCAGTCCCAGCAGTGCGGAGTTAGCTGTCTTCAGAATTCGACCGGCGATGGCGGGGTCCAGGCGAATCGTGTCGATCAGCTGACTAAAACCCGCGTCCGGATTGCGGGCGATTTTCACCACGCGCGCGGCGACTTCCGGAAGGCTCGGCAAGCGGTCGGACGACAAAATGGAATCGAGAGAACAGGGCAAGGGAGAGCTCCGGAAAACGAACCGCGGCGGCTTGTTGCCGTTTCACCACATTGATTCTTGCTCCTCAAACAAGCTCGAAGAGCAACTCCGGTGCAACAATCGGGTTATTGCCCAGTCACTTGCCTGCGAATTGGTGCAGGGGAAATGGATTTCAGTTTCCCACGGACGGGAATCGATCGTGCGTTTGCGGCGGAGCTCATTTGGCGAGGGGTGGAATCGGCGGAATCTGCCGAATCCGCATGTTCACCAAAGGAGCGTCGGCGAGTGACACAATTCAGGCGTCATTCTCACGTTGGGTGGCAGCTTTCGTCGATTCAGCCGCTGACTCCAAATTGCCGCAAATCGGTTGTCCATCAGGATTTCTCAGGTTCTCCAAGTGGGTAAAAATCCGTAGATTTCCATCCGACGCTGTGTGAGAATTTGCTGTTTGGTCGTCCGCTGACCTTTGCCCTGCCGCAGCTCGCTGCGATGATTGAGGGAAACTGGTTGTTTCGACTGCGTAGGCAATCATTCGGGGACGGGTGCCCGGACACTTGGAGCCGGAACCAATCTTGAACGGGTATAGAACAATGCTGAGCAACTTGAGACGCTGGGGTATTGTCGTCGCGATGCTGATTTCAGGGTCGTCGTCTGTTCTTGCGCAGGGCAGTTGGGCCGATCGGCTGGTCGACACGACGAAGCTCGACTTTGGTGTGATTGCGACCGGTTCTGAAGCCTTGAAAGTGGTGACAATTGAGAACACCACGAACAACACCGTGCAGATTGCCGGATTCTCGACCGCCTGCCGATGCGCAGAAGCGTCTCAGCCAAACGGTCAGTCGAAGCTGACGCTGCAGCCCGGCGAAAAGACGACAATCGAAATCCGGATGAACACCCGGTCCTTCAAACAGCAGCGTGATACCTCACTGACGATCCAATTTATTTCCCCGCAGTTTGCTGAGGTCCGGATCCCGATCTCGGCCTACATCCGCACAGATGTTGTGTTTGAACCGGGTAAAGTGGAATTCGGGAAAGTCGAATTTCTCGCAGGCAAAGAACTGCCGGTCAGAATCGCCTATGCCGGTCGTCGCGACTGGAAAATCGTCGATGTCAAGATGTCCCATCAGGCGTTGTCGGCGTCGCTGAAGGAGACAGAACGAACAATCAATTCCCATGGTGGCGGGGTCGTCGGCTATGAACTCATCATGAAGCTTTCGCCGGAAGCACGTCCAGGACGCATCCGGGATATTGTGACGCTCGTCACCGATGATGCCGCCAATCCACGGGTTCCGTTGATGGTGGAAGCAGAGATCGTCCCTGATATTTCGATCTCGAATCCAAACGTTGCGATTCGTGCTTTGAAGCCTGGCGAAACGACAACAGTGAAGCTCGTGGTGCAGGGGAAGAAACCGTTTCTGGTTGAAGACGTCGACTGTAAGGATCTCCAGAACTGCTTCGAAATCAAGATGAGTGAAAAAGAGAACAAGGTTCAGATTGTTGAGCTCGCCTTCACTGCGCCAAATACGCCCGGAAAATTTACGCAGCAAATGGTGGTGAAAGTGAAGATCAATGACCGGGAAGACCTGATCCCGTTTACGGTCAGCGGGATCATCACCAACTGAAGTGCTCCCTTCTGCTGCCAGCGACAGCTCAATGGCAACGTCCGCAGGATGTGGCCACCTGACTCGTCCGACTTTTTTCCTGCAGACGCGGCAAAACAAACAGAATCCGGCGATCGGGCCGGATGGGCTCAAGCTGCGAAGGCACGGGACTACGGCTGCACCGGAATCGTTTGATTGTCCGCACCGCCGATCAGGATGTGACCGGTCAGGGCTTTCTCCGGAATCAGCACGACGATGCAGGTGTTGCGGCCGTTTTCGATGTGGACCGGGATCGTCTGTGCTGAGCCATGTGGATCGTAGCCGTTGAGTTGAAGGCTGGTTGACCAGTCACCGGCGGGCAGCTCGGTTCGAGCGACATCGATGCGGGCCGGAAGCAGCCGCCACGATCGAGTGTCAGCTTTTTCCAGCGCCTCCCACGCAACTCCGGCGACGTTGACTCCGAGGTCGACAAGGGAATTGCGATGAATCTTTTGTGTCTCTTTCAGAACGTACACGGCTCCCTTCTTCAGGACTCGGCGGGCAATCGCCTGAGCGATCACCTCATCGCGGTGTTCGCGATACGACGCTTCAGCCGCTTCGTTGAGATCCACAATCGTGGCAAAACTTAACGGCGAGGGAGCAGCACCTGAAGAAGCACCGGGATGCGTGACGAAACACCGCACGCTGCCGACAGGAAGTGTGTTGCCGGTGGGTTCCGGACGAGCGATTTTCACTGCGGCAATTGTGGGCGGAAGAGTGTGCTTGCCGGTGAAGCTGATGATCCGGTCGGCGATCAGCAGCGATGCGGACGTTGCATTCGCGGATTCTGAGACCCAGCGAGGTGCTTTACCGACAAGCGTGATGACATGCAGCGTTCCGTTGCCGGGCTGACAGCGAACTCCGAAGTTGCCGACTGACGAGGTTGCATCGTGTCGCGAATAGACCGGGTTCCAGAATCCGACGTCGTCCAGTGCCTGCTGAGTTTCCTGATAGCGCGACGGCTGTTCGGACTGAACCATCGCAGCGAGATAGGCGCTGAACGCGAGCGGCTGGTCGAGCGATGAAGGTACAATCGCAGTCGGCACTGATTCAGAAGCGAAGCTCGCCGGAGTGACATCCGAGGGGGTTGTGCCGGCCGGGGATGACCCAGCCACGGCAGTTGAATCGGTGGCCTTCTTCACGGCATCCGCCAGAACAGTTCGCCGCGCGTTGGCGGCTTCTGTCACCTGGATCGAATACGCGAACGCATCCTGACTATCGCCGAGGACGCTGGTGAGCAGTGCCATGTTCAAAATCATACGACGTTCGAAGTCTCGACCGGAATAGGCGACGGCCCGGCTGTCGGTCAGCATCGATGACGCCTGTTCTGTTGCGTCCTTCTGTTCCAGATCTTCCAGTTCATGCCGCAACGTACGGAAGCGAGTTTCAGCCTGGCGGACATCGCCCGAGGCGAGATCCAGGATTCCCTGGTCCAGCTCCAGCATTTGTTTTTCAGAACGGAACTTTTGCTGAGATTCCTGCAGTGCCGTCCGGGAGATTTCCAGATCGCCGGCACCGAACTGAGCAATCGCCGCTTCGTGGGTCTCCTGCCAGGTCTGACATCCGGCAGTACTTGTCAGCGCAGTCAGTGTCAGGACAAGGGCGAGTCGCCTTTGTCTGAAACACAAACCGGTTTGCTGGCGGCTGAGACTCATCCATCGATCAATCGTTGTAGTGTTTCAGCTTCCCGATCAGACTCTTGTGATAGCCCTTGCGGAGCATGGCCGAGTCTTTGAGTGATTCACCCGTGTGGATGTCGAGTAGTTCCATGGTCAGCAGATAGTCCCGCTGGTAATCACCGTTGCTGTTGGTGGTCCCGGAGGTGATGCTGGCGAACAGCAGGTAATCGAACGGCTGATCAGCGCGCTCGAGAGCGGCCTGCAGTTCGCGCTGCCTGGCAGGGAGGACGAGCGTGTCCGGTCGACAGCGGCATTCTCCCATCGCAGCTTCGACATAACGCCGGCTGATCATCTTGAATTGCGGATCCTGTGAGATCTGCGTATCGATGTGTTCATAGATCTGTTCTTTGAAGTCGCCGATCTCTTCACCGCTGCGATTTTCCACGCCGACAAAGCAGACCGTCCGGGCCTGAGTTCCGTGGCTGTCGACAGAAGTGTGAGACGCCTGCTGCACAGTCGCGCAGGATTTGGCCAGCAATCGGCCGACGGATTCATCAATCAGCGGTTTCCACGTTTCTGCGCCGGCCGTGTGACTGCCAACCATGTCCTTGTCGTCCTGTTTCAGGACGTGAGCACGCTGCCGGCCCCGGCAGCCGCTGATGGCGGAGATTGCCAGCACACAGCTTAATAATACGACGAGTAACCATTGTCGTGGCATCACCCGCAAGACTCCGTTCCTGGGCAGCAACTTCACCGGAACCGACAATCCATGTCGGCCACGCACGTCATCGCAGGCGACGAGAGCGTGTTGCAGCAGAATACGGTGGCGGGAGCCTCAGCGGAAAGAGCGATCACTGGAAGAACGTCACGTCGTCGCTGCGCCAACTCCGTCAATCGCCTGGCGTTCGGCAAACACGGCAACGTGCGGCGTTTCGGGTAAGATTCCTGCCGAAACTCTGTCGGGCGGACTTTAAACGGCTTTTGGCGTCATCGGGATATTCAGCGTCATTTGGGCATTTGGCAGCGCAATCTTCAGCTGGAATTCGCCGTCGCCGCCTAGTTTGTCCGCAAGGCTGGCGAGTTCTTCACTTCCAACCGCACGGTAGGAGTCCACAAGTTCCCGCCATGCGAATCGCCGGATCGGGGAAGGCATGATGCGGGCCGCACGTTCGAGGTGCGTGATCGCATCTCGATGATTGCTCGTTTGTTTCAGAGCAATCCCGTGAAGAAGTTGGCGAGGCCCTTCGAGAGGACCGGCATCTTCAATCTTCTCAAGTTCTTCGACCGCTCGTTCCGGCATGCCAAGGTCAAGGTAGCCGTCGGCGGACAAGAGTCGTCGCACAGTCTTCGGGGTTAATTGGACTCGCATCGCACTAGCTCCTTCAAGTTTGAGACAGGCTCGCGGCCTGATTGTTGTCGAACTGACTCAAAGTGATTCGCAACTGTTGCGCCAATTCTTTGAATCGACATGAGAATTGTTGTAAGTCTTTTGAAAACAGTCTCTTGCAGTGCGACAGTCAATCCAGTGGTCGCTCCGGTCGTCTGCCAAAAGTACAACCAACGACGGAAGAACGAGCAGAATCCTCACAGTCCGATCGGATCGGCAGTGGGAGAATTGCAGTTTTTACTTCCTGTGCGTGCGGTATTAGCCGTGTCTTCAAACGTCAGCGGATGAGCGGTAGTCTCGGGTGCGCCCGGTGAAATCGAGGAAACCCAGCGCTAGCGCGTGCCGGCTGATGTGCAGAGGCTTTCCGCTTTCCCTTGGCTGTTTCCGCCAGTTTCAGCGTACAACACGCACCCATGTCCATACCTGTACGCGCGGAAGGCGGAAGATCGTCCGATGCTGGAGTTGTTGATCGCCGGATTCCTGACTGCCGCTGTCTTGTCGTGCGCAATCACTCCACTGGTGAGAAAGCTGGCTCCGTCGCTGGGACTTATTGATCTTCCGGGGCACCGCAAAGTGCATGTTCAACCGACGCCGCGAGGTGGGGGGATCGCGATCTTTCTGGGTTTGTTCGTGCCGTCGGTCGTCGTGGTGGCGGCGTGTCTGATGATCCGGGCGGGTCAGTTTTCCGGAATCGATCAGATCGTGGATTCTGTCCAGAGTTCAACTCAGCGGCTGACGCAGTTTACGGCGATCGGGTTAGGTGCCTGTGTGCTCTTCTTTGCAGGGCTGGCGGATGATCGCTGGAATCTGTCGTGGAAGTTTCGCCTGGCGCTTCAGCTGCTGGTCGCGGCGAGTGTTGTGCTGGCTGGTGTCCGAGCCACTGTGTTTGTCAGTCAGCCGTGGTTTGGTTGTGCGGCGACTGTGTTGTGGATTCTGGTGCTGACGAATGCCATGAACTTCCTGGACAACATGGATGCGTTGTCAGCAGGGATTGGTCTGATCGCGTCTTTAACCTTCTCGGCGATTCTGGTTGTTCTGGTAAAAACGCCGGCGATTTCCGTAGCGCTGCCTCTGACTCTGCTGGCCGGGTCTCTGGCCGGGTTTCTGATCTGGAACAGACCGCCTGCCAGTATCTTCATGGGTGACTGCGGCAGCAATCTGGTCGGGTTCCTGCTGGCGACGCTGACAGTGACGGGCACGTTTTATGAAAATTCCGGAAGCCGTCATGTCATGTTGGCGCCGATCTGCGTGATGGCTGTTCCTCTGTATGATTTTTGTACGGTGATCTTTATTCGGCTCAGTCAGGGCCGGAGTCCGTTTCACGGAGACAAGAGTCATTTCTCGCATCGCCTTGTCGAGCTTGGTCTGAAGCCGGCCCACGCCGTGCTGACAATTCACTTGACGACCCTGATGACGGGACTCGGAGGGCTTCTGCTGTACAGGGTGCAGGACTGGACCGGTGCGGCTCTGGTGCTGGCATTGATTTCATGCGTCCTGGCCGTGATTGCTATTCTGGAGACCGTCGGACGGCGATCAGTGAATGAAATGCAGGAGACTCTGGCGGAGGTTCGTGGAAGCGGAATCCCCGCCGCCGGAGCGGCCGGTCAACAGTACCCCGCTCATCAGCAGAGGACATGATGCAGCTTTCGATTCCGTTGCTGGCCTTCGCCCTGCTCACCGCCGCGTTTCTGTGGCCGGTTGAAGATGCCATTAACGGCAGCGGGCTGCATCTCGTTGTACTGTGGCTGGTGCTGGGCATGCTCCATGCGCTGCGACAGTGGCGGCCGCGCAGGGACGAATCGGAGTCCCGCTGCGCCTCATTTGGGCTGATGGATCTGGGAGTGCTGCTGATCGTGGCAGGGCACGTCATCTCGACGGTTGTTGTGTTCCAGGCCGAAGGTGATCGCCGCGCGGCCTTGAATCTGACGTTTGAGTGGATCGGGTTATTTGCTGGCTGGCGGATTTTTCGATCGCTGCTGCTGGATCGAATCGCAGCCGCGCAGACGGTGAGTGTTCTGGTTGCTGTCGCTGTCGGGTTGTCCGCATTGGGGATCTGGCAGCATCACGTTGTGCAGATTGCTCAGTCGGATTGGTATCGCTCCATGAGATCAGAGCTGGACGCAGCGCTGTTGAAGCAGGATGGTTCGGGTCTGATGCGAGTGAGCGAGATCGTGGCCGATTTCCAGGCGAAGAACATTCCGCTGGAGGGTCCAGAGCGAATCCTGTGGGAGAACCGCGCACTGGACAGCAGCGAACCTCTGGGAACGTTTTCGCTGGCGAATACTCTGGCAGGGATTCTTGCTGCTGTGCTCGTGTTGCTGATTGGACAGTTCACCGTTGATCGGAAAAGTGCTCAGCGTCGATCTGTCGTGAACGGGCTGCTCGTGGCCGTGCAGATCGGTTTGATTGGCTATTGTCTGATCCTTACGAAGAGTCGCTCTGCCTGGGCTGGTGCGGGAGTGGGGCTGACAGTGCTGGCCGTTATCCGCAGTCAGGCCGGATCGTTGAAGAAAGTGTTTCGCTGGAGCATCGCGAGTGTCCTTGCCGTCGCTGTCACGTTCGGCACGGCGGCATTTTTCGGCGCGCTCGACAAAGAGGTGATTCTGGAATCACCGCGATCGCTGCAGTTCCGACTGATGTATTGGACGGGCGCAATTGAAATGCTGAAGGAGCATCCCCTCGCGGGTGCCGGGCCGGGAAATTTCCGGCAGTTGTATCTGCAGCATAAGGTCGACGAGTCGAGTGAAGAGATCCGGGATCCGCACAACTTCGTGCTGGATGCCTGGTGTTCGGCAGGACTCGCAGGATTCACGGGAATTCTGTTGTTGATTGCGCTGCTGTGTCGGCAGTTGACCCGTGACGAGGAACATGCGGAATCTTCCGGACCGACGTTTCCGACACGGACTCCGTCACGTCGGATTGTTGCGGGTGGACTTGTTCTCGGCTTCGGGTTACACGTTGGCTGGGACTGGATCAACGGCTACAGTTTCTCGGCGGAAGACGGAATTCGCTTGCTTCTGATCGCCGGAACGTCACTGTTCGCGGCGGTGTTCCGTTCGGTGGTTCGGGTCGATGCCGGGATTGGACGTGCGGCGGCAGCGGCGATGATGGTTCACTTGCTGGCCGCCGGCGGATTTGAGATGCCTGCAGTGATGCTGCTGTTGCTGGTCTGTCTGGTGCCGGGAACTTCGCTGAGCGGCGGTGAGCGTTGCAAAGTTCTTCCCGCGGGACGGGACTCCGGACATGTCGATTCCGCGAACGCTCCACGGTGGATGGGTCTGCCGGCTGCGGTGGCATTGCTGTGCGGGGCCATTGTGGTCCTGAGATTCGGCCTGATGCCCGTGTCTTCCGCTGATCGTCATGTGCTGAACGGAGATGACGCGCTTTACCGTCAGCGGATTCAGCGATCCGCCCTGGAAAGTTATCAGCTGGCAGCGGATTCTGATCCGATCGGTGTGACTCCGCGCCAACGAATGGCGGAACTGGAAGCGTACAGGCTGGCAGAGTTACAGATTCAGATCGAAAGTCAGTCTCAGGCAGAGAATGGATGGGATCAGGAACCTGACATGAACTCAGCGTCAGCGACCAGGAATCAGTTCACGAGTGCCATTGCGGCAGCGGAATCGCTGATATCTGCCGACAAGCGAAGTTGTTCCGGCTACAGAATACGGGCGCGGTGTCTGGCTGCGGGATCAATTCTCCTGAAGAAGTCCGAATTGATGGAACAGGCGATTGTCGATCAGCAGACTGTCACTCGAATGTATCCTTCGTCAGTGCAGGACTGGCTGGAACTCGCAGTGCTGAGCCATGCTGCGAAGAGTCCTCGCTGGTCGGGGCTTGCCCGGCAGGCCGTCGGACGAGCGCTGGATCTGGAGCGAACGAACCGGGAATGGGGACATCGGGATCAGTTTCTTCGTCCCGATCAGTTGATTCTGTTGCAGAAGATCGTGGCTGAGTAAGAATGGTGAAGGACGGGGACGGACTGATTTCGCCGTCGATAATTGTCTGTCAAAAGAACCGCCTGAAGCGGGAGTGAACGATGAACAAGACGTTAATACTGATCGTGCTGATGCTGGTTGCTGGCTTCGCTGTCATTGCGTTTCTGGCGAACGCGGGTCCGCCGGATACTCAGCAACCCCTCATGAAGAGTCTGGAAGCCATGAAGTCGGAACAGGAAACGGCTGTCGCGACGCTGCCCGCGAAACAGCCCACAGGCGATTTCCCGATTCCGTCCACAGCGGGACCGTGGCCGAAAGTCGTGGCCGGGGACCTGACGTATTCATTCGGCCAGATGCAGGTTAAGACTGTTAAGTCGCATTCCTTCACGATTCGCAACGAGGGCGAGGCAGATCTGCAGCTGACAGCCGGGACGACGACCTGCAAGTGTACGCAGTTCGATTTCGATCCTTCTGACGATGTGGATTTGAAATCTGTTGTCGTGAAACCGGGTGAATCCGTTGACCTGATCATGACCTGGAAGGCCGGAGACAATGCCGACCGCGGATTCCGGCACGGCGGTGATGTCCACACCAACGACCCCCAGCATCCGCTCGTCAAGTACGCGGTTGAGGGTGCGATCGAGAGGCCGTTCGAGTTCATGCCGAGCATGTGGAATATCGGCGGCGTTTCTGCCGGCGAGACGGGGCGATTCCAAGGCACCATTGCAACTCGAATGTTCGATGGATTTCAGATTGAATCTGTTCACAGTGCTTCCGGTCTGGTGAACGTGACTCCTGTTCCGATGACGCCGGAGGAAAAAGCACAGGACCGGTTTACGAGTGGCTATTCTCTTCAGGTTGAACTTTCTGAGACCACTCCAGCAGGGACCTTTGAAGAAGACGTTGAGATCAAAGTCAGCGGACAGGAACAACCGATTCAAATTCATGTTTCGGCCCGAAAATACGGTGCGATCCGCCTGCAGCAGCTGGCGGGAACACAGTTCAATGCGGACAAGCTGGTCCTGCAGCTGGGTGCGTTCCCGGCGACTCAGGGGCGCGAAGCAAAGATGCTGCTAATCGTAGATGAAAAAGACATGCAGGAGTCATTTCGACTGACGGAAACCACGGCGGACCCTTCGTTTCTGAAAGCAACACTGACGCCCCTGGGCGAACCCACTGGCACAATTCATCGCTATATTCTGTCACTCGCAATTCCTCCCGGAACCCCGCACGTTCAGCGTGTCGAGATCAAGCCGGGGTCGCTGAAGATCTCTACGAATCATCCGACAGGCGAAGAAATTTCCATGTCCGTTTTACTGTACTCCTTCTGACGCCGGCGGTGAATCGCTGCTCAGGCCGGAAGAGTGCATGACAGACCGATGTTCGAAGTGGATGATTTCGGCGACAGCGACGGATAGAGTTACCCGCATTGGGGTTCTCGAAATTCCTGGCGGAAACTATCGTCCGCCCATCAATTCCGGCCATTGTGTCAACGCGCCGCGCGACAAGACAGGCGACTTCAGCATGCGTACTTCCACGTTCATCGTTCTCAGTTTTCTGGGTTTGATCGGTCTGGCGGCCTCGCTGATTCTGTTACCCAGGCCGAATTCGCAGCCAACCGCCCCATCGAACGTTCCGGAATTCGGCAATCGCATTCCGGCGACACCGGATGTCGAACACATTGCTGAAGCCTCGACCGCCACTGGCCGCCATGCGAAAGCCGCCGGAGATTCCGTTTCCGGTCTCGTTTCCGTCTCCGCGGCAGCTCCCGTGTCAGTTCCCGTCGATGCGGAGGAAAAAGCCGTCAAAGCCGAACCGGACGGACAGGCCGCACTGTCATTGACGCCGCTTCAGTTTCCGGACTGGCCAAAGCCGGAACTGGTGCTGGTCGCCTCGGGTGAGCAGCATGGTTACTTCGAACCCTGCGGCTGTACGGCAAATCAGCTCGGAGGCATGTCGCGTCGCGGGGGACTCTTCGAACAGCTCAAGTCACTCGGTTGGGATGCTCGAGGCATTGATCTCGGCGGACTCTCCCGGCGAACCGGGCCGCAGGCTCAGCTCAAGTTTGAGACCACGCTTGAAGCTCTGAGGGAACTCAGGTACGTCGGTCTTGGAATGGGTCCCGAGGATCTGAAACTTGGTGCCGGATACCTGCTTTCCCAGCACCTCACCGATGGCGATCCGCCGCTCACCTTTCTGGGCGCGAATCTGATTTTCTTCGGATCAAAGGAACTGGGAACTCCCCTGCCCTTCACGATCTTTGAGCACGACGGTCTGAAGGTCGGTGTGACCTGCGTGATCAGTGACACAATCCGTCGCGAAGTCATTCCGGATCGCTCTGCAGAAGATGCCGCTGCCGCCGACATGCAGTGGATTGATCCGGCGGCAGCACTGAAAGAAGTGACTCAGAAATTCGACGAAGCCAACGTGGAATTCCGCGTGCTGCTTTCTCATTCAACCATGGCCGAATCCCGGAAACTGGCCCAGGAGTTCCCGACACTCGATCTGATCATCGCGGCGAACGGAGTGACAGACGGTGAGCGGCAGCCGGAGATGATCGGTCCCGTGCGATTGCTGCAGGTCGGCAAGAAGGGCCAGCAGGTCGGAGTCATCGGCATCTATCCGGAGGATGCTGAAAAACCGGTGCGTTTTGAGCTCGTCACACTCCGCAGTGAGCAATTTGCGGACTCAGCCCGCATGACGGAACTGATGCAGAAGTACCAGGACCGTCTCAAAGATGATTCCGTGATCACGGCCAGCGAACCCGTCGCCCATCCGTCCGGAGCAACTTTTGTTGGCGCGAACAAGTGCGGCGAATGTCACACGAAGGCATTCGAAATCTGGAAGGCAACACCGCATGCACACGCTTTCGAGAGTCTGGATCCGGCTCAAAAGCGCGAAGGTTACGAACGACTGCACGGTGTGCTGAGGACGTTTGATCCGGAGTGCCTGTCGTGCCATGTCACCGGCTGGGAACCAGAGGAGTACGTTCGGTTTCAGTCGGGTTTCCTCAACGAACAATTTGCGTCGAGCGGTGATGACAAGTTACTTCAGAAACTCCTGGCGGGAAGCCAGTGCGAAAACTGCCACGGCCCCGGCAGCCGGCACATTGAACTGATCGAATCTGATCCGGCAGCCGCTGTCAGGGACGTTAAGATCACACTCCAGCAGGCTGAAGAGCAGACCTGTGTGAAATGCCACGACGGCGACAACAGTCCGGACTTTAAGTTCGAAAAATACTGGGATGCCGTGAAGCACTATGGAAAGGACTGACTCCGCAACCCCGTGGAAACTGATCATTTGCCACAAACCGATTGGTGTTTGCGGCCTCATCGGTCAGAATGTGACTGCGGTGTTCACGCAGATTCCGCTTGCCGCGCGGGACTTCGCGGCTTGCCGCGACCATCACCTTGGCAATCACGGCGCCGCTGCGGAGTTCATCTGATGCTTGAACAGAAGTACCTGCTGGACCGTCGTCGGGCATTAGCGGTTGGCGCGGCGGGAGTCGTTGGCAGCGGTTTGCCGAATTTCGGTGCGTCGAAAGCGACCGCTGAACCGCGCGATTCGAGCACCAGCGCGCGGGCGAAGTCCGTGTTGATCGTTATGCTCAGCGGCGGGCCGAGTCAGCTGGATACGCTGGACCCGAAGCCGAAAGCTCCGGCCGAGATTCGCGGTGAGTTTTCGCCGATCAACACAGCGATTCCCGGTATTTCCGTCTGTGAACACTTGCCGCGGCTCGCGATGCAGATGGACCGCTGGGCCATTCTGCGCACGATGGCGCATCGTGAGCACAATCACCTGCTGGCGACTCATGTGGCTCTGACCGGTCGGCCTACGCCGATTCCTCGAGGCGGCAGTGATATTGATCGAGTCGAATCCCGCAACGACTTTCCTAACTTCGCTGCGGCTCTGGATTTTCTCAGGCCGCGTCAGGACGGCATCCCGAGCGGCGTTTCACTTCCGAATTACCTGATCGAAGGACCGCTCACATGGCCCGGTCAGCATGCAGGATTCCTTGGCCCGAGGCATGATCCCTGGCAGATCAATCATGATCCGAACGATCCGGGTTTTCGAGTCGATGCACTGAGCCTGCCTCAGGACATGTCATCAATGCGAGTGGCTTCGCGGCGACAACTGCTCGATCAGCTCAGTCGTGACTGTGTACCGCTGAAGTCCGACGGTCGCGCCACGGCGTTTTCAGAACAGCAGGATGTGGCGTTTTCGCTGCTGACGTCGGCCAAAGTCGCAGATGCATTCCGCATTCAGGATGAAGGTGATGCGAATCGTGATCGTTACGGTCGCAACAAATTTGGCCAGTCGATCCTGCTGGCAAAACGGCTCATTGAAGCGGGCGTGCCGATCGTTCAGGCCACAATGGGAATCGTGCAGACGTGGGATACTCACACTGACAACTGGGGACGACTGAAGAACACATTGCTGCCTCAGCTGGATCTCGGTCTGGCCGCTCTGATGGATGACCTTGCAGCAACTGGTTTGTTGAAGGAAACGATGGTCATCGTGATGGGCGAATTCGGCCGCACACCACGCATCTCGACGCTGCCCGGTACCTCCACTGCGGGACGCGATCACTGGGCATCCGCTTATTCCGGACTGTTCGCCGGTGCCGGGATCCAGGGAGGTCAGACGATCGGTGAAACAGACAGCATCGCGGCCTATCCGATCACTCGCGCATGGAATCCTGCGGATGTCTGTACAACCCTGTTCGATGCACTCGGCGTTGCTCACGACGCTGTCGTCGTTGACCCGCTGCTGCGTCCCAATCATCTGCTGAACGGCGAAGTGATCGCGCCGCTGTATTCGTGAAACGTTGGACATCGCTGCTTTTTTGCTAAAAGGTCTGCCTCGGCATGGGATTGCAGAATGCCAAAAGCCTCTTCTCTCCCGAGATCGGGGGAGAAGGTGGCCGGTAGGCCGGATGAGCGTCCAAGAGTCCCTTCTCCCCCGAGATCGGGGGAGAAGGTGGCCGAAGGCCGGATGAGGGGGCTTGACGCG
>Ga0163144_10012255_pt1 | contig 18028 bp, 14 predicted proteins | sample OliLak19BULKMAT1_FD_123175 | JGI IMG/M metagenome (GOLD analysis project Ga0163144, IMG submission 123175) | Freshwater microbial mat bacterial communities from Lake Vanda, McMurdo Dry Valleys, Antarctica - Oligotrophic Lake LV.19.BULKMAT1 | ecosystem: Environmental > Aquatic > Freshwater >... | reverse complement strand
TCTTCGACGACGTCATTACGCCGTTCGCCGGCTACGGCTTCAACAAAAGCCACGGTGCCGCCTACGCGCGCATCGCCTACGAAACCGCGTACCTCAAAGCCAACTACACGGCGGAGTTCATGGCCGCGCTCCTCACTAGCGACGCCGACGATACCGAGCGCGTGACGATCGAGATCGAAGAAGCCCGCATGATGGGCATCGAGGTGCTGCCGCCGGACGTGAACGAATCGTTCAGCGCGTTCACCGTGATCCCCCCGAAAAAAGAAGACGGCGTTGCGCCGATCGGAGCCGGCGGCGAAGGTTGGTCCATCCGCTTCGGCTTGGCCGCGGTGAAAGGCGTGGGCGAAGGATCGGTCAACGAGCTGATCGCGGAGCGCAAAAGCGGTGGCCGCTTCGACACCATCGAGGATTTTGCTGGCCGTCTGCCGCCGAAAATCCTGAACAAGAAACTGCTCGAATCGCTCGCGAAGGCGGGCGCGCTCGACTCGTTCGCGGAACGCCGCACCATCGTAGAACAGTACGAAATGGTCGTGGCGTACGCCAAGGGTGCGGAGGGCGCAACGGGCGGGCAAGCATCGCTGCTCGACGGCCTCGAGAGCTCGGTAGAGCGCGCGTTGATCGAGTTCCGCCCGACTCCACCGGCCACGCCACAGCAGAAACTGGAGTGGGAGAAAGAAACGCTCGGACTCTACGTATCGAGCCACCCGCTGGCCGGCCTCAAGAAATACATTTCACGCAAAGCGCAAATGATCACGGACCTCACGAGCAAGAATGTAGGCAAGAAAGTCACGCTCGCGGGCATCGTCGAAAGTGTAAAAAAGCTCCGCACCAAGAAGGGCGACACCATGGCAATCGTCATGCTCGAAGATCCCACGGGAAAAATGGAGCTCACGCTCTTCCCGAAGACCTACGCCGACGCTGCGGCCGTGCTCGAGCAGCCTGACACCGTCCTCGTCGCCAGCGGCGTCATCGACCAGCGCGCGGGCCAATTACAAATGAAAGTTGACGCGGTGAAACGCTCCTCACTCGCGATGATGATCCAGCGCGCGAAGGACGAAGGCATCTTCGACGAAGAAGAAGCGAAGCGCGGACTTTCCCGCGTAAGGAAGGACGAAGACGAAACGGTCGACCATGTGGATGAGGAAGGTAACGTCGTCGCAGGTGCGAAAGCGAAAGCAGTCGCGATACCCGAAGCCCCCGAGATAGCCGCATCCGTCATCATGAGTGACCCACAGGACGAACCCTCCGCCGTCTCCATGGAGGCCTCCCGCGACGCATCCTCCATCTCGCTGCACACCGTCACCCTGCCGCCGCGCGCGCCCAAGCAATTGCTCCTCGACCTCAAAGACGTCTTCCTCCTCTACCCCGGCCGCGAGAAGGTGCAGCTCAAGATAGGCGAGCAAACGGTCGCATTACCTGTGACGGTCTCGATGTCGCCACTTTTGCAGCAGCGAATCGACGACGTACTTGGGAAGTATTCCACGGTGTAAATCATTGATTTCTGCGGGGAAAAGCGGAGAATGTCATGTTAGCATGACACCGCTCTTCCTTTCCCTTTGCTTACTACTTGGAACGCTCCTGATCGGGGAGGGAATTCTATGGAGGATGTTCCGCCGGAGAGTCGACCCCATCATTTTTCCTTCTGAACGCAACACGTCCGAGACGGGACCGTTTCGTCCGTGGCGCATGCGCGCGTTTGCAGTCTCGCACACCGTCTCGCTCGGCGCATGGACACTGCTTTCCGTCCTCTGGCTGTGGTAAAACGCCCGCACCAACCGGCGATGGCGTTCCCCGGCATGAACCCCGGTGAAAAACTGCAGTTCTATTACCGCCAACATTGGATGCGCCTTGCCCGCGCGATGCAAGCATTCGTCGCCGGCACGGCCGTATACGCAATGACCCTCTGGTTCGTGGCGGGCATCCCGGAGGACGACAGCAGGCAGCTGCTGCTCGTCTTCGCATCGGGCACATACCTGCTGCTCCACCTCGTGCTCCTCGGGCGAATCTACCGCCATTTCCTGTATGTCGTCGTCGTGACGGACTCCAAGATCTACCGCATCAAAAAAACTCTGGTGGCGGTCGACGATCGGCAAACAATCGACCTGTGGAGCCTGAGTGACGTCACGATGCGGCAGCACGGGCTATTCCAGAACCTATTCGGGTTCGGCACGCTCGTGCTCCACGGCAACGAAGAAATGAAAATCCACTTCACTCCCCGGATCCGCGACCAGCTGCACCGCATTTCGGGATTGCGCGCATTGGCGAGGAGCCGCTTGATGGGCAACGCGCCCCCGGCGAACATCCCCGTGGCGTGATACATCACGGCATTCGCGAATGCCGTGATACACACGCACTTCGCGAATGCCGTGATACACACGCACTTCGCGAATGCCGTGGTACACTCCGACCATGCAGTGCCCCGTCTGCAAAAGCGACGATACCGGCGTCATCGACTCGCGCGTGAGCGAGGAAGGCAAAGCCGTACGCCGTCGCCGCGAGTGCCCCAAGTGCGAACATCGGTTCACGACGTTCGAACGCCAGGAGACGTCGCTCATCGTCATCAAGCGCGACAGCACGCGCGAACCCTACGACCGTTCGAAGATCGAACGCGGCGTGTGGCTGGCATGCACGAAGCGCCCGGTTACCCAAGACCAGGTGGAGAAGATGCTCTCGAAGCTTGAGGAGAAGTGGGTATCGACCGGCCCCGAAGTCCCGAGCAGTTCGCTCGGCGAAGATCTCATGAAAGAACTGAAGAAGCTCGATCAGGTCGCGTACATCCGATACGCCTCTATTCATCGCGAATTCACCGACGTAGAAGAATTTAAAGAAGAAATCACGAAACTCTGGGCGACGAAGAAAGCGGGGAAGAAATGAAGAGAAGATATTCGTCACTTTTTGCACCACCAAAAAGTAACCAAAAAGTCTCCAACGCCCTACCACCGCGACCGCACGCTCCTGGTCTCGCGTCGTTTCGCTCCAAGGCTTCACTCACGACGCTCGACGTTTGCCTCGAAGTCAAAACAGGAGCTACCTCTACACCCCCCAGGGCGTTGGATCCACGCTCCGCCGAACGGGAGAAAAGATTCTATACTCCTGGTTATGGCCAATGGCTGGCCCTGCTGACCTTTGAAATGCATAACTTAGGATGCACTGGCAGAAATGATGCCAGAAGCCCTATAGTCCCCTGGCTATGCTGCGTACCCACATTTACCACGGCATTCGAGAATGCCGTGGCCTGCCACTCACTTTCGCGGCGCGTGACCTGCGGCTCACATTCCAACGTTCTCTATGATGCGAAGTCACACCTGTGGAGAACTCCGCGATTCCCACATCGGCCAGACCGTCACCCTCTGCGGGTGGGTGAATCGCCGGCGCGACCACGGAGGTCTCATCTTCCTCGATCTCCGCGATAGGTACGGCTTCACGCAGGTCGTCATCCAGCCGGAAGACAAAGCGATCTTTGAAGCCGCAGAGAAGGTGCGCTCCGAATGGGTGCTCAAGATCACGGGCACGGTGAAAGCGCGCCTCGCCGGCGCGGAGAGATCGGACCAAGCAACGGGCGCCATCGAACTCGTCACGACGGAACTGACCGTGCTCAACGAAGCGAAGACACCGCCGTTTGAAATTGATTCGGAGAAAGAGGCAAACGAAGAACTACGCCTGCAGTACCGCTACCTCGACCTGCGCCGCGACCGCATGCAAAAAAACATCATGCTGCGCTCGAAGATCTTCCAGATCATCCGGACGTATTTCACCGCACAAGGCTGCCTCGAGATCGACACGCCGTGCCTCATCAAAGGCACGCCCGAGGGCGCGCGCGAATACGTCGTGCCGTCGCGCACGTACCCAGGGCAGTTCTTCGTGCTCCCGCAATCGCCGCAACAGCTCAAGCAGCTCTCGATGGTCGGAGGCCTCGATAGATACTTCCAGATCGCCCGGTGCTTCCGCGACGAAGACCTCCGTGGCGACCGCCAGCCGGAGTTCCTGCAGCTCGACTTCGAGATGAGCTTTGGCGAAGAGAAAGACGTCCAGGACATCATCCAAGGCAGCATCGAACAGATCCTCGCCGAGTGCAGCCCGAAGAAGCTGAAGTGGGGCACGGTCGAACGCTTTACCTGGAAACACGTGATGGACACCTACGGCTCCGACAAGCCCGACCTCCGCTACGACCTGCCGATCGTCGATGTATCGGAGTTGGTCAAAGGCTGCGGCTTCACGGTATTCGAGAAGGCTATGGAATTGAAGGACGGCGTGGTGCGTGCGTTGCGCGTGCCGTGCGGAGCCGAACTCAGCCGCGGCGAGATCGACACCTGGACGGAACTTGTGAAGGAACAGAAGGCGAAGGGCTTGGCGTACATCCTCTTTAAGGAGGACGGCCCCAGCTCCCCGCTGATCAAGTTCTTCCGCGACGGCTTCGTAGAGGAATTGCAGAAGGCTACGGGCGCGCAGACCGGCGACGCGCTCTTCTTCGCCGCGGACCGCCACCGCATTGCCTGCGCGTCGTTGGCGCGCGTGCGCACAGAAGCCGCTAAACGTTTCCAGCTCATCGATGAATCCGTGCACGCGCTTTTCTGGGTCACGCAGTTCCCGATGTTCGAGGAGCAAGACGACGGCACGGTCACGTTCAGCCACCACCCGTTCACGAGCCCGAACCCCGAAGAGTGGAAGCATCGCAAGGAGCGCCCGCTCGACGTGCACGCCGTCTGCTACGACCTCGTGCTCGACGGCTACGAACTCGGTTCCGGCTCCATCCGCATCCACCACCCCGAACTCCAGAGCGAAGTGTTCGACATGCTCGGCATCACCCGCGAGGACGCGGACAAGCGCTTCGGCCACATGCTGCGCGCTTTCGAATACGGCGCTCCCCCGCACGGCGGCTTCGCCTACGGCATCGACCGCGTGGTCATGATCGTGGCCGGGGAACCCAACATCCGCGAAGTGACGCCTTTCCCGAAGGACCAGAAAGCGAAGGACCTGATGCTCTCCGCCCCGAGCGAATTACCCCAGAAGCAACTTGAGGAGCTGCACCTGAAGATCACGGAGTAAGAAAATATACGAGTATACGAGTTCGACGTGGACGTATGTGATCTCATACTCATTCGTCTACTCATATACTCGTACACTCATCACTCGCATGGCCAAGCCCCTCCCCGTAAAAACGAAGAAAAAAGGAACCATCGCCGGCAGCTTTCTCGGCGGCGTCGGATGGGTCGTGCGCGAAGCGGCGGTCGCGGCGAGCGCGAGGAGCAAGAGAGAAATTCCCATGAGTACGGTAAACAAAAAATACGGGAAGACGTAGACGATCCAGTGACCGGCCGCCACGCGCACGAGGTGTTCGCCGCTGGGGTGGCGGATGTTCATAACCAATAGGGAAGTGACGCAAATAGGACCGTCGATGCGATTGCGATCGTCACCGTCGAAAACATGTACCAGAACCGCAGGTGACGCTGACGGCGGTCGGTGCGCGTCCACTGATGTATGACCCCATCATCGTCATCTGCGGTCACCGCCAGCGTTTGAATGAGCGCATTGCGCCTCGTTCTCGCCTGCGCAAAAAACACCAGCACGATCCCGAGCAAGCCGAGGGATGCCGCGTGTACGGCGATTATCCAGGGCACCATGGCGGAAACGAACTACTAAAGCATGTAGAAAGCATACGCCATCGTACGCTGAAACGGAGTATGATAGCTGCATGACCGAACACGCCTCCCTGCCGTCTTTCCTCGCTCTCTGCGCTGAACGCCGGAGCATACGGGCATTCACCGACGAGGCCGTCGCCGAAAGGGACCTCCTCAAACTCCTCGACGCCGCCCGACACGCGCCCAGCGTCCAAAACGTCCAGCCATGGCACTTCCACGTGATCGCACAGGAAGGGCTCTTGAAGAGCGTCATCGACTCGGCCTGCTACGGCAACTTCATGAGTGGCAATTCCACCCTCATCGTCGTTACGTGCGATATGAGCGCGCGTCCCGATAACCAAGAACTCCTTTGGAATCCTAAAGAACTCGAATACTCCTGCATGGGCGCTATGGAGCACGTGCTGCTCGCGGCGGCGGCGGCCGGACTTGGCGGATGCTGGGTGTCGTTCCACCATGGGCCCGTTCACGCGGCACTCAAGCTGCCGCAGACGAAGATTGTCGTCGGTGGACTCCTGATTGGGCATCCCGACCCCACAAAAGAAGGCGCCGGGGAGCACTACCAGCGCAAGACGCTCACGGACGTCGTGAGCTTTCACGAGTGATCAACGCATCTGCACCGCCGGATCGAAGAGCGATTCCGCGAGGTGTGCGCCGGCAAGTAATTGCGCGATGCGGCGTCCGCCCGCGATGCTTTGTAAGATGCCCACACCGTTGCAACCGAGGTTGTAGAGCAGGTGGTTGGCCCGGGGATCGCGCCCCACGCAACGGATGTACGTCGGGGTGAATCCCATAACACCGTGCCAGCGGAACGTATTCAAGAGCGGGTATTGCGGCGACATGCGGTACGTCGCTTCGAATGCGCGGTCGATTTCTTCCGCCACATCCGCGGGGAAAGACGCCAACGGGTCGTAGTCCGCGCCTTCTGGCAGGTAGCGTTCGGGGCCGCCCACGCAGAGCAACGTACTCGACGCGCCCGCGTATTCGTACGGACGGCGGGTGAGGTACGTGTAGCGGTTGTTGTTGGGGTCGAGCTCTTCTTTGTTGTTGCGGAAATAGCTGATAGCCGCCACTGGTTCGCCTGCGGGGCCGACGTATCCGCCCATGTACCCGATGAGCGAGCGGACCATGCGGTGGAACGAACGGTCGATGTCCGGTCCTTCGGCGTTCGAAATGTGAATGTTCTCGAAACCGTTCGTGCACAGCACCACCGAGGACACACGGATGGACGGACCATCGGTCTTCAAGACGACGCCGTCGCCTTCGATCGCCACGTCGTGGACGGGCAAGTGTTCAGCGATGGTGAAGCGGCCGGGATACTGCGCGAGGAGACTGCCCGCCAATTCCTCGCAGAAGAGCGCGCTGTTCATACAGCCCTTCGGCGACGTCGCCGCGGCGATGAACGACGGATCGTCGGTGTGGAGCAGTCGCAGGATCACGCTGTGCGGCATGCGCACGATCATCGATTCGTCGGCGCGCCCGAGAGCGCGGTCCGCTTCCGACCCTACCGCCACGATCAACGGCTCACGATGCAGGCCGTGGCTGACGCGCAGCGCGGCCGCGTCGAGGTGCGACCGGATCTGTTCGACCGTGCTGAACCCCGCGAAGCCCTGGCAGCGGTGCAGTGACGTGCGGAGCCCGAAAGAACGGATGAGCCAATCGACGCCGATCCACGCGCCTTCCACTTCCGTCTGTGCGCGGACCGCGGGTCCGAGGCCATACTCGTCGATCATGTTCGAGAGCGGTCGCTCGAAATCAGCCACGAGCTGGCCGGCGTTATGCCCCGTCGCCCCGTGGGCGATGCGGCCTGCATCCACGAGCACGACCGAGAGGTCCGTATCCTTCATGAGGTAGGCCGCGGTCGACATGCCCGCGATCCCGCCGCCGACGATGGCGACGTCCGCCGTGGCCTCGTGCTCAAGCACGAACGGACGACGTTTCGTGAGTTGAGCAAGCCACGGAGAGGCAATCGAAGACATCGGACTATTATAGCATAGGATAGACGATTTTTCCACGTGCCCAGAACGAACAACAGTCATTGCAAAATAAGAGCCATTGGCTACCGTAGAAGCACGAATGCTCTTCAAAAAGTCCATGACGGCCTCGTCTCGCGGAGGTTCGTTCGATTACCTCGAACCAGGCGCGCGGTACTTCGACTCCGCATGCCAAACCATGCGCCCGCGTGAAGTGATCGATGCGGAAACGGAATACTACCGCGCGTACAACGCGTGCGGCGGCCGGGTAAAATACCGCTGGGGAGAAAAAGTCGACGCGGCGGTAGAGGAAACGCGATCGCGATTGCTCGAAACCACGGGAAAACATGAACGCGATTACGTGGTTGCGTTTACGTTGAACACGACATATGGCATCAACCTCGTGTTACACCAATTGGCAGAAGGGTCGTTTAAAAAAATCGTCACATCGGACATCGAACACAACTCCGTCATGGTGCCGTCGATGGCATGGTCCGCGCGAAGGGGCTCTCCGCTTTCGATCCTGCCGCGCGGAGCGGATGGATCACTTGAATATACGTCATCGGATCTGGAGAACGCCGTCGTGATCGCCAACTCCGTCTCGAACATCGACGGCAGACGACTCGTGAACGCACAGCGCCTGGCAAAGGACGCCCACGAACACGGCGGCGTGCTGCTCCTGGATGCAGCCCAAGGATTCGCGCATGACCGAGAAACCCTCGCCCATACGGACTTCGACGCCGCGTTCTGTTCAGGCCACAAAGCCTACGGACCGTCGCTTGGCTTCGTGATCATCCGCCGCACACTCCTTCGGAGCCTCGATCCGTTATTCCTCGGCGGCGGCACGGTCGCTGACGTCGACGCCTCAACCTACACGCTCCTCGATGAGCCGCATGCGATTCTCGAGCCTGGACTCCAAAACTGGGGCGGCATCGTGGGGATGGGCGCCGCTCTCCGTTGGCTAAAAACACAAGACCCTTCCCATGAAACACGGCTGGCGCAGCACCTGTGGGACGGGCTTACGACACTGGGCAGGATCACGCCGTTAAACACCACCGCATCGCCGATCGTGAGCTTCCACATCGACGGTCTCGACGCGCACAAGCTTGCCGTACTCCTAGGGGAGCAAAACATCATGTGTCGCAGCGGGCACTTCTGCTGCCACCGATATTTGCACCACCAGCTCAAACTACCTCCCCTCCTGCGCATTTCGCTGGGACTGCACAATACGAAAGACGACGTCGATACCCTGATCACCGTGCTGCGCTCGATTCTTTCCGTCTTTTGATCCATGTTCTGCATCGCCACGTTCATCGTGTTCGGCATCCTTGCCGCGTTCTCCGCGTCGTACCGCCCTCTCGCGGCACAGGCGTGGCACTGTGCGTGGCGCCGCGTGACCCTGCGGCCGTGCGACGTGAGTTTCGGCGAGGAAATGCGGGGGAAAATCGCCGGCAAACTACTCCGCATACACCCGCGGCTCGCAGGATGGTTCGACCGCTGGGCCGACTGGCTCTCGTTCGCGTTCGTCGCACTCAGCATCTGGAGCGTCGTGTACGTGGCCAACGCAGGTCTGAACCTATGGGTCTACGACACGTGCGATCCGCGTAGCGCCGAATCGTGCTCGCTCTCGGGCGAGGCGTGCGGCATCGAGCAGGAGTCGCTCGGGATCATCACCGCCGTCCGCGACGGCAGGATCGTCGAATGGACGGTAAATCCGTTCGTCCGGTTTGGAGAAACTCTCTCGCGGATCCCGGACCGCCTGAAAAGGTGGAGCCCGCGGGATTTCCTCGCCCCAACGGCAACGTTCCGTTCCCCGAAAGACGATACAAAGCCATACGCGGTCGAGGTGATCGACCCGGGCTGCACGTTCTGCAAGAAATTGACGGCCAACATGCGCGACGCTGGCGCGTTCGACGCCATGAACGTGAGCTATCTCCTCTACTCCATTCCGACGCCAGACGGAAAAACGAAATTTCCGCATTCGCCGTTCGTCGCCGCGACGATCGAAGCGGCTAAACGCGTGCCTCTGCGCGGCAGCGATATTCCGGGCGATTGGCGACTGCTGGAAAAAATATTTGAAGACGTACCTGGCGAAAACATCGATCGTCAAACGCACATCAACATCGGCATGACCGATGCCGACATCAGGGCGGAAATGCCGAAACTGCTACGCGATATCGGCTATGCACCAAGCGAAATCGAACAAATCATCATGCTCACCGCGTCAGACAATGTCGCGCATTCGCTCGCGGAGCAACGCTTCATCGTGGAAGAAAAAATCCGCACGGTGAAAATTCCCACCCTTCTCATTGGCGAACGGCGATACGACCGGGTAATTTCGGCGGATGCCGTACGCGCGTACCTCGGAAAGCCCTGAATGCAAAGTCGCGACCGGAACTTTTTCTTTCGTGAGCATGACGATGTCGCTACCGCGGGAGCATAACCAAATGGTGCCGGGGAGAGGATCCTTCCTCGCTCGGCTCGTCAGGACAAGCTCGGATGGCTTGCCATGAGGGTTCGCTCCGCGAATCCGAATGGTTGCCGGGGAGAGGATCCTTCCTCGCTCGGCTCGTCAGGACAAGCTCCAACCCACATTCATGGATCGGCTTGCCGTGAGGGGCATCCGTCGAGGATGCGACGAATGGTGCCATGGGTGGGACTCGAACCCACAAACCCTTTCGGATACACGCTCCTAAGGCGTGCGCGTATACCAATTCCGCCACCATGGCCCGCGCCGATCATACCGCACGATTCCCGTTTAGCTCCTGTGAGAATCAGTCCATGTATCCGTATTCTCATGGCGCACCTGAGCTTCGTGCAATCGCTGGTTGGCGACGGATCGTAGCCGCGCCTTCTTCTGTTCGCCCTGGGCGATCGCTTCGTCCTTCAGGCGGACATACTCGCTCTCGATCTTCATACGCGTGTCCTGGGTACGTTGCTGCAGCGTCAGGAGGGCACGCTTATGCTCGGACGTCACCCGGTATGCGCTCGATCCCATCGTACCGTCTTCCTTCTCGGCGTCTTTCTTACGGATGTCGTACCGCTGGATCATCGATTTTTGCAGACGCTCCGCATCGTTTTCCATCTGCGTGATTTTCTTCTGGCGGTCTTGGACCAGGTGTTCGAGCGTGCGTTCAAGGAGATGGTTCGCGTCGCGCAGGTCGCGCTCCAGATGGTCGCCGACATTCTTCTCCGTTTCCTCTTCAATGTGCCCGGCTTGCATCTTTCGAGCCGCGACTTTCTGCGTGATGGCGCGATCATGTAACGCGCGCATGCGTTTCGTGCGCTCGGCGTCCTCCGCTTCGTCCTTCGACTTTTTCTCTTCCTGGCGCACGCGCTCTGCCGCGGCACTGCGGGCGTCGGCGAGCATCCCCTCTTTTTTCGAATGCTGTTCCTGACGCCACTCCTCGCGGCCCTCGCCGCGCACCTCGGCCATATGCTGTTCTTCCAACGACGCTGATTTTTGGCGGGTCGTCCGATCCTCAGTTTCGCGCTCACGCGCCAGCTGCTTATCGCGCTCCTGCGTGAGCATTTCCTGCCGTTTCGCGGCGAGCGCATCGAATGTTGTGCGCCGCTCCTCGGGAGTTTGGGGCATCAGATTATTGTAGCACAAAATACGCCTTTTACACATGTCATGGTGAGGTGCTTTGTATCTTTGTTTTCTTCTTAGCCGCGACCTTCGGCTTCGCCAGGGCAGAGATTTCCTCGGCCAGATCGCGGAGCCACGCGGCAGGCTTCTTCTTGCCTTCGAACTGCGCAGCGTCTGTCCGGAGCGTGTTGCTGCTGATCTTCCAGCCCTGGTTCTTCGCCAGGAGCCGCATAATATCCTGGGCCTCCACGCGGGGGCTGAGCGTCAGAATAAATTCGCGCTGGCCGCGGCCCTTGTCTTCCGACTTCACGCGCACCACGCCGCTGCGACGTGCCGCGAGCTTCAACCGGAGCACGCCGAAGAGATTCTCCACCGCCACCGGCAGATCGCCGTACTCCAGAACAAGATCCCGTTCAAATTCGTCGAGCGTCGCTTCGTCTTCGCAGCCGGCGAGCTTCTGGTACATCGAGATTTTTTCGCCGCTATCGGGGATGTAAAAGCCCGGAAGGAGCGCCTCGACGGGCAGCAAGATTTCGACGCTCTCCTCGACCGTCTCCACGCGCTCGCCGGCGCGCAATTCCTCAACGGCGTTCTTCAACATGCGCAGGTAGTGGCTGATACCCACAGTGTTCATGGTGCCTGCCTGCGACACGCCGAGGATTTCGCCAGCGCCGCGGATTTCAAGATCGCGCATCGCCACCTGGAATCCCGAACCGAGCTCGCACGCTTCGACGATCGCGCGGAGGCGCTTTTTGGCGTCCTCATGCAGTTTTTGGCTATGGTAGAGCAGATAGGCGAACGCCTGGATCTTGCTACGGCCAACACGTCCACGAAGTTGATACAGCTGCGCGAGGCCGAACCGTTCCGCTTCGTTCACGATCAACGTGTTGGCGCGCGGAAGGTCGATGCCATTCTCGATGATGGTCGAACTCACGAGTACCATCGCTTCTCCCTTTTTGAATTTCAGGATACGCGCTTCCAGGTCGTCTGGTTTCAACTGCCCGTGCGCCACGACAAACGTCGTCTCGGGCACGAGCTTGCGGAGTTTGTCGGCGAAGGAGTCGATCGTTTCGACGCGGTTGTGGAGTACGAACACTTGGCCGTCGCGTGTGATCTCGTGCATGATCGCCTCGCGCACCAGGTTATCGCTGTACTTGCGCACCTCGGTGATGATCGGGAGGCGGCCTGGCGGCGGCGTGGTAATCGTGGAAATATCGCGCAGTTTGTGGAGGCCGAGGTTGAGCGTGCGCGGAATCGGCGTGGCGGTGAGCGTTAAGATGTCGACGCTGGCGCGCATCTCCTTGAATTTCTCCTTCTGTTTCACGCCAAAGCGCTGCTCCTCATCAACAATCACGAGTCCTAGATTCGAAAACTCAATGTCGTCTTGGAGCAGGCGGTGTGTGCCGATGACGATGTCCACCTTTCCTTTTTTCAGGAGCTCGAGCGTCACCCTCTGTTCCGCAGGGGAACGGAAACGGCTCATCATGTCGATGCGGACCGGGAACTCCTTCATGCGCTCGCGGAAGTTCTGGAAGTGCTGGTCGGCGAGGATGGTGATCGGCGCGACCACCGCGACCTGCTTGCCGTCCTGCACCGCCTTGAACGCTGCGCGCATCGCGACTTCGGTCTTGCCGAATCCGACGTCTCCGCACACGAGGCGATCCATCGGATGGTCATCCTCCATGTCGCGCTTGATATCGTCGATCGCCTTCAGCTGGCCCGGCGTTTCTGTGTATGGGAATGTCTCCTCGAACCTCTTCATGGCGGCGTTGTCATCCTCATACGCAAAGCCCTTCGCACTGGCGCGCTTGGCGTAGAGCTCGAGCAGGTCTTTGGCTATCTCCTGCGTTTCTTGCTTGATCCGCTCCGAAACCTTTTTCCATTCACTTTCACCCAGGCGCGTGAGGTGCGGTTCGTTACCTTCCTCGTGTACGTACTTGCTCAGCTTGTCGGCCTGGTCGACCGGCACGAACAGTTTATCGCCCTCCGCATACGTGAGCTCCAGGTACTCGCGCGTCGTATCGTCGATCACCTTCTGGGTCATGCCCTCAAACCGCCCGATACCGTGCTCCATGTGCACCACGTAATCGCCCGGCGAGAGCGACGTGAGGAAATCGAGCGCCAGCTTCTGCATCGATTTCTCGCGACCTGCTTTCTTGAGAGTGAAGATCTCGCGGTCGGTGAGGAGCGCGCAGGAAAGATCAGGGTTTTGGATCGAGTGCGGAAGCAGGTCTCCTTCGTCCGCAGCGACGAGCGTTACGGCTCCGGGCCTGCGCTCCTTGTGCAGAAATGACACGCCTTCTTCCTTGAAAATGGCTTCCAGCTCAGCCGCGCGCCGCGTCACGATGAGCAGGCTCCAGGTCTGCTGCAGCTTGTCTTTCAGGTCGTTGAGGAAGTCTGTGAGGGTATAAAACTTGAGGACAGAGAGATAGCGGAGGTGCGCGTGGTTTTTCTGCGATTCGGGGAACGACGTGTAGCGGAGGGTCGATCCTGTCTTTGGCGCGTCGGAGTCATCCTGATCGTCGAGGACGAGCAACGCCTCGCCGGGGAACTGGCGGACGAGCGGCGCCGTCTCTCCGTACGTCACGGGGAGCAGGAACAGTTCGTCCACTGCTTCGCCACCAGCTTGGATTTTCTCCACGATGTCGAAATTGAAATCGACGCGCGCGGAAGCGGTCGATTGGATGGGGAAAATATCGAGACGGTCGCCCGTGCGGCGATACTCTCCCGGCGAAAGAATCTCGTCGTCGGCGTGCGCGTACCCGAGTTCGAGAAGCTCTTCCACGAACGCGGTGAAATCCATTTCATCGCCGATACGCACAGCCTTCGCACGCACGAGAAGGTCTTGGTACAGCGGAAATTCCATGTTCCACACGTACCGCGGCGCGAGGAAGATGCGCCGCTCGCCGCCCATGAACCGAAGGAACAACTGCAGCCCTGTCATCGACAACTCCTCTTCGCCCGCGGGGAACTCATCCGTCTCGCACTCGAAGAACCGCAACCAGTGTCGGACGGCTTCGACCGCGGTGTCGTCCTCTGTCACATAGAGCGTCGGTTTCGGTTCCGAAAATCCGCGAAGGTGCGACAGCAGCAGTGCCTTCGCCGTCTCATTGCCTGCGCCGGAAATCGTCAGGGCACGGTCTTTCGCCAAGAGCGTGGAAAGCTCTCGGTGCGTCTCCTTCCCGATCAAAAGAGAGGGCAGCATGTTAGAAAAACGTCTCCATGTAGCACACACGGACAAGGGGCAGCGCCGCAAAAGCGGTCGCGTTCCTCTCCGAGATCTATGGGACTATTATACGCTATTGGAACCGATTTTCAAGTTCCATCGCAGCAAAAAATACCGTGTTAGCCGGCCGCAGCCTCATCAAACAGCTGCGCGAGCCGCGCCGAGTGCGGAGGTCCGAACCGAGGCTTTGCCGACGGTGAGGACACCTTGAAGGATGGGGCCCGCGGGGAAAACTTGGTTTCCCCGCGAATTAGTCCTGCATCCTCAGCGGCATGATCAAGTGAAGGAACGACGCGGCGTTGGGCAGCTTGAAGACGGCGGGGTGCATGCTGTCGACGACTTGGAGCTCCACGTTCGCGTCGTCGATGTGTGAGAGGAAATCGAGGAGGTAGCTGGAACTGAGCGCGATCTTCGCTTCACCACCGGTGGTTTCCGCCGTGACGGATGCTTCGTCTTTGCCGAGCGGCGTCTGCGGTGTCTTAATCTGCACGTCGCCCGTACCGAGTACGAATGTGAGGTTGTTGTTCACCTCCTTCGCGAAGTAATGCATGCGGCGAACGGATGCCGTGAGTTCGTGCGTCGCGATGACCGAACGGACAGACATTTCTTTGGGGATGATCTGGCGGTAGTCGGGGAATTTTCCTTCAATAAGGCGCGACAGGAACCGCGTGGAACCAACCTGTAGCTCGACCTGCTGGGCGCTGAGCGTCACCTGCACTGTCGGTGCTTCGTCGATCTTTTCATCGTTGCTCGGCTTTTCACCCTGAGTGGATCGAATGGGCTTTCCTTTTTGGCCAGAAATAGCGGCCTTTACCTCCTCAAGAACCTTCACCGGGATAATGCAGGAAATCTCATCCTGCGTAGGAGCCTCCAGGATGTACTCAGAGAGGCGATAGCTGTCCGTACCGACGAGGATGAGTTTTCCACCTTCTGTGCGCACTGAGACGCCTGAGAGGACGGGACGGAGGCTCGTGCGAGCGCATGTGAACGTGACGAGATGGAGTGCTTCCAAAAACGCGTGCGCGTTCACTGCAAATGAAATCTTTTTCTCTACAGGAGCAATGGTCGGATACTCGCTCGCCAATTCACCAGAAAGCGATGTCTTACTGTGCTTGCTCGTGCACTTCATCTGCGTTCCTTCGACCGTCTCGAGTACCACCTCCGGATCCGTCGTGTACTGCGCAAAGTTCAGGATCGCTTTCGCGGGCACCGTGATTGATCCTTCATTCTCGATCGCAGCATCAAAACTCGTGACGATGGAAATTTCCAAATCGGTCGCGCTCACAGTACAACGGGAACCTTCCGCCTTTAATAAAATATTTCCCAAGATGGGCAGCGCTTGCTGTCCGCTGATTGCCCGGCTCACAAGCTGAAGAGCTTGAAGGAGAGATGCTGTGTTGCAGGAAAATTTCATGGAGTGGAAAGTGAAGAAAGGAGGGTGAGTATAACATGTAATTTTTTTTCTTTATTCGTCATCATCATACGCCCCTCCGTTCCTTCCCCTATTGGTGTCCGACGTGTGGAAATGTAGAGGGGCCGATCGCGAGATTTTGGCGTTTGCGTAAGAGTAGATAGGTACGTCTACTTCTTGCGTGTGTCGTTAATGTGGAAAACCCGTGGAGAACCGCACCCCCATGGCTTACACAAAGCAAAACCTAATATTTTGTTTACATTAAGCCAAAAGAGCAAACTTGTCGTGCATAACTCCCGCACCCATGTGGGGATCTCTCCCGAGGGTTCTCCACACGACCTGTGGATAACTTTTGTGCGCAAAAGGCTTCCCCACAGCTCTCCACATTATGTCCCCGATCGGCGTTTCTGCATTATTTTGTAACGCCTTTCAGGTACTTCTCCCGTTCCACAGGGTCCGGAATTCGCGCCGTATTTTTCGCGATCGCGAGGACGCCGTCCTTGAACCGAGCGTAATTTCCCTCGTCCAAATCGCGGTCGACCATGAGGTGTCCGGCCACGAGCGAGTGGCGTCCGATCTTGATGCCCGGGTTGATCGATACGTGGATCCCCACGCGACAGTCGTTGCCGATGATCGCGCCAAACTTTGTGCGGCCCGTGCCCATCGTGTTTCCTTTGTGCATCGATTGGATCTCGCCTTCGTCGAGCCGCAGGTTGCCGGTCACACATCCCGCTCCAAACGACACGTTGCGGCCGACGACCGAGTCTCCGAGGTACGTGGAGTGCGTCCACACATGGCTGTGCAGCACGCTCGCCTGCACTTCGGTGTTGTAGCCGATTACGCAGTCGTCACCGATGCTTGAGTTACGCACCAAGGCACCATTGCCGACGACCGTCCGCGCGCCGATGTAACACGGGCCTTTCACCGTGGCGTGAGGAAACACCTTTGCGCCGGGGCCGATGACCACGGGTCCTTCGATGACCGCAGTGGGATGGATCTGTGCTGTCGGGTCGATCCGCGGTTCCATGCTCTCAAGGAGGAACGGCAACGCGTCGAGCATGTGCCAGGGGAACTTGATCGCCCTCCACGCGCCCTCGTATTCCACCACCGCGTAGTTCGATTGTTGGAACATCGTCTGCAGCGCCTGCTCGTAACCGTCGTCACGGTCGTTGTCGATGCTCTCGAGTTCGCGTAGCAACGAGGATGCATCATTGTGTGCGTGTACTTCGATGTTCACGAGGTCGCTCGGCTCGTTCCCCGCGCCTGGCTTCTCCATGATCGATTGCGCGACGCCGTTTTCCACGTTCAGGTAACCGCCGGGGAAGTATGTTTTCATGCGCTTGCCGAGGATCGCGCCGCTTCGTCCTGAGTTCGTCGAAGGATTTGCCGCCGCGAGCACGTCGATGATGGCCTTATCTTCGACGAGGTCGTTGCCGCACACGATGAGTACCTTCTCCGTGCCGCACGCGGGCAGGGCCGAGAGCAGTCCCCCGCGCGTGCCGAGGCCGCTGTCCTCCTGCTGGATGATCTCCGCGTCGGGAAACATTGCGCGCGTCTCCTCCGTGTTGTGCTCGCCCGTGACGAGGATGACCTCGTGCACGCCGCACCGCTTCAGGCGTTCGAGTTGGTGTTCGAGGATGGTTTTGCCTGCGACCGGGAACAATGTTTTTTCTGCGAGCGGCCAGAACCGCGTGCTTTTACCGGCGAGGAGGAGGAGGGCTTTCACGCCGCGAGTGTATCACGGCGTTCGCGAACGCTGTGATGTACGGAACCCCCTATTCCAGCGCTATCTCGATCGTCCCCTCGTCCATGGTCATTCTGAGCGGAATTCCCAGTGCCGCATAGCGGGCAATCACGTCTTCGTCGGGCAGGCCGTACGAGTTATCTTTCGCGACCGATGCGATCGCGAGTGACGGCTGCACCGCAAGCAGAAACCCGGTCGAGCTCGAGGTGCGGCTGCCGTGGTGCGCGACTTTCAGGATGTCAGCGCGGACGTCGATGCCGGCCCGGAGCATCGCGCGTTCTTGCTCCAGTTCCATGTCGCCCGAGAGGAGCACGCTCTTTCCGCCTGGCACACTTACGCGCATCGCGACGGAGCTGTCGTTCACGTCTTTCATCGGCACACCAAAATACTCTGCTGGCGGCCACAGCACGTCTACGAATAGGTCCCCGAGCACGAGGTCCTTCGTCGGA
>Ga0163144_10012253_pt1 | contig 18029 bp, 15 predicted proteins | sample OliLak19BULKMAT1_FD_123175 | JGI IMG/M metagenome (GOLD analysis project Ga0163144, IMG submission 123175) | Freshwater microbial mat bacterial communities from Lake Vanda, McMurdo Dry Valleys, Antarctica - Oligotrophic Lake LV.19.BULKMAT1 | ecosystem: Environmental > Aquatic > Freshwater >... | reverse complement strand
GTCCGCTGGCGCTGCTCGATCGAGTCGATCAGGAATTTGCCGGAGCGCATCCGCTCGCGGAGATAGTCGCGCTCGTCCTTCGAGAGCGTGCCCTTGGCGATGAGATCGCGATACGTGCTGGAAATCCGGAGACGCGGAATGTAGTCGCTGTTGAGGATGATTTTCCATTCCTCGCCGTCGCGCTCGACGGTCACATCCGGCACGACCACGCGGTTGTTGTCCTCGGCGAAGCGACGGCCCGGGGCCGGATCGAGTTTGCCGATTTCTTCGATGGCGGACTGCACGTCGTCGGCGTCGGCACCGAGTTTGCGCGCCAGCTCGGGAATGCGCCGCCGCGTCAGGAGTTCGAAGTAGTCGCGAATCATCCGCGAGGCGAGCGAGCTGCCCCGGCCCTTGGCGCCGAGTTGCGCGAGCAGGCAATCGCGCAGATCCTTCGCGCCGATGCCCGCGGGATCGAAGCTCTTCAAGACCTTCAGCGCTTCCTGCACGGCCTCGAGCGGCAGGCCGGTCTGCAGGGCGACATCGGAGGGCGTTTGAGTGAGGAACCCGCGATCGTCGAGACTGCCAACGAGGTGTCTCATCGCCTCGAGCGCCGGGGCGGAAAGATCGGTCATCTCTGCTTGCTGCATGAGATGCTCCTGCAGCGAGGTCTCGCTCACGAGGGAATCGAAGAAATGTTGCCGGCGCTCGGCGTCCTCCGACGTGTAGGGCTGCGAGCCGCCGACGCTCGCCATGTGATCGCGCCAGTCCTCATCCATCTTGCCGAGGATTTCGAATTCCCGGTCCTTCGAGAAATCCATCTCCTCGCGCTTCGGTTCGCCGGCCGATTGATCGGTGGGCGCGTTCGACTCGGAATTGTGATGCGCGTCCCCGGCGCCTTCCACCGCATTGTGATCGTCCCCGTGTTCGTCGGCGGGCTTGTCGAGGCTCTCGCCCTCCATCGGCAACTCTTCGAGCGTGGGATTGCTCTGCAGCTCCTCCTGAATCACCGAGCGCAGGTCGAGCGCCGCGACCTGCAGGATCTTCAGGGAATGGCGCAGTTGCGGTGCCAGCACCAGCGACTGCGTTTGCCGCTGCCTGAGTTCGTGACTAAATCCGGGCCCGCTCATGCAGATGAAAGGAAAAGGGGTTCATCTCAGATGGGGGAACGGGAGGAAAGCGAAGGGATGACAGGATCGCGGACGCCGAAGAGGTCTTTCAGGTAGACGCCAAGTTTCTCGTTCGTGGGGCCGTAGCGATCGCTGTAGAGGTAAAGTTCGAGATCGGTCAGCATGTCGCTGGCCGATTGGTAACGATTGTCGCGATCGCGGGTCAGCGCGCGCTGGATGATGGTCTCGAGCCGCGGCTCGATTTCGGGGCGGAGCGTGGCGAACTTCGGGATGACCATGCTCAGGATGTTCCTTCGCGACTGGGCGCGATCCGCGGAGCGGAAGAGATTGCGGCCGATGAGCAGCTCGGTGAGCACGATGCCCAGGGGGAACAGGTCGGCGCGCGCATCGGTGATCGCGTAGCTCGCCTGCTCCGGCGAAAGATACTCGTCCTTCCCCGCGATCACCTTGCCCTCCTCGTTATACATCAGGTCGAGGGCCTTCGCGATGCCGAAGTCCGTGAGCTTCACATCGCCCTCGTAGGCGAGCATGACGTTCTTCGGGCCGATATCGCGGTGAACGATATTCAGGTGGCGCCCCTCGCGATCGCATTTCGAGTGGGCGTAGGTCAGGCCGCGCGCGACGCGCGAGACGATGAAGGCCGCGAGGTCGATCGGGATGGGTTTGTTCAGCTTGCGATGCTGCTCGAGAAACTGCTCGAGGTTCACGCCGCCCACGAACTCCATCACCATGAAATACTGCCCGCCGACCTGCCCGAGATGGTAGGTCTGGACGATGTTGGTGTGGATGAGATCAGCGACGAGCCGGGCCTCGCCGATGAAATTGTTCTGGAATTCCTCGATCGCGGAATACTCCTCGCGAATGAGTTTCACCGCGACGACCTTGCGGAAATTCCCCGCGCCCAACTGCTCCGCTTCGTAAACCACACCCATGCCGCCGTCGGCAATCTTGCGGGTCATCTCATAGTGGAGCTCGTTGAAAATATGTTTGATCGACGCCACCGGGCGCTGAGAAAAGGTCCGGCATGCGTCGCTGGCAAGAGCGCATTCCGGATCCGGCGTGAAATTTGCTGCACCGGCGTTTGACAGGGCGCGGCGCGGATCTACGGTCCCCTGACAATGACGATCACGTTGACGCCGCGGGCCGCCCAACAAGTGCGCACGATGCAGGCTGAATTGAACACACCGCAGAAGCGGCTCCGCGTGCTCGTGGAGTCAGGCGGCTGCTCCGGCTTTCAATATGGCATGTCATTTGACGAGCCGAAGCCGGAGGACGCCCAGCTCGAGAGCGAAGGCGTGCCGCTGATCATCGATCCGGCGAGCCTCGCTTACATGAATGGCTCGTCGATCGATTTTGACGACGGCCTGCACGGCAAGGGTTTCGAGATCAAGAATCCGAACGCGCAGAGCACCTGCGGTTGCGGCAAGTCGTTTAGCTGAAACGGCTCCGTCAGGCGGAGGCTTCATGCAGGGCGACGATGCCCAAGGTCATCGGGCGCGCGCTGACCTGCGTGAAGCCGGCAGCGCGAATCTCGTCCGCGAGTGCCGCGCGATCCGGGAATTGGCCGATGGTGTCGTTGAGGTAGACGTAGGCGTCGCGATCGCCCGTCACCATGCCGGCGATGTGCGGCAGGATGCGTTGCAGGTAAAAGAAATAAAACGGCCGGAACCAGGCGTAGGGCTGGGAAAATTCCAGCACGAACAGATGTCCGCCCGGCCGCAGCACGCGGTGCATTTCGCGGAGGCCGCGCGCGCGATCGGCGAGATTGCGCAGGCCGAAGGAAATCGTAATGGCGTCGTAACTCTGATCGGGCAGGGGCAGCGCGAGTCCGTCGCCGGGGCGGAACGTGACATTCGCATATCGCCCGGCGCCCGCCGCCTTTTTCTTGGCCTCCGCCTCATCGAGCATCGGCTGGCAAAAATCCATACCTACGACGGTCGTCGCGGGATCGAGACCGCGACTGAGCGCAAAGGCCACGTCGCCGCTGCCGGTTGCCAGGTCCAAAACTGCGTTCGGTGAACATTTTCGCACCGCGGCCACCAACTTTTTCCGCCACAGGCTGTCTATGCCGCCACATAGGATGAGGTTGGCGAGGTCGTAACGACGCGCGATGCGTCCGAACATGGAATTAACGGCAACAGGATCGGGCATTTGTCCGGAGAGGATTCATTGAGGAACGACTGTAACGCAAACTGGTCATAAGAGTTGACGCAATGTGAAGGATGCAAATAATTTAGCTGCTTCAGAAACAACGGGCCTCAGCAAAAGGAACCCCCATGTCTAACCTGACCAAACGTGAAATCGTGCTGGAAATTTACCGGAAATCCGGGTTTCCACAGAAACAGATCGTTGATACCGTGCAACAGACGCTCGATATCATCCAAAAGGCGCTGGCCAATGGTCGCAATGTGGAGTTGCGCAACTTCGGCGTCTTAGAAGTTCAGGTGCGCAAGCAGCGCATCGGACGTAATCCGAACAAGCCCGAAGCCGAGGTCATCATCCCTCAGCGCGCCGTGGTGAAGTTCAAATCGGGGAAGATCCTGAAACAACAGCTCAAGAAGCTGGATCTCGGGAAGCTCCTCGGCGTGACCGAACAGCCTACGACGCCCTCTCCCTGAATCGGTTAACCGCAGCACGACTGCGCTCCCTCCGGGGGCGCCGGCTCGGCTTCGGTTGTCGCGCCCTCATTCTCCGGGTGGGCGCGGTGAATTGTTTTTAGTCGCCCTGCGCGCCGGGGATTCCCCACGATTCGGCCTTCATGGCCACGTTTCAGACTCTCCCGGGCTTCCGCGAATTCTATCCCGAGGATTTTGCCCGCCGGAATCACATTTTCCGCCTTTGGCGGCAGACGGCGGGCACGTTTGGTTTCGCGGAATACGACGCGCCCGTGCTCGAGCCCTTGGAACTCTATAAGGCCAAGTCGGGCGACGAAATCGAGGCGCAGCTTTTCAACTTCATCGACAAAGGCGGGCGCGAGGTAGCCTTGCGACCCGAGATGACACCGACGGTGTGCCGGCTGGTCGGATCGAAGGCGAACGCACTCAAGCGTCCCATCAAGTGGTTTAGCATCGCGGAGTTTTATCGCTACGAGCGGGCGCAGAAGGGCCGGCAGCGGGCATTCTTCCAGTTCAACGCCGACATCTTTGGCGAGCCGGGCCCGGAGGCGGAGATCGAACTGATCGCGACGCTCGTGCAATGTTTCCGGTCCTTCGGTCTGACGGAGCAGGATTTTTACGTGCGGCTCAGTGATCGGAATTTGTGGTTCTATTTTCTCGAGGCGCTCGGCCTCGATGATGAACGCGTGCGCGTGATGCTGAGCGCGATCGACAAGCAGGATTTTGCCCGCTACGACGAAAAGTTCGGTCCGCGCGACGAGCGTCTGAAGGCCGCGATCGAGACGTTTCTGCACGTGCGCTCGCTCGCCGCCCTGGAGACTGCGCACGCGGGTTATTCGAATCCGAAGCTGGCGGCACGCTTCGCCGATTGGAAAAAACTGCTGGGCGGGCTCGAAGCGATGGGCCTCGGGCCCTGCATCGGCGTCGACCTCAGCGTCGTGCGCGGACTCGCCTACTACACCGGCTTTGTCTTTGAAGCCTTCGATCGCAAGGGCGAGCTGCGCGCATTGGCGGGAGGGGGGCGTTACGACGATCTGGTCGAGAAACTCGGCGGGCCGGCGTTGCCGGCGGTGGGTTTCGCGATCGGCGATGTGACGACAGGGCTGCTGCTCGAGGCGCGTGGGCTGATGCCGAATTTCGTGCAGGCACCGGACGTTTACTGTGTGATTGGCGGGGAGAAGGAGCGGCTCGAGGCGTTCGCGGACATTCACGCGCTGCGGTCGGCGGGTTTTCGCGTCGACTATCCGCTGAAGGAGGTCGCGTTCGGCAAACAGTTCAAGGCGGCCGCCGAGTCGGGCGCAAAGCTGGCCCTGATTTACGGCGGAGACGAACTGGCGAAAGGCGTCGTCAAATTGCGCGACCTCACGCAACGCACGGAGATGGACGTGCCGCGGGCGCAGATCGCGAGCACGGTGCGGAATTTTTTCACGGGCGCATGAGTGCCAAACCCGCAGGCCAGCGGTTCCGCGCGCTGCCGGGGCGCTACGCGGTGTGCCGGCTCAACGCGGAGTCGGCCGTGCCGGCTTGGGCGGCGGGACCCTTTGTGAACATCACGTTCACCGCGGACGAACTCGCGATCATCTGTCCGGTCGAGCGGGTGCCGGCGGAGGTGCGCGCGGAGCGCGACTGGCGGGTGCTCAAGCTCGTGGGTCCGTTTCCGTTCACGGCGGTGGGGGTGCTCGCCTCGCTGGCGACTCCGCTCGCGCGCGCGGGCATCAGCCTGTTGTCGATCGCGACCTACGACACGGACTATTTCCTGGTGAAGGGTGATGTGTTCGACGATGCGATCGCGGTGCTCATCGCCGCCGGGCACACGAAGATTGGTTGAGACGGCAGGAGTGGATATGCCGGCGTTGATCCAAGGATGGAAGCTCCTCGGGATTCCGCTCCTCGTCGTGGGCGTGGGCTATTTCCTGCTGGTGGTGTCGGCCTGCACGATGGTGGACAAGACGCTCTACCAACCGGACTACGCCTCGCGCCGCGCTCCCGCGGGACTGCAGAAAATCCGCGCGCCTGACGGCGGGGAGATCGCGCTGCTGCACCTGCCGAATCCCGGCGCCCGGCACACGATCTGGTTCTTTCACGGCAATGCGGAAAGCCTCGGCGATCTCGAGCCGTTCCTGCTCTCGCTGCGGGACCGCGGCTATGCGGTGGTGGCGTATGATTATCCTGGTTACGGACTGAGCAGCGGCACGCCTTCGGAAGCGGCGATCTACGCGTCGGCCCGCGCGGTGCGGTCGTTCCTGCGCGAGGAGCTGAAGATTCCGGCCGGTCGCACGCTGATCCACGGCCGCTCGCTGGGCGGCGGACCCGCGGTGCAGATGGCGCGGGAAGAGACGCCGGCGGGGCTGATCCTGGAGAGCGCGTTTGCGAGCGTGTTTCGCGTGGTGACGCGCTGGCGGTTGCTGCCCTTCGATCGGTTTGAAAACGAGTCGAAGCTGCCGGACGTGAAATGTCCCGTGCTCGTGATGCATGGGGAGGCCGACGAGGTGATTCCATTCCGCCACGGCGAGGCGCTGTGGGCGGCGGCGAAGGAGCCGAAGCGCGCCTTGTGGATGGCGGGCGCGCACCACAACGATTTCGGCGCGGTGGCCGGCGCACGCTACGGGGAGGCGCTGCGCGACTTCAGCGCACTTTGCGCCGGGCGCGCCGGGGCGAGCCCTTGATCAGGTCCGGGGGTCCGAACGCCGCCGGGAGCAGCAGCGGCAGCGTGGTCTCGATCCGTTCCGCGGTGTCGCAGACGCTGATGATGTCGGCCTGCGGGCCGAATTCGTTGATCACCTGCCGGCAGGCGCCGCAGGGCATCGTCGGCGCCGGGGTGGGCGTGTAAACGACGACGGCCCGGATCGTGCGCTGGCCGGCGGTGGCGGCGGTGAAGATGGCGGTGCGCTCGGCGCAGTTGCACAGGCCGTAGGACGCGTTCTCGACATTGCAGCCGGCGTAGATTTTCCCGGAACCGGAGAGGACGGCGGCGCCGACTCGGAATTGTGAATACGGGGAGTAGGAGGCCCGGGCCGCCGCGCGCGCGGCTTGCTCGAGGCGGCGGAGGGTGGCGGCGGGAAGCGAGGCGGGCATGAAATCAGACGGCGAGTTCCCGTTTCACGTCGGCAAACGCGCGAATGGCAAACTCCAAATCCGCCGGCGAGTGCGCCGCGCTCACCTGGGTGCGGATGCGCGCCGCGCCCTGCGGCACGACGGGGAAAAAGAAGCCCACGGCATACACGCCCTTTTCCAGCATGCGCGCGGCGAAGCGTTGCGAGAGCGCGGCGTCGCCGAGCATCACGGGCACGATCGGATGCGTGCCGGGCTGGAGCGTGAGACCCGCCGCGGTGAGGCCGCGACGGAAAGTCACCGTGTTCGTCTCCAACCGGTCGCGCAGCTCGGTCGAGCGCGTAATCAGATCGAGGGTCGCGAGCGAGGCGGCAGCGATGACGGGCGCGAGTGTATTGGAAAACAGATACGGCCGCGAGCGCTGGCGGAGCAGGGCTACGATCTCCCTGCGGCCCGCGATATAGCCGCCGCTGGCGCCGCCGAGCGCTTTGCCGAGCGTGCCGCTGATGAGATCGATCCGTTCGATGACGCCGCAGTGCTCGTGCGTGCCGCGGCCCGTTTTGCCCATGAAGCCGACCGCGTGGCTGTCGTCGATCATCACAAGCGCGCCGTAACGGTCGGCCAGGTCGCAGATCTCGCGCAATGGCGCGATGAAGCCGTCCATCGAGAACACGCCGTCGGTCACGATCAGTTTGAAGCGCACCTTCGCGGCGTCGGCCGCCTGCAACTTTGCTTCGAGGTCGGCCATGTCGCGGTTCCGGTAGCGGTGGCGTTGCGCCTTGCAGAGCCGGATGCCGTCGATGATCGAGGCGTGGTTCAACTCGTCGCTGATCACGGCGTCCTCGGCGGTGAGCAGGGTCTCGAAGACACCGCCGTTGGCGTCGAAGCACGAGCCGTAGAGAATCGTATCCTCCGTGCCGAGAAACGCACTGAGCTTCGCCTCGAGTTCCTCGTGAATCTCCTGGGTGCCGCAGATGAAGCGCACGGAGGAGAGCCCGTAGCCCCAGCGATCGAGGGCGGCGTGGGCGGCGCGGACAATCTCCGGGTGGTTGGAGAGGCCGAGGTAGTTGTTGGCGCAGAAATTCAGCACCTGCCGTCCGCCGGGCGGGCTCGCGCCGGCCGGCGAGACCACGGCGACATGCGCGCCCTGCGGCGTGGCGAGGACGCGCTCGCGTTTGTAGAGGCCGGCCGCCTCGATGTCGGCGAGGGTTTTCTGAAGATGGGCCTGAAAGTGCGGTGTCATGCGGCGGCGCTCAGTCCCAGTTGAGCACGATTTTGCCGCTGCGGCCGGAGCGCATCAGCTCGAAGCCGTGCTCGAATTCGGTGAAGGGCATCCGGTGCGTGATGACCGGCGAGATATCGAGCCCGCTCTGGATCAGGGCGGTCATCTTATACCAGGTCTCATACATTTCGCGGCCGTAGACCCCGCGGATCGTGAGCATGTTGAAGACGACCTTGTTCCAGTCGATGGCGGCGGCCCCCGGCATGATGCCGAGCAAAGCGATCCGGCCGCCGTGAAACATGTTGTCGATCATGTCGCTCAGCGCCCGCGGATTGCCGGACATCTCGAGGCCCACGTCGAAACCCTCCTTCATGCCCAGCTCGCGCTGGACCTCGGGAAGTTTTTCTTTGGATACGTCGACCACGCGGGTCGCGCCCATGCGCCTGGCGAGGGCGAGGCGGTCGGGGTTGATGTCGGTGACGACGACCTGGCGGGCGCCGGCCTGCTTCGCCACGGCGGTGGCCATGCAGCCGATCGGGCCGGCGCCGGTGATCAACACGTCCTCGCCGACGAGGTCGTATTGCAGCGCGGTGTGCACCGCGTTGCCGAGCGGATCGAAGCAGGAGAGCACGTCGAGCGGAATCGCGGGGTCGACGTGGACGGCGTTTGACGCAGGGATGCAGAGATACTCGGCGAACGCGCCATCCCGATTCACGCCGACGCCCTGCGTGTTCTTGCAAAGGTGACGGCGCCCCGCGAGGCAGTTGCGGCAACGGCCGCAGACGATGTGGCCTTCGCCGTCGACGAGATCGCCGGGCTTGAAGCCCTGGACGTTGGTGCCGACCTCGGCGATGACGCCGACGAACTCGTGGCCGATGACCATGGGGGGCTTGATTGTCTTCTCGGCCCACGCGTCCCAGTTGTAGATATGCACGTCGGTCCCGCAGATCGACGTCTTCTTCACCTTGATCAGCACGTCATTGATTCCTGGGGCGGGCACGGGCACTTCCGTCAGCTCAAGGCCGGGGCCGGCCCGGAGTTTGGCAATGGCGCGCATGGTCGAAGGTCGCATGGGAGCGGTCACGGTAGCCAAGACGCGCCGCGAAACAAATCCGAAGGCGGCGGCGCACGGTGTGCTCTGCATCGCTCGCGGCCACTGCGAACCTCGCATTAAAACAAATTACTGGCGAAACGCCTGAGGAACATAAGATGCAAATTACTGCATTTGGTCGTGAACTTGGGATGTCCGAGGTCATACGCTCGCGCTCCCCTCCCGATGGTAACGTTCGCTGAACTTTATTGCCAACGGCACGGCATTGCGCCGGATCGCTATGTGGCCTGCATGTTCTGGCGTTGCCTGCATCGCCGCACGTGGCTGTGCGTGCCGATCCTGAAATTATTTTCCCGGGATTATTTCAGCGCCGATTACGACTTGATTAGGGATGTCGGGCGGCTGACCCGCGCGGATGGGTTGACGGAGGACTTGGCCGATTTTCACACGCACCCGCGCAATGTCGGTTTTGCGCGGCACCGGCTGCGGCTGCGCGTCTCGGTGCGACGCGTCACGAAGGAGGTGCACCGGCTGCTGCCGGGTCGCGCGGCGGCCACGTTTTACGACTCCACGAAGACAACCGGCGATGAACCGGCAGGCGACGGCGACGGCGGCACGAGGCCGCCTCACTCGGCGAGAAGCTGAGCGCCCTCGAGCGCGAGTAACCGGACTTTGGTCGCGACGCCGCCCGGGCCGGAGAAGCCGGTCATCTTGCCGGTGGCCGCCACGATGCGGTGGCATGGAATGAGGAGAGGCCAGGGGTTGTCGCCGAGTGCGCTGCCGACGGCGCGGCTCGCGGCGAGCGGCTGGCCGATGGCGGTCGCAAGCTCGCCGTAGGTGGCCGTGTGGCCGGCTTTCACCTCGAGCGTGGCGCGGAGCACGTGGCGCACAAACTCGGGCACGCGCCCGAAATCGTAGCGCACATCCGAAAAATCCTGCGACTCACCCGTGAGATGACGTTTCACCCGCTCGATGATTTCGCCGACCCACGAAGGCGGATCGGCCTCGGTATTGCCGCCCGCACGGCGCTCGGGATCGGGGAGGAGGAAACGCGTGAGGCCGGCGTCGTTCCAAGCGATGGCGCAGGTGCCGAGCGGGGTGCTGAAAGTGGCGTGGGGCATGAGTGACGGAGGGCGGGGTGCCTACTCAGGCGTTGCATCGTGTGCATCGACGCGTTCGTGTCGAAAGGATTTGCGATGCAAAACCGGTTCTACAACGCGTTCGACAGCGAGCCGCTCGGCAGCGGGCGCAAACGCGATTATCGCACCCCCTTCCAAATTGATCGTGACCGCATCATCCACGCGCATGCGTTCCGGAAGCTGCAGTCGAAGACGCAGGTTTTTCTTTCCGGCGAATACGATTTCTACCGCACGCGGCTGACCCATTCCATGGAGGTCGCGCAGATCGGGCGCTCGATCTGCGCCTATTTGCGTTCGCGCGGCGAGCCGTTGCGCGCGGACTTCACGATCGACAGCGATCTCGTGGAGGCGGTGTGCCTTTCGCACGATCTTGGCCACCCGCCGTTCGGGCATTCCGGCGAGCGGACGCTGCAGGAACTGATGATCCCGTGGGGCGGCTTCGAGGGGAACGCGCAGACGCTGCACCTGCTGACGGAGACGATCTACCAAAACGAGGCCGGGGTGCGCGGCATGGCGCCGACGCGGGCGCTGCTCGACGGAGTGCTCAAATACAAGAAGCTCTTCCGCGAGTTTCCGGCGCCGCCGAAGAATCATTTTCTTTACGATCCGCAGGAACGGCACCGCGCCTTCGTGTTCGGCGGCGCGGCGATCCCGCCGGAGCTGCACGACGCGGAAAAGCTCAACGCGCTGAAGAGCGTCGAGTGCCAGATCATGGACTGGGCGGACGACGCGGCGTATTCGTTGAACGACATCATCGATGGCGTGACGGCGGGTTTCCTCACGATCGAGCGGATCGAACGTTGGGCGGCGGCCGAGGCGCTCGATGGGGAGAGCCAGCGCTGGCTCGATCATCTTTTCACGGCGATTCGCGGGGACCGGCTGGAGAGTGCGTTTTCGCAACGGGTGGGGGCCTTCATCACCGCCTGCCGGCTGCGCGAACGGTCGGACTTCATGGCGGCGCAGACGAACCGCTACCGATTCGAACTCGTGGTGGCACCGACCGCGGAGCGGGAGGCCGCGTTCTACAAGAAGATGGCGAACGACATCATCTTCGAGAGCCCGCAACTCCAGCAAATGGAGCACAAGGCCCGGCGCGTGTTGTTTGAGTTGTGGGATTCGTGCTGGGGCAACTACGTCGAGAAAGGCCCGCGCACCATCAACATCCTGCCCCCGCGCGTCGGCCGCTTGATCGACGCGGAGGCCACGCCGGCAGGCAAGGCGCGCCAGATTTGCGACTGGCTCGCCGGACTGACGGACGGGATGATCGTCCGGACGTATCAGCGACTTTTCGATCCGCAGTTTGGCAGCATCCGGGATCTGAGTTGAGCGTGGAGGATACTGGAAACGCGCCGCCCTCGGCTCGTGGTTCGATGAACGCCGCGAGGGCGCCGCATCTCCAGGTGTTTGCATCCCTCGAGCATTCCTGGACCGTCCGAGCATTTGGCTGATCGCTTGAGTTGATTTTTGGTGCTGGGAGAACAGCGTCACCTTGTCCCCTGATCGTTCGTCTTCCGCCCGTGCTCCGAGCCCACACCACCCTTTCTGCCCCGCCCAATCGCCTGGTCAACTTGCCGTTGGCCTTGTGCCTGGCTGGGTTTGGCCTGGTCGGAACGGGCGCGGCCGCCGCTGAAAACCGGGCGGCGGCGAATTATCACAAGACGATTGAGCCGTTGCTTTCGAAATATTGCTACGATTGTCACGGCAATGGGGTGGGCAAGGGGCGCGTGGCCTTCGACGAATTTGCGTCGGATGCGGAGATGCTGGCCAAGCGCGACTTGTGGCTGGCGGCGTTGAAGAATGTGCGCGCCGGCATGATGCCGCCGCGCGAGGAAGACATCGGGCGCCCCAGTGAAACCGAGATCAACACGCTGGCGAACTGGATCAAATACGAGGCCTTCGGCACCGACCCTGCGAATCCGGATCCGGGCCGCGTCACCGCGCGCCGGCTGAATCGTATCGAGTATCGCAACACGATCCGCGACCTGATGGGCGGATTCGATTTCAACAGCGAAGCGGAGTTTCCGCCGGACGACAGCGGCAACGGCTTCGACAACAACGGCGATGTGCTCACCGTCTCGCCGCTGCTGCTCGAAAAGTATCTCTCCGCGGCCGAGTTCATCGTCGACCGAGCCGTGCCGAAGGTGCCGAAGATCATCCGCGAGCGGATGGCGAGCGGCCGCGACTTCCGCGCGGAAAGCGGCGAGGGCAATGGCGAGAATCTCAACGTGAAGCGCGCCGTGAAGGTCGCGCGCCGGTTTACGGTCGAGCAGGCGGACAGTTACCAGGTCGTGATCGAGCTCGAGGTGCGCGGCTCCTTCGATTTCGACGCCGGCCGGGCGAAGGTGATTTGCCGGATCGATAACGAAGAGCGTTTCGTGGAAGACGTGGCGTGGTCCGAACGCAAGACGTTGAAGCACGACCTTGTCGTCGACTGGAAACCGGGCGCTCACGTGGTCTCCTTCGAGATCGTCCCGCTCGACCCACAGGGCCAGATAATCGCCGCGGCCGTGTCTCCGTCGCTACCGACGACCTCCGCTGGGGCGTCCGGCGGGGCCGCGACTGGCGCGGATCCGAACGCGAAAGGTGCGACGCCCGGCCGCGATCGTGCGTTCCGTCCCTCCGCCACGAGCGTGACGGTGCGGGTCGCCTCGGTGGTGGTGCGGGGACCGTTGCATCCGGAATTCTGGACGACGCCGGAGAACTACACGCGGTTCTTCCCGGACGGGCCGGCACCGGCTGATGCCGCCGGTCGTGAGACCTACGCGGGTGCGCTGCTCCGGACGTTTGCGACGCGCGCATTCCGGAGGCCCGTCGACGATGCGAAGGTGGCGCAGATGGTGGCGCTCGCGCGCGACGTCTACGCGCAGCCGGGCAAGACGTTTGAGGAGGGGATTTCCCGCGCGATGATGGGCGTGCTGGGATCGCCGCGTTTTCTGTTCCGCGTCGAAGCACCGGTGGCCGGCGGGGCGGGCCAGCCGTATGCCGCCATCGACGAGTATGCGCTGGCCTCGCGGCTCTCTTATTTTCTCTGGTCGACGATGCCGGACGAGGAGTTGTTCCGGCTGGCGGAAAAAGGCGAACTGCGCCGCGACCTCCGGGCACAGATCGGGCGGATGCTCAAGGATGCCAAGGCGCAGGCCTTCGTGCGCAACTTCACGGGCCAGTGGCTCCAGGCGCGCGATGTCGAGAGCGTGCCGATCAACGCGCGCGTGGTGATGGGGCCGAACGCCCAGCGGAATCGCGATGGCCGCATCGAGTTCGACGGCGCGTTTCGCCGCATGATGCGCAGCGAGACCGAAATGTATTTCGAGCACATCATCCGCGAGGATCGCAGCATTCTCGACCTCGTCGACAGCGACTACACGTTCCTGAACGAGCGGCTCGCGAAACATTACGGCGTGCCGGACGTGACCGGGGACAACCTGCGACTCGTGAAACTGCCCGCTGACAGCCCGCGCGGCGGCGTGCTCACGCAGGGCACGGTCCTGGCCGTGACCTCGAATCCCACGCGCACCTCCCCGGTGAAGCGCGGCTTGTTCATCCTCGAAAACATTCTCGGCACACCGCCGCCGCCCGCGCCGCCGGATGTGCCCGATCTCGAGGAGGCGAAGAAGAATTTCGAAGGGCGTGAGCCCAAGCTCAGCGAGATGCTGGCGGTGCATCGGGCCAACAAGCTCTGCAATTCCTGCCATTCGCGGATGGATCCGCTGGGGCTCGCGATGGAGAACTTCAACGCCCTTGGCTCGTGGCGCGACACCGAGGTGGGCCAGCCGATCGAGCCGGCGGGTGAGTTGATCACCGGCGAGAAATTCGCCGACGTGCGCGAGCTGAAGCGGGTCCTCCGCCAGGATCGCAAGCTCGACGTCTATCGCTGCCTCACCGAAAAACTCCTGACCTACGCCCTCGGCCGCGGGCTGGACTACTATGACGCCCACACGGTCGACGAGATCGTCGACCGGCTGGCGCGGGAGGATGGCCGGATGTCGGTGTTGATCCACAGTGTCGTGGAGTCGCCGGCCTTCCAGAAAATGCGCACCCAAACGCCGGGCCGGCACGTCACCCTTTCCGTTCCCCCCACCTCGGAGATTCACCCATGAAAACACCCGCCGCCCCGACCGCGTCCGCCGCCGAGCAACGTCTCCTCAGCCTCAATCGCCGGCAGTTCCTGCGCGGGCTGGGGGCGTGCGTCGCGCTGCCGGTGTTCGAGTCGGCCCTGCGGCCGGTGGCCCAGGCGGCGACGGCGCCGGCCGCCGGCGCCGGGCTGGGCGTGACGGCGAGCGGGGCCCCGTTGCGCATGGCGTTCGTCTATTTTCCGAACGGTGCGCACCAGAATTATTGGTGGCCGACGGGCGAAGGTGCCGATTTCAAGCTCGGCAAGACGATGCAGCCGCTCGCCCCGCTGCAGCGCTCGATTCAGGTGCTCGGCGGACTCGATCACAAGAACGCGACGGCGGGCAACGATGGCGCCGGCGATCATGCGCGGGCCAATGCGACCTTCCTCACCGGCGCGCGGGCGCGCAAGACCGACGCCGCCGATATCCGCGTGGGCATCTCCGTCGATCAGGTGGCGGCGCAACGCATCGGCCATCTCACGCGTTTTCCGTCGCTCGAGTTGTCCTGCGATCAGGTCCGCAAGTCGGGCCGCTGCGATTCCGGCTACTCCTGCGCGTATCAATACAATCTCTCCTGGGCCTCGCCGACGACGCCGATGGCGCCGGAGACGAATCCGCGGCTGGTGTTCGAGCGGCTGTTCGGCGCGGGGGCGCCCGGCGAGCGCCAGAGCAATTTCCAGCTGCGCCAGGCGACGCAGAAATCGTTGCTCGATTTCGTGATCGACGACGCGCACTCCCTGCAGCGCCAGCTTGGCCGCAACGACCAGCAGAAGCTCGACGAGTATCTCACCGGCGTCCGCGAGATCGAGCAGCGGATCCAGCGCGCCGAGAACTTCGGCGCCCTGCCCGATCCGCGCGCGGACACGCCGGCGGGCATTCCGGCGAACTACGGCGACCACATGGACATCATGTATGAGCTGCTCGCCATGGCGTTCGAGACGGACTCGACGCGCGTCTCGACGCTGCTCCTCGCCGGCGACGGCAGCAACCGCGCGTATCCGCAAATTGGAATACCCGAGGGCCACCATTACTGCTCCCACCACCGGAACAACGACGACCTCATGGAAAAGATCGGGCAGATCGATCTCTACTACATGGAGCGCTTCGCGAAATTCCTGCAGCGGCTCGACGCGAAGAAGGATGTCGACGGCAAATCGATCCTGCACAACTCGATGATCGTTTACGGCTGCGGCAACTCCGACGGCAACCGCCACACGCACGACAATCTCCCGATCGTGCTCGCGGGCGGCGGCGGCGGCACGCTCAACCCGGGGCGTTACACGAAGCTCGGCGGCCAGCCGATGAGCAATCTCTTCCTCACGATGACCGACCGCCTGGGCGTGAGCGGCCTTGAGCGGATCGGAGATTCGAGCGCGCGGGTGAAGGCGGTTTGAGGCGAGGTTCGTTTCGTAGCGGCGCCGTTTCCGGCGCCGTCCGACGGAAGCGAAGCGCTTCCGCTACATTCCCAAGCGCTACTTCGCACCCATCGCGTGTTGCAGGGCGTCGACGGGTGCGGTCGGGCCGACGAACAGATCGCGGGGAAAACGACGATGCTGAAGAATCTGCGCGTAGGCATCGGCGCCCTTGTTGGACTCGAGTTGCAGGCCGGCGAGGTATTGCAGCCGCAGGTTGCGGTCGCGGTTGATTTCCGCGCTCGCCAGCCACGGGCGGAGCTCCGTCTGCCGGCCGGCGTAGGTCGACAACAGGTCGATCGCCGAGCCCAGCCCGAGACCGCTGAGCGCTTCGCGGATCGGGGCGTGGTCGCTGCGATCGAAGCGCGACTGGAGCGCGGCGACGTCGACTTTGAGCGGCTCGGCCTGGCCGAGCATCACGGTGTCGTAACCGAAGCCGTCGTCGTCGTTGGCCCAGATGGTGCCGTGAGGAAACACCGAGAAGAACGTGGCGATTTCGCTCTGCACGACGGCGAGGTTGGCTTCGTAGAGCGGCACCCACTGCGTGACGAGCCCGCCGGGGTTGAGCCGGTTCCGGCACAGCTCGAAGTATTCCTGCGAATAAAGGACGGCGGAGCCCTTCACCCACGGGTGAATCGGGTCGGAGGTGATCAGATCGAATTTCTCGCGCGTCGTGGCGATGTAGTGGCGGGCATCATCGTAGACGATCTCGACCCGCGGATCGCGGATGACGTTGTGGTTCTCCTCGCGAAAATGCGTGGCGACGACGCGGGGGATCAGGCGCTCGATATCGCAAATCACGATCCGCTCGATCGAGGGATGCAGCACGAACGAACCGGCCGTGACGCCCGCGCCGCAGCCGACGATGAGCACGGACTTCGGCTTGGCGTGCAACAGGGCGGGAATGTGACCGAGCATGCGTTGGAGCCGCATGTCCTTCACCAGGCTCGAAGCCTCGGTCTTGCCGCTGACGTGGAAGAAACGGGCGCCGCCTTCGGTCTCCGAGACGGCGACCGAGGAATTCATTCCCTCGCCGAAATAGACCATTTTGGCGCCGTAGTCGGTCGTGGCGATCTGCCGGCCGTAAGCGACGAGCTGCCAGGGGATGCGGGGCAGGGTGAGGGCGACGGCCAGCGCCGCGAGTGCCCCGACCGTGGCGAGGGTGCGGTCGCCGAGGCTGCGCGGCTGGAGGGCAACCAGGGCGCTGCCGACGGAAAGCACGACCAGCGCGGCCTGGGTGGACTGGGTGCCGAGCCACGGAATGAGCGCCATGCCGCCGAGGACAGCGCCGCCGATGGCGCCGAGTGTATTCGCAGCGTAAGCACGCCCGATCAGTCGCCCCGCGTCCTGCCCGGGCGCGGCGAGCCCGGCGAGGGCGAGCGGGAAGCTGGCGCCCCAGAGCAGGGCGGACGGCAGGATGGCCCAGGCGCAGCGCACGAGGTCGAACTGGAATTTCGCGGAGGCGGCGATGTGCGGTGAGGCCACGACCGGCCAGTAGGGGAGCGAGTTTGCCATCGTATGCGCCGCCCACGCGATCGCGCCGACCTGAAGCAACTGGCACCACGCGAGCGCCAGCCGGGGGCGCGCGGCGTGGCGTGCGATCGCCGAGCCCGCACTGCTGCCGATGGCGAGCCCGGTGAGGAAGACAGCGAGGATGATGGAGAACGTGTAGACCGTCGCGCCCAGCAGCAGTGACAGGATGCGCGTCCAGACGACCTCGGCGGCGAGTGCGCAGAAACCCGAGAGCGCGATGGAGAGGAGGATCGGCAGGTCAGCGAGGATTCCGGTAGCGGAACGGCTTTCCGTTCCGACGGAGCCCGCCTTCGCCAAGGCTTCGGCGGACAAGCCGGAAGCGGCTCCGCTACGGATCGGATCGGAGCGACTGAGGGCGAACGCGATGGCGGCGACGGCGACGTTGAGCACCACGGCGCAGAGCGTCGCGACCGTGGTGTCGTGCAGCCGCAGGAGGTAGAAGCCGGCGATGAGGCAGCCGGCGACGGCGCCCACGGTGTTGCCGCCGTAGAAGAAGCCGAGCCAGGAGATGCCGCGCGGCGACGACTCGACCCAGCGCGCGACCGCGGGGAGCGTTGCGCCCATCAGCACCGTCGGAGGCAGCAGGCAGACGACGCAGACGGTGGCGCGCAGGAAAATGCCCGGCAGGCCGTGACCCACGAGTGAAGTGTAAATCTTCGAGACGGCCGGCATGGCGACGAGCACGAGCAGGCCGGCGACGGCGATGCCGATTTCGAGAGCGGCGTAGACGCGCAACGGGTGATGTGCGGCGGAAACAAATCGTGGCAGCGCGAGGCTGCCGAGGC
>Ga0163144_10012248_pt1 | contig 18032 bp, 15 predicted proteins | sample OliLak19BULKMAT1_FD_123175 | JGI IMG/M metagenome (GOLD analysis project Ga0163144, IMG submission 123175) | Freshwater microbial mat bacterial communities from Lake Vanda, McMurdo Dry Valleys, Antarctica - Oligotrophic Lake LV.19.BULKMAT1 | ecosystem: Environmental > Aquatic > Freshwater >... | reverse complement strand
TCTTCGCGCTAGACCCCGGCTTTCGCCGGGGTGACGAATGGGTGTTCATCCCCAGTGTCACGGAGCGCGCAGCCCGCCCTCGGGGCACGAAGTCCGTGCTGAGACTCGCAATGACGGCTCGGGGTTTTCTCCCTAAAGTCACGGGCGTAGTCCGTGGACCGGCTCGCGATGACGGCTACCGTCGCGGTTTCCAAACGGACTCTTCGCGCTAGGCCCCGGCTTTCGCCGGGGTGACGAATGGGTGTTCATCCCCAGTGTCACGGAGCGCGCAGCCCGCCCTCGGGGCACGAAGTCCGTGCTGAGACTCGCAATGACGGCTACCGTCGCGGTTTCCAAACGGACTCTTCGCGCTAGACCCCGGCTTTCGCCGGGGTGACGAATGGGTGTTCATCCGCTTTCGCCGGGGTGACGGATGGGGTGAGGTTGCACTCGGCTTGCTTCGCTAAACTCCCGGCATGCGCTCATCTGTCATCGTTTCCGCGGTCCGTACTCCCACCGGCAAGTTCCTCGGGGGACTCAAGTCCTTCACCGCCCCTCAGCTGGGGGCGATGGTCGTGAAAGAGGCGGTTCGGCGCGCCGGGATCGACCCTGATGACATCGACGAGGTCATCATGGGGAACGTGGTCTCCGCCGGCCTCGGCCAGGCGCCGGCTCGCCAGGCCGCGATCTTTGCCGGCCTGCCGCCCAAGGTGGGCGCTCTCACCATCAACAAGGTCTGCGGGTCCGGCCTCAAGGCGGTGATGCTGGCGGCCCAGGGGATCGCCACCGAAGACGTCGACATCGTGGTGGCCGGAGGCATGGAGTCGATGTCGAACTGCCCCCATCTGCTCAAAGGCGCGCGCGAGGGTCTTCGAATGGGCAACGGCACGCTCGTGGACAGCATGATCAATGATGGTCTATGGGACGTCTACTCCGACTTCCACATGGGCTGCACCGGCGAAATCGTTGCCGAGAAGTTCAACGTCACCCGTGCCCAGCAGGACGAATTCGCGGTTCAAAGCCACAAAAAGGCTCTCGCCGCCATCAGCTCGGGCGCCTTCAAGGACGAAATCCTGAAGGTCGAAATCGCTCAGAAGAAGGGCCCGGCTCTGGTGGTCGAAAACGACGAGTCGCCCCGCGCGGACACCTCGCTCGAAACCCTCGGCAGGCTCAAGGCCGCGTTCAAGGAAGGCGGCACCGTCACCGCCGGAAATGCGCCCGGCGTGAATGACGGCGCTTCGGCTCTCGTGGTCATGGCGGAGGACGTGGCGAGAAGCCGGGGGCTCAAGCCCCTGGCCCGCATCATCGGCCAGGCGACCGCGGGCGTCGAGCCGTCGCTGGTCATGATGTCCCCGGTGGGCGCGGTCGAGAAGCTCCTCAAGAAGACCGGCTGGAAGATCGAGGACGTCGACCTGTTCGAGCTGAACGAGGCCTTTTCGGTCCAGGCTCTCGCCGTGGCCAAAGAGCTTGGCCTCGATCTCAATAAAGTGAACGTGAACGGGGGTGCGGTGGCCCTGGGTCACGCCATCGGCTCGTCGGGAGGCCGGATCCTGACCACCCTGATCTACGCGCTCAGGGCCCGCGGCCTGAAGCGGGGCATCGCCACCTTGTGCCTGGGCGGCGGCAATGGCGTCGCCCTGGCCATCGAGGCGGTTTAATCCTGGTGCGGGCCGCCGCCTGGATTTTTTTAGGGCCCTTGACCCATTGAGTGTCGGCTCAAGATAATCTCTACGCGGTAAGGACTTCTCTTCCAAGGGGATCCACTTCAAGATAAGGACGTCATGGCACTCGAAGACGAACTCAAAGCCAGAACCCTCGCCCTGGTAAGCCAGCAAATGGCCAACTGGGTGGTCGAGATCCAGAAGCGCATCGTGGAGCATCAGGCGAACCTGGTAGGCGCCCTCGACGAGCTTCAGGAGAACGTCGCCCGCTACGACGAGAAGATCGACGAAGCGTCGATCTCGAACGCTATCGAAGAAGTGATCGCCGCCAATCCCGTGGCCCCGCCCGAGCCCGTGGCCGCCCCCGCCCCGGTGGCCGTCGAAGTCAGCCCAGGCATCGCCGTGGTCGTTTCCGCCATGGCCGAAGTCGACACCGGCGCCAACCTCACCGAAGTCCTCACCAGCCTGGTCAACCAAAGCGCCAAACAGGTCGACCGTGTTGCCATGTTCATCATCAAGGGCACGAATGCCGTCGGGTGGTACGCCAAGGGCTTCGAGGTCAACGAGGCGGTCAAGCAGATCCAGATCCCGCTTGCCAGCGAGACCATTTTCAAGACCGTCCACACCGATCGCGCTCCTGTGCTGTTCGATCCCGCGGCGGTCGGCCAGACCGCGCAGGCGTTGCAGCGCATGGGCGGGCTCGGGTCGTCGGCCCTCGCTGCACCCATGGTCCTCCGCGACAAACTCGCGGCGGTTCTGTACTGCGACACCACCGGCCCGATGACTGACCCGCAGGCGGCGTTCATCGACGCCCTGGTGCGCTTCGCCTCAAAGACCACCGACCTCCTCTCCTTCGTTCCCCGCACCCCGGGCGCCCGCCCGGCCGCACCGGTCGTGACCCCGGGCACCTCGTCGGCGGCGCCGCGCGCGACGCCCCCTCCCCCGGCCCCGGAAGGCGGAGGCACCGTGATGTTCACCCCCGCTCAGGTCGCCTCGATGCAGCAGACCGCGACGGCGCCTCCCCCGGCCCCGCCTCCACCTCCGGCCCCGGCCTCCGCACCGGCGAAGGATGGAGCCGGCACGGTGATGTTCACGGCCTCGCAGATGGACCAGATGCGGCAGCAGATGTCGCAGATGAAGCCGGCGGCGGCGCCCGCGGCCCCGGCCCTCTCGCCCGAAGAGACCAAGGCCCACGAAGATGCCAAGCGCTTCGCTCGCCTGATCGTGAGCGAGATCAAGCTCTACAACGAGGCGAAGGTGACCGAAGGCCGAAAAGCCAAAGACCTGCATTCGCGCCTCAAGGAAGACATCGAACGCGGCCGGCAGATGTACCACGACCGCATTTCTCCCGGCCTGCGCAACAACACCAACTACTTCCACGATGAACTCGTCCGCCTTCTGGCCGGCGGTGATGCATCGGCGCTCGGCTCGATGTAGTAGAACGGAGCCGTGAAGAGCATCGAGGGGACGGAACAGGCGCGGAAGCCCGCGCTCGGGGGACGCCCGATCGCGGTTCTTCTGGTTCTCGGTGCGCTCGCTTCGGCCTTCAGGGTCGATGTGGCTCGGGCGCAGACGGCCGAACCCGACAAGCTCGAGACCCTCCGCCCGATTCTCACTTCCAGCGAGGCCGCCCTCGTGGCCGCCGCGAAGCAGCTCCGAGGAGGCGTCCAGGCGCCGGTCGTGCAGAAGCTGCGCAAGCTCTCCGCCGACCACGCGGGCGAGGAGGTTTCAGGCCTCGCCCAGCTTCTCGTGGCCAAGGCTTCGTTGACGCTTGGGCGGTTCGACGAGGCGGCCTCGGCGGCCCGGCATGTGGACATCGACCGTACCGGCCTGCAGGACCGGGCTCTTCTGATCCTCGCCCGGGCCAAGGCGCGCACCGGCGACTTCGGCGGCGCGGCCTCCGCCTACCTCCGTGCGGTGGATGCCGCCCAGTCCGACGATGTCGCGTGCAGCGCGCGCCTCGGGGCGGCGGCCGCCCTGCAGCAGATCAAGCAGAACGCGCGCCGGGTGGCCCTCCTGACCGAGGCCGCCGCGATGTGCCGGCAGGACCACGCCGATGTCCTCCTCGACCTGGCCGAAGCGCTGCTCGGGCAGGGAGCGCGCGACGAGGCCCTTGTCCACCTCGAGGAAATCGAACGTGTGTACCCGACGTCGCAGCAGTCGCAGACCGCGGCATCGCTCATAGCCTCCCTGCTCTCCCCTGGCGGTTCTCACCCCCAGCGGTCGGCGAGACAGGACTTCGAACGGCGCATGTACCGCGCGAAGGCGTTGCTGAACGGCGGGCAGCGAACCTCGGCCATCGCTGAGTTGCGCCGGCTCAAGGTCCACAAGGGAATCGAGAGCAGCGCCGATGACGTCGCGGTGACCCTCGGGCGCGCGCTTCCAAAAACGGCCACCCGCGAAGCGAAAACTCTCCTCTCCACCATTCCCGACACCTCGCCGGCAAGCGCCGAGGCGCGGCTGTTGCTCGCGCGGATGGCCCCGGAGGCCGAGCGCCCGGCACGTCTCAACGAAGTGGTGAGCGCCTACCCCGGAACGGCGGTGGCTGAAGAAGCGCTCTATTCGCTCGCCACGTTCTTCCAGAAGGACGCCAGGTACTCGGATGCGGCCCCCTACTACCGCCGCCTGGTGGACGAGTTCGCGGGCGGCAGCTACGCCGAGGGCTCGGCGATGCGCGCGGCCTTCGACGCCCTCCGCTCGGGCCACCCGAAAGACGCCGCCGAGACCCTCGAGACCATGGCCCGCCGCGCCAGGTCGCCCGCGGGATTCCTGTACTGGGCGGGCATGGCTCGTCTTCGCAACGGCGAAGCCGATCGGGCGTCCGTTCTACTCACCGAGGCGGCCGACCGTTTCAAGAACACCTGGTACGGAAAACTCGCGGCAGGCGAGATCTCCCGCCTCCCGGCAAGCACGCCCTCCGCGGCCCAGGTCACGAGCGTCGGCTTCGGCTGGCGGTCGGAGGAGTTGCCGGGAGACCTCAAGGCCCGCCTGCGTCAGCTTCTGATGATCGGCCTCGACGGCGAAGCAATCGACGAGTTGAAGGCGGTTCAAAACTCGAGCGCCGCCCTCGAGGCCCGCGCCCTCATCGGGGCGGACCGCGGCGAACTGCGCAACGCGATCATCTACATGAAGCGGGCCCGGCCCGAGTACGTCTCGGCCGCGATCAAGGACCTGCCCGCCCACGTGTGGACGACCATCTATCCGCTCAAGCACGGCGAAGCGCTCAAAACCGCCGCGTTGCGGGAGAACCTCGACCCTGCCCTTGTGGCCGCGCTCATCTGCCAGGAGTCGACGTTCGACGAGAAGGCGAAGAGCACCGCGGGAGCGCGGGGCCTGATGCAGATCATGCCCTACACTGGAAAGCCGCTGGCGCGCGAGTTCGGCAAGCGCTACACCACGAAGATGCTGCACGAACCCGAGACCGCGCTCACCTTCGGCACCCGGTACTTCAAGCAGATGATGGAGCGGTTCGATTCCCGCCCCGAAGCCGCCCTCGCCGCCTACAACGCGGGCCCGCACCGCGTGTCGCGGTGGCTCGCCCCCAACCCGAACATTCGGCCCGACGAGTTCGCGGAGGCGATTCCCTTCACCGAAACGCGGACCTACGTGATGATCATCCTCGGCGCGCGCGATCAGTACCGCAAGCTCTACGGCCTCGAACCCGCGGTGAAGCCGGGGCCCTGAACCGTTTGCAGCCCGCGGCTCTCGACGTGCGCGAGTGCGAAAATTGCCGGACATGACTTCCATCGGCGACATTCTCAAACAGAAAGACCCCGGGCTCGCGGCTGAACTGACGGTGAGAGTCTCGGGGCGGCTCTCGCTCGAACTGCGTGCGATCACCATCGAGCCCTCACCCACCAGGCACGCCGAGGGTTCGGCCCTCATCGCCTTCGGCGACACGCGGGTGATCACCACGGTGAGCGTCGAGGATCGCATTCCCCAGTTCCTCCGCGGCAAGGGTGAGGGGTGGCTCACCGCCGAATACGCGATGCTGCCCCGCGCCACCCACACCCGCACCGCGCGCGAGGTTACGAAGGGGGCGCCCTCCGGCCGCACTCACGAGATTCAACGCCTCATCGGACGCTCGCTGCGATCGGTGCTCGACATGAAGGCCCTTGGCGAACGCACCCTCACCGTCGACTGCGACGTGCTGCAGGCGGACGGCGGCACGCGGACGGCATCGATCACCGGCGCCTTCGTGGCCCTGGTTCTAGCCCTCAAGAAGATCGGGGCGATGGCCGCGCTGCGCGATCAGGTGGCCGCGATCTCCGTGGGCCGCGTGAAGGGCGCCACCGTGGTCGACCTCGACTACCTCGAAGACTCGGCCGCCGAGGTCGACATGAACCTGGTGGGCCTCGCCTCGGGCGCCTTCGTGGAAGTCCAGGGCACCGCCGAGCAGAAGCCGTTCTCGAAGGCCGACCTCGACGACATGATGAAGGCCGCCCAGATCGGCCTCGATCAGCTCTACGTGAAGCAGCGCGAAGTCCTGCCCGCCTTCAAGCCGAGGAGCTGATCGGGCTACAGCCCCAGGCCGAGCGACCAGACGAACCTTCCCTCCGGTCCGCCGGTTCCGCTGACTTTCCGCGCGTAGCCGAGACTTCCGCGAATCCCGAGGAGCACGATGTCGGTCTCCGCTCCCGCGTAGGTGTGGCCGTTCGTGACTCCGGTGGGATCGCGCCAGCTGCGGATGGCAATCGCCTTGAGCGTCACCGCGAGCCCCGAAGGCTTGATCAGCGATTCTTCGAAGACGCCGAACACGAGGCCGAGGCCGATCTGACCGCCCCGCGTTCCCGCCCGCGCCTGAATCAGCTTGCCCGGCGAAAACGCCACGAGCATCCGCGGCTGGCCCCACATGAGCGTCGCCGAACCGGTGAGCCTGGTCGGCCCGCCCCCGGCCAGACCCAGGGTGGCGTCGACCATTTTCGGTTTCGGCTTCGGTGTGGTCTCGACCGGGGTGGGAGTTGGCGCGGGAGCCGTGGCCTGGGGGGGCGGGGCCTGATCCTCGGCGGAACCAGGAGTTGGCAGGCCCCACACCAAAAGGGCAAAAAGGACACGTTTCATCGCCCACATTCTCGCTCTCCCCAGCCTCCGGCCGTGAGGTCCGCCCCGACCGATGAAACCAAATGCCTGTGGAAAGGGGATAATCCCCGCACTGTTCCATTTGGGCTAAACCCATTTTCAGGAGTCTTTGGAGAATCATGAGGAAATCAACAATTGTCGCGCTGCTCGTAGCAGCGCTCACGACGCCCTCGGTCATGGCCGCCGACGTCACCGAAGCCGACTATCAGAAGGCGATGAAGGACACTCTCGCGGGCCTGCAGGCGGTGGGCAAGGCGGTGCGCGAGGGCAACGGCGACCTCGGCGGCGCCGTGGCCGGAGCCAAAGCCATCGATACCGCACTTGCCAGCATCGACGCCTTCTGGGTGGCCCGCAAGGCCCAGGACGCGGTCGACATGAACAAGGCTTCGCGGGCGGCGGCGATGGCCGTCGCGGCGGCCGCCGGGAAGAACGATGTCGCGGCCACCACCGACGCGGTGAAAGGCCTGCAGGCCACCTGCAAGGCCTGCCACGACGCCCATCGCGAGCAGCTTCCGGACAAGACCTACCGCATCAAGTAAGCCGTTTTCCGACCGACGGCCTACGCCTTCATGCAGGCGATGGGCCTGGTGAACGACCATGTCGAGGGTTGCGCCCTTCGCAACGTGGTTGAGGAGGCGCGGGCGCGTTTCCAACGACCCTGAGGGCTTAAGCGGCCTACGGGACCTGAGCGGAGACGTTGGCTGCGCGGGCGGAGGCGATGCCCTTCAAACCCAGGATCGCGTTTTCGAACTCCGCGTTCGAAAACGGCTTGTGGGTGTCGGCGGTGACGCTCGAGCGGATGAGGCTGGCGAAGGTGTCGATTTTCGAGCCGAGGAACGCGGTGGTCACAAAGTTCGTGGCGATTCGCTTCACTTCGCTGTCGTAGTGGGACTTCATCGCCGGATCGGCCATCAGCCGCTTCGTGAACTCGTTCGAATCCATCCGCTGCTGCACCGGCCACTCCGCGGCCTGGAAGGAAGTGTCCTTGTCCCAGGGGATGAAGACAAATTTCTTCTGTCCGCCGTACTGGTAGAGATAGAAGTTGTTCATGCCGAACTGGCCGACCATCCCGTCGTATTCGGCGCAGGCGTTCTCGACCGCGACGTAGGTCAGGAACCTCCGGACGTCGATGTAGGCCTCCATCGCGGCGGCGTAGCCCGACGGGGGCGTCTGGTTGATGGCGCGGACGAACTCGGCGAGACCGGTGTCGAGTTTGCCCTCATTCGTCTGCGGCTCGAAAGGCACCGGGGAGTAGGTGGCGCTGCCGTCGCCCTTGTAGGTGAACCGATAGTCCTCGGCGTACTCGTAGTCGTAGAGCGTCCCGCTCTCTTCGCCCAGGCGCGCCTTCAGGAACGGCTTCGAAACGGCTTCGATGAGGGTGTAAAGGCCCCAGTAATCGGTGTTGATCGTGAGGCGGCAAAACGAGATCTGAGGGGCCGCGATCCCCGCCGCCTCGAACACCGCGTTCGCGAGCAACTCACGCATCATGCTCGGATCCTGAGTGACGTTGTCGAGGACCACGCTCTTGTAGCCGTGGAACTCCTGGCCCGAAACGTACTTGTTGAAATCGACCTTGAGGCCGGGCTTCTCACCACTTCGCGAACCGAGACCGCGCGACCTTATGCCGACCTGTCTCGCGGTCTCGCCATCCACCGTGAAGTTGGCGGCGTAGTACTGGTTGGTCTGAAAGTTGGCGCGAAGGGCGGCCCAGTCGGCGGGGTCGAGTTCGAGCCGGCATTCGTGAAGGCGGCCCTGGTCGAACATCGCGTCGACGGAGAAAGCCGGGGCTGCGAAGAGAAGACCCGCCAGAAGGCTCGCGGGAACAAGATGTCTCATTGAGAGCATGGAACGATTCCTTTCGTATGAATTCAAGATAGCGCTCCCTGACCTCCGGGCGTTCAATGGGTTGTGCGCGACGTCACGGAACCATGACCTGAATGCGGCCCACCAACGTGAAATACCGGCCTTTGTTGCCAGGAACCGGTGCGATCAGCGGATCGCTGTAGCTCTCCCACAGGGCATTCCCCTGGAACTTCAGGAAGTTCGAGGCCCAGTAGTTGAGACCAGCGGTCAGGGCCGTAGCACCTGAGGGGGCGATGTTGCGGGTCCGATTGCCGTATCCCGCGAAGCCTGACGGATCTCCTGTGTCGTCGAACTTCAGGCCCTCCAGGCGCGCGGCAATCTCGATGGCTCCCTTGCCGCCCTGGAAGATCGATTTCCCGGGCTTGATCTTGTCGGCCTTCTTTTCCCCGGTGAGAACGTAGCTCGCCTGCACGCTCCAGCCGCGGCCGCGCACGTCGGGTATGTCCTGCCCCGTCGAGCCCTGGCCGAGCCGCTGCTCCTGCATTTGAAGGTACTCGCCAATGATCCGGAAGGATCCGTGCGAGAACGCGGCATCGCCGCCCAGCCGCTGCCGCGTGCCCTTGACGTGAGCGCGTTCCCAGAAGTTGAAGCCGCTCGGAGTCCGGCCCTGGCCGCCCCTGGGAGACGGCTCACGCGCGTCGATCCGCGCACCGGGTTCCACTTTCCCCTGCATGAACGAACCGCCGAGTACGACGCCTTTCACCACCTCGTAGGTGAGCCGCGCGGCGCCCGAGGCTCCGGCACTTTGGCTTGCCGCGGATCCATCGCCCACGAAACCGCCGACGCCATACCAGAATCTGCCGGCCTCCCCACTGATCGAAGCTCCCCATTCACGATCCGGGGCCAGACGGTCGGCGGCCATCGAACGATCGATGAAGTCCGTGCGTGATGCGGAGGTCAGAAACTCCGGGCTCACTTCGGGCTTGAAGTGGCCCACGAGGAGCACCGCCTTCTTCGAGAAGTTGTAGCCCACGGTCACGTCTTTCAGGCGATCGCCCGCCCGTGAACTGCGAGGGTCGGCCACAAACTCGAAAGACAGGCGGTCGATCTCGGCCTTCAGGCCGATACGGAGTCGCGCGAGTTCGCTCTCCTCGGCGCGCAGGAGTCCAAGGTCTGTCTCCTGGGGCTCCCAGTCAAATTTCCGGAAGTCGCCCTGGGCGTAACCCGCGAGTTCAATCTTGGTTTTCCCGTTCTTGAGGGCGAGACCCTCCCGATGCCAGCCCTCCTCGACGGCCTTCTCGGCCGCCTTAGCGTCGGAGGCCTTCGCCTGGCCCGCGTCGTTTTGTTCCTGGCCCGGCGCAGGAGCGGCGCCCCCTGCCTCAGCGCTCGCAAAGGCCGCGGGCGAGGAGAACGCCAGAACCAGAACCATCGCGCCCGCCGTGATTGCCGACCAGACTTTGCTCACTCGCATCTCTCCCAGTTAATTCTGTGTCGTCGGAGACTTCATCTCCGCGTCGATCCGTGCCCGCGCACCCCTGAAGACCAGCAGCCCGGCCCGGTCGTCCGCCACCCAGAGGTTCCCCGCCGCGTCGAAGGTTAGCCCCTCCTGCTGGACTCCTGGCAGAACGATCTCGGCCTCCTCATCGCCCCCGGTCCCGAGCATGGCAATACGATCCTTGGAATCCGCGATGACGAAGAGTCGATTGAGCGGCTGATCGTAGGTCACCGCCGTGAGATCCTCGCGGTCACCGACAGTCGACCGGGCGATCACCGCCTCGGCGCCGAGCGTCCCCGCGGGCCCCAATGGGTCGAAGGCGAGGGCGACCATGAGCGCCGGCGAGCGCTGGTGCACGAGATAGAAGACACCGCCGCCCGGGCGATTCGCTTCCGGACGGAACGCGAGACCCTCGAAACCCTGATTGCGATCCACGCCCTTCTGGCCCAGCAGCGCTTCGGAATCGATCTTGAACTTCGCGGTCTTTCGTCCGGATGAAGGATCGAACACGATCAACTCGCCTTTCTTCTCCGAGAGGAGCACCAGCCGTCCGGAGGGCGAGTGCAGCGCCACATCCTCGAGATTCCCTCCCATCGGCAGGCGCGCGACGAGCTTCCCCGAGGCGTCGATCTCGACCAGGGATCCTTCGTCGCCCACCACAAAGAGGGTGCCACGCCCTGGTGAAAAGGCAACTCCCGAGGGCTCCTTGACCCCTGGGACCACGAAGCGTTCGGGCTCGCCAAGAATGGCCCAGCCCCCCTTCTTCGGCTTTCCGCCCTTGATTTTCGGGAGGGCCGCGGGGGTCGTGGGCGCGGCCGCAGTGGTGTCGATCATGGTCGCCGTCTTGTGCTCGACCCAGGCCGCGACACCGAGGGCGATCAGGAGCCCGGCGGTCAGCACAGTGATGGCCTGGAGCCCGAGATAGAGCTTGGCCACGGCGTTGTACTTGGCCTTGTTGATCCGGGCCAGAGTGTGAACCTGGGTGGCGAGTTCGGCGTTGAGCTGGCTCACTCGAACCGACTGCCAGGCTTTCTGGTAGGTCGGCGTGTCGTAGCGCAGGGCATCGACGAAGAAACGCAGGCCCAGGCTCTCCTCCTTTTCCGAGACCGTTCCCTTGAGGGCCATGTCGGGCACGCTGCGAGGGCGCAGGGACTCAATCGCCTGAACCAGGAAATAGATGGCTATCGTGGCGTAGACCCCGAAATAGACATAGAGCCAGAGCTTGAGGTGCGTGGGCAGGCTCGCGAGCAGGTCGGACCGGGAGCCGAGGATGATGATCGCGGCGTTGAGCGCGCCCATGATAATGAGCGCGAAACGGGCCTTGTGATCGGCAAGGTCCACCAGATCCTGCGACTCTTTGAGCGTGTCGAGAAGTGCCTTGTAGCGCTGCCAGGGTTCGGCACGTCGCGTTTCCTTCTTCTTCTTCTTTCCCTTGTCCTTCTCCTTGGGCTCCTTGTCCTTGTGCTTTTCCCGATCCTTGTCCTGCTTGAGAGGTTCCTGGACTTCGCCATACTCCGCCTTGCCCGTGCCGGGATCGACGACGGGAGGGGGAGAAAGGGCCTCGATCGGAAGGCGCGCCGGCTCGGGCGAGCCGGTCTTATCTGAATCAGAACTGGAAAGGGAAGGAGTCATTCGCGCCCTGTGTGCGCATAGGATAAGGCAAATGAAGAGGTTCAAAGGTTGATTCGGGCACTTCTCGTAGTTTCTCTTTCCGCTCAGGGCGCCGTCCCTTCCACCCGTCTCGAGGTGGCCGCCCTGGCAAAGGACCACGAAAGTCTCAGATTTATCACCGCTCTGGCGCCCTGCTTGACGCCGGAGATGGTCGGGGCCGAGATCGATCGCCTGGTCGCCCGCCACGCGGGGCAGGTCCAGGTCGAAGGCGTCGGAACGTCTTTCGGCGGGAGAGCCATCCGCCTCCTTTCCATCGGGCGCGGTCAGAAGTCGATTCTGCTCTGGTCACAGATGCACGGCGACGAGCCCTCGGCGACTCCGGCGGTCCTCGACCTCATCGACTACCTCGCACGCGAGTCGGCGCGGCCGGAGATCGCGCGGATCCTGAATGCCTTCACCCTGCGCGTCATCCCGATGCTGAACCCCGACGGCGCCGCCCTCTATGAACGTCGCAACCTCCAGGGCATTGATATCAACCGCGACGCTCTCATGCTGACCACACCCGAGGGCGTGCTGTTGAAGGCCATTCGCGATCGCTTCTCTCCAATTCTCGGCTTCAACCTCCACGACCAGGGGCGGCGCATCACCGTGGGCGAGACCGGGGTTGTGTCGTCCATCTCCCTGCTCGCGGTTTCCGGTGACACGGCGGGGACGCTGACCCCGGGGAGGCTCCGGGCGAAGCGGGTGGCGAGCGAAATCGTAGAGGCCCTGAGACCGATGATCCCGGGAGGCATCGCGCGCTACGACGAGGACTGGAATCCCCGGGCCTTCGGCGACAACGTCACCGCGTGGGGCACGCCCGTCGTCCTCATCGAAAGCGGCGGTTTCCCAAAGGGCGGCGGGTTTGCGGAGCTCACGCGGCTCAACTTCGTCGCACTGGTCAAGGTTCTCGAGGGCCTGGCGATCAACGACCTCGAAGACGTTTCGCCCGACCTTTACGACGCGCTCCTGCGGAACAAGTCGGAGGCCTATGCCGATGTCGCGATCACGGGGGCGTCGATTCTTGAGCCACGCACCGGGAAGTGGTTCCGGGCGGACGTGGCGTTTGACGTTCTCGCCTCGGACCAGACCATCGGCGGCTGCGCAGCCCCGCCGAAAATGGGCAGCCGTGTGGTGGAGGTGGGCGACAGCCGCGTGGTCGCGCCCGCCCGCAGGATCGACGGGCGGGCCATGCTCCTCGCCCCGCTGTCTAAGGAACACGACATCATGCCCGGCGAGATATCGCGCGCGGCACTTCAGGCCCTGCGGCCTGGCCTCCCCACTCCACCGGAGCCCGAAGCCTTCCTCAAGGCGCTCCGTCTTTCCGTAACGGGCGTGACCCGGAACGGGAGTGCCAACTTCGTAGTCTGGGTCGGGGGCGCGGGCGCGGGGGGCCGGTACTTCGCCGTAGTCGAAGGCGTGGGCCTGCCCGCGGCCTTCTGAGACGAGAAAAAGCCCGCATGCCCGCGGCCTCGAGGCCCCGGAAGGGCGGTACGCGTCGGCGAAGGACCTCCTGGCCGATCTCTATGGCCTTCAGGGCACGTCGTAGGCGCAGCGGAAGCCGAGGTTGTCGAGGCCGCTGTCGGGTGCCGCGAAGGACCGCGCGGCATTCCGGAAGTTGCGGCAGAAGTTCTCAGAACACATCCACGAACCGCCTCGCATGACCCGGTCTTTCCCTTGCGCCGGTCCTTTCGGATTGTCCACCGGCGACTTCGAATAGTAGCCCGCATCGAACCAGTCGGCGTTCCATTCCCATACGTTGCCGATCATGTCGTAAAGACCGTAGCGGTTCGGCTTGAATCGGCCCACCGGGGCGCGGGACAAGAAGCCGTCCTCTTTCGTGAGCTTCGATGGGAACACGCCCTGCCACCAGTTCGCCGCGGGTTTGCCATCCGGGCGGAGCTGATTTCCCCACGGATAGATCTCGCCTTCCCTGCCCCCGCGCGCCGCATACTCCCATTCCGCCTCGGTCGGCAGCCGGCCCTTTGCCCAGGAACAGAAGGCCTCCGCGTCGTTATAGCTCACATGGGTCACGGGATCGTTTGGAGCCGAGGGCTTCGAGCCCGGCCCCGCGACCTCCTTGAAGGTCGCTCCGTTCACCGGCTTCCAGTCCTGCTTCTGAATGTCGAAGACCCCCGACCATCCCCACTTTTCCGCCTCGGTGCGGTGCTTCGTCTCTTCGATGAACTTCGAAAAGCGTTCCACGGTCACTTCGTAAGGGTCGATCGCGAAGCTGCGCACCACCACGAGGTGAGGCGGGTTCTCCTCGATTCGCTCGCCTCCGCCCATGGTGAATCGCCCGCCCTTAAGAACGGCAGCGGTCGCGGGAGGAGGCGGAATGGGGGTGGTCGCCGCCCCAGGAGCGGGCCCAGGAATCGAGACGGGGGCCGGGGTCTTCGGCAGCTCGGACTTCCCTTCGCAGGCCGTCAATGAAACGAGGGCGATCAAGGCCACGATGAGGGCCGCGCGAAAAGGCGTGAGCTGGCCGCGAAAGACGTCTCTCATCGAACCGCGAGTCTAAAGGGTTGGTTGATAACCTCGCTATCGGTGTCCCACCTCGTTCTCTACGATGGCGTCTGCGGGTTGTGCGATCACTTCGTGCAGTTCCTGATCCGGATCGACGGTCAGGACCGGCTGCGTTTCGCGGCCCTTCAAGGCGACCTTGGCGCGACAATTCTGCGGGAAGCGGGGCGCGGGCAGGATGCCCTCAGCACGGTGATCGTGGTCGCCGACTACGGATCTCCCAGGGCGCGCCTTCTGGACCGCAGCGATGCCGCGATCTTCGCCGTCGCGTCCGCGGGCGGCCTCTACCGGGCCGCCTCCGCGCTGCGCGTTGTTCCGCGCCTTCTTCGCGACTCTTTGTACCGGATCATCGCGCGCTCCCGCTATCGAATCTTCGGCCGCTTCGACGCGTGTCCGATACCGGGCCCGGCGACCCGCGCCAAGTTCCTCGACTTCAAGCCGAAGAACATGGTTTGAGCGAAGCGCTCCCCGTCACGGCCGCGCTGAGCGAACTGCGGGACGCGCTTCGTCGCGAGCGCGTGGTCATCCTGACCGCACCCCCGGGGGCGGGCAAGAGCACACTGGTTCCGCTGGAACTCGCGCGCGAAGAGTGGCTAGGGGGCTTGCGCCTCTCGATGCTCGAGCCGCGGCGTCTCGCCGCGCGAACCGTGGCCATGCGCATGGCCGCGAAGACGGGCGAGGCGGTGGGCGGCCTCGTCGGATACAGAATCCGCCGGGAGTCCTGCGTCTCGGCGCGAACCCGCATCGAAGTCGTGACCGAAGGCATTCTGACCCGCACCCTGCTTTCTCAACCCGACCTTCAAGGCTGCGGTCTCCTGATCTTCGACGAGTTCCACGAACGGTCGATCCACGCCGACCTCGGCCTCGCCCTCGCGCGGCGCGCCCAGGCCCTCTTTCGTCCCGACCTCAGAATTCTCATCATGAGCGCGACGCTCGATGAAGCGAGCCTGTCCCGAAGTCTTGGCGGCGTTCCAGTGATCACGAGCGCAGGCCGCTCTTTCCCGGTCGAGATCTCCTACGCGGCGGACGACCTCCCGCCCGATCGCGATCCCGCACCCGCGGTATCCGCGGCGATCCGGCGCGCCCTCAAGACCGGCCCGGGCGACCTGCTTACGTTCCTTCCTGGCAAATCCGAAATCTCGCGCGTGGCCGCGAGTCTTCAGGATCTGGCAGGAGGCGAGGGGCTCGACGTGCGGCCCCTTCACGGCGACCTGCCGATCGACGCGCAGCAGGCCGCGATCCTTCAAGGGCCCCGCCGGCGCGTGGTGCTCGCGACGAACATCGCCGAAACGAGTCTCACCATCGAGGGCGTGGCCATGGTGATCGACAGCGGCCTCGCCCGGGTTTCACGTTTCGACTCGGGCCTCGGGCTTTCGCGGCTCGACACGGTCCGGATCGCACGGGACAACGCCGATCAACGCGCCGGCCGCGCCGGCCGGCTTGGCCCCGGCACGGCTTTTAGACTGTGGACCGGGGCGACGCAGCGCACCCTCGCGGCGTCGCGCTCGCCGGAGATCACCGACGCCGATCTCCTCCCTCTGGCTCTCGACCTCGCGATCTGGGGCGAGGCCGACGCCTCGCTGTCGTGGATCACGCCACCGCAGCCGGGCGGGCTCGCGGAAGCTCGCCGGATTCTTCGCGATCTCGGCGCGCTTCAAAACGATGCCGCGACCGCGCATGGACGCGCCATCCACGAACTCGGCGTCCATCCCCGAATCGGCCATCTTCTCCTCGAGGGCCGCCGCCGCGGCCTTGGCCCCCTCGCCGCCTCGATCGCGGCGCTGCTCGAAGAACGCGACATCCTTCCCCGCGGCGCGGGCGCCGATCTGACCCTTCGGGTCGAAGCCCTGGCCGGCCGGGGACGCCGCGCGGCATCAGAAGGCGGCAATCTCGCCAGGGTTCGCGATATCGCGCGCGACCATCGTACGAGGCTCAAGCTCGACGCGAAGGAGGATTCGCGAGGTGGGATCGAGAGCGTCGGAGTCCTGGTCGCCCTCGCCTATCCCGAGCGCGTGGCAAAGCGCCGCGCGGGCTCGACCGACCGCTACCGACTCGCCACGGGTCGCGGGGCGCGCCTCGATTCCACGGATCCACTCACCCATGAGGAATGGCTGGCCGTGGCCCATGTCGACGCCCGCGATGCCGAAGGCCGGATCTTCCTCGCCGCGCCGCTCGATATCGCGACGCTTGATTCGGAGTCGCGCGACGTAGTCGCATGGGACGCCGGCCGCGGCGTGATCGTGGCCCAAAGGGAGCGGCGGATCGGCGAACTCCTCCTCGACGCGAAGCCGCTCGTCACGATCGGGGATGAAGCGAAGGTCAGTCTGCTCGCAAGCGCTATCCGGAGCGAGGGCCTGCTTCAACGGATGTTGTCGGACCCGGCCCGTGTCCTTCGGGCCCGCGTGATGTCGCTTCGTTCGTGGGGCCGCGCCGATTCGCTACCCGACCTCTCGGATGATGCGCTGCTCGCGAGCCTTGGCGACTGGCTCCGTACCGATCTCCTGACCGCTCGTTCGCGAGCCGACCTCCTGCGCATCGACACCGCGGCTGCGCTGCTCGCTCTCCTCGACTGGAATCAACGGCGGGCGCTCGACGCGCAGGCGCCGTCTTTCATCGCGGCCCCGACCGGTTCGAAGCTCGCCCTGGAGTATTTCGCGGATGGCGCCTCGCCGGTACTCGCGGTCCGCCTTCAGGAGATCTTCGGCTGGCTCGACACTCCGATGGTGAATGACGGCCGGACCCGCGTGACCCTGCACCTCCTCTCTCCGGCCCGGCGCCCCGTACAGGTCACCCAGGACCTCCGCAGTTTCTGGACGAATACGTACCCGGAGGTACGCAGGGAGCTTCGCTCGCGCTACCCGCGCCACTCCTGGCCGGACGACCCGCTCACGGCGATTCCGATTCGCGGACCGAAGCGACGCAGTCAGTAGTCGCTCGACGCGGCGAGCAGGCCACACCGGACGCGGAATCCGTGGCCGCCGGTCCGCGGTTCGCGTCGATGCCGCCACAAGGGTCTGGAGTCTCCACGAAATCGGCGTGGCATCGGACGTGCTTTGTCCACCGCATGCTGAAGCAACTCCTGCTCGGGTCGGCCACGTTCCATGCTTTGAACCTGGCCGGCCTGATCTTCCTGGCTCGCCGGTGGCGACATCGCTACGCGGAAGAGCCGGTGATCCGGCCGCGCGTGGGTCAGCTCGTCGCGGATTTCGGTGTCCTCGGTTCGGTCGCAATCGCCTCAGCCGCGGCTTTCGGCACTCTTGGCGACCTCGGCGGCTTTGGCGTGATCCACCTTCTGTCTCAATGGGGTGTTCGGGGAGTTCCTCATCTTTCTCGGCCTCGCCGCGTGGTGGCTGCGTCGATCGGGCGCTCCGCGGCCGAGCTCTCTCCTTGGCGCGGCGGGCGTGATCCTCATCGCCGTTTTCATCGACGCTCACTTCATCGAGCCTCGCGCGCTCGAAGTCAACGAACATCGGCTCGAACTTCCCGCGGAACGCGGGAATAGGGATGGAGCGCGGATATGCGCCGCAGGTGAGATTCCTCTGCCGGCCGGAGGTTTGCCTGCTCCGCGTCAGGGTCTGACGCCAGCGCCTCCCGGCTCGTTCAGGCCGCCCGGGTCCTCCCCGGAAGTGAGACGGTCGATCGCATCGACGAGACCCTGAGCCTCGGGAGGAATCGGCTGGCCCGCCCGCAGAAGCCGCGTGCGCAGATCGACCCCTTTGCCGTAGATCGCCTCGTTGGCTTTTGTGTCCTGCCGCAACGAGGCTCCTTCGAGCGAGATGCCCGCGAAGACGCCGCGGCTGCGCGAGTAGCTCAAGATCTCGGCGCGCATGCGGAGATCGGTC
>Ga0163144_10012247_pt1 | contig 18033 bp, 17 predicted proteins | sample OliLak19BULKMAT1_FD_123175 | JGI IMG/M metagenome (GOLD analysis project Ga0163144, IMG submission 123175) | Freshwater microbial mat bacterial communities from Lake Vanda, McMurdo Dry Valleys, Antarctica - Oligotrophic Lake LV.19.BULKMAT1 | ecosystem: Environmental > Aquatic > Freshwater >... | reverse complement strand
GCTTGCCGTCCCGAACAACCGCTGTCGCCTTCACGCCGGACGCTTCACCCAACTCCCCGGCCATCCGTTCCAAGTCTGCCTCGGCCTGCTTCATCACGGGGACGGTGGTCTGGTTCATCAGTTCAGGCCCCAAGAGATAATCGATGGGGAACTTTTCCACAATATGCAGCAGGACGAGCGCACCCCAGCTCGAGAATCGTCGGAGAAGTCCGTGGTGGTCAGAATTTTTTGGAGATTCGGTGGCGCTGCCGGTGTCACGGTTTGGCGTTGAGTCTTTCCGGGCTTTATCGAGTTCTTCGTTTTCATAATGTTGCTTTCATCTGGTTGTTCCGCGCCGACTCACCTTCAGCATGGTGCGGCGCAGTCGCTCACCGGATTTTGCCAAGGACAGAACGCCGGTTCAGGGGAATGTCGCGTCCGCGTTGAACGGCAACGCCAGTGCAATCCACCCCGCGAACACGCCCCATGGAAAGAATTGCGGTGTCATGAGAGCGAGGCCTCCCCCGACAACTGCGGAAACGACCTGCGTCGCGCCGAGCGGCATACGCTGCAATGCCCCCGGCTCCTTCTGGGCAGATTGGCCTGGTTCATTCGACGCATGGGGTTTGATTCCTCGCGATCTCGACCGTGCATGCGGCACACGCCGCGATGTGAAACGTGATACTATCCAGCGGGGCGGTCGCCCCGAGGCTGGACGGTGTTTCGCCGACAAAGATGCAATCCGCCTCCCACACCGCTGCGTGCTCAACCACGCACCGGCCAAAAGTACCTTCGATGATCAACGTCTCCACCGACATGCCTGCCGCGCAAAGCCGGTTTCGGAGGCGATCCACAACCTGGCACGCGTGCGCATCGGCCACCCGATCATGCTGCCGTTTCCACGCCGCAGCATACGATTCCGCGCAGCCCGTGGCCGCGCTAAGGTGTCCATCCACCACCATGAGGATCTGCATCTCGGTTCCGGGCGGCCAGACGCGCGCCAACACCGCTTGAACGACGACTTCGTCGTCCGCGGTGCCGTCCACGGCGAGGAGGACGCGCGTGTTCCGCCCGGGCGAAGGGCGAATTGGTCGGGCTATTCGCACCGGACACCAGGCCGTAATCGCGATCCGGCGGGAGACACTGCCGAGCAGCATGCGTTCGCAGGCAGAGTGTCCATGCGCTCCCACCACGAGAAGGTCTGGCTGCCAGATCGCCGCTTTGCGAAGTATTCCCCCCAACGGCGTATCGGTGACCACCGCTATATCGACATGCCAGTGGGGGAAGAAAGTCCTTAGCCGGCAAAAGGCCGCCTCCGCGAGCAGCCGGCCCGCGGATTCGGTGGCGTGAGCAACCGCGCCATGATTCAGGCGCGGAGCGTGACGTAACCCGCCGAGCCTTCCGAAAGACGAGTTATCGTGCACCACTACGATCAACGCCGTGAGTTGCTCGGGCAGGCCAGCCCGGGCGAGATTGTCGATCGCCTCCGTGGCCCCCGCCGAACCATCGTAGGCGATCAGAACGCGTCTGACGCCCCCAGACGAGCGGACATCGCCCGAGGCACGGGTTGTTGCCTGTCCATGGGAGGAGTTTTCAGTCTGCATGGGGTTGAATTGCTTCCGCAGACGCGGCAGCCGGGAACCTACCTGGCTGCCAACGTACGGCTTGGAGCAAAGGCGCGTAGAGATCGTCTTCCGGTTCGATGCGCAGCGCGGCCAGCTCTGCCTCGGACGGCTCGTGTTCCGAAAACACCACGTTGGAAAGATCGCTGATCACGGCCAAAGGCGTTTGCTCGGCTCCCTCGCCCATCGTGAAGACAGCAGCAGCGGCGAGTGCGTCGGCCACGTTGACTCGCGTCACCCGCAGCCGCCGCCCGAACAGATCGGGTGTGCCGACGTAGTCGTTCACGGCCTGAAATCCACTGTGCGCCAGGGCGCAACGATCGAGCAGCCCAAGCAGGTCGGTCGGCGCGATCGGAATCCAGTCCGTTTTGATGGCACGCACAATCATGGCAGAGTCCCGGAGGGCGGTGAAATCGGATGTACCAAAGAAGATTCCCGCGGCCGCACGATCAGCACGGAGCAGCGCAGCTCGCGCATCAGGCGTTCGGTCGTCGTCCCGGTCAGCGCCGAGCGCACGTTCGTGAGCCCACGCGCTCCCACGATGAGGAGGTCTGCGCCCGCTTGCCGGGCGTATTCGACGATTCCGATCCCCATGCGAGGATGGGGAAACAGGGCGCACCGGATTTTGGACGGTGGCGGAGAGCCTGCAAACTCCTCCAGTCGTCTCTGTAGTGTGGCAAGATATTGCCGTCGAAAATTCGGCTCCGGCTCCGATGTCGGCACCAGGTAGTGCAGCCGGTTCCACGGCGGATCATAAATATGCAGGCAGTGGATTTCGCCGTCTTCGCAAGACGCCACCCGCTGGGCCTGTTCGACCGCGTGCCGCGACGTCGGAGAAAAATCCACGCAGGCCACGATTGTGCGGAATGCCGCCCCCGCTTCGTTGTCCACCAGAAGCACCTTGGTGGGCGCTTTGCGCAGGCATTGGATCGCCAGCGTGCCGGCGCCCAGATCCGGCGCGGAGTCCCCGTGGGCTCCGACCACCAGCAAATCGGCGGATACCTCGCAAACCACTTTGAGGATTTCCTCGATGGGAGAGCCGATCGCGACGTTGACCGTCGCTTCGCCGCCCGCTTCGAGCACCTGCCGCTCGAGTTCGTGCTCCGCCGTTCGCGAGGCTTGCGCACGCACTTCGTCCAGCGGGATTCGCAGAACCTCTGCGAGATCGATGACGACGAGCGCATCAATCACATGCACGACATGGAGCCGGGCGCCGTTCCACCGGGCGATCCGCACGGCGTGTCCCAGCGCCTTCAATGAACAGAGGGAGAAATCCAAGCCGACGACGATGGTGCGGAGTTCGTTCATGGCACCGGTGTAGCGTAAAAGTCGATTCTCATGCCAAAGTGTCTCCCCCGGTCGCCCGCCTTCCGACTGCGGCGTTTGTTGATAGTGCGCGGGTGCCGCGCCTTGGCGGAGTGGGCCGCAATTTGTAATTTAAAAGACTTTCGATGTCGCCGGCGACACACCGGGCCGGCACGGCGCTGTAACATCCGAGCGAGAATTCCCGAATACCGTAAAGCGACCGTTGCCGAAACCATCGGGATCGGGCTTGAGTCGTAGGGAATAGCAGAATAAGTCCTTTTTGTCTGGTGCGGTCGCGTTTTGTCAGCTTCAGCAAGCGGCTGGTGTTGGCCCGAGAAAATGCCTCGTTCGAGCTAAGGCTCAGAACGAAGAGCGAGCTTTCACAGGGCGGTTGGAACAGCTCATCCAATTCGGGCCGATCCGCCTGTGAGAGATAGATCGGCACGCACCGGCACGCTTTTCCCATCGCGTGCGGCCAGGTTAGCCAGAACTGAAATCCGCGTTTCAGCGATGCCGCGTCTTCATAGACAATGATCTGACGATCCACCCGCATCCCGGGCCAAGGCGCCGCCGCGTCGCTTTTTCTAGAGTTGTGGGTCGTTCGTGTCATGGGGTACGTGCTTCTTCCCGGATTGGAGTCCAAGATTCGCGGCGGGGGCGGTGAGGCGGTTTAGCTTTTCGCATCCACGCCGGCTCCGGCCCCACGGTTGGCAACTCCCCGCACCTCGCTCGTGCGCTTGTGCCGTGCTTCCCGTTTGGTTTTTCGCCCCTCTATCTGCCGTTGCAGGTTCTTGATAACCTTCAGCCACACGGCTTGGATGGTGTGGTCGCAGGCGGTCGCGTGGATGTCAGGGCCGGCGACCGCCAGATGCACATACGCTTGGAAGGACGGGGAAGCGTCCTGCTGGCGTTCGAGCCTCACGTCCGCTGCGCCGACGGGGATGAGGCGGTGCAGGCGTTCGAGTTGTTGCTCCAGCCAGGTGCGCAGGCCGGCATTGTCGTCTAAGCCACGAATTCGGAATTGGATTATCATGTTTGGATTGTTGATTTTTCCGGGAGAATCGAACGATCGGCCGGCGGCAAGACCGGACGGACATTCACTGGGATGTTTTTACCGGCGATCCCTCCCGGTGAGCAGCGGCAGCAAGTGCCAGAGGAAATAAATCAGCGACGAAATGAAGGCGGCCACGTACGTCCAGGCGGCGGCGGTCAGGACTTGATTGACAGGCGGCGGATTCGGGGCCGCGCTGGATGAAGCCCATGTTCGCCAGCACGAGTTTGGCGCGGCGCGAGGCGTCGAATTCCACCGGCAGGATGACGAGATTAAAGAGCATCAGGATGCCCCAAGCCACGGCCATGATTAACAGACCGACTTTGGGTGCGAGCAACCCGGTGAACATACCGATGAGCGGAATCCACATCACCAATTGACTGGCGAAGGTGGTGACTCCCACCGCCGCCATGCGCCATTGCAGCGGGGTGTAAGCCTGCTGGTGCTGCATGGCGTGGCCGCATTCATGCGCCGCCACACCCAGTGCCGCAGCGGAGGCGCCATGGTAGTTGGCCGAGGAAACCACCAGTCGCTTGCGCTTGGGATCGTAATGGTCGCCCAGCAATTCCTCGTGCTCGACGATGCCCACGTCGGTGATGCCGGCCTGGCACAGAATTTTGTGCGCGGCTTCCGCGCCGGTGTAACCGGACTGGGTCGGCGTGCGACTGTGCCGGGCATAGGTGCGCTTGACGTGCCACTGGGCCAGCAGGCCGATGGCCAAAGTGACCACGAAGAGGAGGAGTATCATGAGAAGCTCGATTGCCAATTTTCCGTGGTAAAGGTGCTCAATGGGAGCGGAGGTTAAGACGCGACGGTGGGCTTTGGTTTCGAAGATCTACATAGCGTCACCAGCATCGCCACCGAACCCACCAACATCACCGTCAGCAACAGCGCGGCGAAACGCTTTTCCGACTGGCCTTCGATGACGGCCTGCCAGCCGACGGTGGCCCGCCACGAAAACACCAACGTCAACAACGCCGTGGTGACCAGCGCCGCTGGCACAGCCCACCGGAAACCCCGCGCTCCGAGCACGCCCCAAAGAATCGAGAGCGCCCCAAAAGTCCCGCCGGCCATCAGCGCTGTCCTCGCTTTCTCCGGGTTCGACAGATAGCCGAGCACGCCCATGAGAACAAGGAAGCCGCCATAAAGGATAAGATAGAAGGCCTTTTTTTTATTCATAGCGTGTAAGATTGGTTTAATTTTATTCACACGGTCCGTCTGCCATCACTATTGGAACCGGCGCGCGGTGTGGCTGTGTCTTGTCCCCTTCGGGACGCGGACCGGCCAGATAACGTAAAAGCTGAGAGTCCACTGACAGCAGGAGCGTGCTGCGTTTGCCGAGGAACGGTTCGTAGCTCTGGAGGCTGCGCACGAAGCGGTAGAACTCCGGGTCGGCGGAGCGCTGAGGGCAGCAGGGGCGCAGTGCCCAGCGGCATCAAAGGCAACAATCGTTGGCCGAGGTCGCCGGCCAAAATCACTTTGTCGGTGTCGGGCAGAATCTTTTCCATCGTTTCCATCGTTTCGAGGTGGAGCCGGTCGCGGGCACGAAAGCCCACTTCGATGCGGCGGATTTGTTCCACGCTCACCACATCGGCCTGCTGGAACGGCCAGGGAAATCGATAATTCAGCCCTGGTTCGGTGCGGGCGGTTTCCTTGCCGAATGTGCGCACCACCCCGACGTGACCAGGATCGACCGAGAAAACGCCAGAGGACAGCCAGAGCACGCCAATGTAGCCAGCCCCGATGATCAGGAGACGGGGCAAGCGTTGATTAAGCCAATTGGCGGCGCGCTCGAATTGCTCGCCCGCCTGCTGCTCCAGCGACGGTTCATTGAATTGATGGGATTTCATGAGGGTTCTCTCAGTTGATTGGTTCGGTTGGCGCGGATTGTTTCAGGCTCAGGGGAGTTCCGAACCTGAAACGCCGGATACGAAGAGCGGGCTGCGCGTGCTCTAATACGCGCCGACGACTAGCTCGCCCACGCGGAAGACAGAGTTATTCCGATTGAATGGACTCGGTGCCGATTCCGTTGCGCACGGATCTTCCACCCATTCGCCGTCCACCACGAAGAGGTATTCGTAAACGCCGGGTGGCAGGGCCAGTATCTTCACCCAGCAGTCATCGCGATCCTGAATCATCTCCGTTGCCGCGGGATTCCAGTCGTTGAATGAGCCGACGACGTAGACGGATTTGGCGGTAGCACTCTCGAACTCGAAGCGGGCCCGCGCGGCGTCTGATGGGACGCCGATTTTGGGTTTGTGATTTGTTTCGACTGTCTGGTGCCTTTTCATGGTTCGCTGTTCCTTTCTTGTTTTGGGCGGAGTCCGGCCTCCTGGTTTCCCTATCGTTGGTTCAATGCGCGGTGTGGCCTCCGACCCTGTTGGGTGGATCCTTACCGGCGTGACAAATCCATCGGGCTTGATCGTAAACACGGAACAGTTCACCTGCTGGAGCACCGTTTCGGCCGTGTTACCCATAAAGAAGCCGGCAAGGCCGGTGCGGGCGGCCGTGCCCATGACGATCAGATCGATGCGCTGCCGCTTTGCCAGTTGGGCAATCGTGTTGCCAATCTCGCCCCGGAGCAGGTGGCTTTTCATCCGTAATTGAGCGAAATCGAATCGCACCAGCAATTGCTCGAGTTGGCTGCGGTGCGCATCTTCGGTCAGCGTGGTCAGGTTAAACACCGGCGCGTCCGGCAGGAACGTCCGCCATCGGCGCAAGACACGTTCCTCGTAAACATCCCAAACATGGATCACTTGGAGATAGCTGCCTTCCAATCGGGCCAACGAGATCGCCAGTTCCATTATTTTAATATTCACTCCGTCGCGGACCGAGTCCGTTGCGTCTGGATCGACCGCGGCCAAGATCCGCATCACGCGCGGGCGCCGGGCGGGCTTGATCACCCAGACCGGGCAAGGGCATTTGCGCATCAGGTGCAGGCTGGTGCTGCCAAAAAGCATTCCCTCCGTTGCGCCATGACCGTCAGCACTCATCATGACGAGGTCCTTCTGGTAGCGCAGCACCGTGCGTATGATCTCGATGAACGGTGTCCCACAACCCACTTCGATGTTTAATGGTGGCCCCTCTTTCCGGTATGATTCGACGAGCTGCTCCAACCGCTCGCGCAATTCCCCCATGGCCGAACCCTGGAGATCGGCCGGATGGATTCCGCCCACTAGGCGGCTCAACTCGCGGGGCAATTCCCGCAGGACACCGAGGACCGTCAACTGTCCGTGGTTGTGCTTTGCCAATTCAACGGCGCGGCTCAAGGCGGGGTCGGAGTCGCGACTGCCGTCGGTGTAGAATAGTATATTTGTGAATCTTTTCATGGGAGTTATTTCTGCTCGATCCCCTTACCGGTAGAAATCTTCGGGCGGCGCATAACGCAGCAGGCACCCAACGCCGCCCAATTCCATCAACACGTCGCTGTGGGCCACGATTTCGATCTCGGTTCCATTCGACTCCGCGAGTCGCACCATTTCCTCCTTGATCATAGCTTGGCGCAGTTCGTTGCCCAAGCAATCGGAGCAGCCTACCGGTCTGCGTCCTGCGGTGGTAATCCTCCCGCAACGGATGCACATCCAACCTGAGTCAGGCTCGTAGGCTTCGGTCATGACGAGCACATCCGCCAATCCTCCTTTCAGTGCTCGGAGGCTGGACTCCGTGCCTGCGACGGCAAGGCCATGCGTTTTAATCTCGAACTCCAGCAAGCAGACTCGGGCCTGCGATTCTCCTTCCTCGTGCTCGGCGAACAACGAATTGGTGGCCGTCACGATGTCCAGCATGCTGTCGCGCCCGGAGGCGTGCACCGTGTCCACTAGCTTGTCCGTCAGATGCGTGGGCAGCGCTCGCTGCATCCACTCCGTCCTGTGGGGACTTCCCGCGAGAATCAGGTGAGTGTGGCCGCCGACCGCCATTAGCTGATCGAGGACATTAATTTCATCAGCGGCGCAGTGCTCGATTTGCTCTGCGCGGTGGCGTTGGTAGTGCGCTTTGGTCCAGCCGCTGCCTACATGAGCAAGCAGTTCTGGGCGCTCGGCCCAGACCTGCCGCGTCAGTGCCCCCAGGTTTATTTCCAAAATCCGCGAACTCTTTTCCGTGAGCAAGACGAGCACGAAGCGGTGGTAGGTGTCTTTGAGCTCGATCAAGTGATAAACATTGGGGACCGCATCGGCGACGATCCAGTTGGGCAACGGCACTTGAAACTGTAGCGCCAGAAAAAAGGGCTGCGCTCCGCCGCGCGCAAATACCGCCACTCCCTTGACCTCGCGCATCAACTCGCCGGCCAGAAATTCCTCGATACGCTGCAGGGCCTCATCCACGCATTCTCCACTCTTCCCCGACGCGCTCTTTCTCAACAACACCGCTCGCCTGGCGAAAACCATCCGCCCACCGCTGACGCCTGACTCTTCCCTGCACGCTTCGAGATCGAGATAACAACTGATCATCGGAGCGTCCGTGGCCCCGAGGGTGATGAGCGTGCGGATGTGCTGGCGGAGTTCCACCAGCGTCATTGCCTTACAGCCTACATGTTCCGTTTGTTCGTGGCGTAGCATGGGCTTCACACTACCCGGCTAGGACTGTTTGGTCTAATACGCTTTTAGGCGTGGACTCTTAGCTTTTGTCGAATGATTAATGCGCCCATGGAATGGCTGAATTATCATCACCTTCTCTATTTTTGGACCGTCGCCAAGGAAGGCGGGCTGCGCAAAGCGTCGGAAAAGCTCCATGTCTCGCAGCCATCCATCAGCACGCAGATCCGCAAGTTGGAGGAGGCGTTCGGCGAGAAATTGTTTCAGCGCAAAGGGCGCGTGTTGGTCTTGACCGACACGGGCGTGGTGGCGCTGAGCTATGCTGAGGAAATATTCTCCCTCGGTGGCCAGCTGCTTAATACGGTGAAGCGGCATACCCCCGCCCGCCAGCGCGCAATGCGCGTGACGATCGGCGTGGAGGACTCGTTCCCGAAACTATTAAGCTACGATATTCTGAAACCCGTTCTCGGTTTGAATCCCCCTGTCCACCTCGTGTGTCGCGAAGGCAAGGCCGAAGACTTGATGGCGCAACTGGCCATGCATCGGTTGGACGCCGTCCTCGCGGACGAGCCGCCAACCGGCGCGGTCAAGGCGCATACGTTCGGTCATTTGCTCGGGAAAAGTAGCGTGGCATTTTGCGCCGTGCGTAAACTCGCCAGCGCGCTGCGGAAAGGATTTCCGAAATCGCTGAATGGCGCGCCTGCCTTGCTGCCAACGGCGAACACCACGTTGCGGCGCTCCTTGGAGGAATGGTTTCACGCCATCGGCGTCCAACCGCGCGTTGTTGCTGAATTCGAGGATGGCGCGCTCATGAAAATTGCGGCGGCCGACGGCCATGGGTTGATCGCCGTGCCGTCCGTGGGCCTGAACGAATGCCTCTCCCGGTTTCAGCTCGAAACCGTGGGCAAGACCGAGAAATGCACCGACCAGTTTTATCTCATCACGGGCGAACGCCGCATCGATCATCCCGCCGTAACGCTCATCTCCGAGCACGCCCAGTCGCTGATTTTTTCGTAAGTCATTGTGGGTTTCCTCATAGGGCGTATAGCCTCTGGCTGGCAGAGTAATTTTTTACGAGAAAGGCCTTTTCCCGCGGGGCCGATCCCATGGGGTCTGCCTGGAATGGCGCTAAGTTAAGCCACCAGTGAAGATGGACAACGGGTGTCATCGCAGTCTCCGTGAACCGGATACGCGCGGCGTCACCCAAACCAACGCGATAAAGAATACCGCTGTTGCCGCCCGCCGCGATTTCCCAGTCGAGCGCGAGTTCGAAGTCGCCGTACTCCTGCATCGTCACGAGATCTCCCTTTCGCCCCGCGGCGAGACTGAGCACGCCCGCTTTAATGGTCCACCCTGCCGGCGCCTCCGTCTTGTATCCGCGCCAGCCTGACAGTGAGGTTCCGTCGAAAAGGAGTTTCCACCCATCAGCCTTCTCGGCGGGCGACAGCTGTTTGGGTTGGGCGGCAGGAAGCGCGCCAACGAGCAGGGCCGCGAGCAGGGCCAGGGACGGGATTCGAATTTTCATGCAGGTTAATGGACTCGGGCCCCTCGGGATCGAGGAGCGAAAGCGTCACCAGTGAAAGGATTGTTGCGCGATCGGCCATGCGGAAAAACCGGGAATCGAATGCTGGGCCGGATCGAACATGACCAAGCCTGCGGCCGGGGGCGGCCGCGGTCCCAGGGATCGGTGCCGATCGAAAAAGCGAGCCTGGTAGGAACCTAACCAGGCCGGCTGCGGAAAGCCGGCCCTACCTCGGCAAGTTCCGCCAACCCCGCTTCCGTGCCTTTACGGCTTCCGCAGAATCTCGAGGGCGACTTCCACATCGCGATCCCGACCGGCCCGCAACTCCGAGAGCGAACGCGGCACGACCACATCGGGTTCAACCCCCACGCCTTCGATGCGCCGACCTTTCGGCGCGATGTAGTCCTCACGACTTAACTGCAGCTCGCCGCCATCCGGCAGCCGATAGAACCAACTCGCGAGCACGGCGCCGGCCGTACGACGCCCAACGATCGTCGCCCGACCATGATCCTGCAGCACGGCCGCGAAAATCTCCGCCGCACTGCCACTCGATGAATCCACCAGCACGACCACTTTGCCCTCATAATTAGCAGAACCCAACTGCCAGGAATTCTTCACGGTGCGCGCCCCGCTCCGACTGATAAACGTGCCACAATCCACCGCCCGGTCGAAGAATTCTCCGATGATTATTCCCAACGAGAAGGTTTCGCCCCCGGGGTTGCGGCGGAGATCGAGCACGAGCCCCGGCGCGCGGGCGTACGTCTTCAACTGGCTCGCGAGCCAACGCCGGTCGTGCCGGTTAAACTCATCGAACCGCAGGTAAACGAAGCCGTCGCCGAGATCCTTAACCATCTGACGAGATGCCGTCGAGAGCCGCTGCGCGGTCGGTGACACGCGCACCTTCTCATCCTGCTCGTTGATAAAATCCCAGGACGCCTCCTCGCCCGCTTTCGGCCGAAAATCGATTCGCTCGCCCAGCGGCTCGCCATTTCGCGCCACGACAATCCAACCAATTTTAACTCCCGCGAGATCAGCCGGACTCTTGGGCAGAACGTCGCTCACCACCCAGCGCCCGTCGACGCGCTGCATATTGAATCCCGTTCGGGCTCGCACCTGTGACCGACGCTCCGTGGCCTGCTCCCGCGTAATCGCGAACGTATGGCTGTCCTGCAACGGTTCGAGCATCGCATTGATCACCCCATACAACGCCCGGTCGTCCTTCGCCGCCGCTGCCCTCGGACCGTACACCGCCGCCGTGCTGTCCCACGTCGGGCCCCGGGTGTCCGCGTTGTAATGCTTGCGATTTACCAAGTCCCAAACCGCATTGAACACCCGCAGATTCTCGCGAGCCTCCGCGATTTGTGCCGGTGGAAACTCCGCCAGGGAAACCTGGCCCGGCGGGACGGTCGCACAACCGACCAGGAGTGCCCCCGCGGCGAGCAAAAGCGACGCAACCCCCCTCGCCCCGCCGGCGCACCACGAACGCGCAACGCTCCCCACCCACCCCACGTTCCCAGAAAGGAGCCGACCTGCCGCCCGCACCGTTCTCCCTCCCCGCAGCCTCATACCGCCACCAGATCCTTCTCCACCTTAAGATTGCCGATGATGAAGTCCTGCCGCTCCTGCGTGTTCTTGCCCATGAAGAACGACAACAGCTCATCGCTGTTGTGGAGATGGTTGAGCGTCACGGGCTCGAGGCGGATATTGTCGCCAATGAAATCCTTGAATTCGCCGGCCGAAATTTCACCGAGGCCCTTGAAGCGCGTGATTTCGTGGGTCACGCCCAGCACTGCAACCGCGCGCTGCTTCTCCTGCTCGTTATAGCAATAGATGGTCCGTTTCTTGTTGCGCACCCGGAAGAGCGGAGTCTCGAGAATGTACAAGTGGCCGTTGCGGATTAAGTCGGGAAAGAACTGCAGGAAAAACGAAATCAGCAGCAGCCGGATGTGCATGCCATCGACGTCCGCGTCGGTGGCGATCACGATCTTGTTGTAACGCAGCCCGTCGAAGCCGTCTTCGATATTCAGCGCGGACTGCAAGAGGTGAAACTCCTCGTTCTCGTAGATCACTTTCTTGGAGAGTCCGTACGTGTTGAGCGGTTTTCCCTTCAGCGCAAAAACCGCCTGCGTCTGGACATCGCGCGTGGCGGTGAGCGAACCGGCCGCCGAATCGCCTTCCACAATGAAGAGCGTGCTCTCCTCGTTGCGCGGATTGCGGTCGCCGAGATGCAGGCGGCAATCGCGCAGTTTCTTATTGTGCAACGAGGCCTTCTTCGCGCGTTCCCGGGCGAGGTTCCGGATGCCGGCGAGTTCCTTGCGCTCCCGCTCGCTGTCTTCGATCCGGTTCTTCAGCGCCTCAGCCGTCGCCTTGTTCTTATGCAGGTAAACGTCGAGCGACTGCTGCATGAACTTCCCCACAAATTCCTTCAGGCTGGGACCATCCGGCCCCACATTCGCGGAGCCGAGCTTCGTCTTCGTCTGCGATTCGAACACGGGTTCCATCACCCGCACGGCCACCGCGGCATCGATCGACTGCCGGATGTCCGCCGCATCATAGTCGCGCTTGAAGAAGTTTCTCACCGTATCCACCAAAGCCTCACGGAAGGCCGTGAGATGCGTGCCGCCCATCGTGGTGTGCTGGCCATTCACGAACGAGAAATACTCCTCGCCATAATGCGCGCCGTGCGTGAACGCCACTTCGATATCCTCCCCCTCGAGGTGGATGATCGGATACAGGGGCTCGCCGCTGAGATTCTTGGTGAGGAGATCCCGCAGGCCATGCTCGGATTTGAACCCCTTGCCGTTGAAGGTCAGGGTAAGTCCGCGGTTCAGAAACGCGTAGTTCCAGAGCATGTCCTCAATGAACTCGGGCCGGAATTTAAAATCCTTGCCGAACAGCGCCTCGTCCGGCGTGAACTCCACTAGCGTGCCGTTCCGGTCGGTGCTCTTGGTAATCTTGTGATCCTTGACCAAGTTGCCCTGCCCGAATTCAACGAGCTTCGTCTGCCCTTCGCGGAAGGCCTGCGCCTTGTAGCTGAAGGCCAGCGCGTTGACCGCCTTCTGACCGACGCCGTTCAAGCCGACCGATTTCTGAAACGTCTCGCTGTCGTACTTCGCCCCCGTGTTAATGATCGAGACGCAATCGATGAGTTTACCCAGCGGAATGCCGCGGCCGTAGTCTCGCACCCGTAACGTGCGATCAATCAACTCGACCTCGATCTTCTTGCCGTGGCCCATCGTAAATTCGTCGATGCAGTTATCGATCGTCTCCTTCAGCAGCACGTAAATGCCATCCTCCGCGTGGACGCCGTTACCGAGTCGCCCGATGTACATGCCCGGTCGCAACCGGATGTGCTCGAGCGAGGAGAGGGTCTTGATGCTAGCTTCGGTGTAGGCTTGGGCCATGAGGGTAATTCGAGATGCGAGGGTTGAGCGGAGAGACTTCGTTCGAGCGCCAACGTGACAAGCGAAAACCCGGAGCGTCGACGCGGAGGCGAGCCCAAACCTGCCCCGGACGCTCGCGGAAGGTGCCGCCACCGCCACGAATTGATCGGAAGGATCGCCGCAACCGACAAGCCCTTCCGCCGAGCCCACTTATCGGGAAACCATTGCCTCGACTCGCAGTCGGACCATGCTGCCGGCTCTTCTCATGAAAAAAACCCTCGGTGGTCTCCTCATCGTAATACTGGTTCTCGGCGTGGGCCTGTACCTGGTTCTCCATTACTTCCTCGGCTCCATCGCCAAGGCGGGCGTGAACAAATTCGGCCCCGGAATCACGCAAACCAAAGTGGAGTTACAGGACGCCAAAATCTCACCCATCTCCGGCACGGGCACGCTCACCGGATTCACGGTCGGGAATCCCGTTGGCTGGAGCACCGCCGACGCGTTTCGGCTCGGCCGCATTCACCTCAATATCGAACCGATGTCGCTCTTCAAAGATCACATCGTGATCAACGAACTGATCATCGAGCAGCCGGAATTTAACTACGAGACCAAGATCGTCGCCAGTAATGTGGGCGACCTGTTGAAAAATATCGAAGCCTCGGGCACCAAAAAAAATCAACCGACCAGCGAACAGGGTAAACCGATCAAGATGGTCATCAAGAAACTGAGACTCGAAGGCGGCAAGGTGACCGTCGGGATGGGGCCCACGTCGATCCCGTTGCCCATGCCTCCGCTGGTCATGAGCGATATCGGCGTAGCCGAGGGTGGAATTACTCCGGCGCAAGTCGCGTACGCCATCATGGCGAACGTCATGACCAATGTCGTCGCCGCGACGACGGGTGGGATGTCGCAGCTCGGTGGCACATCGGGCGCCGCTGCCGTTGAAACCGCGAAGCAGGCGGGTGAAGCGATCAAGGGACTCTTCGGCGGCTCGAAGAAACCCGCGGCGCCCCAACCCACGCCCGCCAAATAAGGGCGCGGCGCGCGCTGTCGCGCCTCGCCGCAAGTTCGTGTCCTCATCGGCTTGCCCTGGGGAGTACCGGCTTGCCCTGGGACCGCGGCCGCTTCCGGCCGCTGGTTGATCTGATGCGGACGAGGGCGTCCGCGGTCCCAAGTCGGAAAGTCCCGGGTCGGAACGTCCGCGCTCGGATCGATTCGGGGTGTTGAACTTTCACTTCGTCGCGTTGACGTCCACGGTCGCGTCGGCTGTTTTCGTTGCTATGAAAGTCACTTATTACCTCGAGGTGCTGTCGTCATGGTGCACGTGGGTTGAGCCCACCTGGCAGACCCTGAAGGAGCGCTACGCCGGCCGCGCAGAATTCGAATGGAAAATTGCCCTGATGCCGCCCGACGCGTTTCCGGTTTCCGCGCAACAGTGTGACTGGTTTTATCGCCGCAGCGGGACGGTCATGCAGTCGCCGTTCATGCTGAACGCAGGCTGGCACGAGGCCACTCGCGCCGGTCACTACGATGCCCCCAATTTGGTGGCGGAGGCGGCGCGCGACCTCGGATTCTCCGGTGACGAAATTCGTCTCGCCCTCGCCCGCGCCGCCGTGCGCGACGGCGTCAAGATTGGTGATCTCGAGCGCGCCGTGGCCGTCGCGGTTCACGCTAGCGCCGGACACTTGGAGACAAATCGACTGCGCGAAGCCGCCACCTCCGGCGCCGTGCGCGACCGGATCAACGCGAGTACCCGCGAATTTTCGGCGCATAACATTGACCAGCGACCGGCATTTGTCCTGACGGATGCAATCGGCGATAAGGCCGTTTTTTCTGGTCTGGTGCGCATCGAGCCACTCGCCGCGACGATCGACGCCATGCTCGCCGACACCGCAGCCTACGCCTCCTACAAAGTTCATCACGGCACGCCGCCGAAAGCGTAGTCGAAGAACGGCAATGAGGTTCCGCAGTCTTGCCTTTGTCGCCCCACCAACCTGCTCTCATCCGGCCACATCCCGCCTACACCCGCTCAATCTTCATGGCCCGCGTTACCCTGGATAATCTCACCAAGACTTACCCCGAAAAATCCGGCCCCGGGTTTACGGCGGTGAAGGGCATCAACCTCGCGATCGAGGATCGTGAATTCATGGTGCTGGTCGGCCCCTCTGGTTGTGGCAAGTCGACCACGTTGCGGATGATCGCCGGACTCGAAGAAATCTCGGACGGGTCCATTTCGATTGATGGAAACGTGGTGAACGAGGTCCTGCCCAAAGACCGCGACATCGCGATGGTTTTTCAAAACTACGCTTTGTATCCGCACATGTCGGTCTACGACAACATGGCGTTCGGGCTGAAGCTGCGAAAGTTCCCCCGCAGCGAAATCGATGCCCGCGTGCGCGAAGCCGCCGGCATGCTCCAAATTGAACACCTGCTCGACCGCAAACCCAAGGCGCTCTCGGGCGGACAACGCCAGCGCGTTGCCGTGGGACGCGCGATCGTGCGGAAGCCGAAGGTGTTTCTTTTCGACGAGCCGCTCTCGAATCTCGACGCGAAAATGCGGGTGTCGACCCGCACCGAAATCTCCAAACTGCACGCCCGCCTCGATGCGACGATGATCTACGTCACGCACGATCAGGTCGAGGCCATGACCATGGGTGACCGCATTTGCGTCATGCGCGATGGCCATATCATGCAGGTCGCAGCGCCGCTCGAGTTATACAATCAACCCGCCAATCTCTTCGTCGCCGGCTTCATTGGCTCCCCGCCGATGAACCTCTTCAAAGGGACCATTCGCCGCAACGGAGAGCAACTCACGTTCGTCGAAACCAATTCCGCCGTCGCCCCGATCACGGTGGTGCTACCAGCCGTGCTCCGTGCCCGGGCCGCGGCCTCCATCGACCGCCCGATCGTCTTGGGCGTTCGACCCGAAGACGTGCACGAGACCGCCAACGGCAACGAACACGAAACGGCTTCAGTCGGTGAAGCGATGATCGAAGTCGCCGAACCGATGGGAGCAGAAACGTACTTGTACCTCACCACGGGGTCGACGGCGTTCATCGCCCGCGTACGGCCGACCGACCAATTCGATGTTGGGCAACGGATCCGACTGCACTTTGATCTGGCCAAATGCCACCTCTTTGATCCGGTCAGCGAGCAGGTCCTGCGGTAAGGCGCACCCGTATTGTCATCACGAGCCCGGCTCCGCCGGGCGTGGTGATCCAGCTGGATGGCCCCGACGCTGCGCGTCTCGCCATGACAAGGTTTGGGTAGTTGCCCAAGTCCTACCATCGTCCGGGTGGTTTGGCGCCTCGCGATGACGAATGAGAAAAGAGCGACTATTATAAAACTTAAAACACGGCGTTTCCGATCTGCGATTTCAGTCTCGGCCTCAAACTCACCCCAGCAGCTGCTTCATCGCGCCCAGCAATAAATCTTCGGTCGCGGGCGCACAGAACGCGTGCTCCACTTCGTATCCGCCGCCCGGAAACTCACGCTGCGTTGGCAGATACCAGGGGCCACCATCACCGTACGCCGCGACAGCCACCGGTCGCCCCGCGCGCATCGTCTGCGCGGCGAGCTGATACGCGATGAACGGTTCTGCCGGCAAATGCAGCAACACCGTCTCATTCACGTGCAACGCACTCAGCACAAAGGGCACCTGATTCTCCCAACGCCGGACTGACGCCAGCTTGTAGGCCGGGCGGAGCCGGGATACGAGCGTCGTTGGCTGCTTTTGCACCAGCTCACGCAACGCTGCCGTGAGTAGCGCCGGATTGGGAAGCGGGCGGATTTCCTGAGTCCGCCACTCCACGGACGTTATCGGCTCCGGCCGCAGCAACGCGTTCGCCGCGACCATCCCGCGGTGCATCCGATCCGTGAGCACTACCCGCGCCTCCTTCGAGCCATCGTTGTACTTGCCCGCTGCAATGTCGCCGGCGCAACCCGTGAAATACAGATGCGTGCAGGTTGGCTCCATTTCCTGGATACGCTTGCGGGCGAGCCCGCAGAAATCACTGCTCACCCGTCCGTCGCCGTAATAGCTCATCGGATGCGTGGCGTAATAGTGCGCGGCGACGATCTTTGTTCCCCGATCATAAAACGCCACCGTGCGCAGCAGCGGATCAATAAGTCCCTCCGGCAGCGCGATCAACTCCGCATCCCGGCTCGAACTCCCGCGCATCTTGGTCAATCGTCCCCCCGCGTCGCGCGCGAGTCGTCGATTCGACGCGACCCGCTCAACGCGGGCACTCCCGTGCGCCACGTGCGTGACGGGCCGCGCCGACGTCAGCGCGTTTGCCACCGCCGTGCGCGCGGCATCCAGGCAGCGGCGATGAAAATCGACATCATAGATCGCGGGCAGGTCTTTCTCCTCCTGCGCGATCCTCGCCGCATCGAAACACACCAAAGGCGCGTTGTGCTGATGAACGCAATGCACGGTTACTCGATCCGGCGTCGTTCCCGCCGCCTCCGCCAACGCACTCCGCCACGCGACGTGCGCCTCGTTCAAGATCCCCGTCCAATCCACCACGCAGACCACAATCGGGGCACCGCAACCTAACAGCACATAACCGATCGCCTCCAGCGGATCGTCGTAGTCCAACACCGGCTTGATCCAACCGCCACAGCACGCGTGCCCCAG
>Ga0163144_10012246_pt1 | contig 18033 bp, 12 predicted proteins | sample OliLak19BULKMAT1_FD_123175 | JGI IMG/M metagenome (GOLD analysis project Ga0163144, IMG submission 123175) | Freshwater microbial mat bacterial communities from Lake Vanda, McMurdo Dry Valleys, Antarctica - Oligotrophic Lake LV.19.BULKMAT1 | ecosystem: Environmental > Aquatic > Freshwater >... | reverse complement strand
TGGCGTCCGGCGCGGCCGATATCGCATTGGCACTCGGTGTCGAGAAGCTGAAGGACACCGGTTATGGCGGCCTGCCGGCGGGTGGCGGTGGAACACTTGCTCCGCAATGGTCCGCCAACGGCTCAGCCCCTGGCAATTTTGCGCAACTGGCAAGCGCCTATCGGGCCAAACACGCCGTCTCGCGTGATGACCTGAAGCGGGCGATCGCTCATGTGTCCGTGAAGAGCCACGCCAATGGCGCAAAAAATCCCAAAGCCCACTTGCGCAAGCCGATTACCGAAGATCAGGCACTCAATGCACCCATGATTGCCGAGCCGCTGGGTCTCTTTGACTGCTGCGGCGTCAGCGATGGGGCAGCGTGCGCCATTGTGACCACACCGGAAATCGCCAGAAGCCTTGGCAAGTCAAATATCGTGAGCGTTAAGGCATTGCAGCTGGCGCTCTCGAACGGATCGGAGTCCGGTCACAATTCCTGGGATGGCAGTTACTTCCACACCACGCGTATCGCCGCCGCCAAGGCCTACAAGGAGGCGGGTATCAAGAAGGCGCGTGATGAGGTGAGCATGTTCGAATGCCACGACTGTTTTTCGATCACCGAACTGGTGACCGTGGAAGACCTCCAGTTGTCGCCGGAAGGTGGCGCCATCAAGGACGTCATGGACGGCTTCTATGACGCTGATGGGCAGATTCCCTGCCAGATCGATGGTGGGCTCAAGTGTTTTGGCCATCCCATTGGTGCATCCGGCATCCGCATGCTGTACGAGATGTATCTCCAGCTTACTGGCCGGGCAGGGGCGCGGCAGCTCAACAATCCACGTATCGGCATGACCCACAATCTCGGTGGTTCGCCCATGTCGAACGTTGCTGCCGTCTGCATCGTCGGCGCCTACGACTGACTGTAATGCATCAATCGATACTTGCCTCGCTGGCAGACATGCAGGCGCGGGTTGCACACGCCTGCGCTCATCTGGCTGGAGATCTGGATGGCGAACAGGTTCAGTTGTATGACCTTGCGCTATGCCGCGCTGAACTTGATGGCGCCCAGGCGCTGGCACAGTTTGCTCTGAATGAAGGCGTTACCAGCGATTTTCTGGGTTCGATTGCCTCGACAAACAGCGCCCAGGTTCTGCTGGACGTCCATGCCAGGCTCGTTACGCGGCCAGCCGACTTTGGACTGCGTGTTCAAGATCTCGCTCTGCCAGATACAGGTGATCGGCTGTCCGCCAGCCGACTCGCAGAAATTGGCCGACAGTTCATCGCACGGCAGCAGGATCACCTGCCGGATGGGCTGGACGCTGAAAAGCGGATGATGCGGGACAGCTTCGAGCAGTTTGGTCGGGACGTCGTCATGCCACGGGCTTCTGACATTCATCGCGGCGATCTCATCATTCCCGATGCCATTCTGGATCCGCTGCGTGAGATGGGCTGCTTCGGGCTGTCTGTGCCGACACGATTCGGGGGGCTCAAACCTGATGACCATGAAGATTCGCTTGGCATGGTGGTTGTCACGCAGGCGCTGTCACGTGCTTCTCTGGGGGCTGCCGGCAGCCTGATCACCCGGCCGGAGATCATGGCACGAGCCATCATGGAAGGCGGTACTGCCGAGCAACAGGCACGTTGGCTGCCGGGTCTGGCCGCCGGTCACCCCCTATGTGCGATCTCGGTTACGGAACCGGATACCGGCTCCGATGTGGCGGCGGTGACGTTGAAAGCCGAGCGTGTTCCCGGCGGGTGGAAACTGAATGGCAACAAGACATGGTGCACGTTTGCCGGCAAGGCCGGCGCCATTCTGGTGCTGGCAAGAACCCATCCCGACATACGGCCCTTGCACAAAGGTCTGTCGTTGTTCGTGGTCGAAAAACCCAGCTCGGACGGTCACGAATTCATGCACCAACAACCGGAAGGTGGGCGCATGACAGGCCGCGCCATACCGACCCTGGGTTACCGCGGCATGCATTCGTTCGAGATGCGTTACGACGATTACCTGGTCCCGGCGGCCAACCTGATCGGCGAACAATCCGGTGAAGGACGCGGCTTCTACTTCACGATGCGCGGGTTCATGGGCGGACGTCTGCAGACCGCTGCCCGCGCCTGTGGGCTCATGCAGGCGGCGATGAGTGAGGCGATGCAGTACGCCCAGAACCGACGGGTGTTTGGCAATGCGTTGGCAGAGTATCCCCTGACACTGGTCAAGATTGGCCGCATGGGTATGGCACTGATGGCGTGCCAGCAGTTCACCTATGCCGTTGCGCGACTGATGGACCGGGGTGAAGGTGCCATGGAAGCCAGCCTCGTCAAATTGCTCGCGTGTCGAGCCGCTGAGTGGGTGACCCGCGAGGCTTTGCAGATTCATGGTGGCATGGGCTATGCGGAGGAAACGCCAGTCAGCCGCTATTTTGTCGATGCCAGGGTATTGTCCATCTTTGAAGGCGCTGAAGAAACGCTGGCCATCCGCGTGATCGGTAAAGATCTGGTGAGCAGGGCGCGCCCGTGATCCTGAAGGTTGGTGTGCTGGATCAGTCACCCATCGTCGAGGGAGGGGATGCCGCCCAGGCGTTTCTCAACTCCGTGGTTCTGGCACAGACAGCTGAACGACTTGGCTATCATCGTTTCTGGGTTGCCGAGCATCACGGCTCCGGTTCCTTTGCTGGCAGTGCGCCAGAAATCCTCATTGGCCATATCGCGGCCAGGACGACGCGTATTCGTGTTGGTTCCGGAGGGGTCATGCTGATGCACTACAGCCCCTTGAAAGTTGCTGAAGTGTTCAAGGTGTTGGGCACGTTGTACCCGGGACGTGTTGACCTTGGAATCGGTCGCGCGCCGGGCAGCGACGCCCTTACAGCAGCAGCGCTGGCCTACGGTTCCAAACCTGGCATGGAGTATTTTGCGGCCCGGACGGCGGACCTGTTGGGTTTTTTACACGGCACAACGCCGTTCACAGAAGCACTTGTGCCAGTCAGGGCTTTACCCGTGCCACCGGTGGTACCTGAAACCTGGGTACTGGGGTCCACCCCGGACGGCGCCCTGTTGGCGGCGCACTTTGGTTTGCCGTTCTGTTACGCACACTTCATCAGCCAATCGGGAATGGACAAGGCGATTGAAGTCTATCGACGCGACTTCAGACCTTCACCTTACCTCGACCGACCCAAACTTGGCCTGGGTGTAGCAGCGCTGGTCGCTGACAGTGCTGAGCGTGCTGAACTTCTTGCCCGTTGCACCGACCTGTGGCGCGTCCGCTTCGAAAAAGGCACCTTCGAGCCTTTCCCTTCTCTGGAATCCGTCAGATTTCATACTTTTACGGATGATGAAGAAAAACTGCTCGAAGGTCGCCGGCGACGCCATTTTGTGGGAGATGCAGGCCATGTCGGTCAGATGCTGCGCGACCTGGTGAAGGATACCGGGGCGGACGAACTCTCGATTGTCGCCATTACCCACGATATTCGCGACCGCTGCAGAGTCTATGAATTGCTTGCCCCGCAACTGGGTCTCACTGCCAGCGATCTGCCACACGGCGTATCGATAAACTCCTAGGAGCCTGTCGAACTTGAGACTGATCTACTGCGCCGGTGGGAAGAGCGGTCCATTTTTCCCCGATTTTTCGTTGCATGGTTCCACCATGCGCCTCGAAATCGTGAAAAACTGTCCTCGCTCTCCCACTCGGCTCGCTACGATCGCTCAAGTCCGACAGGCTCCTAGCCTGATTCTCTGCTTCGCGTCAGGTCTGCCCGCAGGGTACGGCTGGCGAGAAAATACAGCGTTGCCGATAACAGATTGAATACGAGACAGATTGTCAGCGACCAGCGCAGTGAGTCGGAGCCAAGAGTGGTGGTGTTGTTGAGTACATCACTGATGACGCCGGCGATCTGGGGACCAAGCCCGAGCCCGATCAGGTTCAGGACAAACAGGAAAATGCTCGCAGCAAGCGCTCGCATTCTCAATCCAACCAAACCCTGCGTCACCGCAAAGCTGGGGCCAAGGAAAAAGCCGCCCAGAATGTTGGGCACGATCATGGCCAGCAGCGCAATCTCCGGATCGCCGTGCAGGTACGAAAGCGCGCCGAATGGAATCGTGCCGAGGATCGCAAGGGCGGGCAGCCAGGTATACCAGCGCTGATCGTTCCGACCCAGACGATCGGACAGGTAGCCGCCAAGAAAGGTCCCGGCGATACCGGCAAAGCCGAGATAAAAGAGAGCCGTCCCCATTTCGCCGGTGGTGTAACCGTGCGAACGCGCAAACATCGCCGCGATCCAGTAACCCGCGCCATAGCCGACAAAGGCGTGTGTTGCAGCGCCGAGTGCAACCAGCCTGAAGCTGCGCAGTGACCACAGATATTTGAAGACGGCCTTGACGGGTGGCGGAGCGGCGGTGGCATCGACGATACCATCCGATAGGCCCCTTGGGGGCTCGCGAAGTGTCAAACGGACAATCACGGCCAGGGCAACTCCGGGTAGCCCAACCACCATGAATGCGGTACGCCAATCAAAGGCTTCGTTGATCCAGCCACCACCGAGGTTACCCAGCATGGTGCCAATGGGGATACCGAGTGCATAGATCGCGAGCGCGGTGGCTCGCTGATTGGGTGGGAACATGTCCGAAATCATCGAGTGAGAGGGTGGACTGCCCCCGGCTTCGCCCACGGCGACGCCGACACGTGCCAGTGCCAGCTGGATGAAATTCTGCGCCAGGCCACACATTGCGGTCGCAGCACTCCAGAGTGCAAGGCAAACCGCCAGTACATTGCGCCTTGAACCGCTGTCGGCAAATCGGGCAATCGGGATTCCAAGCACCGTATAAAACAGGGCAAAGACAATACCGCCAAGGAACCCCATGAGGGTGTCGCTCACCCCCAGATCGGTTTTGATGGGCTCAACCAGAATGCCGAGTATCGACCGGTCGATGAAATTGAAGACGTAGACGATGACCAGCATGCTGAGGGCATACCATCGATACGCGGGGCTGAAGGCTGCGCCTGCCGACTGGTCTGGTAATTTGGACGACATACGCTTCCCGGTTCCCCCACGCCGCAGTGTGCACGCTCTCGTCGTCCTGCAACAAGCTGTTAAACTACCGGTGTCATCCATAGGTCCGGAGAGCAGAGTTGGACGTGAGTTTTTCTGAAGCGGATCGCCGTTTTCAAGCTGAAGTCCGGAGCTGGCTCGAAACTGCATGGCCTGAATCGGTTCGCACCAAACAGCGCCGCAGTGCTCTGGAGCGGCTCTCCAAGGCAGATCGTGTCGCCTGGCAGAAGCGGCTGGCGGAAAAAGGCTGGGCAGCACGTGATTGGCCGGAAGAATTTGGTGGGGCGGGTTTCACGTCGACCCAGAACTACATTTTCGAGTTGGAGTGCGCCCGGGTCGGGGCTCCGGGAGTCATTCCTTTCGGGATGACGATGGTGGCGCCGGTCATCATGAAATTTGGTACCGCAGAGCAAAAACAGCGATTCCTGCCGGATATCCTCGCGACCAATGTCTGGTGGTGCCAGGGTTACTCGGAGCCTGGCTCCGGCTCGGACCTTGCCTCTCTGAAGACCAAAGCAGAGGACAAAGGCGATCACTACCTGGTCAATGGCGTGAAGACCTGGACCACGCTGGCGCAGTATGCGGACTGGATCTTCTGTCTCGTGCGAACCAGTCAGGAAGCCAAACCGCAGCTTGGCATCAGCTTTCTGCTGATCGACATGAAGTCACCAGGCATCGACGTGATGCCCATCATCACTCTGGACGAGCCAAAAAGCGGCTTCCAGGAAATCAACATGGTGTATTTCACGGATGTGGTCGTACCCAAAGCGAACCTCGTCGGCGAACAGGGCAGGGGTTGGACCTGTGCCAAGTACCTCCTCGAGTTCGAACGCGGCACCGCCTATTCACCCGGACTGAACGGAGCGATGTCGCATATTCAGTCAGTGGCCGCCGCAACCCCGGACGGCCATGGTGGGTCTTATGCCAATGATCCTTCCTTCAAGGCTCGCTTTGATGATGTGACCATTCAGTTGCTCTCCATGGAATACACGGAACTGCGTATCCTTGGGCAACTGGCCAATGGCCAGAACGTCGGGCCCGAGTCATCGATGCTGAAAACCAGAGGGACAGAATTGCAGCAGGCGGCTACCGAGCTTGCCATGGAAGTTGCCGGCATGTATGCCGCAGTGAAAGATGAGTCCACACCGCGGGATGACGATCCTTTCCAACCTGTTGGACCTGCCGGATCGAATGGTGTCACACAGGATTATTTCAATACACGGAAGGTCAGCATCTACGCCGGTTCGAATGAGATTCAACGGAACATCATGGCCAAATTGGTACTGGGGCTCTAGATAAGACAACATTATTTACCATATCCATACAGAGAATCGTATCTTCATCACGCCGACCTGAAGCCGCCTCCTCTACCATGACGCTCTCATGGAATGGATCTTCAAGAGCGCAATGAAAGTCTTGCATGTGGTCGGAGCTCGGCCAAACCTGATGAAGGTGGCACCGCTGATCGAATCGATGGCAGCAGAAGCTGCTGCCCAGCGCAGGTCTATCGAGCAGATACTGGTCCATACCGGGCAGCACTACTCCCCAGAGCTTTCCAAACTGTTGTTTGATGAGCTTGGTCTGCCCAAACCTGACATCAATCTCAATGTTGGCTCAGGATCCCACGGCGCTCAGACCGGACGGGTGATGATCGCTTTTGAGGAAGTGCTGAAAGAACAACGACCCGATCTCATGCTAGTGGTTGGCGACGTGAACTCCACGATCGCCTGTGCGCTGGACGCCGCAAAGATGGGCATTCCCATCGTTCACGTCGAAGCAGGCCTGCGCAGTTTTGATCGTTCGATGCCGGAGGAAATCAACCGGATTCTCACCGACCAGATTTCCGACTGGCTGTTTACTACAGAAAAAAGTGCCCGCGATAACCTGCTTCGAGAGGGTATTGAAGATCGCAGAATTCACTTTGTCGGCAACGTGATGATCGATACCTTGCTCAAGCACAGGGATGCAGCGGTATTGCGTGGTACGCATCGTCGGCTTGGACTCGTCGACAAAGCCTATGGTGTGGTGACATTGCATCGTCCAAGCAACGTCGACGATCCTTGCGGCCTCCGCTCGATCGTCTCGTTACTCGTCAAAGTCAGCCATGACCTGCCTCTGCTCTGGCCATTGCACCCGCGGACCAAGAGCCAGCTTGAACGCAGCGGACTCAATACCTCGCTGAGCCGCAGCAACATTACGCTGGTCGATCCACTGGGGTACCTGGACTTCATTTGCTGCACAGCCAATGCCCGGATGGTGTTGACGGATAGTGGTGGTGTGCAGGAGGAGACAACGATCCTTGGCGTGCCCTGCATAACCATGCGGGACAATACCGAGCGGCCAGTAACGGTCACCCATGGAACAAACGTGCTTGCGGGTACCCATCCTGATGCCATCTGGCAGGCATTCAAGAACCACCCACACGCTGCTCAGAGCATACCCATGACACCAAAATTCTGGGACGGCAAAGCGGCCGAAAGGATCGCGAAGATACTGTTGAACTAAGGACGATTTAGGAAGCCGGAGCAACTGCAGAGGTGCGCCAGGCGACAACCTGAGGATTGGGTTAATGAAGGACATCTACTATCTGCTGATCGATCTGCTGCATCAGATGTGGCGCTTCCGTCGCTTCAGCATGATTGGCATGTGGACGATCGGGTTGCTCGGCAGCCTGGCAGTGCTCGCGCTGCCTGATGTCTATGAAGCCAATGCACGTTTTTATATCGATGCCAGTTCACGTTTGAGGGATGTTGTTTCACAACTCGGTATGACGCCGAGTGTTTCTTCGCGGGTGTTTCTGGTTCGTCAGGCACTGCTCGGGCGACCGCAGATCGAGCGGGTGATTGCCGAGGTGGGTCTTGATGCCGATGCAACCAACGAGGCAGACAGGGAAGCGCTGGTTCTGGAAATGATGGAAGAGCTGCAACTGGAGACAGGTCGCGGCGATGAGGCGCAGAATCTGTTCACGGTGACCTACCGCCACACTGATCGCGATCAGGCTATCGCAGTGGTTGACAACATCCTCAAGGGTTTCAAGGATCATGTCCTGCAGGCCAAGGAAAGTGATACCGATAGAGCCGGAAATTTCCTCGTCAGCCAGCTCGACTATTATCGTGACCTGCTGGCCGACACCGAATCAAAACTGGAAGAGTTCAAACGCAGCAATCCAGGGTTTGTTGTTTCCGGTTCGGATGGTGGCACCTTTGAACGCTTGCAGACCGCGCGCGGTGAAGTCAGCAGGATTGAGCGCGCCCGACGGGTGGAAGTCGACAAACGGGAGGAGCTGAGGCGACAGCTTTCGAAAGTGGATCCGTATGCCCCCCCCACTGGTATGCAACAACAGTCAGAAACGTCTTCACTGGTTCCAGGCGCAAAAACACGTGGGGTCATCAGTCAACTGGAAACCCAGCGGGCGCAATTGTTGTTGACGTTCACTGCTGAACATCCTGATGTGGCAGGAATCGACCAGCAACTCATTATTCTTCGAGAGCAGTTGGAAAAAGAACTGGCAGCTGGTATGGCTGATGGCGGGGTGGATGGCGCCCGTAGCGCCACCAATCCGGTATACATGCAGATCCAGTTACAACTAGGGCAGTCCAACCTCGCAATCGCGGAGTTGGACAGTCAACTCGATGACGCGCGCAAGACCGTGCAGGACTATGAAACAAGACTGAGTTCAGCACCTGAAATCGAGCGTCATTATCTGGAACTCACCCGCGACTATGACAAGTGGCGCGGCTTGTATGATCAGGTGCTGATGCAGGCTGAAAAAGAACGAATTAGCAGAGTGGGTGATGAACAGGACGTCGTGACCTTCAATGTCATCGAGCCGCCCCAGGCGGAGCTGAATCCTGTTTCACCACCCAGAATGCTGTTGCTGTTCGCGGTGCTGCTGGTTTCCATAGGGGTGGCTGTGGTTCTGGCTTTTGTTCTCGATCAGATCAACCCGGCATTTTCGACCGAGGGTCAACTGGCTCGCATGCAGATTCCTGTCGCTGGCAGCATCTCTATGTTCGTCACAACGGAAGTGACGGCCAGACGACGCACGGATCTGTTCAGGTTTATCGCCGGGACCGGAGGATATTTTGTCGTGATGTCTGGCGTCATTCTGGCCATGGACTCCGGAGTCAGTGTCATCCATGGTCTGCTGGGTTAGGCGATACCCAGCATGACCGTCTCCAAGTCAAAACTGCTGCGTAAACTGCTGGTCGTACTCGATACAACGACCACTGGTGCGGTCTACGCGGTGATTTGCGCGATCGCATATTTTCTTGGTCGGATTGGCCCGGACTCGTGGGAAGTTCACGTCATGCTCCTGTTGATCCTGCCGTTCCTGGCTGCGCCACTTTCGACCTGGGCAAAGCCGACCATCGCCGGTCAGACGGCCACGCGCATTCTCCTGGAGATGCTGCGTTACAACCTGATCCTGTTTGGCATGCTGATCGCAGTTGTTTTTCTGTTCAAACTGGATCTTGTCAGCCGTGGTGTGTTGCTCACCTCCATGGTGCTGAACTTCGCCGCACTCGCGTTCGTTCGCCTGTTTCTGCGCTGGTGGTACTTCACCGTGCGGGTTGAAAAACGGGACAACTACACAAAGGTCCTGGTTGTTGGATCGGGCCCCCGTGCAGAGTATTACCTCAAGCAGGTCATGCCTAACGCTGAGTGGGGAATGGAGGTGATCGGATGTATTGACCCGGACCCGGCCAAAGTTGGCCTGGCCTGCGATGGATCCACGGTCATTGGTACGCTGGCTGATCTGGAGCAGATCGTTTCAACGCAGGTAGTGGATGAACTGGTCGTTGCACTGCCACGATCGCGCCTCAATGATATTGGCCAGATGGCAGAAATCTGCTCGGAGCAGGGGATTGAGCTCAAGATCCTTGCCGACTTTTATGATATGGATGCTGAAGTGCGACTCGAGTATCAGGACAAGGTGCCATTGCTCAGTTTCAGTCCGGTGTCTCTCGATGAAAACAAGCTGGTGGTCAAGCGCATCGTCGACATTGTACTGGTATCGATCGCGCTACCCATACTTGTGCCGCTCTTTGTCGGTGTGGCGATTGCCGTGAAATTCAGCTCACCTGGCACGATCCTCTTTCGTCAGGAGCGGGTCGGTTTGCGCAAGCGTCGATTCAAGATTCTGAAATTCAGAAGCATGTACGCCGATGCCGAAGCCCGTCTGAAGGACATTGAGCATCTGAATGAGGCCGAAGGTCCCATCTTCAAGATGACCAATGACCCGCGGGTTACCAATGTCGGCCAGTTCATTCGCAAGACCAGCCTTGATGAAATTCCACAACTGATCAATGTGTTCACCGGCGACATGTCGTTGGTCGGACCCAGAGCCATGTCGGTACGTGACGTGGACCTCTTCGACAAGGGAATTCAACGCAAACGTTTCAGTGTACGCCCTGGTATCGTCTGCCTGCGTGAAGTATCGGGCCGGAGCCAACTGACGTTTGACCGGTGGCTGGAGTTGGACCTCCAGTACATCGATACGTGGTCACTCGCACTCGATTTTCAGATCCTGCTGCGTGTCATTCCGGTGGTACTTAAAGGGTCCGGTGCAAGCTGACATGACCCGACTCGTGTATGTACTGTCGGCAAGCCACTCCGGCTCCACGTTGCTGTCCATGTTACTCAATGCCCATCCCGGGGTAGTGACCGCCGGAGAACTCAAGGCTGAGCGTTTTGGCGATCTGGATCGCTATCGTTGTTCATGCCATGACCTGCTCAAAGAGTGTACGTTCTGGCGCTCGGTTGCAGACCTAATGAACGCGCGGGGCCACGATTTTTCGATTACCAACGCCCGGACCCATTTTGGCACCATGGACAGCGCCTGGGTGAGGCGGTTGATACGCCCACTGGTTCGTGATGTTTTCACCGAGGCAATGCGAGACCTTGCATTGTCGCTGTCTCCGGTCTGGCGCCGTGGACTACCGCAGATGCTTCGCAGGTCCGCCGATCTTGTGCATTGTGTAGCCGAAGTGGCAGGTGCCGAAGTTGTCGTCGAAAGTTCCAAGGTCGGTTTGCGTCTGAAGTATCTGGCGCAGTGCGAGGACCTTGATCTCCATGTCATTCGTCTGATCCGCGATGGTCGAGCAGTTGCATTGACTTACATGCGACCGGATGAATTTGCCGATGCACGGGATGCAAAGCTTCGCGGCGGTGGTACCGGTGTCAATCTGGACACACGACTGAGCATGGATGAGGCTGCCCGGGAGTGGCGACGCAGCAACGAGGAAGCCGAGGCATTACTGCAGCAGCTGCCTGGCGTGCGAGTCATGCAGGTGCACTATGAGTCGCTCTGCAATTCACCGCTGGATACCGTGAATTCTGTGTTTTCCGAGCTTGGTTTGCAGTCCGTGACAAGCCTCGACAATTTTAAGGCATTGCCCCACCACGTGATCGGCAACGGGATGCGACTTGATACCGACAATCGCGTCGTGCTTGATGATCGTTGGCGAAGTGCGCTCGCCGCTCCGGAACTGTCGACCTTTGCTCGTGTCGCTGGCGATCTGAACAGCCGCTACGGCTACCAATGAAGTCATGACGGAAGTGGCGCCCACAGCAGACGACCTGAGTGGTCGAGAGCGCCTTACATGGAACGTTCTGGTGTCCTGGCTCAGCCAGTTGATCACCGTCTGCATCGGTTTTGTCATGCCACGACTCATCAATGACCAACTCGGTCAGATCACACTGGGAGTCTGGGACTTCGGCTGGGCTATCGTCTCGTATCTGTCGCTGGTCAATTTCGGCATTGGCTCCAACTCCAGCAAGTTTGTCGCCGAGTACAGGCCAAATGGGCAGATCCGGAGATTGTGTGAGGTCATGTCTACCGCACACCTCATGCAACTCCTGATTTGTGCAGGCGTGTTCACGGGTGTCTACATTCTTTACGCAAACGTCGATGCGATTTTTTCCACAGAATCGGTTGATATGGATGAAACCGCAGTGGTTCTTCTACTGCTGGGTTACAGCCTTGGCGTACAGATGTGGACGGATGCGTACAGGGGCATCATAACCGGCTGCCATCGGTGGGATATTCACAACGGTGTCAACACTTTCCACAATATCTCGTCAGCTGTTGGCATGGTGACCACACTATTGCTCGGGCTTGGTATCCAGTGGCTGGCACTGGTCTATTTTGTCAGCACGGCGACTACCGAGATACTGCGATTTTTCATGAGTCGCCGTGTTTGCCCGGAAGTGGAGATTCGGCTTCACTACGCCAATTCGGCAGATGCGCGCAGAATTCTCTCATTCGGTATGAAGACGCTAGCGACGCTGGCCGGTTCCTTGTCAGTGCAACAGACAGTCAGCATCCTGATTACTGTGCAACTGGGTCCGGCGGCCTTGGCAGTGTTCGCCCGGCCGGCTGCGTTGATGCGTCACATCGAAAACTTCATTTCAAAGTTTGCATTTATTCTGATGCCAACTACCAGTTCGATGCACGTTATGGGGCGTACTGAAGAACTGCACGAGTTTGCCATGCAGATGAGCAAGGTTGGCTGGGCACTGGCCATACCGGCCGGTGTTTTCATGGTCGTGTTTGGTCCGGAATTGATAGGTCTCTGGATGGGCGCGGAGTTCATCAATGCACCACTGCTCTGGATTCTCGCAGTTGGCGGATGTCTGGCGTCTGCGAACCGGGTTGGCTACCGGATTCTGTCGGGGATGAACATGCACGGCACCGTATCACTACAGGGTCTGATCATCTATCTCGGCACATTATCGTTCGGAATAGCCTGGATGACAGTCTGGAATGGCGATTTGCTGGCGGCAGCCTGCATCTTTGTACTCGGGGAGGTGCTGTTCAATGCGGTACTGGTGCCGATCCATATGGCCCGGATGCTCGGCATGAGTGTCTTGCAGTACATCTGGCAAGCGGGCCACAGAGCAGTGCTGATTGGTGTTCTCAGCTTTCTGCTCCTGGAAGTGGTCAAGGCGATAGAGACCTGGCCGGTATGGATCAACATTCTCGCCGGCGGTCTCTTTCATGGCGTGTTGGTGTCCCTGTTGTATTGGCGATTTGTCTTGACTGCTCCCCTCAAGGAGAAGATCCGCACCTCTATCGGCTTGACTAAACGTGATTGAGATCAGGAAATTCCCTTGGCCATATCGGGCGATGCTTGCCATCTGCAGTGATCTTGATGAAACGCCGGATCTGGCCAGCTATATGACGCTCTCCCGCTATCTCAACACCCGGGAAGAAACGGTCATCGGTCGCGGGCTGGGGCTCGAAACCGGTAATACCATCTACTTCGATATGGCTCCTGATGCGCTGAGCTACTGGAATACCTCGGACGCTGGACGGGAGGCCATGCACGCACTGATGCGTTCAGGTCATATCGACTGCTTCCACTCCTTCGGAGATCTTGCCTCGACAAGATCACATGCGGAACGTGCGCTGGATGCATTGGCCAGGAACGATTGCCAGTTGCCGGTGTGGGTGGATCATGCCATTGCGCCCAGCAATCTGGGACCAGACATCATGCGCGGGGAAGGGGATGTGCCTGATGCAGCGGCCTACCACGCGGATCTGACGCTTGCGCATGGAGTGAGGTATGTATGGCTGGGACGTGTCAGCAGTTGCATGGGTCAGGATGTTCGCTACTCCCCAATGACTGGTCTTGCGCAGACTGCGGACCGACGATCCCTGGTCAACACCTTGAAGGATGTAACCAAGCTCCTGCGAGGTGCCGTTGGAGATCCAAAATATGCACTCCATTGGGGCAATCGTCTGACACGTCCCTACACGTTGCGCAATGGCCAGGCAGTCACTGAGTTCATGCGCTGCAACCCACATCCACACGGGGTATCGGTAGCCGATCATGCCGCCGGCATGGGTTGCGCTCTCCATCCGATCAGTATGCAGCGTCTGATTGACAGGGAGGGTTGGTGTGTTCTCTACACCCATCTTGGTAAACAGCTTGCATCCCGGGATCTGCTTCCGAGTCAGACAAGGTCAAGTCTCGAGGCGCTGGCAGACCATCATCATCGCGGTAAAATTCTGGTGACCACCACCAGACGTCTGCTCGATTACCACTCACTCACCCGCAACGTCACTTGCTGCCTGATAGACGATTGCCTCGTGGTTGACTCCGGTGGTGTGGACTCATCCGGACTTACCCTCTATGGACTGCAACCTGGCCAGAAGATCCTGCTGGATGGTCATTTCCTGCAGCCGCAGTGGAATCCTCCGGACCATACCGGACGACCATCCTGCTCGGTTCCATTTTCCCGGCTGTCCTATCCGCTCTGACAAGCGCGTTACAACAACCACACACGTGAAAGGCTTTGTTGGGAAACAGTCGCACGTTCCGTGAGTTAGCTCGCAAATATTGCAAATCACAGACAAGAAATGGGAATCGGCTCCATTAGCGATTCTATGCGACCTGTAGCATTCCAGTTACCAAAGCAGCAAGTAAGTGCCCAATTTTGAGCGTCTGTCGTTCCTGGTACCCGACGGTGATCGGGAAAACAAATGGCTGACATGCCCATTGTGTCTACTGATGTCAGTTACGAGACTATTCATGTCTTCGATATCCCGGTTGCCTGCGTGACGCTTGCGCAGGCAACCCGCATCGTCGAGGACCACATCATTTACCGGCGTCGACTGGACATCGGAGTAGTCAATGCGGCCAAGATCGTTGCCATGCAAACAGACTCGCAATTGCGGGCCAGCGTCCTTGGATCGGACGTCATATTTGCCGATGGACAGAGTGTAGTCTGGGCATCGGGCCTGGTTGGCAAGAAACTCCCGGAGCGGGTCGCTGGCATTGATCTGATGTTCGCGCTCCTGGAGCGTGGCAGCACGGTGGGCTATCGCGTGTTCTTTCTTGGAGCGGAAGAGTGGGTTAACGAGAGGGTAGCGCAGATCGTCAAGGACAATTATCCGGGGATTCAGGTCGCAGGGCGAAAAAATGGCTACTTCAGCCAGGACGAAGAACAATCAATTGCCGAGTCGGTCCGCGACGCCCGTGCGGATATTCTCTTTGTTGCAATGACGTCTCCACGCAAGGAGAACTTCATGGCTCGTTGGGGCGAGACGATGAATGCAACGGTTACCCATGGGGTGGGCGGATCGTTTGATGTCTTTGCCGGGAAGATTCAACGTGCACCGGTATGGATGCAACGGCTGGGGCTCGAGTGGCTGTTTCGGGTGCTGCAGGAACCGCGGCGGTTGTGGCGTCGTTATCTGGTGAGCAACATGAAGTTCCTGCGCATGCTCGCGCGCTCTACACCTCCAGACGCATGATTCGCATCACGGCGCTGTGGCTGTTCATTGTAGCCGTGGGAGCACTTTCACTGCAGAACTGGTACCGAGGTGTACTGGGTCTGGTCGCCCTCATCGCGGTGATAGAACACCCTGATTTCCCCAAGACGCTGGCGGGAATTCAGGGCTTGAATCCGTGGAACATTCTGCTCGCCATCACCATGCTGTCGTGGATCATCAATCGTCGAAAGGAAGGCCTTTTGTGGGATATGCCCCGACAGATCAGTTTTCTTCTTTTAGCGTATGTTTTCCTCATGGTGGTTGCCTTTCTGCGCGCAGCAACCGATCTGGGTAGCGTGATCGAGTACACACAGCTATCGGGCGAAGATGACCTGCCAACATTTTCCGGATTATTTGCCGAACACATCATCAATTGTCTGAAGTGGATGATTCCGGCGTTGATGTTATACGACGGTTGCCGGGATGAAGCGAGGCTGAAGGAAGCGATTATCGTCATCATCGGTGTGTATTTTTTTCTCGCCGTGCAGATCATTCGCTGGATGCCGTTGTCGGCGTTGACAGGTGGCGAAGATCTGGGAGAGCGGGCGCTCAAGATCCTGTCCAACGAAGTTGGTTTTCACCGCGTCAATCTGTCCATGATGATGTCCGGTTCCGCGTGGGCTGCAGTGTTTGCGGCCAACAGTTTTGAAAAGCGGTCCATCAAGATTGGCTTCTATTCGGCAGCGGCTATTCTGACGTTTGCCATGGCTTTGACTGGAGGAAGAACCGGCTATGCAACCTGGGCTGTGCTGGGGATGCTGTACGCCTGGACCCGCTCGCGAAAGATGTTCCTCATTCTGCCCGTCGTGGTCGTGATGGCGATCCCGTTCATTCCTGGCTTGAGCGACCGATTGACTGAGGGGTTTGCAGGCCAAAACGTCGACACCAACGTAGCCATACACAGCGATGAAAACGTCGCAGACACCTCGAAGGTAGATCTATATACCGTCACATCAGGTCGAACGTTTGCATGGCCTTTTGTCATTGAAAAAATTGGGGAACAACCCTGGTTTGGTTATGGACGCATGGCCATGCAGAGAACCGGGGTAGCCCACTATCTGCTGCTTCACTACGGAGAATTGTTCCCTCATCCTCACAACCTTTATCTGGAATGGGTATTCGACAACGGATTGATTGGCGCGATACCGGTATTTTTATTCTTCGGACTTGTGTTGGTCTATGCGTTTCGATTGTTAAAAGGTAATTCCCTCGAGAGTGGATTGGGTGGAATTTCGATCACTCTAGTTGGATCCATGCTGATCGCGGGATTCGGATCACAGACGTTTTACCCACGAGAAGGAGCCGTGTGTATGTGGATGGCCATCATGCTGACCATCAGGTGGCATCAGTTGAGATACCCCGTGGTATCACTGCCTCAGCCATCATGGCGTCGTCTGGCATCATGAATCCGCCCGTAACAGGCATTGCCGGGCGGCTGACCGGGATATCCATCCTGCAGAGCATTGGTTCAGTAACGAGACAGCAGTGATGTGTGGTATAGCCGGAGGTGTTGGCGGTGTTGGAATAGCAGATGTTCGTCGCATGTGCGACGTCATGCGTTACAGGGGACCTGATCACAGTGATGTCCGCCAGTTTGGCCCGGCGGTTCTCGGTATGGTCAGACTTGCCATCATCGACGTCCTGGGTGGAAGTCAGCCGATCGCCAATGAAAGTGGGGACATCTGGACGGTCTTCAACGGTGAAATCTACAATTACGAAGACTTGCGCCAGGAATTGCGCGAGCGCGGCCATACTTTTCACACCAATTCAGACACAGAAACCATTGTTCATGCCTACGAAGAGTTCGGCGATTCGTTCCCGACACATCTGCGTGGCATGTTCGCGATTGCGGTCTGGGATGTTCGACGGCAGCGACTGCTGCTGGTGCGGGATCGGCTTGGAGAGAAGCCTCTCTATTATCATCTGGGTAGCACCGGGCTCATTTTTGCTTCTGAAATCAAGTGCCTGCTGACCACCCCCATTCAACGATCCGCGGATCGTGAAAGTGCCGCTACATTTCTCGCTCTTGGCTATATTCCGGCTCCCGCGACGGCATTTACCGGCATCCGAAAACTCTGTCCCGGTGAAGTCGCAATTTATGAACACGGGCAACTGCAGTTGCATCACTACTGGTCACTGCTGCCCAGACAGCCCATCGAAATGGATTACGACGCGGCGGTGAATCTGCTGGACAGCGAATTGCAGGAAGCTATTCGCTATTGCCTGAAGAGTGACGTTGAAGTTGCTGCCTTCCTGTCAGGCGGGGTGGATTCATCATTGATCAGTGCATTGATGCAACAAGGTGGTACGCGGGTACGTACCTATTCCATAGGCTTTGAAGCGTCTGCGAGTGGATTCAGTGAAATTCGGCACGCCGAGATGGTCGCGTCTCACCTGCGTACCGAACACAGGAATTTTCTGGTCACGCAGCAGCAGGCCGTCCAACTGATACCCCAGGTGCTTGAGCACTACGATGAGCCAAACGGCGAGCCGACGTCGATGCTCGTTCATCTCCTTTGTGCGGAGGTGGTCAAAGACGTCAAGGTTGCCATGGGCGGCACAGGAGGAGATGAGCTGTTTCACGGCTACCCGCGTCACGGCAAGCTGAATATGCTGGAACTGGCATCGAGAGTACCCGGACCCCTTGCGCATCTGGGTCAGCAGATCCTGAGTCAATTCAGTGACTCGACTAATGGCAGTCGATTCACGCGGCGAGCGAAGCGCTTCGGCCGTGCA
>Ga0163144_10012243_pt1 | contig 18038 bp, 19 predicted proteins | sample OliLak19BULKMAT1_FD_123175 | JGI IMG/M metagenome (GOLD analysis project Ga0163144, IMG submission 123175) | Freshwater microbial mat bacterial communities from Lake Vanda, McMurdo Dry Valleys, Antarctica - Oligotrophic Lake LV.19.BULKMAT1 | ecosystem: Environmental > Aquatic > Freshwater >... | reverse complement strand
GTTAATTCCGGTAAACCCTGCCGTCTGCGATGCCGATGAGATTTACGGACGTAGGCCACATCGGCAGGTTTTTTAGGAGCGTAACGCTATGGCTGCCATGCTGCGAATGACCGATCGACTCGAAGAGGGCAACTACGACGACCGCCGCACTTTCCAACGCCGGGAAGTTCGGACGCGCGTCGAGGGACGCCGTTTGGATCACTCGATCGAAGCTCGCCAGCAACCGCACCTTAGCTTAGCCCTTCGCGACCTGTCCGTCGGTGGACTATCTGCCATCAGCCAGCAGCCCCTGGGCCGTGGTGAACGCCTCGGCGTCTTCTTCCCCCCGCAAGGCACTCAGCGGGGTTGGGACGCCTACGGAAAAGTCATCCGCTGTGAAGCCAGTGGCACCGGCTACCGACTGGCGGTCGAGTTCGACCCGCTCCCGTTAGCGGCTTGATCTCCATCGTCAGACGGATAATTTAAGTTTTGCAGTGAAAAGGCGACCCGCAGAGGGTCGCCTTTTTTGTTGAGAATACGAACGACAATGGGTGCCTTTGGGTCGCACCGCCCCTGGCGATCTGCCCATCACTACTTATTTCTCAACACATTCCAGGTCTGGGGGAGCCACGAAGACACGAAGGGACAAAGTGGTCACCAAGTGCAGCGTGAAGTCCGGTATTCTCTGCTTCTTCCTTTGGGGCTCCTTCGTATCTTCGTGCCTTCGTGGCTCCCCCTTTATGAAATAGTTGGCCGTGCTGATACGGGTGTTTCGCTTGACTTGCCCCCTGTACCCCGTAGCATCGCCCGCGCGATTTTCAGTCGAGTAACCGGAGCATTATATCATGGCCAAGAAGACCGTCGCCGACGTGGATGTGAAGGGGAAGAAAGTGTTGATGCGGGTGGATTTCAACGTTCCACTGGACGGGTCGACGATCACCGACGACCGGCGGATCGTGCAGGCGCTGCCGACGATTAAGAATGTCCTCGATAGGGGTGGCCGGTTGATTCTCATGAGCCACCTGGGCCGACCCAAGGGTGGACCCGAGCCCAAGTATTCGCTCAAGCCCGCTGCGGAGCGGTTGGCCAAGTTGCTGGGCAAGCCGGTTCACTTTACGAAGGACTGCATCGGCGCTGACGCCGAGAAGACCGTCACCGAACTGCGGGATGGTGACGTAGCGCTGCTGGAGAACCTTCGCTTCCACAAGGAAGAGGAGAAGAACGACCCGGCGTTCGCCGCCCAACTCGCCAAGCTCGCCGACGTGTATGTAAACGACGCCTTCGGCACCGCCCATCGCGAGCACGCCAGCACGTTTGGCGTGCCCCAGGCGCTGGCGGGCAAGCCGCGCGTCATCGGGTTCCTGATTCAGAAAGAACTGAAATTCCTTGGCGAAGCCGTCAGCAAGCCAGCCCGCCCGTTCGTTGCGATCATGGGTGGCGCCAAGGTCTCGGACAAAATCGCCGTCATCGAAAACCTTCTCGCCAAGGCCGACAGCCTGCTGATCGGTGGGGCGATGGCGTACACGTTCTTCCTCGCCCAGGGCAAAGAGGTCGGCAAGAGCCTCGTCGAGAAGGACAAGGTCGACTTGGCCAAGGAATTACTCGCCAAGGCCGGTGGGAAGATCAAGCTGCCGATCGACACGGTGATTTCCGACAAGATGACCGACGACGCCGTCACGAGCATCGTCGAAGGCAATATCCCGGCTGACAAGGAAGGCTTCGACATCGGCCCTAAGACCGCCAAGCTCTACGCCGACGAGATCGCAAAGAGCAAGACGGTGATCTGGAACGGCCCCATGGGCGTCTTCGAAAAGAAACCCTTCGCCGCGGGCACGAAGGCCGTTGCGATGGCGTGTGCGGATGCCACGAGCAAGGGCGCCATCACCATCATCGGTGGTGGCGATTCCGCCGCGGCGGTCGAGCAATTGCACCTCAGCGAAAAGGTCAGCCACGTCTCGACCGGTGGTGGGGCGTCGCTGGAGTTTTTGGAGAGCGGGGAGTTCTCGACGCTGAACATTTTGGATTGAGCGCCCGAGCGGCCGCCGCAAAGTGGAGACGACGATGTCTCGTTCCAAATCCGAAGACGTTTTGTCGGGGTACCTACGATTCCTCTCGCCCGTTTTAGACGTTCTTCGCCGATTGGGTGTTTCGGCGAGATCTGCACAAGTGAAAGATTTAGTGATAGATCCCGTGCTCTCGGATGTTCCTGGGTAAACTGTAGAAGAGGACCTACTCGTGACTTCCAATCCCTTCGCTGGAACGGCACCCCAGATCGCCCCGTCCATTCTATCCGCCGACTTCGGCAGGCTCGCCGACGAGATCGCCGACGTTGATCGCGGTGGGGCGGATTTTCTGCATCTGGATGTGATGGATGGTCATTTCGTCCCCAACATCAGCTTCGGCCCGGCCGTCACCGCGGCGGCGCGCAAGGCGACCAACGCGTTCCTTGACGTTCACCTGATGATCAGCGAGCCAGTCCACTACGCGCCGGTGTTCGTGAAGGCTGGCGCCGACGGGCTGACGTTTCACGTGGAGGTCGTGACCGACGTCGCCGCGACCGCGCAGGAACTTCGCAAGCTCGGTGTGAAGCGGGTCGGCATCACGCTGAACCCTGCCACGAAGATCGAAACGGTCTGGCCGGCGATGGATCATGTTGATTACGTGCTCATCATGAGCGTGGTGCCGGGCTTCTCCGGCCAGAAGTTCATGCCGGAGGTGTTGCCGAAGGTCGAGGCCGTCAAGAAGCGATTGCGGCCCAACCAACGCCTGGAGATTGACGGTGGGATCAAACCCGACAACATCCGCCAGGCGAAGGACGCGGGCGTTGACTGGTTCGTCGTCGCGAGTGCGATTTTCGACCAACCCGATCGAGCGAAGGCCATCACCAGGTTGCGGGCAAGTTTGGAATGATAATCTGGCCAGGCGCACGGCTGAAGCATTTTCGGTTTGCATAAAGCGTCTCGAGAGCTCCAATGTCATCCCGAGAGGGGCGGTAGCGACTCGAGGGATCGGGTCGGGGGTACATCATCCGATCCCTCAGGTCGCTACCGCTGCCTTCGGGATGACACGCTACGTGAAAATCGAAATGCTTTAGATCGCGGGGGGCATGGATTCACGGTCTACTGCACTTCACAGGAATACGCCCGTCACTTCGTACGTTCCACTGGCGTGCGCCTTGAACATACGATCCGCCTAACGCGGTTCGCCGTGCGGTCGTGAAGGAGCAGGTTCGCGTGCGATTTGAACTGTGGTACCTGGTCGTGGGTGTCGTGCTGACCGTCGTCGCACTCCTCGATTCCCACGTCCGGCGGTTGCCGATCACACAGTCGATACTCTTTCTCGTCGTCGGCTTGTTATGCGGCCCCTGGGTCGGCATCGGCGCGATCCGGATGGACCCCATCGATCAGTCGCACCTAATCGAGCGGTTGACCGAGATCGGCGTGATCGTTTCACTTTTTGGCGCGGGCATGAAGCTGCGAACGCCCATCTGGGCCCGCGAATGGCTGCTTCCGGTCAGCCTGGCGTCGATCGCGATGGTCATCACGATCGCCGGTGTCACAGCGTTGGGTTACTTCGTGATCGGCCTGCCGCTGGGCGTGGCCGTGTTGCTGGGCGCGATCTTGGCGCCGACCGACCCCGTGTTGGCGTCCGACGTGCAGGTGGAGCATCCGACCGATCGGGATCGCGTGCGGTTTGGCTTGACCGGTGAAGCCGGCCTGAACGATGGGACGGCGTTTCCGTTCGTCATGCTCGGGCTTGGATTGATGGGGCTCCACGAGCTGGGCGAGTTTGGCTGGCGATGGCTCGCGGTCGACTTACTTTGGATGATCGTCGGCGGGTTAACGATCGGCGCCGTGCTTGGGTCGCTCGTCGGGCGCTTGATTTTACACCTGCGGCAAACCCGCAAGGAATCGGTCGGCACGGACGACTTTTTGGCGATCGGGTTGCTTGCATCGGCGTACGGCGCCGCGTTGATGCTGCACACCTACGGATTTCTCGCAGCGTTCGCAGCGGGGTTGGCGCTGCGCCGAGTGGAGGTGAGGGCGATGATGGCGATCGCTGAACGTTCACCGCAGGTTGAGGCTGAGGCGCTACGAGATGCGGAGTCCGCGAACGCCGGCACCGAACGCGGGGAAGCGAAAAATGCGGTCGATGGCGCTTCGCCGGGCGAGCAGCAATTGGCGATCGACGTCACGACGTCGACGAGTGAACAGCCCGCCGCCAGTGATGTGAAGCACGCGCCGGCTTATATGGCGGTGGCGGTGCTGTCATTCATCGAGAAGGCCGAGCGGCTCGCGGAGGTGGGCTTGGTCATCCTGCTTGGTGGCATGCTGATGCGGTCGACCGTCTCGTGGCACGCAGTCTGGTTCGTGCCCGCGATGTTCCTGCTGGTGCGTCCGATCGCGGTCTATGTGACGACGCGACACCTGCCACTCAACGCCGTGCAGCGGCGGTTAATCGCTTGGTGCGGCATTCGTGGGATCGGCTCGATCTATTACCTGATGTACGCGATCAACCACGGGGTGCCGAAGGAACACGCGGGGTTCATGGTAGCGATCGTCTTCACGACCGTGGCCGTGTCGATCACCGTGCATGGCATTTCGGTGACACCGTTAATGGCCCACTATCGCGCGCGTCACGCGAAGCCGGCGCCGGTCGCCTAAACATGGACCACCGACGCCGCCGGTGAGCGCGAAGGGTCGCGTGGGTCTACACCCGCCGAAATCACACCGCCGCGGGAACGGCGGGCTTCGCGGGGGCCTCTGCCGTCTTGCCGTCAGCCTTTTTATCCGTCTTGCCATACGTGCGGGCACGCGGGGTGACGAGGCTCGTGTCGACCGGCAGGTAGCTTATTTCCGCTGAGCCGGTCGAGGGGTTGAAGGTCGCGATGGTCGCCTTCAGATAGTCGGCGTCGATGCGGTCGGGGAACGCGGGCTTGTAGTGGGCACCGCGGCTCTCGTTGCGCAGAAGGGCACCCTTCACAATGGCTTCGGACTGCAGAATCATATCGCGCGTCGCGCGGGCGAACGACAGGTTCTGGTTGGTCCACATGCCGGTGTCGCTGAGCTTCACGCGGGTGTAGCGTTCCTTCCATTCCTGGCATTTGTCGAGCGTCATCTGCAGTTTGTCGTTGTGGCGGACGACGGTGCAGTAGTCGGTCATCCACTTGCCCATCTCCTGCCAGAGCAAATAGGGATTCTCGTCGCCGGTGTTGCTGATGAGTTTAGCCTGGCGGTCGGCTTCCTGTTTGACGATTCCGTCGAAGGTTGCCGCTGGCACGTCGGTGGCGTTGACCTTGGTGGCGTCGGTGATGTAGTTCTTGATGCACGTGCCACCGAACAGGCCGTCAAAGATGCATGACAGCAGGCTGTTGGCACCCAGGCGGTTGGCACCGTGGTAGGCGTAACTGGCCTCGCCCATCGTGTAGAGACCCGGGATGTTGGTCATCATGTTGGCGGGGTCGCCGAACTTCAGGCCACCCGTTTTTTCGTCCTTCTTGAAGCCGGCCCAGAGGCCACCCATGGAATAGTGGACAGCGGGGAAGATCTTCATTGGCTCGTCGAGCGGGTCAGTGCCGACGAACTTCTCGTAGATCTCCAAGATGCCTTCGAGCTTACCGAGCACTTTCTCGCGGCCAATCTCTTTGACCTTGTCGCGCAGGTCGAGGTAGACCATGTTGCCGCCACCGACGCCCAGACCCTGCTGGCATACCTCGAAGATCTCGCGGGTCGCGATGTCGCGCGGGACGATGTTGCCGTACTTGGGGTAGCGTTCTTCCAGGAAGTAATACCGCTCGGCTTCGGGAATGCTGTTCGGCGGGCGCGTGTCCTGCGCGGTGCGGGGCACCCACACGCGTCCCCCTTCACCGCGGGCCGATTCACTAATCAGCCGGCACTTGTCCTCACCGGGGATGGCAGTGGGGTGAACCTGGATCATCTCCGGGTTGCCGAAGCGCGCGCCGGCCTGGTAACAGCGTGACATCGCCCCACCGGTGCAGATGACGGACATCGTCGACTTGCCGAAGACCAGCCCGTTTCCACCCGTCGCCATCACGACGGCATCGGCGCGGAAGCTCTTGATCTGCATCGTGCGCATGTCCTGTGCGACAATGCCGACGCAGTTGCCGTTCTCGAGCACCGGCCAAAGGAATTCCCAGAACTCGAACTTGCTGACCTTGCCCTCGGACTCCCATCGGCGGGTCTGCTCATCCAAGGCATAAAGCAGTTGCTGACCCGTCGTCGCGCCGGCAAAGAATGTGCGCTTGAACAGCGAACCACCGAACAGCCGCAAGTCGCGCTGGCCTTCCGGTGTGCGGTTGAACGGCACGCCCATACGGTCGAGCAGGTCGATAATCTTAGGCGCCCACGTCGTCATCTCCAGCACCGGTGGCTGGTCGGCGAGGAAGTCACCACCAAGTGCGGTCTCGTCGAAGTGAATCCACTCGCTATAGCCTTGCTGACGGGCGATGTCGTTGCACGCGTTGATGCCACCCTGTGCGCAGACGGAGTGCGACCGCTTGACCGGAACCATCGAGAACAAATCGACCGGGACGCCGAGCTCGGCCAACTTGATGGAGCAAGCCAGGCCCGCAAGCCCGCCACCGACGACGATCACACGCTTTTTAGTTGGTACTGCCATTGCCTTGTTGTCCGTGTTCAGATGTCCGTTGTCCTGCTCACCACTCCGGCCGCGTCACCACATCAATTTTCCAAGCTTTTCCCGCTTGTCGACGATGAATTTAAGATGGTGGTCCAGATGCTTCACGTACATCGTCAACATCGCGCCAAGCGTGACTTGACCGCGCTCGTTGTGTTGACCGATGCGATTGAAGGCCTCAGGTGGAAATTTTTTCATCACCTGCGCCCAGAGTCGGCGGTTGAGGTCGAATACCGTCAGGGCATCCTCGGTCGACTGGTCGGCTGGGAAAAGCTTGTGAACGAACGCCGACTCGTCGTAACCGATGAGCGTCGGGTTCTCCATCGCAGCGACGCGCTTCATGCGGTCGGTGCCGATCAGGTCGCTGTCCATCATGTGGATGACGATTTCCTGGATCGACCACGTGCCGGGAACCGCATACTGGAGCATGTCGTCGAGCGTCAGCCCTTTGACGGCGTTGCGGAGGCGCTCGCCACCGATCTCGTACTCGTGGATGAGTTTGGGGATGTCGAATTCACTCATACAGATCCCATTGCTGAGGAGTTACTGTCGGACGGCGTTGAGCGTGGCGTCGGCTTCGGCCTGGCTCATGCGGGCACCGGCGACGAGCGCCACCATGCCAGCGCTGAACACGATGACGAAAAGCCCGGCGCACACGAGGCCCCATCGCCGCTGGGCGGTGGCGCTGATCGTCAGGCCCCACGTGATGGCGGCGGTCCAGAAACCGTTCGCCAGGTGGAAGCAAGACGCCAGAATGCCCAGCGGATAGACGACCCACGTCACGTACCACGCGGCGTCGAAGTGCTTGACGATGGTCGGCAACGCGCGGTGAGGGTCGAAGCTGTAGTTTAAACCGAACAGGCCATATTTGAGCGACAGCACGTGAAACAGCGCAAAGAAGACGATCACAATGCCACTGACCCGCTGAGCGACATAGGCCCAGTTTTTGACGTACTGATAGCGGTTGACGTTGGGCTGACCGGTTATGGCGATCCAGATGCCGTAGAACGTGTGGTAGATGATTGGCAGATAGATGAACGTCCACTCGATAACGGGCAGGAATGGCAGGCTGTGGATCTTGTCCACCTGCACCTGGTACCGGTCGCCCCCCTGCGCAATGGCGGCGTTGATCAGCAGGTGGACGATGATGTATCCACCAAACACCAGACCGGTCAGTGAATGAAGCCTGCGGATGAGAAAATGCTGTTGTCCGCCGATGAGTGGGGCGGTGTGATCGCTTGCAGTGGCCGTCGACACGTAGGTCCTTTCCTTGGGTACCGTTGCGATTATAGGGGAGGTGCATCGGTCCGCAAAACGGAAGCTTGGTCTATGATAGGCCGAACCCGCGCCCGCAGGTCATCGGGGGTCTGTAACAAATCCAATGAAACTGCGTTCCGTACGTCGAAATCTCCCACGGCGGTGCGGCGGAGGGTTTGCACATATCCCCCGACGCCCAGCAGCTCACCGATGTCGCGCGCGATCGACCGGACATACGTCCCCCGGCCACAGTGAAGGTCGATCGACAGGAACGGCCAGTCGTACGCCGTCACGGTCAGTGAATAGACGCGCACGGCGCGCGGTTGTAGAGGCACTGTCTTCCCCGCCCGCGCGATCGCGTACGCCGGTCGACCACCGACTTTCAGCGCGCTGAACTGCGGTGGGAGCTGAACGATGTCCCCCACGAACGACGGCACCAGCGCGTCGATCGCAGCGCGGTCAACCGGGCGCACATCGGGCGTTGCGAATTCTGGCTCCGTCGGGTCGAGCGTCGGCGTGGTCGCGCCCAGTTTGATGGTCGTCTCGTAACGCTTGGGTTGGCCCATCAGTGATTCGCTTAATCGCGTCGCTGTGCGACCGATCAAAACCAGGAGCACTCCGGTCGCGAACGGGTCGAGTGTCCCGGCATGTCCGATCTTCACGCTGCGTGGCAACAGTCGTTTGACTCGCCCGACCACGCGCGCGCTGGACAGGCCCGCCGGTTTATCGATGTTCAGAATACCGTTTGGGGTTGCGTCCATCGCAGCTACATCTTATTGTGCGATGCTGACAAAACACAGTAACCACGACGTTTCACTGCCCGGAGCACGCATGGTTTGGAACAAGGTCCTGATCGTTCAAACGCTGAAGAAGTTGCACAAACAGGGGGTCGATCTCTCCTATAACCGACTGGCCAAACGCCAGCAATCGCTGGTGTCGGCGTCGGCGTATCATTTTGGATCGTATCGCCGTGCGGTCGAGAAGGCCGGCCTGGATTACGCCGAGATCACGCGTCGGCCGCGCTGGAGCAAGCAGGCGATCATCACGCAGATCAAAAAGGGTCGCCGCGACGGGCACGATTTGAACTGGTCGAGCATCACCAAGCGTCGCGACGAGCTGGGCAAGGCGGCGTTCGCGTCACTGCAACCGCGCCTGTTCGGTAGTTGGGACCGCGCCCTGCACGCTGCGGGACTGGATGCAGACGAGGTCAACCGGTATCGCAAGTGGGACAAGAACACGGTCGTCTTCGACCTCAAGGCCCGCGCCAAGGACGGGTCGGCGCTGAACAGTGGCGCGCTGCAGGAAGAGGACCCCGGCCTGCACGCCGCCGCGGTTCGGCATTTCGGGGGTTATGACAAGGCGCTCAAGGCTGCCAAGGTAGACCCGCAATCGGTCCGTCGGCGTCGGTCGTGGACGAAGCAAGAAGTCACTGCGGCGCTCAAGGTGATGAAGCGAACAGGCAAGCACCTGTCGGACTCGGTCGTTCGCAAGGAAAACAGCGCCCTATACGGTGCCTGCGTCCGCCTGTTCGGCAGTTTCACCACCGCCCGCAACGCTTCGGGGGTGAAGGTGGCGCGGAAGAAGGCGTAGACACTCACTGACACGGCCGATTGAGGTGAAATCGTAGCCTCGCCCCCCTTGTCATCCCGAACGGAGCGGAAGCGACCAGAGGGATCTCGAGCCGACGAACAGTGTCTGCCGATCGAGATCCCTCAAGTCACTACCGCTCCTTTCGGGATGACAGTGTGGGATGGCATGGCGCGGCATGACGCGGGCTCGCTGGTAAATTTGGTGCCGGTGCCCCCCTGATCCTCCCCCGGCCACGGTCCTTCCGGGAATTTCCTAACTTTCCCGTTTCTGTGTTGCAGTTTCCGGGTTAAAATAGCATGATTATCGGAAGCGGGCGTCCCGGTGGGACGGCCGCTGAGTCTATTTGTGGCCTATAATGGGTCTGCCCGCCGATGTTCGGCGTTGGCAATAGACCGCTGAGTCACGGGTTGTGACTCGGCCGTACTTTTGGAGATTCGAGCCATTTCTACTCAATTCCGCCATAACAATCAGATCCGCATCTCGCCCATCCGTCTCGTGAACGACAAAGAAGAGCAAGTGGGCATCGTGTCGACCGCCGACGCGCTGCGCATGGCGCAAGAGGCCGGTCTGGACCTGGTCGAAGTGGCACCCACGGCCCGCCCACCCGTCTGCCGCATCATGGATTACGGCAAGTGGCGCTATCAGCAACAGAAGAAGGAAGACAAGAGCCGCGCCAGCTCGCGCGCCGGTCAATTGAAGGAATTGAAATTTAAGACCGTCAAGATCGGTGACCACGACTTGATGATCAAGATCAATCACGCCCGCGAGTTCCTGAAGGAAGGGAACAAAGTGCAATTCACGCTGCAATTCCGCGGTCGCGAGATGGCCCACATCGAGCTCGGCCGTGACATTTTCACGAAGATCAAGACCGAACTGTGGCCCGTCAGCAAGATCGAGCGCGACGCCAAGATGGAAGGTCGCCGGATGACCCTGGTCCTGCAACCGGAACACAAGGCCCCCGGCGCCAAGCCCCCCGTGATCAACACCGGCACTGCGCCGCGCCAGGCCCCCCCGATGAATGCCGGCGCGGGCATGAACATCCCCCCGCGTCCTGCCGCTGCCGCACCGGTGCAACCGATGGGTGGCCCGCGCCAGTCGGTCAACCCCGTGGCGCATCTGCCGGTCGCCCCACGAACCGCGCCGGCCGCTCAGCAACCACCGGCCCCAGCAGCCCCGCGTCCGGTTCCAGAGCCAGCGGGTCGGTAAGGGCAAAGCTAAAACGCTAACTGGAAGAGGCCACCCGTTCGGGTGGCCTTCTTTCTTTGGCTACTCGAGAATCGTTTCGCTTCCCGTCGTCGCTACCACTTGACCCGCAGCGCGCCCCACAGCAGCAGGACGGCCGCTGGGATCACACTGACGATCTGAATGCTCAGCGGCATCGTGTGCCACAGTAGGAATGCTGTGCCCGTCGACAGGACCGCGCAGATGAACGCGAAGATGACGAGCATCATCGTCGCGAAACTCGACCGGCTGTTGAGCGTCAGCGGATCGAGTTTCGGCCAAAACAACCGTGGTCGCTGGCGGATGACGAACGCGAGCACGGTCGACAGCAGGGCCAGCACCGCGGAGATTTGGATGAGCAGGGGCATGTGCCGCCGATTGTCGCGAAAAAGCTACCGTTCGTACAACTCTAGGGGCAACCCATCCGGGTCGGCGAAGAACGTGAACCGCTTGCTCGTGGTCCCATCGACCCGCACCGGCTCGACCGCGACGCCTTTACCGCTCAGCTCCTCGATCGCCGCGTCGAGGACATCAACCTCAAACGCCATGTGCCGCAACCCGCACGCCTCGGGGTAGGAAGGCCGCTTCGGCGAATCAGGAAACGAGAAGAGTTCGATCTGCGTGCCTCCCGGCAGCGTCAAGTCCAACTTATACGACCGCCGCTCTGCCCGATACGTCTCGGCGATCACGCAACCACCGAGGATGTCGAGGTAGAACTGCTTGGAGCGGACGTAATCCGAACAGATGATCGCGACGTGATGGAGGCGAGTGAAGGTCATGAGTACCGCGAGTCGATGCACGAACGCTTTATGCCACCCGCACGGTTTCGGCCAAAGAGGTTGGTGGGGGAATTGGCTCACCATTCTCGCGCATCAAATCAAGGTGCAGCGGGATGGCCTCGCGGATCAGGGTGCGGACCTCGTCGATCGACTCACCGGCCGCGACACACCCGGGGAGGTCAGGGACGTATGCTCCGTATCCCTCGTTGCCTTTTTCAATGATGACGATGTAGTCCATTGCTAGTCCTGATCGAGTCCAGCCTGACGCAACACGCTGCGCTCCGTTTTCGGTGGAAGCTCAGCGGATTGCTTACCTGATATTGTAACCGTTCCTGGCTTCGTAGGATGGTGAAATTGTCGGTGGCTTCCGGTAGTTCGGACAAGACGCCAGCCATCCTTTTCAACCCGGCGAATCATATCTCGCACGCGAACCGGCATACCACATCCCACCAGAGTGAGCGGTCACAAGTTTTCCAGCCGCTGCTGCTTATCCAACTCGATCAGGGCCCCAATAAGCGAGTCCAGATTACCCGCAATCACTTGATCCAGATTGAAGTTCTTCTCTCCACCCCCTTCACCGCCCAGTCTGTGGTCGGTCAGGCGGTTCTGTGGGAAGTTATACGTGCGGATGCGCGCGGACCGGTCACCGCTGCCCATCATGGCTTTGCGGCTGGCGGTGTGCTCGGCGTGCTGTTTGGCCATTTCGCGTTCGTACAGCGTGGCGCGAAGGAGGGCCCAGGCGCGTTCTTTGTTTTGGGCCTGGGATTTGTGTTCGGTCATCTTGAACTGGATACCGGACGGCTTGTGCATGATGCGCCAGCCGGTCTCGACTTTGTTCACGTTCTGCCCACCGGGGCCACCACCGCGCACGCCGAACTCTTCGACGTCTTTGGGGTTGATGTCGATCTTCACGTCCTGCAGCTCGGGCAGGATCGCGACGGTCGCTGCTGACGTGTGGATGCGGCCTTGGGCTTCGGTCTCGGGGACACGCTGGACGCGGTGGCCACCCCCTTCGAAGCGGAAATGGCGGAACGCGCCTTGCCCTTTAACGTTGATGATGACTTCCTTCAATCCACCCCGCTCGGCGTCGCTGAAGTCGTTGACGTCGTAGCGCCATCCCTTCAACTCGCAGTATCGTCGGTACATTTCGAACAGGTCGCGCACGAACAGCGCGGCTTCTTCACCTCCCGTGCCGGCACGCAGTTCCAGGAAGAAGCTGTTGACCGCGTTGTCCTCGGCAGCGAGGAACTCGTCTTTCAGGTTCTCCATCATCCCCTCGGCCTTGGCGCTGGCTTCGGGGAGTTCGAGGTCGGCCAGCTCGGCCATCTCGGGGTCGTTAGCGCGGTTGGCGATCAGTTCTTTTAACTGCTCGGCGGCGTCGACGGCCTGCTGGTACTCGCGATACCGCTGAACGACCGGCTCGAGCTGCCCGCGCTCCTTGCTGATCGCGATCATCTGCTGATGGTTCACCAGCGCGGCTGGGTCGTTGAGCGAGTTTTCGAGCTCGCCAAAACGGGCGAGGATCTCATCGAGCTTGCGAATGAGGGCGACGTTGGGATTGGTGGTGCTGTTGGACATCGGAATTCGTCAGTTTAGTCAGAATTGATGCGAGAACCATACTCCCTCTCCCCCGTGTACCCACGGGTATTGGGAGAGGGCGGGGGTGAGGGGGTGCAAGTAGTCGGAAACGCTTCGATATTCGGTCGCGGTTTCGCGTTCCCTGCGGCAAATCGCTAAATCGCAAGCACTAAGCTGTGCGTGCTCGGCTTCCCACGCCCCCTCACCCTAACCCTCTCCGGGCATACCGCGAGTACGCGGGGGAGAGGGGACGGTGCGGAATGTGGCACCTAAACCGGTGTACGGGGTTGCTGCTCCGACTGGGGCTGCAGTTCCGCGTTTTCCGCGGCCGAGCGTTCGACAAGTTGGATCGAGTCGTCGTTCGACGCCTGCCCATCGTTGCCGGTTGTCGTCGGACGTTTGCGGAAGCGCATTTCGGGCAGCCGTTGAATCGCGTGACGCAGAGCCTGTTCCCAGCGCGAGCGGATTTTTGCCAAGTCCGGGTCGTCGGCAGCGAAACGGCGCTGGCGGGTGATGTCGAGTTCGTCAACGCCGTAGGCGAGCAGGTCGATCGGTGGGCCGACCGTGACGTTGCTCTTCATCGTGCTGTCGAGGGACAGCAGGGCATACTTGCAGCCTTCCTCAAGCGTCGTCCGGTCGAACCGAATGCCGCGGTCGAGGATCGGTCGGCCGTACTTGGCTTCACCGATCTGCAGGAAAGGTGATTCCTCAGTCGCCTGCAATGGGTTGCCCTGTGGGTAGATCATAAACAAACCGGGCTTTTCACCCTTCACTTGCCCACCGAGAATCAGGTGGACGTTAAACCGGTAGTCGTCCTTTTCCAGAGCCGCCCGGTCCATGTCCCCGACTTTTCGGACGACTTCCCCGACCACCCGCGCAGCGTCGTACAGGCTGGCGGCGGTGGCGAGGCCATCACCTTTATCGAAGTCCCTGCGAAGCAAGGTGATGATCGACTGCGTGCAAGATAGGCTGCCACTGGCCAACAGCACGAAGACGCGTTCCCCCGGCAGGGCGAACGTGTGCATCTTCTTGACCGTGTTGACCTGGTCGTACCCCGCGTTGGTGCGCGAGTCCGAGGCCATCACGAGGCCGTGCTTGGTGACGATTCCCAGACAGTAAGTCATTACTACAGCGGTCCTTCCTTGGACGCGGCTCACAACCGCAAATCCGACGCGCGCAACGCGTCTTGGCATCCTATCGAAACGGTACGCAATATGTGAGGGGTTCGGTTCGTATTTTTGCGTGTTGTCAGTTCAGTGCGGTTTCGACTAGGGTCTGCCGTTTGCTTGGCGACTGACAGAATCCTGAGGGTGGAGTCCGCTGGACTGGGCGATTCTGACGTGCAGTTCAGAATGATGACGATGTGGAGCCATGGATGCTGATCAAGCTTGGTTATGACCTGACTTTTTGTGTGCCGGCCCCGTTGCCGATGAACCTGATGTTGTACGTTCACCCGTCGCGGATGAACGACCTCGTTCAACCGGACATAGTCAACGTCGAGCCGTACACGAGCGTGGTCACGCACCACGATAGCTTCGGTAACACGGTTGCGCGCATTATCGCGCCGGTAGGGGACAACATCCGCATCTGGGGGCGAAACACCATTCGTGATTCGGGCCTGCCCGATGCGATCCCCGAGTTTGCGGTTCAACACCCGGTGCAGGACCTGCCTGCGGACGTGCTGCAGTTTTTGTTGCCCAGCCGGTATGTCGAGGTCGACCGGTTCGCGGATATCGCGTGGGACCTGTTCGGACACATTCCCCAGGGTTGGCAGCGGGTGAAGGCCGTCATCGACTGGGTGCATAACCACATCACGTTCGGCTACCCGCACGCCCGCAATACACGGACGGCGTTGGATGCGTACTACGAGCGCGTCGGTGTCTGCCGTGATTTTCAGCACCTTTGCTGTGCACTGCATCGCAGCCTGAACGTGCCGGCCCGTTACGTGACGGGCTATCTCGGTGACATCGGCATCCCATTCAACCCCGCGCCGATGGACTTTTCCGCTTGGCACCAGGTGTACTTGGGGGGTCGCTGGTGGGACGTGGACGGCCGGCACAACGTGACGCGCATCGGTCGGATCCTGATGGCCGTCGGTCGCGACGCCGCCGACGTGGCGCTGACCACGCAGTTCGGGTCCGGGCAGTTGACGTCGTTCAGGGTCTACACGGACGAGGTCAAAGAAATGCCAGCTCAGCTTGGGTGGGCGGTTTAGACAATTCTGGCAATCTGCAGCAGGATGAGCGTCCCACGGAGCGGGCCGCAGCACCTTCCTTTGCTTCAAACCCCCCTGTCGATTCCCACGACACTATTTGCCATCAACGCAATGGTCGCGTCAGGATACTGATTAATGGAATCCTCGCGCCGCGCGACGGCCTCTTGTGGGTTGCGGTGGTTTGGCGAGGGCCATACGGGAAGGGACAAATCTATGAAGTGGGGCAAGCTCTCCGCAGTCGCCGTTTCGGTGTTGTTGGCAGGCGTGTTGATGGTTCACGCCGAGGAACCGGCCATGAACCCTCCGGTCGAGGGTGGAACCCCCGCCAAGTTGGGTGAAAAACCCGACAAAGCGATCGAAAAGCCGAAAAAGGCAGTCCGGATCATCAAGCCTTATTCGGACCTTGCCAGCCTGACCGAAGAACAACGGCAACAGATCGCCGACATCCACAAAAAGGTGGTCGACGAGATCAAGGCGATCCAGCTCAAGGAAGAGCAAGACGTTCTGGCCCTGCTGACCGACGAGCAAAAGACGGAGCTGGCCAAGCTCAAAGAAGAAGAGGGCGCCAAGAAAAAGATGCCCAAGAAGAACGAAGCCACCCCCACGACCAAACCCACGATGTAAAGGGCGGATTGGGTTGGAACAACTGGCAACTGCCGTCGGCGGGGCGATGGCGAAACCCCAATTGCGCAATGAACGGAGCCCGTCTGGCCCCTGTGCAGGTACTCTGGGAGAGGCTGGGTGAGGATGATTTGAGATGACGAGCGACGACCGGTAGGACGAACCGTCACTGCCTCTCCCCCGTGGGTACTCCGCTGGACGGCGGATGCGTTGCTATCGCAAGGGGCCAAACTGCTCGTCATTTGCCCTCACCCAGCGATTCCAATGAGTCCATGGGAGAGGGCCCAGACCGTCGCGTGCGTATTTTCCTAAATTGCACCCCGCGCCGCGAGCACGAGCTTGGCCGCTTCCTCTGCCGTGTCGGCCATGGCGGTTAGATGTCCCATCTTTCGGCCGGGCTTGGCTTCGTGCTTACCATAGAGATGTAGTTTGACATTCGGCATCGCCAGCGCCCGATCCCATCGGGGTTCGCGCCCTGTCCAGACGTCCCCCAGCAACTGCGCCATCGCAGCGGGCCGGTGGTATTGCGTCGAACCAAGTCGCAAGCCGCATACCGCCCGCAGTTGTTGTTCAAATTGGCTCGTCACGCACGCGTCAATCGTCAAATGCCCCGAATTGTGTGGCCGGGGGGCCAGCTCGTTCACCAACAATTTGCCGCGCTTCGTATAGAAGAACTCGACGCACAACACACCAACCACGTTCAACCCATCGAGCACCCCGCGCGCGATGTCAACGGCTTCCTTCGCCACCGCTGTTGGAAGGTTCGACGGCGCAACCGACAGGTCGAGGATGTGGTTGCGATGGTCGTTGTCGATGACGCCCCAATGCGCGAACGACCCGTCCACCCCGCGCGCCGCGACGATCGAGACTTCACGGTCAAAGTCGACGAGCGCTTCAAAAACGCGCTCGACGTTCGGATCACCCGCAATCGCTTTTTCTGCCTCTGCGAGCGTCGTGACCTTCGACTGGCCCTTGCCGTCATACCCGAACGCCGCTGTCTTAATGACACCCGCAGGCCCGATCTCGCGACTTGCGGCTTGCACGTCTTCAACCGACTGCACGACCCGGAACGGGGTGACCGGGAAACCGTTATTTGACAGAAACGTTTTCTCGCGCAACCGGTGCTGCGTCGTGTGCAGCACATCACCCCCCGGCCGAACCGGCGCGTATTCCGCACACGCTGCCGCCGTCGGCGCGGGGACGTTCTCAAACTCAAACGTCACAACATCCACCCCCTTGGCGAACGCGCGGACGGCGTCGAGGTCGTCGTACGACGCAGTCACCTCGGCGTCGGCGACCTGCCCGGTCGGTGTGTCACTGTCGGGTGAAAAGGTGTGAACGCGATACCCCATCTGCCGCGCCGCGATCGTAAACATGCGACCCAGCTGCCCACTACCGAGGACGCCGATGGTTGAACCGGGGAGGATGGGGGTATTTTGTTGCACTGGATGAAAAGAGTGTTGAACGCCAAGACGCCAAGGACGCCAAGTTAGGAAACGCCAAGAAAACTAAGAGTGGTGAATGATACGTTTGATGCCGTCTTTCAGCAGGATCACGTTGAAGTTGATCAGCAGGCCGAGTTCGAGCTTCGTTATCTTGAGATAGGTTCGAACCTGAGCGCTGTGAAGTGGCCCGATCGACTCGATGGCCTTTAATTCCACGATGAGCCTGTGCCCCACGATCAAATCGACACGGCGTGCGCCGACTGGCTCGCCTTTGTACGTCACTTCGACGATCGCCTGCCGGACAAATGGAATTGCCCGCCGTCGCAATTCGATCTCCATCGCCCGCTGATAGATATCCTCATCCAATCCCGGCCCGTAATGCTTATGCACCTCGATCGCCGCGCCAATCACACCTTTTGCCAACCCATCGAGTTCCGCATCCGGCTCCGAAAATGGCGGCTCTTCCTCGTCGTATGGCATACCGACCTCCCGAATTTCTTGGCGTTTCCTACCTCGGCGTCCTTGGCGTCTTCGCGTTCATCAGTTCCGAATTACGGTAACGACGTGCTTAAAACGGTCGCCGTCTGGTCGGCACGATACTTCCGCAGCTTCTCGCGCAACTCGGGTCGTGTGTTGGACAGTATTGCCACCGCGAGCAGCGCGGCGTTTTTAGCGCCGGCTTCGCCGATGGCCAGT
>Ga0163144_10012242_pt1 | contig 18041 bp, 11 predicted proteins | sample OliLak19BULKMAT1_FD_123175 | JGI IMG/M metagenome (GOLD analysis project Ga0163144, IMG submission 123175) | Freshwater microbial mat bacterial communities from Lake Vanda, McMurdo Dry Valleys, Antarctica - Oligotrophic Lake LV.19.BULKMAT1 | ecosystem: Environmental > Aquatic > Freshwater >... | reverse complement strand
GTGGAACTCGCCCCCATGGTCGTCACCGGCAAGGCGGAGAACCTCATCGGAATCGCCAACACCGCTTCGGAAGGCGAGGCGAATTCCGAGGAACTGATGGACCGGCCTTACCTGAGACGGGGCGAGCTGCTTGAGGTCGTTCCCGGCGTGACCATCACGCAGCATTCCGGCGACGGGAAGGCGAACCAATATTTCGTCCGCGGCTACAATCTCGACCACGGCACGGATTTCAACATCACCATGGACGGGCAACCGGTCAATTTCGTGACCCACGCCCACGGCCAGGGTTATGCGGACCTCAACCCGATCATCCCCGAGCTGGTGGAGAGCCTGGACTACTGGAAGGGGCCGTTCTTCGGCCAGTTAGGCGACCTCAGCACCGCAGGCGCGGCGAAGTTCAGCTTCTTCGACATGCTGCCGCAGGGGATCGCGACGATTGGCGTGGGACAGAACAACTACTTCCGGGCACTCCTCGCAGACTCCATCGACCTGCAAGCCGCACCTGCAATGGACAGCTCCAAGTCCGCGAAGCTGGCAATGCCGCCCAGCGGCCAATCGGTCCTGACCTATGCCGCGGAATATGGCTACTACGACGGCCCTTGGCAGCAGGAGGGCAATGCCCGGCGCTTCAATGGATTTCTGAAATACTTCAGGCAGGCAGGCGAGGACTCGTGGTCTCTAACCGGCATGGCTTATGCCGCAGACTGGGATTCGACCGACCAGATCCCGAAACGGCTGATCGACAGTGGTGGCATCGACCGCCTCGGAAATGTGGACGACAGCGTGGGCGGCGACACCAGCCGCTACAGCCTGATGGGAACGTGGGACCGTGCGCTGACGGACGGCAAGGCGCATGTCGATTTCTATGTCGGAAAGTATGACCTCGACCTGTTTTCCAACTTCACCTATTTCCTCAATGATCCGATCAACGGCGACCAGTTCGAGCAACAGGATGATCGTTGGTTTTTCGGCGGCGAGGTGAACCGGGAATGGGAACTCGGGGTGAAGGATTCCATCAAGGTCGGACTCCAGATGCAAAACAATGTCATTGATGGAATCGGCCTCTACAACACGAGGGACCGGACCCGGGTCAGCACCGTGAGGCTAGATGACGTGTATGAGGGAAATCTCGGGATCTATACCACGGCGAAGTATCATGTGAACGATTGGTTCCGGATGGAACCGGGCCTCCGCGCGGATGGCTTCTATTTCGACGTGGATAGCGACGATCCCGCGAACTCGGGAACGGATGCCGCGGGAATCGTCAGTCCCAAGCTCAACCTGGTTTTCGGCCCTTGGAATGAAACCGAGGTCTATGCCAGCGCCGGCATGGGATTCCATAGCAACGACGCGCGCGGTGTGACGATCTCCGTGGATTCAGTCACCGGTGCAGCAGTGGATTCCGTGGATCCGCTGGTCAGGACTTATGGCTACGAACTCGGTGTCCGGACAGATGCCGTTAGGGATGTGGTGAGCACGCTGGCCCTGTTCTATCTACATAGCGATTCGGAGCTGGTCTATGTGGGTGACGCGGGAACCGCCGAAGCAGGACCGGCGACCGAGAGATATGGAATCGAGTGGTCCACCTACTGGAATCCCATTGACTGGCTGATGCTCGACAACGAGCTCACCTGGAGCCAGGGCAAGGCGCTCGGCGTGGGCGGGGACGATGAGATTCCGGGATCCGTTCCGTTCACGCTGAACACCGGGATCACGATCGGTAATGCCGAGGGATTTTTCGGAACTCTGCGTTCACGCTTTTTCAGCGAGCGGCCGCTGATCGAGGATGGCAGCGAGAATTCCCGGCCGAGCTGGCAGGTCAACGCACGCGTCGGCTATCGCAAGAACGATTGGGAGATCGCGCTGGATTGCCTCAACCTTCTGGACCGTGATGACAACGATATTGAGTATTATTACGCGTCGCGTTTCGCGGGCGAGCCAGCCGCCGGAATCGAGGATGTCCATCTTCATCCGGCGGAACCGCGGACCTTCCGGATCTCGCTGACACGGCGATTCTGAGGAAACGAAGGAAATGCCCCGGAATGGGAATTCCGGGGCTTTCCAAGTGCCCGTGTCCGGGCTAGGAGATTTGCAGCCGCATGTTCCGCCCACTCATTGGTATTCTCATCCTTCTGTCCGTCGGCGCGGTGGTTCCGGAGTATTTCGGAATCGGGTTCACGCACGTCCTGCCGGACGGGCCGGATCACATCCTGTTTCTTCTGGGGCTGTTTTTCCTGACCCGGGATTTCAGTGTGCTGTTGATCCAGATGACGCTGTTCACCCTGGCGCACTCACTGACGCTCGGGTTGTCGCTTTACGGGGTCCTGTCGGTTCCAAGCGGAGTGGTGGAGGTGGCCATCGCGCTGAGCATTGCCTTCATTGCCATCGAGAACCTGTTTTGCGACGGGTTGAGCCGTTGGCGTCCGTGGGTGGTTTTCGGATTCGGGTTGATTCATGGGCTTGGCTTCGCGCATTCGTTCGGGATGAGGCCGGTCGCGGCGGGAGATTTCCTTCCCGCGTTGTTCAGTTTCAATGTGGGCATCGAGTGCGGTCAGATCGCGGTGATCGGGATCGCCTACGCTGCGGTGGCGGTCTGGTGGAAACGGGATTTCTACCGGACGCTCATCGCAAGACCGGCGTCGGTGATGATCGCGGCTTCGGGGTTGTACTGGGCGGTGGAGCGCGGGTTCTAACGGCGAAGTCCGCGATAGGGAGTGGGGACATTCCTGTCCCCACCAGCCCTTCTGCCGAGATTGCGGAGCTGCCGTGTTCCGGTGTGGTGGGAGGAAGCGGAGGAGAACCCGCGAAATGAATTTCGCGGTCCGGAAGATGCGGTCCGCGGGTGAGTCAGGCTTGCGCCGGTCCGCGGTCTGGCATTTCCTGCGGGCAGCACGTTGCTGCGGATAGCGGTCGTGTCCCGCTTCCCATGAAGACTCCTGATAGAAAGCCCGGTGCCTCCAAGCTCGACACGGACCAGCGTCTGGCCGCCATGCGGCGCCTGGAAGCGGGGGAAAAACAGCGAGCGGTGGCCGCGGACACCGGCGTCACCTCGCAATACATTTCCCTGCTATGGAGGGCCTACAAGGACAAGGGAGTGGAGGGGATCTTGGACAAGAAAACCGGCCCGCGGCCTGCACGGGAGTTGACCGCTGCCGAGGAGGAAAAGATCCGTTCGCTGTTGCTGGCGCATCCGAAGCCATCGGGACTTGGGCTGCCGGTGAGCGAGGAACACGAGGATGTCTGGACGCTTCCGCTGGTGCGCAAGCTCGCGAAGCGGGAGCTGGACTTCACTCCGATGCGCGACCATATCAAGGATCTCCTGCGGAAGTGGAATTTCAGGCTGCCGGATCCGCTGGCTTCCCGCGAACTGGAATTCAGCGAGGATTATTACGAGTATCTCAAATCGCCGCTGGCCAAGCAGATCCGGGAGCGGGAAAAGATAGCGGCGGAGAAATGGGAGCAGGAGAGGGCGGCGAAATGGGGCAAGCCGGTTGGCGAGGAGGAGCCGGAGTTTGATTCCGACGACTATGAGAAGCTGCGGCTGAAAATGGAGAATCAGCAGGGAATCGGGGAAATCGAGAGCCGCCAGCGGACTGGCAAGCATTCGAAGGGCGGCGCGCCGACCCAAAAGAAGAAGCGGAGGAAGAAGCGTTGACCTGAACTCTCAGCCAAAAAAGGTCATAGCCGATTGTCTTGCTGCTTGAATCTCGCACCGGGACGGGAGCTTCTTGCACCACTTCCGACGACGATGCCCGCGATAAGGAGTGGGACATTCCTGCCCCCACCACTCTTTTGCGGCTGAAGAAAAATTCCAGGGTCCTATCCTGCGCCCGCTTCCTCCAAGTTGGAGAAGATTTATAGCCGCGAAAGAACGCAAAGAACACAAGGGGAAGAGGGGGATGGTTGGATGGGTGTGTTACTCTTCACCCACTTTGTGTTCCTTGCGTTCTCTTGCGGCTGAAAAGTTCTCAGGTTCTATCTCGCTCCCGCTTCCTTGAGCTTGGTGATGGCTTCTTCGAGTCGCTTGCGGGTTTCCGCTAGAGTGGAGTCGAGGCTGCGGATCTTTTCATCGCGTTCGGCGATGGCGGCTTGCCAGGTTTTCACCTGCTCCTCGCTGGCGGCGGCGAGGGTGGTCATTTGTTCCTGATGCTCCGCGGCGAGCGTCGCAGCGGCTTCTTCCGCTTCCCTGCGGGCGAGGGCGGTGGCTTCGATGGATTCCTTGAGTTGGAGGACGTCGCGTTCGAGGGCTGCGGCGCGCTTCTCGGCCCCGGCGGTTTGTTCGCGGGCGGTGACAAGTTCGTGGCTGATGGTTTCGATCCGCACGACGAGGCCGCGTTCCTTGAACCACTGCGCGACGATGACGACGGTGATGAGCAGGCAGCCGACGAGATTGAGGACGGGCAGAAAGCGGCTGGTGGTCACGGCTGGGGAGCTTTGGATTCGAAGTTGACCTTCTCGATGCCCGCGGCGCGGACCGCATCGAGGACGCCTAACACGATTTTGTGGCGCGACTCGGCATCGGCGGAAATCAGCACGCGGGTCTCGGTGGGCGTGGCTTCCTTTTGCAGGCGGGCGGTGATTTCCGACAGAGTGATGATTTTTCCGTCCCAGGTGATGACGCCGTTAGGATCGATGGCGATCTGGAATGGCGGCACCTTGGAATCGGCGATTCCGGTGGAGGCTTCCGGCAGGTTGACGTGCACGCGGTTGAGCTGGGTCATGCTCAGGCTGACCATCATGAAGCTGGCTAACAGGAAGAACATGATATCGATGAGCGGGATGATCTCGATCCGCGCTTCATCGCCGTCGTCGCCGGAGTTGCTGTTCGTGAGTTGGATGGGCATGGGGAGGGAGACAGAAGATTGGGAGACAGAAGACAGAAGACGAAGAGAAGAGGAAGAGTCGAAGGTCTGAAGGTCTTAAGGTCGAAGGTCGGGAAGAGGAAGAGGTCTTAGTCTTCTGTCTTATGTCTTGAAGCGAAGCGGTCTTCTGTCTTTTGAGCGAATGCTTCGAGGTCGTGACCGTGTTCGCGGGCGGATTTCACGAGAAGCTCGGAATGGTTGATCCAGCGCTCCATGGATGAGCGGAGAATGGAGACGCGCTTGCGGAAAAAGTTGTAGGGCAGCAGGCAGAGCACCGCGATGGCGATGCCACAAGCGGTGGCGATGAGTGCCTCGCCGATGCCACCAGTGACCTTGGTGACGGCGAGTTGGTCGGTGCCGATGGCGGCGAAGGATCCCATGAGGCCGGCGACGGTGCCGAACAGACCTAACAGCGGTGCGAGGGTGATCATGGTGCTGAGGATCCACATGCGGGCCTCGGATTTCTCGATGAGGTGGGTGGCGTGGAGCTGCATGGCGGCGAGCATGGAGGTGTGGGCGTGGCTCATGCCTTCGCGGAGATTGGCGAGGTAGGGTTCTTGTGATCCGTTGCCCATTTCCCATGCGGCGGAGAAATCGCCAGTGCCGAGTGCCTCGCGGGCTTGTTCCTGAAGGCGGGGACGGACCTTTGCCTGGAGCGCGGACCACCAGACGGCACGGTCGAGGATGACGCAGACGGAGAGCAGGAAGGTGGCGAGAATGGGCCACATGACCCAGCCTCCTTCGGTGAATTTTTCGAGGATGATATTGGCGAGCACTCGGGTGTTAGTTCAGTTTGAAAACGATGGGCCGGACGAATTTTGAAACCTTGCCGGGGGGAAATCTCCAGGTCCGCACACAGCTCACGGCCCGTTCATTGAGGATGGGCCAGGGCGACGGGCTCTTGGCGTAGGAGGAAATTACGCGGCCATTTTCTCCGATGACGAATTCGACAAGCACGGTGCCCTGCTGGCCTCTGGCACGGGCGGAGGACGGGTAGGACGGGGCGGGCATGCGACCGCCGGCGAGGCGCTTGGCATCGGACATGCCGCTGCCGCCGTTGCTGCCGCCACTTCCCGTTTTGCCCTTGGCGGTCGTTTTACCTGCCGAAGAGCCGCCGGTCGGGTTGGTGGGCTTGGATGGGCGGGTGCTTTCGGGGGTTGGAGCCGGACGTGGCTTGGCGGCGGGAGGCGGGAGATCGGGAACGTCCGGCAACGTTGCAAGATCCGCGATTTCAGGCATCTCGGGCGGAGTGGGAAGGGTATCTTCCTCGGCGAAAGGGACATCGATTTCCTCGGCCTCACCGGTGGAACCCGTATCGGTTTCTTGAGACGGGGGAAGGTCTCCAGTGGCGAAATCCTCCGTCAGGACCATGGATTCGAGTTGCTCGTAGAGATCCTTCGGGTCGTCGTCCCGATGGAGGATTTCCAAGGTGACCGGCACCACGATCCCGATGGTGCCAAAGCTCGCGACGCTCAGCCAGACGGCCAAGGTTGCGATGTTGATGGCATAAAGAAAGGGTGACATGGGACTTGGAGGCTCGGTCGCCAGAGCGATTTTCAAGGAAAGCAGGTGATTCCGCCGATTAGCCTGCTTCGAGTTTCAAAAATTGCCAGCCCGTTCGATTCCATGCCGGATGGATTCCCCGGTGATCTGCGGTGGACGTTTCGGCCGGGATAGGCAACAAGCGCCGTTTCTCATGTCTGCACTCCTCTCGGCCAACGAAATCCGCCTGACTTATGGTTACCAAACGCTCCTCGACGGCGTCACCCTCGCCGTGTCCGCCGGGGAAAAGACCGGGATGGTCGGCCGCAACGGCTGCGGGAAGACCTCGTTGCTCAAGATTCTCACCGGCGAGCAAATGGCGGATTCCGGTGAAATCTCCCTGCGCCGCGCCCTTCGCGTCGGCTATCTGCCGCAGGAATTCGAACTCGATTCGGAACTGAGCGTGCAGGAAAACATCGCGTCCGGCGCGGCGGACATCGTCGAGGCGATCCGCCGCTATGAAAATGGCGAGGGCAGCGAGGCCGAGCTCAATGACCTGCTCCATCTCATCGATCACGCCGACGGCTGGAACCTGGACTCGCGGATCAAATCGATTTCCACCGCGCTCGGAACGCCGCCGCTGGAGGCGACGGTGGGGCCTCTATCAGGCGGGGAGAAGCGGCGCGTCGCGCTCTGCCGGGCGCTCGTCTGCCAACCCGACCTGCTGCTGCTCGATGAGCCGACAAACCATCTCGACGCCGAGTCGATCCGTTGGTTGGAGGAGTATCTCAAGGGGTTCCCCGGCGCGGTGATCTTCGTGACGCACGATCGGTATTTCCTCGATGTCATCGCCACCCGGATCATCGAAATCGATCAAGGCCGCGCGTTTTCCCATCCGGGGAATTACACGGCGTTTCTTGAATCGAAGGCCATCCGCCAACAGATCGCCAGCCAGACCGAGCGCCGGCGCCAGCGGTTCCTGCGCGAGGAACTTGAATGGGTTAGATCCGGAGTCAAGGCGCGTGGCACCAAGCAGCGGACCCGGCTGGACAAGTTTTACGAAGTGGAAGGCATGGAAGCACCGCCGGAGGAACGCGAGATGGACTTGCTCATCCCGCCGGCCCCGGACTTGGGAAACATCGTCGTCGAGCTGGAAGGCGCGGGTGTGAATGTCGGTTCGGATCAGTCACCACGCTGGCTGTTCCGCAATCTAACGTTGAGCCTGCGCCCCGGCCAGTGCACCGGCATCGTCGGGCGGAATGGCGTGGGCAAGACGACCTTGCTGAAACTCTGCCTCGGCGAGCTTGAGCCTTCCGAAGGCAGCGCCGTCACCGGCAAACGCGTGAAGGTGAACTACATCGACCAGACCAGGATGGTGCTCGATGGCACCGGCTCGCTGCTGGATGAGGTTTCCGATGGCAACGAGAAGCTGATGTTCGGCAACCAACCGCTCGGCGCGCGCAATTACCTGCGCCGTTTCCTGTTCGATGACAAACGAATCAACGAGCGGGTCGATCTTCTATCAGGTGGTGAGCGCGCGAGGTTGATGCTGGCCAAGGTTTTGAAAAACGGCGGCAACGTCATCGTGCTCGACGAACCGACCAACGACCTCGATCTGCCATCGTTGCGGATGTTGGAAGATGCCCTCGCGGCATTCGATGGCTCGGTCATCGTGGTTTCCCATGACCGCTATTTCCTTGATAGAATTTGCGACCAGATCATCGCCTTCGAGGACAACGGCATCACCGTGCAGGCGGGAAATTATTCTTACTATCTGGAAAAACGGCAGGCGCGCGAAGCTGCCGAGCGGGCGCAGGCGCAAGCCGCGGCCCGTGAGGCCGCAGCCCGTCAGAAGGTTGCCGCTGCCACGCCTGCGGCGAAGAAGGGGCGTAAGCTGAGCTTCAAGGAGAAGTCCGAACTCGAGTCGATAGAGTCCGTCATCCTGGCCGCCGAGCAGGAGGTGGAAGAGATCGAGGTGCGCCTCCACGATCCGGAATTCCAAGCCAACAATCTCGCCGAGATCCCCGTGCTCGCCGGCAAACTGGAAGGCTCGCAAGCCGCCGTCGCGAAGCTCTACACCCGTTGGGAGGAACTCGAAGCCTTCCGCGAAGCCGCCGAGGGTTGAGTCGTGGTTGCGGCGTCCGCTCTTACGGCCCGGCGCGTTGTCCGACGGGGTTCCGGTGTCGCGACGCGACACAAATTCCCGTCCGCCCACGTCCATGGGCTGAAGCCCATGGCTAACGTCCGTGACCGCTACGCGGTCGGAAGACGGGGATGGCGGGGAAGACTGGGACGCGGCGACCGGTGATCGCCGCTACGGGCGGAAGTGATCCCATCCGCCAGTCAGTGATTGGCCGGAACCGGGGGCGGTCATTTTGCCGATCTGTGAGAGAGGAAGTTCCCGGAACGGCCACGCGGCTAACAAATTCTCAGACTGGCTGGCTTTGATCGCGAACAACAATTCGAAATCCTCGCCGTCGCCGAGTGCCTGCGCGACCGTGCAGCCGGGGGTCACCGGCAGTTTCGATTCATCGATTTCAAATCCACAGCCGGAGGCAGCCGCCATGCGGGTGAGATCCTTGGCAAGACCATCGGATAGATCCATCATCGCCGTGGGTTTGAAATGTTCGGCCAACCATTCCGCCGCCTCAATGCGCGGGGTGAAATTGAGATGCTTGCCGTGGATCGAACCTCCTAACAATCCGGTGGCGAACAATGCGTCGCCAGGTTTCGCGGTGGACCGGAGAAGCAGATGCTCGCGGTGGACGCTGCCGGTCGCGGCGATGGAGATCACCGCGGCCGAGCCAGACGGAACGCGCGAGGTTTCACCTCCGGCGACGAATCCGCCGAATTTTTCCAGGCAATCGCCGATTCCCCGATAGAGATCCTCGACCCATGAAACCGGGGTTTCGGGCGGAAGTGCCAGGGTGATGAGGAAGTGGCTTGGCCGCCCGCCCATCGCGGCGAAATCCGAGATCACCCGGGCTACGGATTTCCAGCCGACGGCACGCGCCGGTGTGTCTGATAGGAAATGCACGCGTTCGACGAGCGCGTCGGTTTTCAAGAGCAGCAGGGTGGGGGAGTCCGCTCCGGGATCGATGACGGCGCAGTCGTCACCGGGGGCGGCCGCCGGGTTTTCATCGCGGGGAACCAAGGCGACCAAGCGCGCGATCAAGGCGTCCTCACCGATGTCGCGAAGTGTTTTCACAGGTTTCCATCCAGCGGGAGATCATAGAAGCGGGCTGCCATCTGGACGAGGACGGTCGCGCCGTTGAAACAAAAGTGCACGGCCATCGGAGCCCAGATGGACCCGGTTTTTTCATAAATGAAAACGAGCAGGCAACCGAACACGAACAGCGGAAGCAACGCCGCCATGCTGCCGTGGGCGGCGGCGAAAACCAGCGCCGAGCAAATGCCGGCGATCCACGGTCCCACGAATTTCTTCGCGGCCGGATAGAGGTAACCGCGGAACACGATTTCCTCACAGATGGGTGCGGCGAAGACGGCGGCTGCGGCCATCAGGCCGAGTGTCAGCGGGTCGGTGGATTCCTGCAACAACTTGACGGTGTCCTGCACAGGCTCGACTCCGAAAGACTCCATCCATTCCATGAATCCCGAGAACTGGAGACTGCCGAAGAATATCCACATGCAGATCACTCCCCCGGGTGCGATCAGGAAAACCCACGGCCATTTTTCCCATCTGAGACCGAGCCATTCCACCGGTCTGACGCGGGTGATCACGAATGCGGTGGCGATCCCGGCGCTGATGAACTGGAACGCGATGGAGGCGATGAGCGTGGTGGGATCCAGCACGACTTCCGGTTCACCGGTGGCTCTAACCGAGGCGACGACCAGGCCGAAGAACACCATGAAAATGAATCCGAGTCCCAGCAGATCCAAAGCGCTGTAAAACCATGTAGGAACCTTTCCTGGCAGCAACTCGGGTGGTTCCGCTGAGCTGACCGGCGTCAAATAAGGGGACAGGTCCTGCTCAGGAAGCGGTGCCATCGGGACCTCCGCGGCGACGGGATTTTTCAAAAGTTGCCGCGCAGTGGCAGCGGTCGCAAAGATGCCGAGCGCCGAGCAAAAGCTGGCGATGATGACGATTTCGGTGGGATCAGACATTTCGGGTGGCTCGGGCGTCACCCTGCGACGGCCCGCGTGAACCCGCCAATGGAAAAATCGGAGGGTTGATAGATTTGATGATTTGAGATTGTTGAAATTTAACCAGAGCTTGCAAATTCTAAAAAATTCGCAAACGCTCCCGCGTTCAATAAAACTTCATGGCGCGCCCGATTCACACAGGAAACCCGTACCGCGCGGTATTGCGGCGGGAATATCCCGAGCCGTTCATCGCCCTGCTGGCGTTCATCCTCGGGATCTGGCTGTGGGATCACTATTTCGGCAATCCGGAGGGCTACGCGCCTGGCACCGAGCAAATCGCGCTGGTGAAAATCGACCGGGATCTGCGGTTGGCGGATGCGATGGAGGGGGATCCGGCCTGGTTGAAATGGCTGGTGGGAGTGGATTCTCCAGTGGTGGCGAGGCGGGATGCACTGGTGGTTCTTGAGAAATTGGGCAACGACCAGTCGATTTCCCCCCGCGGATTGGAGGCCTATGCGGTCCTGAGATCCGAGCAAAACCACTTGCCGCTGCAGGAAACGCTCGGGAGGGTGATGCAGGGGCAGGTCATCTCGGATTTCGAGGAAACATCGGAAAACCTGGCCAATCACCGCGGCACCTGGTGGCAGGCGAAATTGATGGATTACTGGGAAGACAGCGCCCGCCCCGGCCCGGATTGGAGGACGTCTTTCGAAGAGGAATCGACCCAGCTCAGGAGGCGGGCGGTGGGCGTGAGGTCGGCGGTTTGGGTGTTGGGCTTGGTGGGGTTGGTGTTCATACCGGGAACCCTGAGTCGCTTGAAAACCGGGCTGCAGGCGAAACCCAGGGGATACGGTGGTGCCTGGTCGCTGCCGTTGGGATTGGTCATTTTCCTGGTCGCCATCTTGGCTTGGATCGGCTTCAACCTGACGCTTGAGGTGGGAATCGCTTCCTTGCCAGGACTTCACCCGGTGTTCGGGATTCTCCTGGATTCGGCCGCGCGGATGATGCCGGCCTTGATCGCGCTGGGGTTGATTTTCCGACGCCCCGGGCATGCGATCCGGGTCATGGGCTTGATGCGTCCACCCGGAATCAAGGCGGTCTTGGGGACTTTTTCGCTCCTGATGATCATCGACCAATGTCTTCGCAAGGCGATGAATTACAACGGCTCAAACGATCCCGGAGGCGGATTGAGCCTCGCCGATGCAGGAATTTGGGGCCTCGCCTTCGCGCTGATCGCCTCCTGCTTGCTGGCACCGATTTCGGAGGAAATCCTCTACCGCGGCGTCCTGTTCCGGGCGATTCGCAATCGCCTCGGCGTGGTGGTGGGAGCATTGCTTTCCTCCGTCGTCTTCGCATCCCTCCATTTTTATGACGGCTACGGCCTGGTGAGCGTGGCGATTTTCGGGTTCTCATGCGCCCTGCTGTATTCCGCCACCGGGGCACTGACGTCCGCGATCATCCTGCACATGCTTTACAATTTCTCGATCAAGATTCCCGAGTGGATCATCTATCATGCGCCACTCGGCTAACACCGTCCTCGCCGCAAATAGCGATTATTTCAGGCTCATTCATGCCGGGGATTGATCCTGCTGGTTGCATGCCGGACAAGCCTGATTACGGATTTGTTGCCAAATTGTAATTCCATTGGCATTCTATCCGAATCAAGCTGCCGCGGATCAATAAACTTGAATATAAGCTCTCGCGGAGCATAGCTTCCCGCGTGCGCCATCAGTCGATGCACTTCCTTCCCTCATGAGCGATTCCAATGCACAAGCCGGCTTCATAGCGCCGGATCCCGCCGATCTGGCACCACTTTTCCCGGGTTACGATATCCAGGACCTCATCGCCACCGGCGGCATGGGCGCGGTCTATCGTGCCGTGCAGAAGTCACTGGACCGCACCGTGGCCCTCAAGATCCTGCCGATGGAATTCAGCAGCGACGCGGCATTTTGCGCCGGATTCGAGGCCGAGGCCAAGGCGATGGCCCGCCTCAACCATCCGAACCTCATCGGCGTCTATGATTTCGGCGAGGTGAATGGCATGCTCTACATCGTCATGGAGTATGTGCCGGGGAAATCGATCTATCACTCGGCTTACGGCAGGACGATCGACCCCAAGGAGGTCATCCGGCTCGTCACAGGCGTTTGCAATGGCCTCGCCCATGCTCACGATAACGGCATCATCCACCGCGACATCAAGCCGTCGAATATCCTGCTCGATCTCCACGCCGAACCCAAGATCGGCGATTTCGGCCTTGCCAGTCCGATGGGGCGGACGATTGAGGAAGGGGAGGAAATTTTCGGGACCCCTCATTACACCGCGCCCGAGGTGGTCGATTCCCCGCGCTCCGTGGACTACCGTGCGGACATTTTTTCAGTCGGCATCCTGTTGCATGAACTCCTCACCAGCCGTCTGCCGGCCAACGATCCGCGGTCGGCCTCGGTCATCGCCCGCTGTGATCCCAAGTTCGACGCGATCATCCGCAAGGCCACCATGCCTGTGCCTGCCGCCCGTTACTCCAGCGCGAAGGAAATCGCGAACGATTTGCAGGCGATATCCGCGACGGCCATCGCCAAAGGGGTGCCCATTCCCACGGGGCGAATGGCGGCGCGCGGCCCGGTCGTCGCAGGACATCGGCCCGCGAGAGTCGGGCGCGTTTACTCCCGCAACGCTCCCACGAAATCCTCAGGCTCTGGCATGATCGCATTTTTCATCGCGGCCGCTGCCGCCGCAGCCGTGGCTTATGTGATCTATTTGAAAACTCCTCCGGAGACGGTCGCCGAGCCGTCAGTCAACATTCTTCCTGCCAACTCCGGCAATCAGGAGAAGGATGCCGGGCAAGGTTCGGATGGAATTGAGACCCACGATTCCACATTTTCCACTCAACCCGATGGCGAGAGCCCAGACGACCCGATGCGGGAAGACGGGACCGCGGATGGAACTGATGTCGAGGGGAGACCGGATGATGGCAATACAGACGCAAACCTCCCTGATCCGAAAATCGATGTGGCCGCGTTTCTCGACCGCGCCCGGACGATCATGCAGGACAAGGCCAAATTTCCCATCGCCGCCTACAAACTGGGGATGAAGGAGAATTTCGCGGGTTTCGAAACCTCGCTCAAGCGCGAGGAGTTCAAATACAAGACCGGAACCGGGCCTCGGGCAGGCGTTGTCGGGAAAGCCATTGATGGATGGAGAGCCGATGGCGGCAAGGTGCCCGACGAACTTGACGGGCCATTGTCGAAGTTTGCAGAGCTCAAGCAAGTCCGCGCGGAATACGAATTGAAGGAAAGGGGGGTGAAGGATACATTCGATCAAGCGATTTCCAAGCTTTCACTGCTGTATGTGGTCGGCCTCGATAAGGAAATAGAACGTCGCGTGGCGGACAACGACCCGGGTTCGGTTCGGCTTATCGAAAAGCAAATCGCCATTTCCAAGGCGGATCCGGATTACTTCCGCGACGTCATTCTGGAACTCCCGGACGAGGATGAGGATTAGGATCGGTTTTTCAGCCGTCAGCACATACTTGGGCTAGCGGGAGCCGGGTTTCGGTTTACCCTCCGGCGTGCCCCAAGCCGAAAAGAATTCCACCCGCCGTCACTCCAGTTCCGCCATTTCCCTCCGTGGCTGCCGCCAACACAACCTCCAGGGCTTCGACCTCGATATCCCGCTCGGCAAGCTGACCGTCGTCACCGGTCCTTCCGGCTCAGGAAAATCCTCGCTGGCCTTCCACACGCTCTACGCCGAGGGCCAGCGCCGCTATGTGGAAACATTTTCCCCATACGTCAGGCAGTTCTTCGACCGCATGGACAAGCCTGCCGTCGATCATATCGAAGGCATCCCCCCCGCCATCGCCATCGAGCAGAAAAACCATGTCCGCACCACCCGCTCGACCGTGGGCACTCTCACCGAGATCAACGACTACCTCAAGCTGCTCTTCGCCCGCCTGGCCATCGGTTACGATCCGAAAACCGGCGACACCATCCAGCCCGATTCCCCGGAATCCGCCGCCGCATGGGCCACTGAAAATCTAGCAGGGCAAGCGCTTCTCGTCACTTTTCCCATCCCGGTGCCTCCGGACGCGAAGCCTTCCGAGTTGCTCCCATTCCTCAATGCCCAAGGCTACCTCCGTATACTTGTTGGCGGTGAAATCATCCGCACTGACGAAAACTGGAGCGCGGAATTTATTCCGCCCGTCATCCACGTCATCCAGGACCGGCTCACCCTCACTCCGGAAAACCACTCCCGCCTCCTCGAAGCCCTCGAAGCCGCCTTCACCCTCGGCAAAGGCCACGCCTCCATCCGGATGACTGATGTGGCTGGAGCGTCCCGCTCCTTCTCCACCACCTGGACCAACCCCAAAACCGGCTTCACCCTCCGCCCGCCCACGCCCGCCCTCTTCTCATTCAACTCGCCGTTAGGTGCCTGCCCGAAGTGCCGTGGCTTTGGCCGCATCATCGGCATCGATCTGGAAAAGGCGGTTCCCGACAAATCCCTCTCCATCGCCCAAGGTGCCATCAAGCCCTTCCAAGGCGAGCGTGGCGACGAGTGCCAGCGTGATCTCGTTAGAAATTGCAAGGAGCGCGACATCGACATCAAGTGTCCCTTCGAGGATCTATCCGAAGATGAGCAGGAGTGGATCTACTACGGCGACCGTAAATCCGACAATCTCACCCCGGACGAACTCGAAGCCCTCTGGCAATCCGGCGATTGGTATGGAGTCAAAGGCTTCTTCGACTGGATGGAAACCAAGGCCTACAAGATGCATGTCCGCGTCTTTCTCAGCCGCTACCGATCCTACACCACCTGCGACGCCTGCCGGGGAAAGCGCCTCCAGCCCGAGTCCCTCTGCTTCAAGGTGAGCGGAAAAACCCTCCCCGACCTCTGGTCCCTTTCCATCGCCGACCTTCTCCCGTGGTTCTCAAATCTCAAATCTGAAACCTCAAGTCGTCCTGCGGATCCCACCCTCGATCTTGTCCTGACGGAAATCGCCTCCCGCCTTTCCTACCTCGACCAGGTCGGCCTCGGCTACCTCACACTCGACCGCCAGACCCGCACCCTGTCCGGCGGCGAGGTGGAACGCGTCAATCTAACGACCTGCCTCGGTGCCGCGCTCACCGGCACCCTCTTCGTCCTCGACGAACCCACCGTGGGCCTCCATCCCCGCGACATCGACCGTCTCGTCGGCGTCATGCACGGACTCCGCGACAAGGGCAACACCCTTGTCGTCGTGGAGCATGAGCACACCGTGATGCAAGCGGCCGATCACCTCGTCGATATCGGCCCCGGTGCCGGCTCCTTCGGCGGCACGCTGATCTATCAAGGACCTCCCACCGCCGGCAAGGGCAAGTCGTCCATCGGAACCCTGCCATGGCTAACAGGGAAAAAATCCATCGCCATTCCCGCCAAACGCCGCAAACCCGGCAAAGCGAAAATCGAGATCCGTGGTGCATCCCGGCACAATCTCAGGAAACTCGACATCGATCTCCCGCTCGGACTTTTCACCGTCCTCACCGGCGTCTCCGGCTCGGGAAAATCCACCTTCGCCCATGACGTCCTCTATCTGAATCTCGCCCGCAAGCTCGGCCAGGATGTCGATGGCGATGCCGCCCCGCTCAAGGAACTCAAGGGATCCCAACACATCAGCGGCGTCGAGCTTGTCGATCAAACCGCCGTCGCCCGCACGCCGCGATCCACACCCGCCGTCTTCCTCGGCGCCTTCGATCCCATCCGCCAGCTCTTTGCCCTGACACCCGATGCGAGGGCACACGAACTCACCACCGGGTTCTTCTCGTTCAACTCCGGAGCCGGCCGCTGCGACCGCTGCGCCGGCAACGGCTTCGAGAAAGTCGAGATGCAGTTCCTATCCGATCTCTACGTCACCTGCCCGGACTGCAATGGAAAGCGCTACAAGGCCTCCACCCTCGACTTCCATTACCTCGGAAAATCCATCGACGACATCCTCAATCTAACCGTCTCCGATGCCATCGCCTTCTACTCAGAAGGGAGCACAGGCGTCTCGCCTGTTTCTTCAACTCCCAAGCTCCTCCCCGCCCACGCCAAACGCCACCAGCAGATCATCCGCCTCCTCGCCCCCCTCGCAGAAGTCGGCCTCGGCTATCTAAAACTCGGCCAGCCCCTCAACACCCTCTCCGGCGGCGAAGCCCAACGCCTCAAACTCTGCCAGCTCCTCTCCTCTTCCTCTTCGACCTCTCCCTCTCCCTCTTCCTCTTCGACTTTCGACCTTAAGACCTCTTCCTCTCCCAAACTCCTCATCCTCGACGAACCCACCACCGGCCTCCATTTCTCCGACATCGAAAACCTGCTAGGCGTCTTCCAAAAGCTCGTCGATTCCGGCCACTCGCTCCTCGTCATCGAGCACAACCTCGACGTCATCAAGTCCGCCGACTGGATCCTCGACCTCGGACCCGAAGCCGGGAAACACGGTGGCCAACTCGTCGCCCAAGGCTCGCCCGAGACCGTCGCCAAACTCGACACCCCCACCGCCGCCTACCTCAAGCAAGCCCTCGTGGCTGGGGCGTCTCGCCCCAGACCGTCGAGGGAGCGTCTCGCTCCCTCTCCCTCTTCTCCATCCAACTCCATCACCCTCCGCGGTGCCCGCCATCACAACCTCAAGAACATCTCCCTCGACATTCCGCGCGATCAGTTCGTTGTGATCTCCGGTCTATCAGGTTCCGGAAAATCCACCCTCGCCTTCGACATCCTCTTCGCCGAAGGCCAGCGCCGATTCCTCGACTCGATGTCCGCCTACGCCCGCCAGTTTGCCGAGCAGCTAGAAAAGCCTGAGATCGATCAGCTTCAAGGCCTCCCGCCCACCGTCGCCATCGAGCAACGCGTCTCACAAGGTGGAGGGAAATCCACCGTCGCCACCGTCACCGAAATCTGGAATTTCATCCGCCTTCTCTACTCGAAACTCGGCACGCTCTACTGCCCGGATTGCAAGGTTCCCGTCGAGCGCCAGTCCCTATCAGCCATCGAGAACACCATCCGGGGTTACCTCAAGAAAGGCCCGGTCACCCTTCTCGCCCCCCTGATCCGCGGCAAGAAAGGCTATCATAACGAGATCGCCGGGTGGGCTCTCAAACAGGGATTCACCCGCCTGCTCGTGGACAAGCAATTCAAGGACGCCGAAGGGTTCACCCGTCTCGAACGCTTCAAGGAACACGACATCGATGTCGTCGTGGCAGCGGTTTCCAACCGCCAGCCCTCTGAGCTTTCCACCGCCATCGAACGCTCCCTGGAAATCGGCAAAGGTCTCATCAAAATCCTCACATCCGACAAGAAATTCATCCTTCTATCCACCAAGTCCAGTTGCCCGTCTTGCAATCAAAGTTTCGAGGAACTCGACCCGCGCCTCTTCTCCTTCAATTCCCCCCACGGTTGGTGTCCTGAATGCCGTGGCCACGGTCGGATACCGAAACGCCGCCGCCATCTTGACACCTCGCGGTTCGACTCCGTGCTCGAAGCTGAAATGGACGCCGACCGGTCCATCGACCGCATGGACGATGTGGAACTCATCGAATGCCCCGCCTGCCACGGCTCGCGCCTCAACCCCACCGCCTCCGCCGTCCG
>Ga0163144_10012241_pt1 | contig 18044 bp, 21 predicted proteins | sample OliLak19BULKMAT1_FD_123175 | JGI IMG/M metagenome (GOLD analysis project Ga0163144, IMG submission 123175) | Freshwater microbial mat bacterial communities from Lake Vanda, McMurdo Dry Valleys, Antarctica - Oligotrophic Lake LV.19.BULKMAT1 | ecosystem: Environmental > Aquatic > Freshwater >... | reverse complement strand
TTCCCGCCTCGTGGAGGATCACGGGAACGCCGCGATTCCGGAGGGCGATGGCGAGGGATAGGCCGGTGAGTCCGCCTCCGTTGATTGTGATGGTTTCCGTCAAGCGCTGAATTCTAACACGCTTCCGGGAATTTGGCATGGATAAGTTCGCCCGGTCAGGGTTCCTGATAGCTGCCGCCGTAACCGGGGATGTAGGGCTGGACCATGCCCATTTCCGCGAGGGCGTCGAAGTGCTTGTCGCGGGCATAGATCCGGTGTCCGTGTTTGTTCGCTACGGTGGCGATGAGTGCGTCGGACCAAGGGATGTTCAGCCCTCGTTTGCGCACCCGCCACTGGAAGCGGATGACCTCGTCCCAGATTGCCTCGGTCTGAGGGACGTAGGGGACGAGGGAGAAGAGATTGGAAATAACGGTTTTCTCGTCGTCGCGAGCGCCGCCGAGAACCTCAAGCTTCACGAGGCCGCAGAAACATGCCTGCATTTCCTCGACGAGGGTTCCGACGGCGAGGCTCGTCAAAATGTCGCCTTTTCTGCGGAACAGTTCGATCCAGACGGATGAATCAACGAGGACCATGGTCAGGATTTCCCTTCCTCACGGTATTTTGTCTCAACCATGGCGGAGGTATCCGCAGAGTTGCCCCAATCCTCGATATCATCATTGGTGTGGGCGTAATCCAGGGGATGCTCGCGCAGGGATCGGATGATGGCGACCGCCTTTTTGCGGTTGGCAAAAAGCTCCACTGCCTTGGCAATGCCGGCACTCATTTTTGTTTCCCCGGTCAATTCCATGATTTCTTTGACCAACGATTCTTCAATTTCTACGCTTACTCTCATGCGTATGAGTAATGAGGCTAATTGCAGCAAAGTCAATTATAAAAGATGCAAAAGCGCGGATTTCTTGGTTATTTTTCTCCGAAGATGCGTATGGATCCGCGCTGCGATGAGCTTTCCCGGCAGCGGAAGCCCAGGGATTCCAGTCCCAGGGCGGCGGGCAGTTCGCCTGGCCGGAAGCCCGCCTCGATGCTGACCCGCATGTCGTGGCGGGTGATGGGGTGTATGAAAGGCGTGGCGAGTTTCCCCATGATCAGGGGCAGCCTTGTGCGGAGCGGTTCGCTGAAAAGCAGGGTGTCGAAACCTTGCATCCAGGTTCCAAGGGTTGCGAGCTGTGCGTCGGCGAAGTGATGCAGGAAAAGGTTCGCGATGAGCACTCCTCCATGGGCTGGGGGGGATTTGGCGAAGATGTCGCCCCGGTGCCAGGTGACGCGCGCCGGCAGATCCGCGGGGCGGGGTGCGAGATCGTAGGCGGAAATTTCAGCCTCCGGGTGCAGCTTGGAAATCCTGGAAAGCAGGAACCCATCGCCCGCGCCGATCTCGGTGATGTGCGTTGGCGCGCGGGGCAGCGAGCGGATGATCCACGATTCGTTCCCCAAGAAAAAATTGATGCGCGCGAGATCGCGGCGGGAGCGCAGCGCGCCGGGATCGTCGTGCGGGAGGTGGTCGAGGAGTTCCGGGGTGAGTTTCCTCATGCTTGGGAGCAGTCTAGGCGGGATGGCGGGATTGGGAAGTGGTGTTTGCAAACGGGATGCGGATGGGTGAGAAACGGCCATGAGGATTTCAACATTCACCGGCGGCATGGTGCAGACGAACGGATACCTGGTCGAGACGGTGGATGGGAATTTCCTGGTGGATGCACCTGCGGGGATCTCCGCCTGGCTGGATGAAAAGGGGATACGGGTGGATGCGCTTTATCTGACACACCAGCACTACGACCATGTGGAGGATGTGGCGTTGCTCCAGGGCAAAGGTGTGAGGGTGCATGCTTGGGCGCCATACTCGAAGGATCTGACTCTGGAATCCTACGGATCGAGCTGGGGACTGCCGGAAGTGGATGGCTTTTTGATTGATGAGCTGATTCCGGCGGGGGATGAAGAAATGTTTGGAACGGCGGTGAAGGTAGGCCACGTGCCGGGTCATTCCCTGGACAGCGTGACGTTTTACGTGGCGGATGCGGGCGTGGTTTTTCCCGGCGATGCGCTGTTTGCCGGATCGGTCGGCCGCTGCGATCTGCCCGGTGGGGATTTCGAGTTGCTGCTTTCCGGCATCCGCAGGGAACTACTGTCACTCCCGGACGAAACAAAAGTCCTCTCCGGCCACGGCGGGCCAACGACGGTTGGCCGCGAGAGGGTGAGCAACGGCTACCTCAGGTGATGGGATAAATCATTCCGGAACGACGAGTGCCTTGGGAGGCGGGGCGAGAAGGATCTCGTTCTGCCCCTCAGGAGGGGAAGTGAAATGGACGTTTTCCCAAGTCGGTTTGCCGAGCGGGCCGGTGCCCCTGAATTGGAAAAGCCCGTAGAAGGGGCGCAGCGGCAATGTGAGAAGTCCGAGCAGTCCGCGGGCGTTGAGGCGTATCGTAAAGTCTATGGTCTTGGCGCTGAGATCGACCTCGCCGTCGCCGGCAAAGGTCACTGAAGTAGTCGCCGTCTGGAAGTCGCGGGTGCGCAGGATGCCTTCCTTGATGTCGAAGGTGAAGAATGCGGATTTGGCGCGCTGGAAGCCCGCACGCTTGTCGTTGAGGACGTTTGCCATCACCTTGGAGAGAGGCCCAAACAGAGGGACGGAAAACAGCTCGGCTTTTTCCAGCCCAATGAGTCCCTGTCCATCCATCGTCCCGACGTCCGATCCGGTCATGCCGAATTCGATACGTCCCGTGACCAAGCCTCCGCCCTCCATCTCGAACCCATAGGTGGATGCGAGGCTGGCCATCGAAATCTTCGCCCAACTGAATTCCCCGGTCAGGCGCGATTTCCTGGAGTGGATGAGGTTTCCCGTGACCTTGCCGTCGAATGCGCCGAGGGAAAGATCTGAGATGCTGGTCTTGTCCCCATGCACGGTAACGGTCGCTCTCGGTTCTCTGACAGTGAGGTTCTCACCGAGGAAGACGTAGTCGGCGTTGCCGGGCGTGCTGAATTTCACGGTGAGGTCGGTGCGACCCTGCGGGGTGACATCGACCACCCCCGAGCCGCTCAGTGAGGGTGGTACGTGAAAACGGTATTGCTCCAGTTCGTCCGCAATCTCCGGTGCGAAAAAGCGTATCATCGGTGCCGCCCAGATTTCGCCGGAGACCGCCTCCACGCCGACAGTTTTGGCTGCGGCGTCGTAGCGTATGCTGCCGACCTTCGCGGTTCCTTCACGGGGGCCTCCGTAGGATTTCCGTAACGGATATTTCGTGTAATCGAAGGTCACGCTGCCGTCATGGAAATCGAGTTCGTTGTGGTTGAGCCTGAAAGAGCAATTGGCGGACTTCACCGGAACGCCCTTGTAGGAGAGGTTCCTGATACTCCCGTGGCCGCTGTATTCCCAGGCGTGCACATCCTCCAAATCGAAGGAACCCTCAAGGAAAACCTCCGTGGAGGGATCCTTGTTTTCCGTGAAGTCGCCGATGACGATCTCAAGGGGTTGGCCGGGGAAAAACGGTTTGAAGAGCGGGGCGGGCAGAGTGGAGTGCAACGCCAGTCTCACGGAGCTTCCCTCAATCAGCAGTTTCGCATCCGCAGAGCCGTCCGGGCGGGAGAGGGTGAGGTCGCGCAGGAAGAGGTTTCCGTCCTGCCATGAAAACCATGTTTCCATCGAGTCGAACGAAACGCCGCGGAACATGAGGGAATCACAAAGCGCGTGTCCAGTCAGGTGTACCGAGGGCTTGTCGCTTTCGCTAAGGCTGAAGTCTCCAGCCGCCTGGATCTGTTGACGGCCGCCGATCAGGAGATCAACTCCGATGGGTGCGGAGAGCCAGGATTTCAGCATCCGGGGGACATCAATCGATGACTCGATGTCGAAGCGACCCTCCCTGCCGAGAAGGCGGTAGTCCGCATGGCCTGTGACCTTGCCGCGGGCATCCCGGGCGGAGAAGGTGCTTATTGTGAGGAGGTATCCGGACAACGTTCCCCGGGCGCGGACGTCCTCCAGCATGTATTGCCGTTTCTCGACAGAGGGTGCCACGACTTCGAAATCCGCCCGGATCGATCCCTTGTCCTTCAGTTTCCCCTCGATATTGACGTGGATTATGGGGCGTGAATCCGCGCCGAAATCCCAGTGCCCGAGCTCGTTGAGTATCCTGGCAATCATCTCCCTGCGGCGACCGTCGTTTTTCTCGTCCTCCTTGGGGTTATCCGAGGCATCGTGACCTTGCAGCTTTGCGGAGATGGTTACGCCGATGCCACCGACCTCGCCACGGCCTTCGCGGATCTCAATCGCGTTGCCTTCGGTGGCCAGGATCGTTCCGTACATCCCCGTGAAGTCCAGGGATGCTCCGGCGGGATCTTTAGGATCGACTGGCAGCAGCAGCCGCGCGTTCCTGAGCACGGCCTTCCTGATGCGGAATTCGCCGCCTGAGAGCTTTGCGTAATCCAACACCAGCTCGACGCGCTCCAGCCGCGAGATCTCATGGATACGCTCGGATTCCGCGAATACCCGGACATTCTGCGCGATGAAGCCGCGCAGCGGGACATAAGTCAGGGAGGCGATGCGGATGTGGACGCCGCGTTTGGAAACCTCCTGCTCGATCGCCTTGCGCCATTCATCGGGAAGGCCGGACTTGTTCGCCCAGTAGAGTCCGATTCCGCAGAGCGGAATGAGCGCGAACAGCACCAGCCAGACGGCTGTCCTCAGGTTGCGGACTAGGTGAAAGCGGAACATGAAGGCTGTTTCGCTAGGAGTTTATCACACCTGCGGCACGAAAGGAAAAGAAACCCAAGCGCCCGTTCGAGGGACGGCCGATGATGACATGATCCACCAGGCGGATCTTCATCAGCTCCGCCGCCTTGATGAGGGACTCGGTGATTGTATTGTCCGCATGGCTCGGGCTGGGATCGCCGGATGGGTGGTTGTGGATGAGGATGAAACCATACGCGTTCCTTGCGATCACCGGGCGCATGATTTCCCGGGGATGGGCTGTGGTCTCGTTGACCGTGCCGATTGAAACGGTGGTTGTGCTGGTGTGTTCCAGCCGCGAGTTCACCGTCACCACGATCGCGTTCTCATTGGGCAGGTTGGAGAGCTGGTGGCCGAAGTGCTCGTAGATCAGCTCCGGCGTATCAAGCTTCTGGCTGCTGATTTTTTCCCGCGAGAGGCGGCTGCCCAGTTCGAATGCGGCAGCCAGCTTGCAGGCTTTCGCCGGGCCGATGCCCCTGTTGTTCATGTATTCCGCGACGGGAAGCCTGCCGAGTTCCTGCAAGCCACCGTATTTTTCAAGGAGATCGCCTGCCACCTGGATCACGTTCCGCCCCACGACCCCGGAGGAGAGAAACAGGGCGATGAGTTCGGCGTTGTTGAGCGATGCCGCACCGAATTTCTCCATTTTCTCGCGGGGGAGATCCCGGTCTGCTGATTCGTTGAGGAGGGACATATTTGGTAAATGCTGAAATGCTGAAAACTGAAATTTCAGGGTTTGTTGCGGGTTCGGGTTACGATAGTTGTGAAGATTGCGAGAAGCTCTTCAGCCTCTTGGTAAGCCTTGGTGAGTTTTGAATCGGTTATCCCGCAGTCCTCCTGCAGAAGCTCCAGCCAAAGCTGGGTTTCGTCCGCTTCCTGGAGGAGAACGTCGATTTTCGAGCAAAATTCAGCATCTGACCTAGCGCGGGAGGCTTCCCTTGAATGGGATGCGACGGAAGTTCCCGATCTGATCATTTGTTTTGCGAGGATCGCCACTTCCAGCCGCTCCCGGGGCAGGGAAATAAAAATTCGTATCACCGAGGAAGCGAAGCCCTTGGTTTGATCTCGAAGTTCCGCAGACAGTCTCATTTCAGCATTTCAGTTTTCAGCCTTTCAGTTTTTGCTTCACTCAATGTTCTGGATCTGCTCGCGGAGTTTTTCCAACTCGGTTTTCGCCTCAACGACTGTCTGCGCGATGAGTGCGTCGTTCGCCTTCGAGCCGATCGTGTTGAACTCGCGGAAGAGTTCCTGGCACAGGAAATCGAGCGGGCGTCCAGCAGGTTCCTCGGCGTGGATGTATCCGTGGAATTTCTCGAAGTGTGAATGCAATCGGGTGAGTTCCTCGGAAATGTCGCAGCGGTCCGCAAACAGTGCGACCTCCTTGGCAAGGCGCTCGTCGTCCGTGCCAAGAGGGATGCCCATGTCGGAAAGCCGCTTGAGGAGCATCTCCCTCTGGCGTTCCGGGCGGGAGGGTGCATGCTCCGAGATGGCATGGGTGAACGCGAGCAGCTTGCTGAGCCGGGCGAGGAAATCCTCCCGCAGGTGCATGCCCTCTATTGCCCGCATCACGTTGAGGTTCGTGATCGCCTGGTTCAGGGCGGGGGCGATCGCTTCCCATGCCTCTTCCGGATCGGCGTGTTCCGACTCGCCGATCTCAAGGATCCCCGGCTGCCGGACGAAGTCCGCAGGTGTGGGATGGAGCGGGCGGCCTATGATAAGGGAGAGATCGGTGAATGCGGACTCGAAGGATCTGGCAAGGGCGGGGTTGATGCGGATCTGACCCGATTCCGAGCCCTCGGGTTTCTCGATCCGAACTGAGATCTGGACGCGCCCGCGTGAAACGTGCGGCATGACCGCCTGCCTCACGCGGCTTTCCAGGGACTGCAGGGAACGCGGCAGAATGGCGACGATTTCCGCCTGTTTCCTGTTGATCGAGGCGGTCTCGACACTGGCCAGCCAGCCTTCCGTGGTGTGGGTTCCGCGGCCGAAGCCAGTCATCGAATGCATGGTGCATTCAACCGCTCCGCCCGCCCCTTGTCGAGAAACTAGAGGTTCTTCGCATAAGCCCCCAGCATCCACAGCGCCTTCTGGTGGAACTGGATGCGCGAGATCACGAAATCCTCCGTCTCCTTGTCCTCGTTGTCAGACGCCGTATCGCGGGCGGCCAGCGCGGAAGCCACCACCGTCTCATGGCAGGCGATGATGTGTTTCACGTATGCCGCGGAAGTCTTTTCGCCGATCGCCAGCTCCTTGATCGAGGAAAGATCCGCCAAGATCCTGAGTCCGCCCGGAGCGTAGGCCCCAAGCCCCCGGATGCGCTCCGCGATCTCATCCACCGCGCCGAAGACTTCCTGGTAATGTTCTTCGAAAGCCTTGTGCAGGGAGAAGAAATCCCGCCCTTCGACATTCCAGTGGGCGGTATGGATCTGCCCCATCAGGGCATAGGTATCTGCCAGCAACACGCCGAGTGTTTTCACGACTTTCGAATCGGCTGCGGAAGCTTTCTTATCAGAGGTTGCGGTTTTCTTTTTCATGTCCGCAAAGACTCGCACGGAAGTCCCGGAATGCAAAGGCAGTGTGCCTTTCACACAACCTTACCGGCACCGGACTGTGCCGCAACCATGCCCTGGATGATGATCTGCAGGGTGGTTTTCCCCCGGTAGGTGTTGCGGTCTATAGTGAACGCAATGTCCCATGGCGGATCCGGCAGCGCATGCTCCCCGCCGCCGAAATAAACCGCATCCTGCTCATGGTATCCCTGCCGCAGTGTCAGGCGGAGATGGTTGTTCTTCATGTGGAATGGAGGGCGGCTGATCCCGACATTGCGGGAAACGAACACCGGCTGAGGGTTTCCGTTTCCGAAGGGCTGGAGCAACTCGTAGCTTGCAAGGAATCCGAGGGAGAGCTGGGAAAAACTGATCTCCGCATCATAGATGAGCCGTGGGCGGCGGTCTTCCTCAGTGGTGTTTCCGAGGACGTATGCGGTGAAGTTCGCGCGGAAACGGTCCATGTTTTCCTCACGGATCGAGAGTCCCGCTGCCATGGCGTGTCCTCCGCCCGCGATCAGGTCCGCATCACAGGCACGGATCGCTTCGACAAGGGAAACGCCCTCGATGCTTCTCCCTGAGCCTTTGCCGATACCCCCGTCATCGATCGCAATTACAAAAGTGGGCTTGTGGTACTGCCGCATAAGGCGGGATGCGACGATGCCGACCACGCCGTGGTGCCATGAGCGCGAACCGATGACAATGACCGGATCCTTCGCGGGATCGAATCCGTCGGAAAGCTGCTCGACGGCCTCCTTGCGGATCAGGCTTTCGTGTTCCTGCCGCTGGCGGTTGTAGCCATCGAGTTTCTTCGCAAGCGCCCCGGCGGAAATGCGGCAATCCGCGTTTAGTGTGGCAAGCGCGTCCTCCGGGAAATCCATCCGCCCGGCCGCGTTGATGCGCGGGCCGATGCGGAAACCGACATCCATCGAGGTCGCCGTGCCGTTCATTCCGGTGATTTCCTGTAGCGCCCTCAGCCCGGGGTTCAGCGTGGATGGAAGAGCCTTGAGCCCGTGCCTGACCAGCAGGCGGTTCTCGCCGACGAGCGGGACGATGTCCGCGATCGTCGCGACGGCAACGAGATCGAGGAGTTCCTTGAGATCCAGCGAAGTCGGGCGTGTTTTCATCAGCGCATGGCCGATTTTGAACACCACCCCGGCGGCGCATAGGTAGGTGAAATCCTCGCCGCATTTCGGATTCACCAGCGCCGTGCAATCCGGCCTGCCGCCGGGATCCGGTTCATGGTGATCCGCGATGATCACATCGATTCCCATTTCACGAAGGTGGGCGACCTCGTTGACCGATACCGTTCCGCAATCGACGGAGATGAGCAGATCGGGCTTCGTCCCTTCGGAAAGGCAGCGCTTGATCGCGGCGAGGCTGAGGCCGTATCCCTCTGCGCCCCGGCGCGGGATGAACGGCCTCGGCTCCAGCCCGTAGGCTCGGAGTATCTTCATCATCAGTGTGATCGCGGAAACGCCATCGACATCGTAGTCGCCGTAGATGCAGACGGTTTCATTCGCATCCACCGCCTTGAGGATTCGCTCCACGGCAGGCTGCATGTCGGGCATCAGGAACGGATCGCTGAGATTCCTTAGCTTAGGATGGAGGAAGTATTCCATCGCATCGCCCTCTGGGATTCCGCGCTGGCTGACGAGATGGCGGAGGATTGCGGGAAACCCCTCCTCATCCGCGTGCAAGCCCGGAATGAAAGGCTCACCGCGTAGAATCCATCGGAAAGCCGTTGCACGCATACTGATGCAAGGAGCTTGCACCGCACAGTGCGGCGAGACAAGGGCGGAAACCCCTATCGGAGTTTTCAGCCCTTGAGCGAAACCAGTTCATCCGTGTGGATGGTCTGGCGGGCGCGATAGAGGGCGACGATGATCGCAAGGCCGACGGCGACCTCGGCGGCCGCAACGGTGATGACGAAGAAGACGAGCATCTGCCCGTCGTAGTCGGGGAGGCCGTTTTTGACGTTGAAGCGTGAGAAAGCCACCAGCGTGAGGTTCGCGGCCGAAAGCATCAGCTCAAGGCACATGAAGACGATGATGATGTTCCGGCGCAGCACAACCCCGGCGAGGCCGATGGAGAAAAGCAGGCCCGATACAAGCAGGTAATCGTTGAGGGAAGGCATGGGCTCAGTTGGTTTGGCGCTTGGAAAGGACGACTACGCCGACGGTGGCGACGAGGAGGAGGACTCCGAGGATTTGTAGCGGGAGGTTGTATTCGGTGAAAAGGGTGTGGCCGATGAGATGGACATCGGGAAGGTGGCCGTCTTTCAGTGCCAGGTGGATCTTGGTGCCTTCCTTGAAATCCCCGGCGGCAGCGGCGAGGGCTGCCTTGTCGAGAACCGGGGCGATCTGGTTCGGCAGCTTGTTCGAAAGGACTCCCACGAGCTGGACGAAGAAAATCCCGACCAGTGAGAGGCCGGCCACGAGCGGCAGGTAGCTTTCGGTGCGGCGTTTCTCATCCTTGAGGTCGAGCAGCATGATGATGAACAGGAAAAGCACCATGATCGCGCCGGAATAGACAAGGATCTGGATGACTCCGACGAAGAACGCGGAGAGCCCGATGAACAGGGCGGCGAGACCGACGAAGGAGGTCACCATCGCCAGCGCGCTGGAAACCGGGTTGCGGAACGCGATGACGGCCACCGCGCCGATCAGCATGATGGTGGAAAACAACCAGAATAAGTAAGAAGGCATTGGAGATTGGGGAATTAGGGATTGGGGGAAGATGGTGTCAGATCCTTGGCTTTTGCCGAGCGTTTCAGCCATGACATGTAGCCGTTGAGGATGCGGAGCGTTTAGTTAAAGTGTTCACCTCCGGCATGATAGAGATCGCCATGGATTAGGGAGTCATCGTGGCAGGTGATCAACTGATCCAGAACCTCGTTGAGCGAGCCTCTCGCTTGGGAGCAGAAACGGCAGTTGTCTAAAAAGTGGAAGCGACCATGGCCTTCGGCGATGTTGTGGGTGACGGAACGCGAAGCTCGTTTGATTTGGTCGCAAAGGTCAAATTCCTTTGATTTCAGAAGGACAGGAACAATAGATCGAAACACGAAGATACGAAACTCACGGCCTGCCTTCCAAGCCTCGAGTTCCTCAAATGTTCGCGTGGTATTCTCTTCCATCCCTAATTATCCAATTTCAAATCCCCTATGTCCCTTACTTCAGCTCATTCCATTTGTTGACGAGGCCTACACGGACGCCGCCGATCTCGTAGAGTTTCTTTTTGTCGTGGACCATCGCCTCGCGGGTGGTTCCGGTGATGAGGTAGTCCTTGCGGAGGTAGATGGCCTGCTCCGGGCAGACTTCTTCGCACATTCCGCAGTAGATGCAGCGGATCATGTCGATGTCGAATTCGAGCGGGCGCTTCTCGACCTTCGCCCACTTGTCGTCGGCCGGGATTTCCGCAGGGACGATCCTGATCGCCTTGGGCGGGCAGATGAATTCGCAGAGCTGGCAGGAGACGCAGCGCTCGCGGCCCTGCTCGTCGGTGACGAGGGCGGGGGCACCGCGGTAGTATTCCGGCATGTGGTCGTCCCAGCGCTGCTCGGGAAACTGCATGGTCACACCGAGGCCGGAGGAGGCGAGGCCTTCGGCTCCATAGGATTTTCCACGCAGCGATTTGATCGCGTGCTTCATGGTCAGGATAAACCCCTTGATGAGGCCTCCGAAGTAGATCTTTTCCCCGGCGTCGAGTTTCGGGCGGGTGAGCTTGATGGTGGGCATGGAGAAAGAGTCTTAAGGTCTGAATGTCGAAAGTCTGAAAGAAAATTCAGGCGGGGATGGTTTGTTGGGAGTCGGCCAGCATGCGGAGCTTGTCGAGATTGAGAGCCCCGCCACCTCGGAGATGGAAGGTGGTGATCTGTTGCCGTAGGGTTTTATAAAGGGCTGCGTCCGTCATGGCTAGGTCGTGGGCCGTGTCCTGTTCGCGGACAAAACAAACAAGTGCCGCAACTTCCGCCCAGCGTTTTTCCTTGAGGGCGATGCCCAGTTCGTTTGGCTGTGCGAGCAAGCGCCGGGCGATGATTTCCTCGTTTCTGGAAAGGGTGGATTTCACTGGAGTATTTCGAGATAGACGAGGTTTTCTTCTGCGGACTCCCGCTTCGCAGCAGGATATCCGGAAACGATGGCTTTCACCAGCGCGAGATCGGCCTGGTAGTGTTGGTGCAGAAAATGGATGTCTTCGATGTCTTTCGCGTCGGCGCGGACAAGCTTGGAGGCAATGATGTTTTCGGCGGGCGGACGGGTTACGATGATCCTTCCCATCCGAAACATGACGACCGGTTCGAAGGGGCCGACCTGCACGATGCCCGGCTCCACGATCTGGAGATAAGCCCGACCGGGTTCCAGCAAATCGGTCGGGTTGAAAGTCAGTCCGGCTTCTTCGGCCGCGCGCTTCAGTTCAAGCAAATCGAAGTCGCTGGAGGGTTGCCAGATATCGAGATCCTCGGTGGTCCGAAGTTCCATTCCTGCGAAGAGACATGCTGCCGAGCCAATCAGGCAAAGCTTCACAGGCGGGCCTTCCTTTCCGAGTGCGGTGGCCATCACCTCAAGGGCACGCATCCAGCGTTCCTTGTCGTATTCGGTTGATGGGATCTCGGGTGAAGGCATGGATCAGGCGCGGAGGATTTTTGCGGGTGGCTCGGAGACCTTGGCGACCCAGATGACGGCGGCGGTGACGACGGCGAGAAGGAACAGGCCTATGGCCATGATGGTGGGGGTGAGTTCTTCCGATGGGGCTGCGATGATGAGAGCGGCGAGGAAGACGTTGATGAGGGCGGCCTCGAAGAAGATGACCCAGCCGAGCTTCATGAGCTGGTCGTAGCGGAAGCGGGGAACGGTCCAGCGGACGAGGATGAAGAACAGGATGAAGGCGAGGAGCTTGGTGAGGAATATGCCGACGTGGATGAATCCGCCGATGCGGAAATCGCCGATGGAGAAATTCGCGATATCTTCGTCGAGTCCGAAGCCTGCGGACCAGCCGCCGAGGAAGAGGGTGATGATGAGCGCGGAGCCGATGACCATGGCGGCGTATTCGCCCATGAAGAACATTGCGAATTTCATCGAGGAGTATTCCGTGTGGTATCCGCCGACGAGTTCCGTCTCGCACTCGGGAAGGTCGAAGGGCATGCGGTTGGTTTCCGCGAAGATCGAGACGGTGAAAATGAGGAAGGCGATAAGTGCCGGGATAAGGAAAAGTGCGGTTTGGAGCGATGGGAGGGAAAACTTGTAATCCGTCCAGAAGGGCAGCAGCAGCCAGCCGTTCTTCGCCTGCTGCTCGACGATGTTGTTCAGGTTGAGGTCGCCGAAAAACAGCAGGACGGGGATGATGGAGAGGCCGAGGCAGATCTCGTAGGAAATCATCTGGGCGGTCGAGCGGACACCGCCGATGAATGGGAACTTCGAATTCGAAGCCCAACCCGCAAGGGTGATGCCATAGACGGTGAGCGAGGAGATCGCGAAGACGAACAGCGGGCCGACATCGAGATCCGCGATGACGAGTTTTTCGGTGCGTCCAAAGAGCGTGACATCAGGGCCAAATGGGACGACGCAGACAGTGATGAGAGCGGGGACGACGGTCAGCGCCGGGGCTAGCCAGTAGAACGCTTTGCGGACATGTTCAGGGGTGAAATCCTCTTTTAGGAAAAGCTTCAGTCCGTCCGCGATCGGCTGGATGAGTCCGAAGAAATGGAAATCTTTCTTGAATCCGAAAAGGGTGAGCGGAATGCCGACGCGGTTCGGGCCGACGCGATCCTGGATGATCGCGGAGAAACGTCTCTCAAAATAAACAGACAGCGGTACGAGCGGCAGCACCACGAGGAATGTGAAAAACACGACCTTGGTGACGGTAATCGCGAGGTTGATGAGGATGTCCGGCATGGGATTGGTTGGGAAATGACAGGTGTGCGATATTTTTCGTGGATGCTCGCTACTGGATATTCTTCTGCAAACCCAAGGACTTCTGGACAGAAGGGCTCATGTCAAACCGGATCTCCTGCTCAAGATTGTCGAACACGCGGTTGTCAGATCTATCTGAGAGTTCGACGTAGAAAGTGAATGCGGTGTTGTTCGCAATCTTCGAGAATGGCTCGGATTCAACGCTGTAGCTTTTTCCTGCTACGAGAGGCCCAACCATTTCCACCGGAACGACAGTCACGCCGTCAGGCGATGGAAAGCGGACTGTTAGAGCCGTTGATAGGGGCGTTCCTGGCTCAATATGAAAGGTGTAGCTGTAGGTGAAAGGTTTGTCTTTTGATTTGTCTGCGGTAACACCGCCCCCCTCTGAAACAATGAACTTGGACTTCTGAGGCGGTGGACCCGCTGGTCCGGATCCACAGCTTGCTGCCAGCACAATGAGCGAAGTTGTGAGGCTTGTTAGAGTGAAAACTGAAAATTTCATAGGATTTGCGGGATCAGCCATTGATGATCCCGGCGGCGGCGCGGGCGCGTTCGTTCTTGAGTAGCGGGATCTCGTAGCCGGTATCGGTGACGGACGTGCCTAGGGCACCGATCTTGGATAAGGTGAGGCCGTTGAACAAGGTTACGGAAGACGCGACCTTTTTGAAGAGGTCTTCGATGAGGAAAATGTCGGGCTTGTTTCCTGAAACGGCTGCGGCGAGATCGCGGAGGATCTCCCAGTCGTCGCGGCACTGGCCCTGCGGCTCGATGGCGCGGTTGAGGCGCTGGAGACGCCCGGAAAGGTTGACCATGGAACCTCGTTTCTCGGCGAAGGCGGCTCCGGGGAAGACGACGTAGCTGGCATCTGCGGTAGGGCCGGCGAGAAGCTGGATGGATGCGATGAATTCCGGTTTGGCGAGGTCTTCGGCAGTGAATCCGGCCTCGGCGGTGAGGTCTTCGCCGAGCACGAGGAGTGCCTTGATGGAGCCGTTGCGGACGCCTTCGCGGATTCCTGAAAGAGGTGCGGATGGATCGGTGGTGTTCCAGACGAGCTTTGCTCCCGTGGTGTTCGGATTGCGGTCGGACGCAATGAGCAGGCCGTCGTTTTCACCGACGCGGGGGACGGTGGTGAAGTTGCCGGTCTTGAGATCACCGGCGAGGGCGCGGACGAGTAAGAGTTCCTCGTTGGTCATGCGCGCGGAGGCGATGACGGCGATTTCCGAAGGGTCGAATTTCGAAAGGCTCTCGGCGGTTTTCGCAATCGCCTCCGGCCAGGCGGCGGGGCGGTGGGTGCCGTTTTCTTTGATCAGAACTTCGGTCAGGCGGGTGTCGCCATCGATGTAGTGGAAATTGAGGCGGTGCGAATCCGGCATCCAGTTGGAGTTCACCGCGTCGTTCTGGCGCGGCGTGATGCGGTGGATCGTATTGCCGCGGGTGTGGATGAGAATGTTCGCGCCGGTGCCGCAGTTGACATCGATGGATGGCGTTTCCTTGAGGAACCAGACGCGCATCTGGAAACGGAAATCGTTCGAGGTCAGCGCGCCGACGGGGCAGATATCGGCGGTGTTGAGCGAGTAGTTGTTATCCAGCAGGCGGCCCGGGTGGACGCTGAGGGTGGTGTGGGTGCCGCGCTGGGTGAAGCCAAGCACCGGATCTCCGGCGACCTCGTCCATGAAACGGATACAGCGCGAGCACATGATGCAGCGCTCGTCATCGAGCCGGATGCGCGGGCCGATATCGACGTTCTTCGGCTTTTTCACCTTCATATCGACGAAGCGCGAGACACCGCGCCCGAAGCCGACGGATTGCTCCTGGAGGCGGCACTCGCCGGCTTGGTCGCAGATCGGGCAATCCAGCGGGTGGTTGATCAGGAGGAACTCCATCACTCCCTCGCGGCATTTCTCGACGAGTTCGCCGGTGGTGCGGATACCCATGTTTTCCGCGACCGTGTTCGCGCAGGATATGGCGGGGCGGGGCATCCAGCCTATCGTTTCGTAGCCGTCCTCATCGCGCTGCGGCTCCTGGCCGGGGGCGGGGCGCGCTGGCATGCCCATCTGGACAAGGCACATCCGGCAGTTTCCCGGCACGGTGAGCTTGGGATGGTAGCAGTAGTATGGGACATCGACCTTCGCCGTGCGGCAGGCTTCGATCATGCGGGTACCCTTGGGGAATTGGTGCCAGACGCCGTCGATCTGCACATTCACCATGCCTTTTTCGGCAGCGATGTCCTTGGGTAGTTTGGCTTCAGCGGTTGCCGTAGAGGTGTCGCTCATGACTGGGAGAAGGGAGGCAAATTCAATGGCCGGTAAGGCTGCGCGGACTATGTCGGCGCTCGGGCGGCGCGGCAAGTGTGCTTTGTGAAATTTTTCACAAGGCCGGTTTTGTGGGCATTCCCGCTGATATGGCCGGAATCCGTGGTGGCGAAGTGTGGGGCGATGCCCTAGAACCTGCGCCGTGAGGAAAGACCGACTTGATGCGTTGCTGATGAACCGCGGGATGTGCGATTCCCGGGAGCAGGGGAAGCGGCTGGTTCTTGCCGGGGAGGTCAAGGTGGACGGGCATGTGGTGGACAAGCCCGCCGAGCGCTTCGGCGAGGATGCGGTGGTGGAGATCAAGGAAAAGCCGCGCTTCGTCGGGCGGGGCGGGCTGAAGCTGGAGGGTGCGCTGATCCATTTCGGAATCGATGTCACGGGCTGGACCTGTCTTGATGTCGGGGCATCGACGGGCGGTTTCACCGATTGCCTGCTGCAGCGGGGGGCGGTGAAAGTGCATGCGGTCGATGTCGGGACGAACCAGCTTGTCTGGAAGCTTAGGAACGATCCCCGGGTTGTTGTCCGGGAAAAGTTCAACGCCCGGCACATGGAGGAGCGGGATCTGGGGGAGAAGGTGAGGCTGGCGGTGATGGATCTCTCCTTCATTTCGCTGTCCAAGGTGCTCCCCGCCGTTTTCCGGGTGCTGGAGGATGGCGGGGAGGTGGTCTGCCTGATCAAGCCCCAGTTCGAGCTGGAGCGGGAGGATGTCGGGAAAGGCGGGATCGTCCGGGACGAGGCGCTGAGGGAGCGTGCGGTGGAGAAGATCCGCCGTTTTGTGACTGAGAATCACAGGCGGGAATGGCGCGGTGTTGTCCCGGCGAGCATCTCCGGGACGGATGGGAACCAGGAGTTTCTGGCCTGGATCGGCCCGGAAACCTCCGAAAAAAATACGGGAATTTTCGAATAAAATCCGCTGGCGCGTGTCTTCCAATGGATTAGGATCACTTCGGATGCAGATCCAACCAACCAAACCAAAAACGATACCATGAAACTACTACTGACAGCGTTCTGCGCAGCCATGATCACCTCACCTCTCGCATTCGCCGAGGGCAAGTGCGACAAGGGCAAGTGCGACAAGGAGAAAGAGGAATCCACACTCGTTGCCGAAGGCGGCAAGTGTGACAAGGGCAAGTGCGACAAGGAGAAGGAAGAGTCCACACTCGTCGCCGCAACAACCGCAGCCGACCAACTGGCTCATTGCGGTAAGTGCGGTAAGGGTGAGAAGTGCAAGGACTGCAAAGACGGCGAAAAATGCGAGAAGTGCAAGAAGCACGAGGAAGATGCCAAGGAAGAGAAGAAGGAAGGCACCCTGATGGCCAGCAAGGACTGCGACAAGGGCAAGTGTGACAAGGAGAAGGAAGAATCCACTATCCTCGCCTGATTCCCCGGATCATCCGATAATAAATTCAAAGAAGCCACCGGAGCGATCCGGTGGTTTTTTTGTGCCCCGGAGCTCTGTTAAGAGATGTCCCGGCATGTCCGAAATTGCTTGATTGGATCACCCCTCCATAGCTCCTGTCTGCGTCGAACCGATCCACATAAAAGCATGGAATTCATCTCCCGCCCCCGGCAATTCGGAATTTGCGTTCTTCCCCTGATGCTGGTTTCCTGCACACTGCTTGAACCCAAGCCGCCAAAGAGAGCCCAGATCGTCATGTATGAATGGGACGACACCGCTGACGGAGCGCCCCTGAGCATACAAATCAATCTCAAGGAACAGAGGGCAACCTATATGCGGGGTGAAAGGCAGGTTGGATGGTCTTTCGTTTCCACAGGTAAAGCAGGTCATGCGTCCCCAGAAGGGAGTTTCCGCATCACGGAGAAGATGCCGAAAAAGGTATCCGACCGCTACGGCTGGATTTCCGATCCGGAAGGGAAGGTATCCGTGGCGGATGCAGGGCCGCGCACTCCCGTGCCTCCGGGGCATGTCTATAAAGGCTCGGAAATGCACAACTGGATGCGCCTCACTTCCTACGGGGTAGGCCTGCATGCAGGGGAGATCAGCAAGCCCGGCCAAGCCTTGTCCCATGGCTGCATCCGTTTGCCCAAGGATTTCGTTCCGATACTTTATGATGCCGCCCAGGTAGGGACTCCGGTCAGGATCGTGCGCGGCGGGTAGCTGTGTGGTGACGACGCAAAAAAGCCCCGGATTGCCCGGGGCTTTTATGTTTTTGGGATTACGTGGTCAGGATGACCGCGCCCCATGGGCTACTTGCGCAGCACCTTGAGCTTGGAGACGCCGTAGATCGCGTCCTCGCCGAGCTCTTCCTCGATGCGGAGGAGCTGGTTGTATTTCGCGATACGGTCCGAGCGTGACATGGAGCCGGTCTTGATCTGGCCGCAGTTGGTGGCGACCGCGAGATCGGCGATGGTGCTGTCCTCCGTTTCGCCGGAGCGGTGGGAGAGGACGGCGGTGTAGGCGTTTTCCTTGGCGAGTTCGACGGCGTCGAAGGTCTCGGTAAGGGACCCGATCTGGTTCACCTTGACGAGGATGGAGTTGGCGACGCCGAGGTCGATGCCCTTCTGGAGGAACTTTGAGTTGGTGACGAAAAGGTCGTCGCCGACGAGC
>Ga0163144_10012240_pt1 | contig 18044 bp, 7 predicted proteins | sample OliLak19BULKMAT1_FD_123175 | JGI IMG/M metagenome (GOLD analysis project Ga0163144, IMG submission 123175) | Freshwater microbial mat bacterial communities from Lake Vanda, McMurdo Dry Valleys, Antarctica - Oligotrophic Lake LV.19.BULKMAT1 | ecosystem: Environmental > Aquatic > Freshwater > Lake... | reverse complement strand
GTCCGGGTTCGTTATCGAACACCACGAATGGTTGACCTTTCCGGTCGAGCGGTTGCCCGCTCGCATTCACGACGATCTGCACATCGGTGGTCTGTGTGCAGCTTGGTAAAGCTGATCCCCTTCTTCAAGGAGGATCAGCCCCGCAGCACAGGTCGAGGGCGTTTGCATCTTGGAGCTGATCTGCTGTTCGCTAGGGCTTCTGCTGCGGATAAGCCGCAACGCCGTGAAGCTTTGCATTCCACCCGTAACAGCGGGTCACTCGGTCGATGTTTTGTAAAGGTGCGTTCTGTCACCCCAGCGGCACGGCATGAAAGAGCGCATGTCGGCAGCGCCCTGCCGGATTTCGTGCGTGAGCGGAGCGGCACAAGCCAGACGCACGAAATCCGAGCAGCAGTCGCTTGGCGACTGGACGTGCGCTCATGCCGTGCTATGGTGACAGATTGAACGCACCGCAACCATCGACCCAGATTTTACGCAGGGATGTAAAAGGGCAACGGGAGGCATGTTTGTCCGAGAAGTTGGTGAACTGAGATTGAAACCTTGGCACAACGTCTATTTGGAGGAGGTCAAAAGATTGTGAAAAACAAAGGCAGCTAAAATACTTTCTTACGTTCAGAAATTTTACTTGTATAACTACATTTGTTGCTTTATAATTAGATCATAGCAGGAATAGAAATACGCACATGGGACTTTCAGCAAACCCCGCAATAAAAGATGGTGAATCCACACTCTGGCAAACCACCTACAAATTGAGTGGACACCTTCAGTTTGCTGAATACGGTTATATTACCTTCGACGCTATCTTCCTCAAGTTCATCTCGGACGCCTTTCGATGATCCTATGAGGAACTGAGCCTTGATCCCAAATACCGCAAGGAGTATCTCGCTGCGAGTTTGTGCTTCATACTGGAAAAGCAAGCTGAGTGGTGCTGGTGTCCGCTCCAAAACGACTGTGATAGGCGTGGCGATTGACTACGTAAGATATAGGAATATACACATGAATATAATAAATCTGCTTTCCTGAACCCGTTCTCATTATAGGAGTTTGTCATGGAGCAGGAGACACTTTGTATCGGCATGATCGTTCGCGTACCGTTTGACCGTGAGCAAGAAGACCACCGAGAATTTCGTATTGGTCGCGTACACAAGCTTCATCCAGAGCGCTCTACGGCGACAATCCTTTTTGAGCATCATCAGCTTGGAGATGATCCCGAATATGATGACGAAGAGATCGAGGTCATCTTGCTGTCTAGGTGTGATATTCTTCCCCATACAAACTGTATTTACATTCCTTCCCAAAAACCTGTTCGCGTTTTGATCGGTGTAGACGATAAAAGAACGTTAGGGCAACCGCGTGAATATTTTGTGGAAAGCGGCGATGTGATTCAACGTGTTTCTGAAACTGAATTGGTTGTTCCGTCACATCGTCAAGACCCGAACCCGATTCAGCAGATGCTCGCTTACGAATTGCAGAATCCTTCATGGCGCTTTCCCCGCGATCATTTTGTGACGACAGAAGCAGAGATGCGGGCTGTAACATTCGGGCTAGAGGACTTGATCAGCACACGCGTGTTACTGCTGATGCACCAAGCTGATGTCATTGCGCGTGCTTTGACGGATGAGTATCCACGCTATCTCTTAGCTGATGAAGTCGGTTTGGGAAAGACCATCGAAGCTTGTGTCATTCTCAAAGGGTTACGCCATCGAAAACCAGAACTTAAAACGCTTATTATTGCGCCAAACGCTGTGCTACAGCAGTGGTACTATGAACTTGATCAGAAGTTCTGGCTTCGCTTTCCTAAAAGAATTCAGGAATTACGCCCTGAAACACCCGGACTCTTGCTCAGTACCGAAACTCTTGAACAAGATGAAGCGATTTGGAACGCTGTTAACGACGCTCATTGGGATTTGCTCATCATTGATGAAGCGCATCACGTACGTAAACGACCGATTCTCCATGCACGTTTACAGACGCTGAGCGAACATATTGACTCACTGCTGCTTTTATCCGCGACACCTATTCAACGGCGCGTAGACGAATTATTTACGCTGTTAAAGCTGTTAAACCCCAGTCGCTACAATGGTATGGATCAGGATGAGTTTTCTGAACTCGTTGCGGCGCAAGAAAAGCTACGCAGTATGACGATTGTCCTCAAACAATTGTTGTCACCGCAGCGTTTCAGCAAAAATGACGTTATGCGTCAACTAAACCAACTACGCAGCACTTTAAGCCGCGATCTTGGCATCGAGGCGCTGATCAACGAGGTAGAACAGGCGTCTTCAGACGCCAGCGCACTCATTCGCACTGAAGCGGTTGTCAACTACGTCAGCACGAACTATCGACTCGAAGCGAACATGATTCGCAATCGACGGGCGAACATCAACCTTGATGGGGAGACAATGCTGCCCGCCCGCGAAGTGATCACGCGCTACGCATACAGCCCACAAAAACTGGAAACCGATACATTTGAAGTCCTCTACGATTACCTTGATACCCTCATCGAAGAGAATGACCGCGACCCTCTCGCACTGGAGTGGGCGCGTCTTCTGTTGTACGCCGCCTCAAGCAGCCCTGTCGCGCTCAAGTCGCTCATCGAAACCCGCTCGAACGCGCTCGAAAATCCGACAGAAGTTATGGATCGCAACGGAATGCTGCAAGTTCAAGTTGGGGTAGGCGAATCGGAGCGTATTAGTGCAGTTGCTCGGGCAATATCGACGTTGGCGAACGAAATGCAGTTATTACAGCGTATCCATTGGGCAATTGAAGCTTGGGTAAACGAACAGTCGAGCTTGCTGGAAAATACAGTCCATCAGCGTTTTACCGCAGCTCCGCAAGATCGGTTGGTTCAGGTTGTGCGGGCCGTAACGGATCATCTACGGGAGTTTCCAAAGGGAAAGGTTCTGATCTTCTCCGCATGGTCTTCTACGCTCGTAAGGTTGTATGACACGCTCCGTAAGCTTTACGGTTCCGACACCATCGCTCAATTCCATGTGCTCGTTCATCCTAAAGAGTTACAAAGTGAAGTGAATAAGTTTCAGTCCGTCGAGCGCTGCCGTATCATGTTGAGCGATGAACTGGGCGGCGAGGGGCGCAATTTCCAACACGCTGATCTCATTATTCATGTGGATTTACCTTGGACGCCCGCGCAGGTTGAGCAGCGCATTGGGCGCGTGGATCGCTTAGGGCGGACGGGCAAAGTGTTGTCATGCGTCATTTACGCGCACGATTTTATCGATCATGATCTGTTTCGCCTGTGGCAAGATGGGCTGAACCTGTTTACACAATCTATGAGCGGGATGGAAATTGCGCTCCAAGACATTCAAGATCGTCTCATGGCGGCGTTAGCGCGTGACTCGCGCAGTGGCTTGGCACAGTTGCTCAAACCGATCACGCAGCAAGCAGAGCAATTGCGCGAATACATTGAGGAAGAACGCTATTTCGAGTCCAGTACGATCAATCGAGAGCAACGGAATCAGTTCCGTCGAATGCGCGAAAAATACGAGGATGGTGCTATTTTGCGCGAGGCGGTACATCAGTGGTCATCGATTGCAGGGTTAACCCACTACTATGACTCAAATGAAGATACCGTAACATTTCAACCGAAACAATTCAATTTTGCCAGCATGAAAAATGCGAAGATTGTTCACTTGCCCGACATGACAGATGCCGCAGATAGAAGTGGACGAGCGCGAAAACTACAGGTAAAAGGGACGTTTAATCGACGTCGTTCTGTGCGCTATGAAGATTGGGTTTTCTTTGCGCCGAGTGGCGAACCGTGGACAGAAGCGATCATGTCGAATGCCTTCGAAGCGGATCGAGGACGCTGTTGCGCCATCCGGCGCAAAAATTCAGGTGTTACTTGGAGCGGATTCGATTTTCTGTTCACCATTCACCTGAACCCGCGCCCGCTTTATCAGCAAAATCTTCCCACCACGCACCTATTTCGCGCACAAGGATATTTGCATACCGCTGCCTACCGCATACTCGTCTCGACAAGCGGCACGGTGATCCCGCACGGTGACCCACTGTATAAAGTCGTTGAGCCGACCTACTTTAAACAGCGCGATGATCATTTGGGGCAGCGCCAACATGGCAAATTGGCAGCATTTATGGAAAGCTATCCACAAGAACAATGGCAGGTGTTGGTGAATGATTCGTATACGATAGCGAGTCAGCATCTGCGCGAACAGTTGAGCTTTACAGACGAAGTTGCCGAAGACGCGCAATATGATTTTGAACGCCAACGGCAAGGGATGTCGGCAGCGGCACAATGGCTGACGAGTGTACGTAAACAATCCGTCGATAATACGCCGCTTCTGCGCTTCTTCGATGCTTCAAGTGCGTTGGTAGAAGCCATTCGTACTCCCCTGATCCGACTCGAATCAGCTTGTTTTTGGATATTGGAATGATTGACAGCCTATTCGCCCAACTAGAGAAACACCTTTCACAGCCAACACCTGTATTAGCTTCGTTCATTAGTCAGACTGTCCAATCCATAAAAGATGTAACGGGTGATGAGCGGGTACGTGCCACAGCAATTCTACGACTGCTGCGCGGCATCGACTCACGCGAGGAAAAGCGTGCCAGCACAACAGATGTCATTATTCTCTTGCGCCAAGTGCTGCGTTGGCATGCACGATTGTCCGTTCACTCCGAATGGTGGAAACCGTTCCGTCCCTTGGCGGGTGAGTTTGGCGTCTATGACCGCAAATTAGCGGGTAGCGATCTGGTTCAGTTGTGGGCAAATGATTGGCAACCATCGTGGTTGACGGATAAGGATGAGATCGATCAACTCGCGTTTCGACGGGATTACCATCCTGTCATTGGCGATGGATCTATGTATCGATTCTTTGAGAAGAAAAACGCAACCTACTATTCCGATGGACAAAAACTCGCGGTTGATGCATGGATGTTCGCACCAAGCGGCTCAACCACGCTGATCACTTTGGCGACCGGGGGCGGTAAAAGTGTTTGTACGCTTCTACCACCATTTGTTGAAACACGGGGCGGCACGGTCAAAGGCGGCATGACGCTGGTGATTGTGCCAACAGTGGCGCTGGCGTTGGATCAGCAAAGCCGCGCTCAAGAGTATTTCGCTAGTGCAACGTATGCTCCCGCCGCCATTCATGGCGCGACGAAATCCGCTGAACGTAGTCGCATCGCTCAAGCAGTGACTGAAGGTCAATGCCCAGTGCTGTTTCTCTCGCCGGAGTCACTTCTGCTCAACCCTATTCTGTATGACAGCTGTCTTAAAGCGGCGAAAGCGGGTTTCCTCAAGCGCCTCGTCATTGATGAAGCACACCTGATAGAGACGTGGGGGGCAAGTTTTCGGATTGAGTTTCAGCTTCTCGCCACTTATCGGCAGCAATTGATGCAGGAATCCGATAATCAACTCAAAACCTGTCTGATGTCCGCGACGATTTCTGACAATGCCCGCAACCTGCTTACTGATTTATTTGCCACCCATGGGGCGCTGCGCCGCGTCGAATTCAATCAAATGCGCCCGGAAATCAGTTACTGGGTTGCTCGTATGGAAAATGAGTCCATGCAGCGTGAGCAAGTGACCGAAGCGTTACGTTTTTTGCCCCGCCCCGCGATCTTGTATGTAACGCGCCCTAGCGAAGCTGAGGAGTGGAAAGTACATCTGCAAGACGAACTTAAACTACGCCGACTCGCCACATTCACGGGCAGTACGCAACCAGACGAGCGAGATAGACTCTTATCCAAGTGGCTGCGCGATGAAATTGACGTCATGATTGCTACTTCTGCCTTCGGCTTAGGCGTCGATAAAGCCGATGTGCGGACGGTAATCCATGCCACTTTGCCTGAAAGCGTAGATCGCTACTATCAGGAAGTTGGTCGCAGCGGTCGTGATGGTTACCGAAGTATCAGCCTCTTATGTGCAACACCCAAAGACAAAGAGTTTGCCACGCGTATGAGTCTTGGGCAGCGGATTACTACCGAAAAAGCATGGCAGCGTTGGAACTCCATGCATAGGACAGCGACTCCGACCAGCTTGAACCGCATCCTAATCTCCCTCAATGCCCGACCAGATTACAACATGGATGGCGACGAAAGCGATTTTAACCGGGATTGGAATGGTCACACGCTGGTTTTGATGCAGCGTGCTAAACTTATTTCCATCGACCAACTGCGTCCCACCAACGAAACCAGCGCGGAAGATCGCCATCAGATCGGCATTCGCGTATTTGGGTCTGCTGCAACCAGTAACCATGAGGCGTTTATCCAACACATTGCACCACACCGCGACGCTGAAATCGCCAGATTGGTGAAACAGGTCGAAGCAATGAAAGACCTCACCAATGTCTACACCAAAGCGCCGAAGCACTGCATGGCGCGGCACTTGGCGCAGCCGTACCTCCCGATTGGCATGGCGTGCGGCGGTTGTCCGGCATGTCGTGCTAACACGCGAACCGTCTATAGTGAATCACCGCGTGTACAGATCGTGCTGAAACACGACAACACTTCCGCTCCCGACATCGAACTTCAAACCCGCATCGGAGCGCACGGAACGTTGATTTTGCACTGGGATAAGTTGGAATGGAGTCTTGATGATCTTGCTCCGCTCCTAGCGGCACTCGTGGAACGCGGTTTTGTTCAGTTGGTGATCGCCGATTACTGGCTGACACCCACCGCGATAGCAGAATTGCTGGAAGAATTAGCCAAACCAGCGTTTACGCCACATCGTATTATCCCTTCTTCGTGGCTGCAAACGTATCGTTTGCAGGACATTTTGTTTGCGCTGCCCACTGTGATCCTGTATCCACCCCACGCCCACGACGCAGATGAACTCTACCAGCACATCAAGCGCTGGCAGGGGTCCGTATGGCAGACCCATCTCATCCCTGCTGGACTGTATCTCACCAGTGAACAGGGTGCGTTCATCGATCGCGTTCAGGGGATGGTGCAGTCCGGCAACGCTTGGTTCAAATGGCATCGACAGCAAAGGTATTAACTTATGGCATCGGAAATCTTGAATAACGCGCAAGTGACTCCCGGACGACTAAGCGCCTTTGTACGTTTGGTCGCACGGCGCGGCACGATCACTAAAGAAGAATTGTATTCACTGCTGCAACCTAGGAGTCTGGTTGATAAAGAAGACGCGTCTGCCGATGTGTTCACGGCGTGCGACAATCTAGAACTGATTATCGAAGGAGCGGATAAAACGGTCAAGGTTGCACCCGAAATCCTAGACTACCTCGACAATTCCGAAGCTTTTCGGCAAATCTTGATCCAGCTTTTGTGCGGTGTCAGTGACCCGCAAGCGAATAACTATCTTCTGAATGAATTCACGGCGTGGTATGCAGTACAGCAAGAGCGCATCTTTGAAAATCTTAGAGGGGAACAACTAGCAGAACGCTTCAATAGTGAACTTTATCCGGACGCTGATTTGAGCGGTGGCGAACGGCGCTTTAATTCCACTAAGTTTATCGGATGGCGCACTTGGGCAGCCTATTTAGGCTGGGGTTGGGTATATCCATTTGGTAGATCGAGCGCACTGATGCCCGATGCGACGCGCCGCCTTGAACCGCTGCTGCCTGACCTGCTGCCTGACAGCTCCCCAGTCCGCATCGATGATTTTATGGAGCAGCTGAAAGATCGCTGCCCGGAACTCGATGGGGGTTCCGTCTATCAACATTGTTGGAGCGCCGTTCGTCCCAACGAACCCTACGCCAATCAACTGAGTCTCATGCTTTCTACCGCCCTGCGCGCCTTACACGCCCGTCAGGTGATCCAGCTACGTCGTGAACGCGATTCGAGCGAACTGCGACTGCTTTACCGTGCGGAAGGACAAACGCTGTACGAAATTTCCCATATTCAAAGGATAACCACATGATGCCTTTTGTTGAAAAAATATGTTGGTTTCCCGAACGGATTAGTCATGTCATCAACCCTGATGCGATCAAGGTGGATTCCGTTGACTTCCTAGCGACACATACACCCATCAAGAATCTGCACTATCTCAAGAAGCCGATGGCGATCAAAGCGCCCGACGAAGAATCGCTGTTGGAAGAACTGAAACGCTGTGAAACCGAAGATGAACACGCCTTCGTACTCGTGCGCGGTGCGCCCGGCACGGGAAAATCGCATCTCATCCGCTGGCTCTACACCCGCTATGACAGTGAACGCCATCCGCACGAAAAGGTCTTCTTGATTGAGCGTTCTAACCTCAGTCTGCGGAATGCGCTGTTGCAAATCATTGATTTATTTGACCCTTCGTTGTTCGTCAGAGAACGGGAACAACTGCGCCGAGCGACCATCACACTTTCGAATGAAGCCTTTGCCAATGCGCTCGTGAACGGTTTTCAAAGCGCTGTTGATGCGGTAAAACGTGGCGATACTTTAGTGGCGTTAGGCGACCTGCCGGGGATGGGCATCGTCGAATCGTCGCCCTTACTCCTGCTAGATCAGCATGTGCGTGCCACGCTCATGCGCCCCAACGCGCCGATTGACCGCCTCGCCCGCCAACTGCGTGGCGAGGAAACGTCCCGCGGTAACGAAATGGCGCAATTTCAAGAGAGTGATTTTAAGTTTAGCGTCAAAGTGCTGGAGCAAATTAAGAATGGCGGCTATGAGGACGCGAGTAAACTTGCCGAAGCGCTCTACTACGACCTCGATATGCGCGAACAAATGGCGACTTATTTGAACCGTCTGCTGAACTATGCAGTGGGTTCAACTCTACGTCTGACAGTCGATGATCTTAAGAGGGTTTTTACTGAAATCCGTTTAGCGATGCGGAATCAAGCAGAACCGCAATCTCTCATTTTGTTCATTGAGGACATCGCAGTGTTTACTGGTGTCGATGCGGGTCTGGTCGAAGTGTTGATTGACGATCATCGTGGGAGAAATAAGCTAGCTCGCATGACCTCAGTCGTTGGCGTTACCGATTACTACTATAACACGCACATTCCAGACAACATTCGAGATCGCGTAACGCATCTGCTCACCTTCGATGAGCAGCAAATGGACAGCGATTTTCTGCTCGACTTAGCTGCTCGTTACCTCAACGCCATTCGAGTCCCACGCAACCAACTGCAAACGTGGGCGCAAAGTCCCGGCAATACGCCGCCACCCAACGCTTGTCTAAGCTGTCCATTTATAGATCAGTGTCATCCGGCGTTTGGCGCAGAAAGCCTCGAAGTCGGTGACGTCGGATTGTATCCCTTCAATGCCCGCGCATTGCAACACCTGTATGAGCAACGGGTCGCCCATGATGAGAACGCACGCACGCCGCGTCATTTCCTTCGTGATGTGGTGAAATCCGTAATGCAAAACCACGCCTCCGGGATTGGGAACGGGCAGTTCCCGCCGAAAGCCGAAGTCATGCTCGATGATGTGTACCGCGAGGATGTGCCAACGCTCAAGGTCAATCAGCGTGCACTGCTCACGCAACAAGTCCCTAAGCCGTTCGATCAACAGAGGATTATTTCGCTGGCGGTCTACTGGGGAAATCGAACGCTCAACAGCGACAGTGCCAAGGGCGAACAAATCGCCGTCGGTGAGGTACCGCACGCTGTGTTCAACGCCTTTGGTGTCCCATTCATCAAGGGTGCGAACGTGTTCACCCCTCCTGAACTGGAAGACATCCCAGCTAGTCCCAACACGCCATCGAAACCAGCAGCAATAGTGTCGACGACACAGAAATATGCTGATGAAATCGAGCGCTGGTACAGCGGGGCAAACCTCACTCCCTATGGTGATCTGACCAAGTTGCTGCGTGATTTCGTTCAAGACGCCATCAACTGGGATGAACTCTATATCCCAACATCGACCGTTGTTGACCGCATCAAGCCAGTTTCTTTCTACATTGATGGGACACCCAGCAAAGCGCCACCCCCTCCGTTTTTCCCACTGGCGCGAAACGAGTCCACTCTTGCCCTCTTACATGCACTGGACGCGCTGAATTCTGCCGCGCCTAAATTACCACCAGAACAATTCGGCGCCCATTTACTAACGCTCAATGTGTGGTTGTCCGAAAATCAAGCTGAGATCGTCAAGTACGTGCTGCAACCCAACGCGGAGATCAGCGCCCCAACGGTGCTCCGGTTGATTGATACGCTTTGGTATGATTGCGTCATGCTGGCAGTGCTGCAAGGCGATTTGACCCCGGAAGCCTGCGATCCTATAGAGCTATTCCGCCAAGTGGTTACGTCTGCCAAAAAGAATGCTTTCTGGCAACCGGACACGACCCGCCCACAAGCGTGGCAAGACGCCATGCAGCGCGTCACACGCTATGTTACGCCTATACGACGTGACTTCTTAGACGCCTTGAATAGGGGGCGACGCGGGATCGTACGCGACGTGAATAAAGACGAACGCGCCGACCTGAAATACATCGATGCTGAAGCAATCCTCTCCATCGTTGCCCGGCATGGTTGGTCAATGCCATCGCTCGACCTAGCGGAGATCAAGCAACCGAAGGACAGTGGTTGGCAAGTCGCCGGATATGTCTATCAGCAGCTTCAGCCCCACTTTCTTAAGCTGCTCGAAGGCGAGTATCAAGCACTGGTCAGCCAACTGGAGCAACTGCAAGTGCTGTTGGGCGACGACACACCCGAATCAGCATTTGCCGCCATACAAGTCACCATTACCGATTTAGCCGCTGCGAAACGCTTCCCCAAATTTACGCCCAACGAGAATTTGAGTGCCGACAGGCTGAAAGCGGTTCTGCGAAAGTTGACACCAATTCACGGCGAACGCGATCAAATCAAACTGCTGCTGCGCTTGTCTAACGCCGGAAATATGAAAGAAAATGCCGCGAACTATGTGAGTTATTTGACAGAATTCACTCAGGCGCTGGAGGCTCAAGCTTTGGCACTGGAACACGAGTTAGGCGGTCAAACGCTTGATCAAGATTTACAGACGCTGGCGGATGATGTTGAAATCGCCTATGACACGCTGTTCAAATTACTTGAGCAATTTTGAGGGAGCTAATCGATGATTTCTTCACGCAGTCAACAGGTACGCGACCTATTGATACAAGTGCGGCAGCAAGAGAGTTATGACCAGCGCAAAAAGAATCTCGAAGACGCGCAGCAAGCTGTCGATGAGGTGATTCTCGAAAGCGACCGCCTGTATCAACTGTTTCTCACCCTATCAACTTGGCTTGACCAAGCCTTGCATCAATATATACGCGAGGAAATGTTGAAAGTGCAGGAAAAGTTACGTGACTCGCGGCAGCAGTTTCTCAAACAGCGCGTGGTCAAAACGCTGAATGACCAGCGAGAGGCGATCAAAGCACGAATCAAAGAGCTTGAAGCTTTTTGGAAAGTCCAAGCGGAGACTGCGCTCAAACCATATCGTGAAACTTTGCAATTGTTGAGCGGATTTCCAGAGTTAAGTATCGCGCTGGACAACGCCAAACGGCTTGAAACCAAACTGGCACGGGCAGTCGGGCAAATCCCGAAAACCGCCGTTGAGGTTAAAGCATTCAATGACGACCTCGTAGCCCTTGATGCAGAATTGTCAAACCTTCCCGGTTTAACGACTCCGGTACTTGAATTTCTCAAGAAAGCTCGCGATGGTCAAGCCACGCTGGCTGACCTTGATCCCACTGTATTGGCGTGGTGTATCCAATATCCAACCCATTTTCGCATTCGCTTAGGCTAGATAGATGAAAACACGCACAGATACTGCTGCCCTTAACCGTTTTTGCAATGAAGTCCTGTCCCTGATCGAAATTGAAGAAACACGCGTACTGACGTGGGGCTTTGTTCAGGGAGAAATCGTTCTCGAAGACGGCGAATTAGAGGCGATGATTGAAGCTCACGAGGTGTTAGGCGCGGGATACAAAGCAAACGCTTATGCCGAAAGAGATGTCCTCGATAACTTACAGCGTCGTCAGCTCATCATGCGAACACCAAGTGGAGCTTATCGCAGCCGATTTGCCGAAGGTGTGCGACTGCTCTATCTACTGCGCCAGCGGTTTCGGGAGAACGATTGGGAAACCGCGCCGCGTCTCGTAAGCGATATGCGTATCCATCCGCAACGCCGTCGCTATCCCCTGCGTGATGTATCTTCCGAGCAAGTCCTGCAAAAGCTAAAAGCAGCAGGCGCATCATCAGTCTTTCAGGACGCGATTGCGCGGTTGTTCACTGATGACACAGGGAAGCTAATGTCGCTGTCCCACTTTCAGGAGCGGGCGATCCTCAGTCAGCATGAAACCCTCAAACAGTCACGCAACGAACGTGCAATGGTGATTGGCGCGGGGACTGGAACTGGCAAGACAAAAGCCTTCTATATGCCAGCGTTTGCCTATCTTACTCAGTCGATCAGCCGGAACAACCAACCAGGCGTGAAAATCCTAGCGATTTACCCCCGCATCGAACTACTCAAGGATCAATTGTTCGAGGCGCTGTCCGAAGCGCGAAAGATCGAAGGGATAGCCTCAAGGTCGATCATCGTCGGCGCGTATTTCGGTGATACGCCTGACAATGCGTACGATTTGCGCCGCGACAATAATGATGAGCAACGTATAAAAAATTGGCAGCGTAATTCTTTAGGACGTATTGCGCCAATGCTGAAATGCCCAAATGGTCACGACTTGATTTGGCAGTATGAAGATATTGAGCGGGAAATTAAAGCCAACAAAAAAGGTGAATTTGGGCGATTTGCCCGATTAGTATGCGACTCGCCCCGGTGTAACTGGGAGATCGGTTCGCATCAACTAGCGCTGACGCGGGAGCAAATGAATGCAAAGCCGCCGGACGTGTTGTTCACAACCACTGAAATGCTCAATCGCGTCTTGGCGCGTACCGGAGAAGCTACACTCTTTGGCGTGGGCGCACAAACACCGCCCCGCTTGCTGCTGCTTGATGAAATTCACACTTATGAGGGTTTGAGTGGCGCAGGTACAGCTAACTTGCTGCGTCGCTGGCGCTACGCTTGCGGGTACGGTTCGCGGCATCCATTAAGCATCGTCGGACTGTCGGCGACGTTGCAGCAACCCGAGAGTTTCTTCTCACGACTGACGGGTATTCCAGAATACTACGTATCCTACATCACCCCAGAGCCTAATGAGATGATGGAAGAAGGCATGGAATACAACCTTGTCCTCAAGGGCGATCCGGTGTCAGGGACGGCGCTGCTCTCGACCTCGGTGCAAACCGCCATGCTGCTTGGTCGGGTGCTTGATCCCATGAATACGCTTGTTTCGGAAGGCGCATATGGGCAAAAGATTTTCGCTTTCGCCGACACGCTCGATGTTATCAGCCGCTGGTTTCGCATTCAAAACGATGCGGAAACTGAAAAAACTCTAAGTCAATACCGGAATTTGCCCGTCTACGATGCAGCCCACGACGCCGCCGGACAAGACTGGCGCATTGCCCGTGAAATCGGTCATCAGCTCACGACACCGCTCACTTTAGAACGCACGACCTCGAAAGATCGGGGCGTCAACCCCAACGCCGCCTTAGTGATCGCAAGCCCGGCGCTTGAAGTCGGCTATAACGATTTGACGGTTGGCGCGGTGATTCAGCACAAAGCTCCCCGTGACATGGCATCATTTTTGCAGCGCAAAGGTCGTGGAGGACGTAAACGCGATATGCGCCCTTGGACAGTGGTTATCACTTCGGCGTATGGGCGTGACCGTTGGGCATTTCAACATGCTGACGAGTTGTTTACGCCCCTGCTGCCCCCACTCGATCTCCCTGTCGAAAATGAGTACGTGCGTAAAATGCAAGCCGCCTATATCGTGATGGATTGGTTGGCGAAAAAGCTGAAGCTATCTAATTCTGATCTCGATGTCTGGACTATGCTGTCGAGGTGGGGACGCGGAAAGAAACACAGCGGCGCCCGCAACGACGCGCATCGACTGATGCAGCAAGTCCTTGACGGGACTCTCACCGAGGATTTCACTCGTTATTTAGCCGGAGCGCTCGGCGTCAAACCCGATGACCCATCACTCTATAACGTCTTATGGAGTGAACCGCGTTCATTGATGCTAGACTTGTTCCCCTCGCTGGAGCGCCAGTTAGCGACGAATTGGGCGAGCGTCAGAGCAGACGAAAACAGTGAAGAGTTGCAGACAGACAAAGAACTCGAATCGGACAGCCCCCTGCCCGAATACGTGGCTGCCAACCTATTCACCGACCTCAATTTGCCTGAAGTACGCCTTATCATCAAGGATCACCTTCGCAAAAACGAGAAACCCGCGCAGCGTGAAGATACCTTGAGCTTAACGCGCTTCTTCACCGAATTTCCTCCCGGCAAAGCCAATGAACGCGATGCGCGTCGGGATTTCCAAAAAGAGGCTCGCTGGTTGGCGATTCCAGTCGGCACAACTACCCCCACTGGGACGCATATCTCGGTAAGAGACTTCTCCAAGGTGATCTTTGATAACCAGATTCGCCGTGTCATGATCAACGGACAAGCGCTTGAAGTTTACCGCCCGCTGGTCGTCACCGTTGAACCCCTTCCGGAACAAGTTCAGCCTTCCAGCAATGCGTTCATGATCTGGGAAAGTGCGTTTGAACCCCACAGCGTAGATGGCGAAAGCGGGTATCCTATCCCATTAGCGGATGGATCGCGCTGGTCGAAGATCATCACGAAGATGGAAAGTTTTTTGCAATCTAACAATGCATGGGTGGATGTCAGCCGCTGTGGCGTCGGCGTGAGCGTCAATACGATTTATGAGAAGCACGAACAGCGTCGAGAAAACATCTACTTTGAGCGGGTAGATGGTTCACGCGAGGCATTCGGTTTTTCGATGCCCGTTGATGCACTGCGACTGCAGTTCGCGCCGCTCGATGTGCAGAAACTGATAGCCCTGCCCCAATGGGCGCTCCTCCGCCAGAGCTTGATGCCCGCCTTCCTTAAATATCGTCTCACCAATGACTCTGTCATTGAGCAGTTGAATCTAACATCGTTCGAAATCGATTGGTTGTGGTTGCTGGAAATGTCCATGCTCGTCGCTACTGCGCTGACGATCCCCGGCGGACGGGCAACCCTGCGCGAGGCAGTCGATAAGGTGCAAGGCAATCGCAAACCCACGGCTGAACGTGTCTTGAAAGTGATTTTCCAACGCGAGCGGGTTAAGGCAGAAGGCGAGGGAAATGAAACCCTCCTCGAACGGTTGCTCACCTTGCAAGAGAACCAAGCACTCGTAACCGCCCTGCGCCAGCACGATGAAGTGTTGTGGACAGATGTACCTGATGGGTTTAACGAGTGGTTGCAACTGGTTTACGCCTCCTCCATCGGTGCGACAGTCTTCGCATCGCTCATCCGGTTCGTCCCCGACATCAGCGAAGAGTCCCTCAGCATGGACAGCGAAGGCGACTCGATTTGGATCAGCGAAATGACCGCTGGCGGGGTGGGCATCATCGAGCGACTTGTGCAAGCCATCGCCCTGCGCCCCCGCGAATTCGAACTGCAATTGGTCGACACAATACACCATTGTGACCGCGAGAATTTGGCGACTCAACTAGAACATCTCGCCTCCCTCGTTCGAGAAAAGGATCCCCTGTTGAGCCAAGCTTTTGCACAAGGAAGACAACAAGCGACGCTTCAATCGCTGCATGAAACGCGCAAACTGTTGGTGAAAGCGCTTGAGGGTCACGGCTTACCGATCACCCGCGAATTGGTCGTTGCACTAAATGCCCGGTTTTTGCGTCCGAATTCAGCCGGCGACTCTGACGACTTGCTGGCTGATCTCGTGAAGACATGGCACGATGAAGAAGAACGCCTCGCCTGCCAGATTGATTTACGCGCTATGGCGGTTGCCGCGCCCAGATTGCCCCACATCAAAGAACAGGTGGATAATCTGCTGCAGCGAGTCGGCGGTGAAGCCTTACAAGTGGACGAGGCTCAAAAATTTAACCTGTTTCAGTCGATGTTGTGGCTGCGCTGCACCGATAGCTGTCCCGACTGCATTCAGCATTATTTTCGCTATGCCCGCTTTGAGCAACCCTCCCGCCATTTGTTAATGGCAGTTCTAGAAGGCGACAACGAACCATTTGACTTCGACAATGATCATTGGCACAGCGCTTTAGAAACAGAGTTGGTCGAAAGGGGAACGGCGCGACTACGTTGTCATGGTGAACAGTTGGTAACCTGCATCCCCGCGCTGCTGGAATCCTTGGTAACACCCATTGACGTGGGTTTCCAGCTATTTTTCCCGGTGATTGAGCGAATCGAGCGAAGTGGACAGCACTGGGTCATCACCGTTATTTTGCGCGAATTGGTAGGAGAATAATCACATGCCCAACCGCGTGATCAAGCCCACATCCCGACTTCGTTCGATTTTGTTAGCAGACTGCTTAAGCTCCCTGTTGGTGCTGGAGCTGCTCAAACCCTCGCCTATCTATTATGTTTTTTCGGCATGGATGAGTGATTTCCCCCTCATCGGGAATAGATTTGGTCAATTTCGCGTCCTCTTGCCCGAATTAGTGGGGAGCGAAGTGCGACTGGCTAAAGTCCTTAATGCGTTACATAATGTTGGGTCAGAAGTCTACATTTTGACACGAACTGACCCCAGTAACAGCGAGTTTCTGACCAAACTCAATCTAGGGATTTACAAAAAACACGGAGCGAGTGTTCACGACAAAACGTTCGTATGTGAGCGGTTTTACTTGCGTGGCGGGATGAACTTCACCTTTACAGGCGTGAATGCCTCGGACGACACCGTCGAATTGACGACTGACCCGGAAGAGGTCAGTAAGGCGTTGCTAGAAGCCCAACACCGTTGGGAGACAATAAGATGATCCAGTTCGAGTCTGATGCTTTGTATGCGTTTGCAGCGGCGTTGACAGCGGGGTGGACAATTGTTACACAGCGAAACGATCAACAGAAAACAATCAGCGTTAAGCATGTCATGCTGACGCGGTTGATGGAACGATTGGCGCTCGGACAGGGAACGGTACTGCCCGTCAATGGACAGAACACCACCGAGTGGTTGATTATCGGTAGTGACCGCCGTTCGCTAGAAGAAACTGTCACGCATGTTGCCCATTTTGTCATCCCCACCTATGCTGCTTATCCGGGGGGACTCAAACGTCTGCAATTGTTTGAAGCAAACAGTGGGGATGAATTTGAACGTCTTGGCGCAGTCGCGTTCCCACAAGGTTTTTATCACTGGGTGTCTAAATCCGATAGTGACACGATGAAAATCATCCTGAAGCAGCTCGAAAGTTGGCTCAAACTGGAAGAGCAGCGCGTAAATGCTCCTCGCCAGAAAAATGAACGCTATGTGTATCGCGTCGTTCACGACGCGTTCCGGTTGGCAGTTGCTGCCCACGATTGGGCGACCAGCGAAAGTTATTTGCATATCATTCGGCAGTACGCGCTGACCACTGCGGATAACATGGACTTTCTACGGATACAACTGTTGGCGGCACAGGAGCATTGGAGTGAACTTACCTCCAGTCGCTATCCGACGTTCAATACGCTGATCAAGATTCGTCAACCGCGTGGTGTACGGACGGCGCTGTTGACCGCATATCACATGACCACCTTAGCCGCTCTCGAGCGGGTCGGTGCATGGAACGATGCGTTGGAGAAATTCCGCCAAACGCGGGATGACTTAGGCAATCTATTGACCACACGCATGAGTGTGAACGAAAGTCCTGTACTCCGTGTGTTCGCGTATCAAGCGTTATTAGATGGAGATCGCGCTGCTTTCTTCGCCTTACAACAGGGGGTTACCGCGCTTGACGAGGAAACGCAACGGGTGATGAATTCGCTGGCGCTGCTGTTGCCAACTGTAACTCCCGCCGCACATCTTCCGCTGGCGCATCGTCAAAAAGTGCAACTGGCATTGGGAGATGGACGTTATGATGATGCGTTGGCAGAGGCAGAACGCATCGAGGATCACTTGGAACAGCTCGCACTCTACCTGACCATCGCGTATTTCAATGGCGATCCTATATTGGGCGAACAGAGGTTGAGCGAATACCGCGCCTTGTTTCCCGAAATGCAACCGCGTGTGCTGGAATATAGCCCGATTCTGAAACGCGGCATCAATGCGCTGGAAAAGCAATTCCCGCGTGCGCCAATTGACTCGTGGATAGAGTGGTTAAGCGTTGCAT
>Ga0163144_10012239_pt1 | contig 18045 bp, 17 predicted proteins | sample OliLak19BULKMAT1_FD_123175 | JGI IMG/M metagenome (GOLD analysis project Ga0163144, IMG submission 123175) | Freshwater microbial mat bacterial communities from Lake Vanda, McMurdo Dry Valleys, Antarctica - Oligotrophic Lake LV.19.BULKMAT1 | ecosystem: Environmental > Aquatic > Freshwater >... | reverse complement strand
TGAGCATCCCCGCATCATCGTCAGGAAGTGAATCCTGTCAATTCAAGAGATATCAGCCAAAAAAGGCTTCCAAACTACGAGATTCGTCCGATTTCACCCACTCGATTCCACGAAGAGCCAATAATCTTTGGAGAGGAACGACATGAGCACATCCCGCTTGAGCGAGCCGAATTGATCGGCGACTCCGATCCCCACGATTCCGTCGCCTGAGGCGAGTTCGAGATCGATATGTTCTTTTGCGGTCAGCTCAAAATCCGCGTCCCGCGTGAGGACCCGCCGGTAGTGTGTGCCGTCCGGTTGAACGGGAGCATCGAAGATTCCGTTCATCAGCAGTTCGTCGCTGGCCTGTGCCGCAAGCGCCGCCAGTCGATGGTTCACCTTCATCGTCTCGAGATGCTTTTGAATCACTTTAACTGCCGCAAGCTTTTGGCGTGAACGCTTGAGGGTGATCTTCTGGGTCGGAGTTCCGGGAGAGAAGTACCGGCTCAGGCCGAAGGGAGTCGGCGTCAGCGATGCCAACGCCAATCGTGCATAAAGGGCGGGGGCGGGGGCACCGAAGCGGCGTAAACAGTGGTTGGAAAACGCGATCGTCTTGAAGAGCCAGGGATAGGTTTGCAGCGCCCGATCCGTGATCAGAAAGACTCGGGAGGCGGGAACGTTTTCCTCGAGCAGCTGGGAGATGGATTCTGCGCTCAGGCGTTCGTCACCGTCCCAGAAAATGATCGTTTGCGGATGATCAATCAGGAAGTTCTTGATCTCGTCCGGGTCGGTCAAATCCTTGCGCCCGAAACCGTTGATGCGCGCGACTTCGTCTCCGATTCGACGGTCTACTTCGCGAGCCGAGATGACCAGGCATTGAGCCGCCACAACCTTAAGCTTAGGACCCCTTCGTCAGAACCGAAAGCCGAACTTCATGCCGAGCGTATTCATTCCAACCGTGCTGTATGACCCTTCGAGCGCGATCTGGAGTCCCACCATGGGCACTCGAAGCTGCACGCCCAAAAACGCCGCCAAAGCCGATCCAGTTCCCGCTTTGGTCAGCGTCACCGGAAATCCCGGGGCGACCTCGTAGGTAAACTCGATTTTTCCCGCCGACATCACGTAGCCAACGCCCATGTAGGGGTCTGCGAAATCGAGCGCCCGGGAGATCAAAATTTGTGGATTCCATACTTGGGCTCGCGCGTAACCCAGGACGGAGCTTGAGTAACAAAGCCGGAGCGCGATGGTGGGACCTTCTTCGGGCTGCCAAACCGCGAATTTAATATCGCCGCCGTAAACCCGGTACCCCCTGAAGTTGAGCCATGAGGCTCCGACACTCAGCTTTTGCCCGAGGCCCTTTTGCAGATGCAGCCTCGGAACCGGCAGGGCCGGCGGCAGGTCGTCACCCGAAAGCCCGGCCGAAGTGAGGGCGTCGCGAAGGAGGTCGGAAACCTGCGTGATCGTGAGATCGAGGCCGAAGCTGAGGCCGGGCAGGGCGCCCAGTGGCGTCGCCGGTTCGTATGGGCGATGATCGGTTGCGATTCCCGTGGATAGGACGACGGCGTCCGCGACGGTTTGTTGGATCAAACTACTGGGATCCGGAAACGCGCTCGGGTCAAACCCGGGCGGCAGCGCGCGGGCCTCGACGCTGATCAAAGCGATGACGGCGCCGAAGCAAGCGCGTGGGGACACCATTCCCTCATCTTCTCACGCTCCGAGAGCTCACGCTCCGCGAGCGCGGTTACGGGGAAATTTGTGCCTTGCGGACGTGGGGTTACTTTTTGGCGGGAGCGGCCGGCGCGACGGGAGCCGATTGGGCCGGGGCAGTCTGAACAGGCGCAACCGGGGCCGACTGCGCGGGCGCGGATTGCGTGGACTGTCCCGAGAAGAGGCCCTTTTTCTGCTGACTGCCCATGACGGTGAGGACCAGGGACGTAACGAAAAATACCGCGGCGGCGCCGGTCGTGAAACGGGTGAAAAAGTTCGCGCCGCCGGAGCTTCCGAAAACAGTTTGGCTGGAGCCACCGAGCGATGCGCTGATTTCCGCGCCCTTACCCGATTGAATCAGGACGAGCAAAATGAGAACGACGCAGGTGAAGACATGAAGGATCGTGAGAAAGGTTGCCATAGAGTTCTCTTTATATGAGGGCCTTCTTGCCCGCGTCAAGGAGCGCTTGAAATGACTCCGGTTTAAGGCTCGCACCCCCGACCAGCGCGCCGTCGATATTGGGGCAGGCCAGAAGCGATGCGATATTTTCGGGCGTTACGCTCCCGCCGTAGAGGACGCGCGTTCGACCCGAAGCTTCCATTCCGAACCGCTCCCAGAGGAACTTGCGGATGATCTGGTGAGCCTCCTCCGCTTGCGCCGGAGTCGCGGTCAGGCCCGTTCCGATGGCCCAGACGGGCTCATAGGCGATGATCAGAGGATTTGTCGGCGCACCCAAATGCGTTGCCGCCCCTTCGCCGGGAGCTTTGAAGACCGCCCCGAGTTGCCGAAGGAGGACTTCGGTCGTTTTGCCGCTTTCGCGTTCCGCGCGCGTCTCGCCGACGCAAAGAATCACGCGGAAACCTTGGTCGAGCAGACTTTCGGTTCGGCGCCGTGCGCTCTCGTCGGTTTCGCCGAAGTACTGGCGCCTTTCCGAATGGCCGACGAGTGACGTCTCCACTCCAACTTCCTTCAAGAGCGGACCCGAGAGTTCGCCGGTGAACGCGCCTTGTTTTTCCCAATGCGCGTTTTGAGCGGCCACGGTGAGCGGCGTGGATTTAGCGGCGGTCACCGCGGCGGATATGGAGACGGCCGGCGGAATTACGCAGGCTTCCAGACCCGGAACAAGAGAGTAGGACTGAAAGCATTTAAGAAAACGTTCGGCCTCGGCTGGGCCATGGTTCATTTTCCAATTGCCCGCGATATAAACGCCTCGTGATTTCATATGCGAGCGGAGTTCATGTCAGGGACGCGCTGACCGGGTTTTGGCGGGGGTAAGAGCGGAGAATTTCGATTCCGGGAAGCGTGCCGAATTCCAAATACTCGAGCACGGCTCCACCACCGGTCGAGAGATGGTCGAATCCGGCGGCGAAACCCGACTGTTTGATCGCCGAAACGGTGTCGCCGCCGCCCACGACTTTCAACGCCTGCATGGAGGCAACGGCTTCCGCGAGCGCGAAGGTGCCGTGATTGTAAGGCGGCTTTTCGAACCATCCGAGTGGCCCGTTCCAAAAAATCGTTTTCGCAGGCGCGAGGAATGCCCTGAAGCGCTCAATGGTCTTGGGGCCGATATCGTAACCCTCGTTCGTATCGACGGCCACGACGATCGGCACGTCCCGCCGCTTGGCTTCTCGAAGGATGGACTTGGCGGCTTCGACTTCTTCGCGCGACGGCTGCTTGGCGTTCTCGGGAATTTTTCCGCCTTCCGCGACCCAAAATGCGTGCGCCATGGCTCCGCCGATGGCGATGCCTTGGAGGCGTCGCAGCAGCGAAGTGACGGTTTGAATTTTATCGGAAACTTTTGAGCCTCCGAGAATCACGTAAAACGGTTTTTCGGTACCGGTCACGAGGCGATCTAAAAACTGCAGTTCCTTTTCGATCAAAAGGCCCATGCCTTTGACAGGAAGGAGCGCCGGAAGCGCGTACGTCGAAGCGTGCTTGCGGTGCGCGGTGCCGAATGCATCCGTGATGTATAGTTGCGCGAGACGCGCGAGCTCTTGAGTAAAACCGTGATCGTTGGCTTCTTCTTCGGCATGAAACCGAAGATTTTCAAGCATCAGCACTTGGCCGTTCTTGAGACTCTGGGCCATGAGGTCGATGCCTTCGCCGATGCAGTTGTCGGCCAGCGTGACATCCTGACCGAGGAGATTCGCAAGGTGAGCCGCGACGGGTTCCATCGAATAGGCATCGTTCCGCTTTCCGTTCGGCCGCCCGAGATGGGAGCCGATGATGATGCGCGCGCCTTTTTCGATCGCGAGCTTCACGGTCGGCAGCGCTTCTTGAATGCGAGAATCGTCGGCGACGGTTCGCACGCCGTCCGCGTCCGGGCCGGTGAGCGGGACGTTCAGATCGAGCCTGAGAAACACGCGTTGGCCGGCGATCGGCAGATCTCGGATGCTCCGGATCACGGGCAGCTGCGAGGGTGGCGGCGCGGCGGCCGGTGGAACCAATGGGGTAGGGAGCGACATCGAGATTACAGGCCCTTTCTTCCCATGAAGAGCGTGAGATCGAGCATGCGCTGCGAGAATCCGGATTCGTTGTCGTACCACGCGATCACTTTGACGAGGTTGCCTTCCACGACGGTCGTGCAATCCGTGTCGATCGTGGCGCTCATCGTGGAACCGTTGAAGTCGATGGATACAAGCGGGGCGGTGGAAATGGCCATGATGCCTTTCATCGGACCTTCTGACGAGCGCTTGAACGCCGCATTGAGTTCTTCTTTAGTCGCGGCTTTTTTAAGTTCGCCCGTGAAATCGATCAAAGAAACGTTCGGTGTTGGAACGCGGATTGAGAGTCCGTCCACCTTGCCTTTGAGGTGCGGCAACACGAGGCCGATCGCTTTAGCGGCGCCGGTCGTCGTCGGAATCTGCGACATCGCGGCCGCGCGTGAGCGGCGGAGATCTTTATGCGTGAGATCGAGAATGTTTTGATCATTCGTGTAGCTATGGACGGTCAGCATCGTGCCGCGAACGACGCCGAAGGAATCATCGAGAACTTTTATGAGCGGTGCCAGGCAGTTGGTCGTGCACGAAGCGTTGGAGACGATGGTGTGTTTGGCCGGGTCGTAGGTGTTCTCGTTCACGCCCATGCAAAGCGTTGCGTCCGGATTTTTCGAAGGTGCTGAGACAATGACTTTTTTCGCGCCCGCTTGCAGATGGAGCGACGCCTTTTCGTGGTCGGTGAAAACTCCTGTGCACTCATGAACAATTTGTGCGCCTTGCTTGCTCCAACTCAGTTTCGTCGGATCTTTTTCGGCCGTCAGCGCGATCCGTCGGGATCCCACGATCAGCGTCGAGCCTTCGAGCCGCACGTCCTGATGAAGAGTGCCATGCACGGAGTCGTACTTGAAGAGATGGGCCATCGTCTCGGGATTCGAGAGATCGTTGATTCCGACGACTTCCACATTGTCGCTTTGAAGCGCCAACCGTGCGATTTTGCGGCCGATCCGGCCGAATCCGTTGATTCCAACCCGAGTGATTTGTGGCATGCCGGGGGTATACTCCCCCAGACATCCCCTCGCAACCCGTTATACGTGGCGTCAGAGGTTGGTAAGCTGCGCCACCTTTGGGCCGATGAAGCGAACGCCCCGCATTGAAACCGTTCGCGACTGACTATAAGTGTCGACTTCAACGGCCAGCTTTGAGTGCTGGTAGCCGGACAACCAGCTACCGAACCGTAGTGCGGGATAGGCCAGGGGCGACGTCTTGGCCCAGAGAAGCGTCGCCGGAGTTTGGACGGCCCCAAGCGACGTATCCCGGCAGACGAGCTGCATGGCGGTGGGTGTTTTCGAATCGATGATCTCGAGAGATTGAACGCTGCAAACGGCGTCGCAGTTCCCGGTCGCGGCGTTTCGAATCACCGCGAGTGTCGCGGGTTTTCCGTCATCCGAGCGCGTCCGACCGATCTGAATCGACTTTGGGCCGCTCAGATCGAAGCGGGCGAAATACATCGTCTCTCGCATCGTGGGCCCGCAGGCCGTGGTTTCGGCACCCCACGCGCTGGATAAGCCGGCACTGAGCAAGAGCGCTCCGACGACGAACCCGAACGCGCCGGCGAGTGCGAAAAAGAAGCTCGCCACCATTCCCGGAGCGATGCGGTTCTTGAGAACATAGACGTTGGGATAACCCGCGATGGGTTGACGATACCGTGCACGACTGCGCTTCTGTTTCCGGTCTTCCATAACCAGACCTCCTGCTATGTAAGCACCCCTCGATCATCCGTGGGGAGCTACTGGTCCTTGTTACAATGGTCATGCCGACTAACCCAGTCGGAGATGGATGGAATTCACAGGGGTTTGCCGAAATTAGGAAAAATCCCAGTAAACGAGAGACAAAATGCACCGGGGCGAAGCGTTCTTGGCCGCCGTCTAAAGGCCTTTTAACAGCGGCCGGTATCGCTTCAGCTCCGCACGGAACTCAATCACCCGCGTTTTCCACGGGGCATCCCAACCATGCTTGGACTCCATCACCCCGCGGCAAAGCGTGAGCATTCCAGCCGTGTCGCCGACGTGCACGAATTCGGGCGCGGGGCCGTTTGGACCGCGTGAGTCCGGGCCGCCTTCGAAGCTCTGATTGTGATAGTTACCGAGCGGGATGGAGATCCCGATCGTAGCAATTCCGTAGGCTGTTGCCGCCGTGCCTTCGCAAGTGCCGCCGTCCATGATCCGCTTCTGATGTTTTCCGGGCAGTACTTTTTCGGCGAGCTGAATGAGGATCCGAAGCGGGCCGTTCGAGAAAACCGTCGCGCGGTCACCGAGCCGGACCACTGGCCCCTTGCCGATTTCCGCGCCCGGGAGCTGCCGGGAGGTTTCCAAACTGACCGCTAGCAGCGGCCGCTTCGCCTGCCTCCACCAGCCGAGCTCAAAATGCCCAATCGCACCGATGAAGCCGACTTCCTCGGCTCGCGTGAGCAGCCCGAGCATTGGAATGCGTTTCGAAGCGTTCCTAGGATTGGGTTTCCGCTTTCCCAGGAGCTCCTTGGCGAGCGTCGCGATCACGTAGCATCCGACCAGGTCGTCGGCAGCTTGGGTGTAGGCGAGTTCACCCTCGCGCCAGATCGGCGCCCGAAACTGAAATCCGCCGTACAGTCGGTCAGCGCGGCCCTCGTGAGGGGCTTCAAGCCGAATGACTCCCGATTCGATGGCCTTCCCGTGCGCGGCTAGCTTGACCTCGGTGAGGGTGCCGCTACCGGCCCAATCCGTCCCGTCGCTCAGCCAAACCTTCGCGCCGATCAGGTGTTCGACCGGGCTGCCGCCATGCCATTTAAATTCCAGCTCCGCGGCGGTACGAAGCGTGGTTCCGTGAAAACCCGGATGATCCAGATGCGCGATGAAGATCCGAATCGGCTCCGGTCCGGAGGCGCGGATCAAGCGGAGATAGTCGGCTTTGGATTCCGCGCCAATGACGATGTTGCCTATGGGATCAAGAAAGTGGGGAACTCCGTGCGAGGTGAGTTCATCCAAAACCGTCTGGCGGGAATGTATTTCCCGAAAAGGCGCTGTCGGTTGAGAAAGCAGCGATTCGAAGAACGTGTCCATGAAGTGACCTCAGATTTCGCGAATGTACTGAAATAATGGGGTTTTTTGCAAGGGCAGCTTTGTTGACTGATCGCGTCAGAGATTATATAAAACGGGCCGATGCTTTCTCCTCAACAAAAGGACTCTCATGCACCGGCCACGATCTCTCGGACCACTCCGAGCGTGTTCGCGTTCAAAGATCATGCGGAATACCTCCGCGCGGTTCGTGAAGCCTATCCGGGTCGCCAGACCGAAATGCCGTTGTCCGCTTGGACTCGCCGGCTGAAGTTTCGTTCGCCGCGGACCATGGGACTGGTTCTGAACGGCCAGCGCCTTCCGACGGGCGCGTTGTCGGCGGCTCTGGCGAATGATCTCAAACTCTCGGCGACCGAAGCCCAGTATTTCGAACTTCTCGTCAAGCGCGCCAAACTCGCCAAACGTCCCCTGAGCGGCCGCACTTCTCAGACGGAAGCCCGCCATGCCGAGCAGGTCCGACGGGTGGAGCTCGAAATGGAGCGCCTCAAACCGCGTTCCCTCACTCCTCATTATCTTGAGCGTGAAGCCTTCGTCGCCATCGCTGATTGGCATCATTTCGCGATCAAGCAGCTCGTGACGAGTCCGAATTTTCGGGACGATGCCCGGTGGATCAGTCGCAAGCTACGCGGAAAAATCACGCCGACCCAGGCGCGGGCAGCGATCGACCGCCTGCTGTGCATCGGGCTTCTCGAGCGCGATCCCGAAAGTCGGAAGTTAAAGCCATCAGTGACGAATGTTTTCACTCAGATCGACATGCCTTCGCGCGCGGTCCGCGTGCACCATGCACAGATGATGGATCGGGCCAAAGAAGCGATCGACGAGCAGGAGATTTCAAATCGGGAGCTGAACAGCCTGACGATGATTTTCGACAAGAGCCGTCTCGAAGAAGCCAAGAAAGCGCTCCGCGAGTTCCGCGACCGCTTCAATCAGGAATTTTTGGTCGCCACGAACGCTTCCGAAACCGTTTACCAGCTCAACTTCCAGTTCTTCGAGCATACGGGGGACGCGGATTCCTCGAGCACGCCCAGGCTGAACTGATCCTCGCGGCACTTACGTGCTAAGAGCGAGGCATGAAGCAAAAGGTGCAGGGAAGCGGAGTCGGCCGTTACGATGCGATTGTCATTGGCGCGGGCCACAACGGTCTGGTTACGGCGGCGTACCTCGCCAAAGCAGGACTCAAAGTCGCTGTTTTTGAAAAGCGGCCCATCGAAGGCGGCTGCGCCGTCACTGAAGAACTTTGGCCGGGCTTCAAAATTTCGCGGCTCTCTTACGTCAACAGTCTCTTCCGTCCCGAGATCGTCCGTGAGCTCGAGCTTGAAAAATACGGCTACGAAATGCTTCCGCGAAGTCCTTCAAGCTTTACGCCCTATCCGGATGGTCGTTCACTCCTCATGGGACCGGATGCGAAACTTTGCCATGACCAGATCTCGAAGTTCTCCAAGAAAGACGCTGAAGCTTACCCTAAATACGAAGCGCTCCTGACTGAGATCTCGTCCATTCTCGAACCCATGATGTCGATGGTTCCGCCGAATCCGGGAAAACTTTCCTTCGGCGATCTGGCGTCGTACGGAATGTTCGGATTTAAAAAGCGCGGTATTTTGAAAGAGAAGTGGCCCGAGATCATGCGCTTCATGACTGGAAGCGCCTCGGACATGCTCAATGAATGGTTCGAAAGCGACGAGCTCAAGTCAACGCTCGCCACCGACGCCGTGATCGGCGCGAATGCGTCGCCGTCGACTCCGGGTACCGCGTACATATTATTCCACCACGTGATGGGGGAGTGCAACGGCGCGCGCGGGGTCTGGGGTTACATGCGAGGCGGGATGGGCGGCCTCACTCAATCGATCGCACGGGCTTGCATGGCCTTGGGCGTGGACATCTTCACCGACGCACCGGTCGAGCACATCGTGATCCGGGAGAGCCGCGTGCGCGGCGTCGTGGTCAAAGGCGGTCGTGAATATTCGGCAGGCGTCGTCGCCTCGGGCGCGGACCCGAACGTGACGTTCAATCACCTGATTGATGAGAAGGAGCTGCCCGCGGAGTTCCTTCGGAACATCCGCCGGATCAACTACGATTCCGCCGCCGTGAAGATCAATTTCGCGCTCTCGGAAATTCCGAATTTCAAAGCCTTGCCGGGTGAACAGCCGGGCCCCCATCATCGGGGCACGATCCACATCTGCCCGAGCATGCAGTACATCGAGGAAGCTTACGCGGATTCCATCATCGGTCGGCCGAGCCGCTCGCCGCTCATCGAGGCGTCGATCCCGAGTGCGGTGGACTCGACGATCGCGCCGCCCGGCCAGCACGTCATGAACATGTTCGTGCAGTACGGGCCGTACGCTCTGAAAAACGGAAAAACCTGGGACCAGGAGCGGGAGACTTTCGGCGATCGTTGCGTGGAGATCATGAACGAGTACGCGCCGAACTTCAAAAGCTCGATCCTGCACCGGGAAGTCATCACGCCGCTCGATCTCGAGCGCGAGTTCAGTCTGACGGGCGGAAACATTCATCACGGGCGCCTCACGCTGGACCAGATGTTTCATATGCGTCCGGTGCCGGGTTTTGCTGATTACCGTTCACCGGTCGAAGGACTCTATCTTTGTTCGTGCGCGACTCACCCGGGCGGCGGCGTGATGGGGATGCCGGGGCTGCTTTCCGCGCGCACGATCATCAAGGATCGGGCGTGGACGGTCTGAGACAGAAGTTTACCAGAAGTATGATTGATGCGTTTGCATCAGATTGCATAATTTGCGCTCATGTTTTCTCCGCGCCACAATGAATTGCCTAGGAAGCCGGGCGTGACGTTCGGCTAGGTGTGACATGGGCGATCGGAAGCGGATTCTACAAAAAAATCTCCGGCTTTACCGCTGGTTTCAGATTCTGAGCATCACGCCCTTCTTTCTTCCCGTGGTCGTGATGCTCTGGCAGCAAAAGGGTCTCGGGTTTGCGGAGATTTATTTGCTCCAGTCAATCTTCGCCCTCTCCATGGTGATCCTCGAGGTCCCGACGGGCATGATCGCCGATCGCGTCGGGAAAAAGCTCAGCCTGACGCTCGGCTGCTTCGTGCTCATCTTCGGCTACGCGGGCTACGGCTTTGGCGAGGGATTCCGTTCGTTCGTGGTCGCGGAAGTGCTGATCGCCCTCGGACAATCGTTTCTGTCGGGCGCGGATTCGGCGCTGCTCTTTGACACGTTGAAGGCGCTGGGGCGGGAAGGGGAGTATCGCAAGCACGAGAGCCGCTCCCGATCGGCACAGATGCTGTCGTTCGCGGTCTGCCTACTTCTGGGTGGATGGATCGGATCCTACTCCTTCCGTTTGACGGCGTTTCTCAGCGGAGTCGGTCCCCTTTTGGGTCTTTGGATCGCCTGGAGAATGATTGAGGCCGCGCCGATCGAACCCAAAGGCCCGCGGGAGTTCTGGATTTCCCAGAAGTCGCTCCTCAAGAGTGCTGGAAAATTCGTGGCCAAACACCGGTTCGTCCGTTGGCAGATTGCGTTTCGGGCCGTGCTTTTGACGAGCACGAGCTGGCTTCTCTGGATGTACCAGCCGTACATGCAGCAGGTGGGTCTGCCGATCTGGGCGTTCGGCGTCGCGTTCGCCGGGTTCAATATTTTTTCGGCGGCCATGTGCCACCTTTCCGACGGCCTTGCCAGCCGCCTGGGGCGCGAGCGGACGCTCGTGCTTTTGGTCGGGCTCTCCTTATTGCCGCTCATGTTCATGGGTCTGATCCTGCACCCCGCCGGAGTTCTACTCATCCTCGGACACCAGGCGATTCGTGGAATCGGGCGCCCGCTGTTCAGCGATTGGATTCTGCAGTTCACGTACGCGGACAAGCGCGCGACGGTGCTTTCGATCGCATCACTCACGAGCAGTTTGTTTTACGCGGCGACCGCTCCCTTGATCGGATGGATCGGAAGTCATCACAGTCTGTCGCAGGCCTTTCTCTGGCAGGCCGCTTTGCTCACGGGTTGTTTCACGATGCTGCTCGTTTTTTACGTGCGCATCCCGGCGAAATATTTCGAGCCAAAAGTCGTAGGTCCGGTCGTATCTCGTGCCTAAGCTTTGATCTTCTTCATTTCCGGGTCGTACATGGGCTTGAGGGAAACCGACGCGGGATAAAGCTTGCCCGCAACTTCGACTTCCCACTTCCCGGCGTCGAGATAAGCGACGTCAACGACATCGACGCCCTTGGGTTCGATCATCGCGAGTCCGACCGCGGCCCCGAGCGTATGCCCATACGATGCCGCGCGCACATAACCCACGACGACACCGTCCCGGCGAACGATTTCCGCGTGGTACATCATCGGCTCGGGATCCTTCAGGAGCACCTGCACCATTCGCCGCTTGAGTGGACCCTGGGCTTTTTTAGCGACGAGCGCTTCCTTGCCGATAAAGCCATCAGGCTTTTTGAGATCGACCGCAAAACCAAGCCCCGTCTCGTACGGATCGTCCGTGTTGTCGATGTCGTGGCCGTAGTCGCGATAACCTTTTTCCATGCGGAGCGAAGCGAGCGCCTTGAGGCCCGCGTGGCGGAGGCCGAACGCTTGGCCCGCTTCCACGACGCGGTCGTAAACGTGCGTCGCCTGCTCGGTCGGGATGTAGAGCTCGTAGCCGAGTTCGCCTAAGTAGGTGATTCGCACGAGCAGCACTCGCGCAAAGCCGATATCGATCTCGCGCGCCGTGCGGAACGGGAACGCTTCGTTGGAGAGGTCCGCAGTCGTCAGCGTCTGCAAGAGTTCGCGCGACTTCGGTCCTTGGATATTGAGCTGACCATACGCGCCGCTCACGTCGGTGACGAATGCGTGCGAGTCTTCCATCTCTCGCCTCATCATGGTTTCGGAGTGACGAAGCTGCGTGTCCGTGACAACGACGAAGTACTTGTCGTCGGCGAGCTTCGTGACTGTGAGGTCGGCCTCGAGTTTACCCGTTTTATTCATCCACTGCGTATAGGTGATCATACCGGTAGTTGCGTCGACGTTATTACCGGAGAGTCGATTCAGGCATTTGCCCGCGTCGCGGCCTTGGACGAGGAATTTGCACATGAACGACATGTCCATGAGAATCACGCCTTCGCGTGCCGCCTGGTGCTCGGCTCGCCATTCGGGAAACCATTCATGGCGCCCGAACGAAAGCGGGCCCGGATCCGGATTCACGGTGCCCGGACGATACCAGTCGGGACTTTCCCAGCCGGAGACGTCTTTGAAATAAGCGCCAGCCGCCGCCAAGCGGTCATGGAAGGGCGACTTCTTCGCGCCGCGCGCGGTTTGCAGCGACATCGTTGGATAGTGACATTTGTAAACCATGCCGAGCGACTCGACCGTGCGCTTGCGGCGGTACTCGGGGTTGGCCTGATAGGTCTGCAGGCGATCGATGTTGAAGCCCGTCACGTCGACGTCCGGGGTTCCGCTGACGATCCAGTTCGCGACGACGCGACCCAGGCCTCCGCCCGTGAGGATACCGATCGAGTTCAGGCCGGCCGCGACGAAGTAATTTTTGAGCTCCGGCGCTTCTCCCACGATCGGGCGCAAGTCAGGTGTGAAGCTCTCGGGACCGCAGAAGAACTTCTTGATCCCGACTTCCATCGTGATCGGCACGCGTGACATCGCACGCTCGAGGTAGGGTCCCATGCGATCCCAGTCGGGTGGAATCTCTCCGAATGAGAAGTCACCGGGAATGCCTTCGACTTTCCATGGCGCGCAGACCGGCTCGAAAAGTCCGATCATGAGGCCGCCGACTTCGTCGCGGTAGTAACCATGCGAGGAGGGGTCTTCCAAAACCGGCATATTGGGCGGGAGGTCTTTGAGCTCCTCCGTGATCATGTAGTAGTGCTCGGCGGCTTGGTTTGGAATATTGACGCCAATGCCTTCGCCCATCTGGCGCGCCCACATGCCGGCGCAGTTGACGACGTATTCGGCTTGGATGTCGCCGTTTGGGGTGCGCACACCCGTGGCGCGACCGTTTTTGCGAAGGACACCGGTGCACGCAACGCCTTCGATGATTTTCACGCCTCGCATGCGCGCGCCTTTGCCGAGCGCCATCGTGACGTCGACCGGATTCACGCGGCCGTCTTCTTTGACGTAAAAGCCCGCGAGCAGGTCATCGACTTTTGCGATCGGAAAGAGCCTTTTGACTTCGCTAGGACTGATCTCGTGCACGTCGACGCCACAATAGCGATTGAAGGCCGAGATCCGGCGATACTCTTCGAGGCGATCCTTGTCGGCCGCAACTTCGATGAACCCGATTGGCGCGAACCCCGTCGCCTGTCCGGTCTCGGCTTCGAGCCGGCTGTAAAGGTCGCGCGTGTATTTGCGCATTTCGGTCGAAGTCTCGGAGGTCGAGCCAAACGTGACCATGAGGCCGGCCGCATGCCACGTCGTGCCCGACGTGAGTTGGTCGCGTTCGAGAAGAACGATGTCTTTCCATCCCATTTCGGCCAGGTGATAAGCGACCGAGGTTCCGATGATTCCGCCGCCCACGACGACGACGCGGGCGTTTTGAGGCAACACGATATTTGGATTCATTTGCGGGCCACCCTATAAGAGGGCAACAATGCGCGTCAAGGAGCGGAGTGGCTTAAGGCTAGGGAGCGAGGCAGGTGGTCGTGTCCTCGCAGGGCTCGATCTGGTCGAGCCGGAGAGTGAGCGTGTAGTCCGTCCAGCCGTTTTCGACCGACGCGTCCCCCTGGGTAAACTGCAGTCCCTGACCTTGTCCGACGCCGAACTGTTGAACTGCCGAGAACTTGGATCGAAATCGGGGCGAATGCGTCGGCAGCCCCGAGTGATCCCACACGGTGGTTTCGATCACGGCCACAAGTCGCTTCGTACGCGTCATACGCGCCGATTTGAGCTGGATTTTGAAGTGCCCGCTCGGGTGAGTCGCGCCCATTGGCGTGAGAAAATGCAGATTTTGCGACAGGCTCACGACGTGACCCGACTCAAGGACGGATGCGGTCAGGGTGGTTTTCGGCTGCTGATTCAGCTCGGCTGAGAGCCGCACTTTGTAACCGGCGGATGCGCTCGTTCCGAAAAACCCGGCGATTATGACGAAGAAGGTGAGTGGCGTCTTCACGGCTTCCGCCAAGTCGGGGAATCACCGAGTTCCACAAGCGGGTTACGCCCGAGGCTTTGCACGCGCTCCCATTCGTAGCCGAGATAACTTTGCTGATCGGAGACCGCGCCTGCTTCGTCGGCCGCCGTCGCGCTCAAGCAGTCGCTGGACGGCGAATACGCGTAAGGACTGCAAATGCTGGCGGTGACGGAACTGGGGGCCTGGGTCATCGTGGAGACCCATTCTTGGAGTGTCAAAGGACGGGTCGGATCGATCGCCGGGTCCAGAACCGCGGCGGTGTTGCCGATCCGGACGATCGGCACGACGTGGTACCACCAGCCGACGGCGCCGGACGGAGAGTTGGCGGTTCGAACGTTCAAATCTCCGAAGATGAAAATCTTCGCGGGTCGCGGATAACCCCATTTGGCGAGATTCTGGCCCATCAAAGCGGCGCGCGCGAAGCAGCCATCATCCGGATAAAACCAGCTCGACCGGCGCTTAAGCCCGGGATGATCGCTCGTCTGCAGAAAGCGATAGTTGCGGACCGCGAAAAACCCCTTCATGAGAGGTCCCTGCTGCGGTTGCTGATTCGGCCATACCGGAAGGAGCGCGAGGTTGAGCTGGGCGAGTGGCTTCGCCACATCCAAGGCGCTGGTCCCTTGCTTGATCGCGAGGGTTTGTCGCGAGCCGAGACGTCTTAGATATCGATTGTAAGCGGCGCGGGCGGATTCGTTCGGACCTCGATAGGCCGAATGGAGCGCCATCGGTGCGAGAGGCGCGTTGTCCGCCGAACTCACGGCCGGATCGAGGAAATGAATCAGAATCAGTATAATGGCAGGCGAAAAACGGATCCATTTCTTCACGGCGATACCCCCCCGGCAAGCGATGTGCTTCAAGCGTCGCGAAACTATGCTGTTGCACCGCGGAAATCCAGCCGTTCTTACGTCCGAATCGCCGCTGGAACGCGGGCCCCGCATCGTGTAGAAGACCGCATGACGCCGGATCAGATCAAAGCTCGTTTGGAAAAACTCGCGCCGGGCACTCAGGCGGAAATCATGGATCTCACGGGCACCCAGGATCATTATCAGGCGGTGATCGTTTCGCCCGCGTTCGAAGGCAAGCTCATGATTGAGCAGCATCGAATGGTGATGACGATTTTGCAGACCGAAATCGACTCCGGCGAAGTCCATGCCCTGACCATGAAAACTTTTTCGCCCGTCCAATACGAAAAACAAACGGGCTCTCGAAGCCTCTATTAAGGAGTTCCTGCCATGGCCCATCCACTTTTCAACAAAGTCGGCGAGATCGTAAAAAGCGGCCCTGTCGTCATCTTCATGAAGGGCACCCCGCAATTTCCTCAGTGCGGGTTCTCCGCGCGTTCATGCCAAGTATTGAAAGCGGCTGGCGCCAAGGATTTAGTCGGAGTTGACGTACTGTCTGATGATTCGCTCTGGGAAGCGCTTGAAGAATTCACGAAATGGCCGACCGTGCCGCAGATTTTCATCAATGGTCAGTTTATCGGGGGCTGCGATATCGTTACGGAGATGTACGAGCGTGGCGAGCTTCAAGAAGCTCTGGGCGTCAAATCACTCACGCCATGACGTAGGCTTTTTTAAGCTTGGCCTTGCGGCTGCGCTTGAGAGCGATTTTATGTCCGGCCGGTGCTTCGCCTTTTTTATAAGCGGTGAGGCGGTCCCGAACTCTTTTCTTACGCTTGACGCTGAGTCTTTGTCCCATAGTGGATCGTTGGTAACATGGTCGGAAGGCGGGCGCTAGACTGTTGACGGTTGCTGCGCACCGCGGCGAAAGGTACTCTGTAGTTACCGAAACGGATGTCAGGATGGCGTCCGACTATTTTCCCAGGGATAGGTGAGATTGCCGGCCTCGATTCACATGTTTTTGCTTTTGAGCGCTTGGGTCGGGATTTCCTGGTCCGCGCAGCTGGCGCCCGCTACCGAACCCGCCATTCCGGGAGTGACGCTGGGGGCGGCGGTCGAACTCGACATGGTCGGGTTCCAGCACGAAGGGCTTGAGCAAAACCACATTGACCTGCTGCTCGACGAAGCCAAGGGGTTCATCGCCTTCCGACGCGAACGGATCACCCCCAAGGAGAAACTTTTCTGGATCGCCGAATGCTTTTCGGAGAAATCCACTCAACACGTTTTTTGCCCGTTCGTCTCCCGTCCCGGAGAACGGCTCTCCCTGGATCTCGACGGCCGGATGCGGAAAATCCCGCGCGACCGCAAAGCGGAAAAGGCGGCCGCCAAAGAGAAGGTCGCCGCCAGTCGGAAGATTGCCGACGCCTTAAAGGACAATCTGGGGAATGCCGATCTCGCCGGGCTCTTGGGATTTTCGGAAGGCCAGTTCCACCGGGCGCTCGGCAAATTCAATGAGTGGGCGCCGCTGCAGCCGCTCACGGACGGCGCACTCGCGTCGGGGGCTTGCCCCAGTCCGCAGCTGCTCGTCGCGCTCGCCCAGAAGTCCGAACAGTTTTTTCCAAACGAACTGGCGCGGCGCCGTTCCATCGCGCTTTACGAGCGCGCGATCAGCTGCGCCACTCCCGAGACGGCGAGCGACGAGTCGATTCAAAAAGCCCGGTACCGCTCGTCACTTCTCTATGTCTGGGCCAATCAGTGCGAAAAAGCCGAGCCCCAGCTCACGGAGTTGGGAAAAATTCCGGACAGTGAATTTGCTTCCCGCTCACTCTTCTGGCGCGCTTGGTGCGCGCAAAAGAGCGGAAACAAGATGCAGGCGAAGATCGTGCGCACCCGCCTGACCAAGGAATTTCCGCTGAGCTATCACGGCCTTTTGCTCGACGAAGGCCGTCCGAGCGAAGTGAAGAAGAGCCTCGACTTGGGTGAGCCGACGGTCCTTTTCCGCAGCACCGCCAAACCCGAATTGAATCCGTCGGTTCGCGCCGCGGAACTGATGCTGCATCTCAAGTCCCACGATCTCGCGATGGAAATTTTGAATTCCCTGACCGACGATATCGAAGGTAGCGAGCCCGACTTTCGTTTTTATGTGGCGCTGCTCTTCGGCCGTTCGGGGGACAAGATCGGCCAGTTCCGGACTTTGGCGGGCGTTTTCCGGCAGAAGCCGTCGCTGATTTCACGGCGAGCGATGGAACTTTTTTATCCGCTCAAGCGATTCGAAGTACTGAAGGCACAGCAGCGGCTGGATCCGTTTTTCGTCGCGGCGCTGATTCGGCAGGAAAGCGGATTCAACGAACGGGCCCGCTCGCCGGCGGGAGCGCTGGGTCTCATGCAACTTATGCCCGGAACCGCGAGAAGGATCGAACGCGTTTCTCAGCGCCAGCTCATGGACCCCACGATCAATGTGCGACTCGGCACGCGTTATTTTTCCAGCCTTTTGCAGCGTTATCAGGGAGACGCGGAGCTTTCGCTGGCGGCCTACAACGCGGGACCCGAAAGAGTCGACGACTGGCGCCGCCGCTATCCGACGGACAATCGAATTTTATTTTTCGACCTGATTCCCTTCAAAGAAACCCGCGACTACGTTGCGTTGATCGCGCGAAATTATTATTGGTATCTCAGTCTCTATGACGATCGGGACTCCCGGCTCAAGGACGTCGTCGGAAATAATCCGTCGCAGCGCGCCGGACGCCCGCTCACCTTCACTCTTTTGGCTCATCGGGTTTTGGAGTGGGTACTTTTGGATGATTTCAGAGCTCCGGCAGCATGCACGTGAGGATCTTTAGCCGGAGATACTCTTCGTCGCGTAGCCCGTAGGCGCGGCGCTGGAT
>Ga0163144_10012238_pt1 | contig 18046 bp, 11 predicted proteins | sample OliLak19BULKMAT1_FD_123175 | JGI IMG/M metagenome (GOLD analysis project Ga0163144, IMG submission 123175) | Freshwater microbial mat bacterial communities from Lake Vanda, McMurdo Dry Valleys, Antarctica - Oligotrophic Lake LV.19.BULKMAT1 | ecosystem: Environmental > Aquatic > Freshwater >... | reverse complement strand
GTCGTTAAATAGCGCGCTGAGCTCGTGCAGTGTGAGAGGATATCGATCGTTTTTTTGTTTAAAGATCTCTAGAGCCTGTTGAAGCGGTACTTGGCTGATGTAGGGCGGCAGAAATCGCGCTTCCAAATTGTGAATAACGAGGAACACAAAACCCATCCCTAGACAGGTGACAAGCGCGAGAATTCCTTCCTTGATGCGAATACCCTTGGTCTTGACGCGAGTACTGGATTGAAAGCTGTCGTCGTCTTTCGGAGCGACGGCCCCTTTTTCCCAAAGGCTGACGAGTCTGCGAAGCGTCAAAAATTCTCCATCGGTCGCATCTCGAACTAGATCTTGAACCGTCTTTGTTCCGTCGCATGAACGCAGAATTTCAATTTCTTCAAATGTATAGGGAAGCCCCGATGAAACTGTGTCTTCCTTTTCCAAGAAGGCCATATCAATGGCATCTTGAGGCGCTGTGGAAATCGGAGGCAGCTCCACTTGGCAGAAAAAGAGTCGTTTGCTTGACCCGATTGTTTTTTGAATTTCTGGCCACTCATCAATTCGCTTGCGAGCTTCTTTCAGCAGTGTCGCAAGTTTTCTAGAAGAATAAAAACCGAGCTGAACTGGATCCGGTGGCTCAACATTAAATGGGCGCGGACTCAGCTCCACATTTGACCAAAAGAAGAGGCGAAAAAAGAGTTCCAAGCGATCGGTCTTGAGAAACCGAACGAGTTGGTTATAAGAATCAGGATTGGCTTGAAGAAGCAATTGAACGAAGTCCTCCCAGGACTTTGCGGTTTTCAAAATTGAATCAGGTGGCAGAACCAACCAACTAAATTTTGAAATTCTTTCAATGGTTCGATCGATAGGCCGATGCGCCCAAAGAAATTGTCCATCTTTGATCAGGATGCTTGCATTGCCCTGGCTTGAAGAAACAGCGATCTCTCCAGACCAACGATCTGTTTCCATTTTACTCAGGAGTTCAAAAAGTGAATTCACTTGAAAGCCTTTCTGTAGGAATCAAATAAATGCGCAGTTACAAGAAGCAAAAAGACGGTGATGCCTGGAACAAAAAAGCCCATAGCGCGGAGGCTTATCCATGGGTTCGAGAAGAAATCACTGGGCAACGAGAAGACGACGATCAAAGAAAGCAAAAGCAGCAGCATGAATGATCGACTGATGTCCTGATGCAGCACAATATTTCGAAAGAATGGGATCAACCAATTCCAATGTTGAATTCGCCTATAGAGTGCTCGCTGATAGCCCCTCATCGCCAGTTCCACCTCCTGCCTTTGAGGTTGAGTTTGTTTGGTGACACGCGTTTTTGTTGATTGATATCCGGGAGATTCTGAAAGCTCAACTCTCGAGGTGGACTCTCCCGTGAAATCGCATAATCCAGACGCTCGATTTCTCAGAATCATTCCCACAAGCAAAAGAATCCAAGGAAGCAAGAGGAAGGCACCAAGAGGATAGCGCAGCTTTTGAATTTGTTCTTTCCATGCAGCCCAAAAAATTTCAAAAGCGTTTTCCGGAATCTCAAGAACAAAATCAGAATTCGTTCTTCGGGAGATCTCGGACAATTGCGCATATTCAGCGGCGTCGATCTTTTCTTTCGCTCGATCGGCAGCAAGAAGATTCTGAGTGAGGATATAAACCTTAGAAATATTAAAATTCGACTTCGGAAGTGAACCATATTTTTGAATGAGGGCTTCAAACTCTTGCTGGCCTCTTATGGCACCGCTATCTTTCGCAGTGGCCACGGCCAAAAACAAATCTTTCGCATAGCCGTCGTCTGTCTTTTGGATCCAGCTTCTCGAAGCTGAGCGATCGCCATTAAAATTCGACCAGATTGCAGATTGAAGCGAATTCAACCGCGCGAGAGATACCGGCGAATACTCGATTCTTGTGCGACCATTTGAAAGCGCCTCGATGGCACTTGCCTGATCGGCTGCGGACTCAAGACTTGGCTGCAAAATTCGAAGTCCCCAGAGAGCGGCGAGTACAAAGCCGCAGGCGAGTGGGATCGTCTGCTTTCGCGAGTACTGAAGAACAAAGGGGGCCAAGAAAATGGCGAGCAAATGCCATCCATGAAAAAAGGCCGCCATCACATAGGCCATCAGTAGAATGAGGCGAAATACCGCAGGGGACGGAGCGAAGCGCGGCCAATCTTTTGAAATTGGAGTTGCCCATCCCCACAGATAAAAAATTCCGATTAATAAGAATGAAAAAATAAATGCGATGCCCAGGAGCTCAACGAGACGAGAAAAGATTGGAAAGGACTCGAGTGGGTGGTTGATGACCGATTTTATAAAAGACAAAAAGCTCTTTAGATTCTCTGCGAATTTAAAAAAGTTTGAATGCAGATCGTAGGCCAACTTTAAATAGGCAACCTGTGGGCTTTGTATATGAAGTTCGGGTGAAAAATCAGGCTTTGAGTAATAGGACTCTGAGGCAGCGACTAAAAATCTAGACTTCATGAATTCTTCTAGGGACTTCAGATCTTGCGACTCGTTCAATAGTTGCCAGGCCTGTCGCAGTTCAGATTCGCCTCGTGAAGAAACGGGGCTCTCTTGTCCCATTGCCTCCCCTAAAAGTAGGGACATCAAAGCCCCAAAAATGATTGACCGCCTCATTTCTCCGAGTTTATTCGCCTTATAGGGCATTTCCAAGGCTTTCTTGCAGTGGCATGGGTCTTGCGTAGATGGGCCAGGCTGAGAGCGCACATTGGCTCTTAAGCGGGAGTGTTTGTGAGAGTATTGTTCTTTAAAATCTTATGTGCGATTCTTTTGCTTCAGCCGACTGCGGATCTGTATGCAATTGACCGAGCTGCGCTCAAGGAACTTTGCCGTAGTTCCCTGCTTCGATTGGCGGCTGCATTTCAGAATCATGTTTTGACTCGGCCCGTATTTGCAAAGACGACGATCCCCATGGGCCCCATGCCGATTATCTCAAGAGTTTATATTGAGACTCGATACATCAAGAATCTCAGAGACGAAAAGCATCTCTCTCCGAGTCAAGTGGATGAGATTATTACCAAGCTTAAAGAGAAAATTCTGGAAGCTGTTGGATCTGAGGATTTAGTGTCGCATTCTTCGGCTGGAGACTATAAGTCCTTGCAGTTTAATTTTGTGGAACTGAGCCATGAAGTGCTCGTTCGCGCACTTGCAAAGGCTCAGGTGGATTTTGAAAATTACCTCATGCTTCGGTTTCCTGCGAGTCATGGGAGTCCGAGCGCACTCGATGCTCTTAAAAGCATACCCGGCTATCACTCGCCCTTTGGGGTTGGGATCGGCAATTCGATGACTCAAGCGGGAGTTGCGGCACGCGCTGCTTACGTTCTTCCAGATCAGGAAGCGGCGACGAGTCACAATTACATGAAAATCGAGCAGGCGCTTTATGAGCACTACAAAAATACGGACAAACGCCGTCTCAAGATTATAGAAATGGCGAACGAGACTCTAGGAGGCAAAACGTCGAAAAAGATTTTTACCAAGATATCAGATCAAGAAATTTTTTCTGTGAAACTCAATTCGATTCTCAGAAAAGCTGGCAGCGCCGAGACACAGGATTTAGCACGAGATATTCAAAGGGCATTTCATCTTTCGGAGGTTCCATCAAACGAATTGGTTTACGAAATGCGCGCTTACTTCAACGATGTTCGAGTTTTTGAACCACCGCTTGAGTATCTCGACTCAGAAATTTCAGAAGCGAGAGATGCGGAACCCGTACGTTCGGCCTCGGAGGTGTTTCGTAGAACGAGCTTCATCGTTTCGGTGGATATACGAGATGTCGGCGCTTATCATGCAACCGAAATTCAGTCTCAAATATCGGGCGCGAGCGGCAAGACGATCGAAAACTTTAGATCAATGGTTAGTAGTTTAAATTACGGCCGCTCGATTATTCGGCTGCGCGATCATTTGAAGTCCGCAGCGTCCGCGCTCGGAAATGTTTTCAACGAAGATAGCATCATTCTTTCCAAGGGCATCATGGCTAAATCTTCAGGCGACGAATTTGTTCAGTTTTTTGAAGGTCGTTATGAAGACCATTCCTTGGCGGCTTTACTTAAGCAGGCCACCCCAGATCATCGCATCACAATTGTGAAAACAGAAGGACTCGATCGATCCAATGAAAGTGCGCTGGAAGAAGAAGTAAATGATCTAAGACATATTGGTGAGACGATGGCAAAAGCTCTCAGCGAGAGCATTGCACTGTCTACATCAGCAGAGGTCTCCGATCAGTTTAGATTCGTCGTAGAGTTGTCGGCGTACCCCGGGGGGAATGCAAATGATGTTCAGGCTTTTATTTATCATCAAGCAATTCCCGAAAGCTTGGATCAACCCACGCGTGAGGCCATTCGAGTATCGATGAGCCAGCTTTTACGAGACCTTGAGAAGCGGGGGATTCCTCACAAAACCCTAAGACGCCTCAAAAATCTCAGCTTCTTTCAGTTGCCTTAGGTCGGGCGTAGTCTCAACAACTACTGAAGACGCGAAAGTAACCTTTCAGCGTCTTCAATCGGAAGATTTTCTTTCAGGCTCTCGCTCGTGACAAGCAAAACGAATCCCGACGCTTGAATCAATGCTCCAGGAAATTGATTTTCGAGGGTCAGAAGACTCTGAGGATAAGATGCCGTCTTAGAACTAAAGCCGTGAAAAACTTGAGCGCCATTTAAGGGAACTTGGCGGCTCACTCTCGAAAGATCATTGACTACGTTCAAACCAGTCAAGGCCAGTTTGCCCAGGTCTCCAGAGAACGATTGTGTGGCCGGATCATCACCTCTCGCAATAATTCCAGGCACTGCCACTAAAGATCCCATAGGTGCAATCAACGAGGCCTGAATTTCAAAGCCGGTCCCGGTGACATTGGATTGGCGACTGTCGGCCAAATTCAAAAGCGTACCTGACTGATTCAAAAGCGTACCTGACTGATAGGCCTTTGCATTGTCTGGAATAATTATATTTGAATTGGTCGTAAAGAATGCCGTGTTTGCACTTTCTCCATGCTGCTGAATCAGTGACTGCATTAAATAAATCGGAGCGTCGGTGAGGACCGTAAATGGAAACTTTGGGAGGTATGCATACTGAGCATTGCTTTCTGAGACCACTGTGAGTTCGCCCATACCGGTCAAATCCAGAATCGCTTTGCCACTAAGCCTTGTGCGTGGGACGAGCACAGTATTGCTCACACCTGGGCAGGTAGCGCCCATGCCACATAGGTAAGTTTCATTGATAAAAACTTTGAAGTCTCCCGGAACGCCCCCCACATCCAACACTAGCGTCGCCTTTCGGTTGACAGAAAGAATAGCGGGATTCATCAACTCGGCTGGAGCGGATTGAACTCCACCCGATCGAGTACTCCCTGCAATCTGCCCAAAGATTCCCATGGATAGAGGGAAGTTCATGAGTGGAACCATTAATCCTTCTTGAGCCATTAATTCTTCTGTAAGGCCATATTTGAGGGGTTGAATGGGATTCATTGGAATGACGAAATCTGAATTTCTTAGACTTCCAATGTTGTCAACCAAATCACTTACAGAAGTTGGAGCAACCCCCGCTACAATTTGAGCCTGATCGGAAAATGTGGGCCCGGCTGAATTGGGGACGGCGAGGGCAAGATTTTCCTCTGAAAGACCATTTGAAAGATAAATGGAATCTCGAAAGCTCGTCTGACCGACTCCAGGCGTATTATTAAAGGTCACGGCATTGGCAGGAGGATCAGTAAAGCCATTACCCTCCGGCTCCGGCATTCCTCTCCACTGAAATCCCAGCTTACCCGCATAGGCTCCGGGAGCAATCGTGAGTGGCTGCCTTTGCTCGAGTACCAATTGTGCAAAATCTCTGAGCGTTTGCTGTGCGTAAGTCCATGTCTGAGTAACGACGACTTGAACTCCCGATACATCAACTTGCTCACCCCGAACTGTATTTTCAATCCCCGTTTTTCCGTTATCAAAATATCTGACCTGAAATATTTTTGGAAAATCTGCGGCTTGAGAGTTTAAATTGCAATTTCGAAGACACTCCATTTGAGCATCGAATCGGCGCGCAGCGAAGAGTCGGGCAAATCCAGTTAAAGAGCGGTCGTCTGGTCCCAGCGTTGGAAGGTCAGGTGCATTTCGGATACCATGTCTGAGTTCATCAAAGAGCGCGGTTCTTCGATCTTCATCTCCTAACATCAGGGCATCGAGGCTTACTTGAAAGCGATCCCTGAAGCTTGTCATATGCGCCCGAGCTTTTATGGTGAGTAAATCGCGCTGGGAGCTTGCCTGAGCAATTTCTGATTTCTTCCCGGCATTTCGCAAAGTAAAGGCTGCTGCAATTGTTGCAATCATCAGAGCCATGAGAACGAAAGCAACGGCAGAACCCTTCGTATATTTTTGCAGTCTATGTTTATTCATCGGCTTTTTCATCTTTGTTCTCCTTCGATTAATTGTTGTCGCCACCCGCGGGCGCACTATCGTTCGGTGGTGGTGCCGTTCCGCCGCAACCGAGGGGCAAGGGAGCTCCAGCGTCCAAACCCAAGATCGTTCTTCGGATTAAATTGAGTTCAGCAGTTCGTTGAGGGGCAGCGGGACCGAACGCGGTGGCACCAGTCCCACGCCAAGGTTCAGTACGACACCTGCTATTGCAATAGGGCGCATAGGTTGAAAATGCTGGCAGCACAGTTGCAGTCGCTCCACTATTATGGCATCGAGCATCGCTTGAGACACAGCAACCGAAGTGAGTGTTTTGAGTACTCATCTCTAACTGCAAGTCCGTATAGGCCTGATTGCAAGCGAAGCCTCTTCCATTCCCTCCTGTCTCCGTAACAACCGGATCTGTACCATTTCGAAATGTAATGTCTGCGACCATTTGTTCACGATTTGAAAAAGCTTTGTTAAAGAGCAGTGCATTCATATCGACCAAACTTCCGTCTTCTCCCGCTTGTGGAAGGGCGGCGGTTGCTGCTGCCACCATGGCAGCGCGCTGAGTTGCTCGAAGGAGAGCATCACCATCTGTATCCGGGGCATCATTTTGTGCTCGCATATCCCAAGAACCACTTGTTTCCCAAAATGGACCCGCGCTAAAGACTTCGTTCGGATGAGCTGCTCGCCGATCGACAGGTTGGAAATGCCGCCGTTGCAGTTCTAGTGGCCACGCTCTTAGGCAATTGCACATTACCATTTGCTCCTGCGTGAGCCCCATTCTTCTACCAGGAGCATCAGCGCGTAGGATGTACTGAACCCTTGTGGGATTCATTGGATCTTGAGCATCTGCCATGGTATTTTCGCAGCGCCTCGCTACGCCGGTATTGCCAGGTATCCAACCCAAATTGCAAATCGCCCCCCAGTCTCTTGCCCCAAACTCGGCTATTTCCTGCCACCATTCGGGAGCAGCTCCGTTGTGATCTCGGTTCGAAGCAGCACATTGACAAGATCGTTCAAAGTTATCGGCTGGAATTGATGGGATCCATTCATGGAGACTGTCACAGGTAGTCCCCATTCGACAACTTCGGAAGAAGTTGGCTTCGTCAGTAGCGTTATCAAATCCACGCCGAAGTAATTCTAGTATCCTTCCCACCTTATCTGGAAGTGGACCATTATTGGTACCCACCAAAGGCTGATTGGGGTAATCAGGATCAGTACCCGAGAGGCAGCGATTAAAACAGCCCCCAAAATAGGCAGGATGTTTAGAGATTACCCACCCGCATCCGTAATGTCGGCCACATGCATCCACTCGTTGATTATTCGCTGGATCTTGAGGCCTCAAACTTCCTAGGTCGTCGACCCATCGTTCGACTTGATCCTGAGCCGCTGCATTCTCTCCCGGATAATCAAATGCGTCAGCCACCGGATTGAAAGCACAAGCGCAGTAGTCGCTTCCGGATGTCGATTTGTATCCTTCCCACCTAGCATCGTTTCTATTGGGGCTATTAAAAATTTCGTTGCATTCTGGTTTACATCGAGCCGCAACGGCTGGTGAATTGGCATTGCCCGCGACGAGGGGACAAAATGCAGCTCCGGTCTGCGAGGCTCGGGTGGACTGAGTGAGTCCTGGAATGACAGTAAAGGCTTGAACTCGATAGTGGAGATTTCCATTTGATCCCAGATACCACTCTTCTTCATCGTTAGTTGGTAATCCCGCCGCTAATCGAGGTTTGAACTCTGAAGCCATGACGATTGACCAAGCGGATCTCGTGAGATGCCTCCATGAAACCCCCGTTGCATTTTGCGGAATCACATTCACATACGCGAGGAGATCATTGGGCGCTGAAATTGCGGGCTGACTCGCGGGCCAATAGGCGCCGAATTCTCGCCCCCGACTGAAATCATAATTCACCTGAAGCTTCAGTACACGATCGGCAAGCGCTTCAGTGCTCTCTGTCAGGCCGTCTCTCAGGTCGCCTCTCAGGCGCACCGCTCGTAGTAAAACATTTTCGGGATTCACATAATAGCGAACGCTTTCCATTGCCCGAATTTGTCCGGGGGCAAAGCTAAAATCGGCAATATTCGCACCAACATAACCCCTCATCTCGAAACTAATTTTGTCCGTTTCTACCACTGCAGAGCCTTTGCGCTGGACAATGTCTTTTTGAATGGCGCTCGTAATTGAGAATGTATCGAGTTTCTCTACAGCGGTCTTAAAATAATCGAATCTAGCGGTGTCTGCGTTTCCCAGACAACTCCATGTAGGATGGAGGACTAATTCTTGTGGCCGACAAATGACTGCATGCAGTTTTCCCGATACAACTTCAAAATTAATAGGAGCAGCAATATGTGCATCTCGCTCCAGACGAACCACGATCTCATCATTGTCGGTAGCATTGGCTCTAGCTTCGTTGTGAGGATAACGCTCAACTCCATGCAGATTCGGCCCTCCTGCTCTGCCCGAAGGTCCCGTCGTCAAAATAGTTCCTGAAAAGTCTTTCTCCACCTGAACTCTAATTCCTCGAACCACTTCTTCCATTCGTGCTCGCTCGGTATCGAAAGCGGTGGTGGCAGTCGAACGCAAAAGCCATAATCCGATCCCCGCAGCAAGGACTCCAAAAATGCCGACGGATATCATCAACTGAATCATTGAAAATCCGCGATTTGAAATTTTATTTGGTAAAAAAGCCTTCATCGATTCCCCCGAACTCACACGACCACACAAACGAAATTTGCTTAGGTACCTGATAAGTATAGCAAAGGTTTTCTGATGCGGGGCAAGATACGCAAACTGTTACGAACGCTTTAGGCCTCTGAAAACTTTAGCCAATTGTTTCAGCCCCAGGGCCCTTGTCGCAAAAGCGTAAACTAAAATTCCCAGCGATATCAGAGCGGTAAGCCAGAGCACTTTTTCAAGGCCCACTCCTTGGGTTTTCCAGATAGCGAGATCTAGCCATTCCACTGTGTACTTCAGGCTCAGTCCCATGATGAGTGCCCCCAGAATAATCCTTAACGTCACCCCAAAAATTCGTCCCCAGGGGAGGTCGGAGTGCTGCCGATTGATCAAAAATGCCAAAATCATAAAATTCACTACAGACGAAATGCTCGTAGAGAGCGCAATTCCCCATGCACCAAATATTCCTGAAAACTTCCAAGCCATTATGAAATTTACCGAGAGTGCCACCAAGCCAACGAGGGCAGGCGTGCGAGTGTCTTTTGCCGCAAAAAAGACAGGGGTCAAAATTCGCATTCCTGCAAAAAATGGCAATCCAACGCCATAAGCGATCAGGCAGGTCCGCACATTTTCCAAATCATGAGCGGTGAACTTTCCCGAAAAATAGAGCGTCGACACGATGGGTTCCGAGAGCGCGATCATTCCCATCATGGCGGGAATTGAAAGAAGCCAAACACCCTGTAGCGAATAGGCAAAAGAATCCGCCAATCCCTTTTTGTCATTCGAAGCCATGAGCCGGCTGAAGCTCGGCAGTACCGCTGTGCCGAGCGAGGTGGCAATGAGCGAAATCGGCAATTCCAAAATGAGGTCAGCAAAAAATAAATGCGAAACGGCGCCTTCAATTCCACTTGCGAATACTCGATTGACGATAATATTGAGTTGATAAACTCCCATGGCAAATGCCGAAGGAATCAAAATCATTCCGAGCTCTCGTATACGAGGATCACTCAAGCTGAGCGACCATCGAAGTCTGGCCCCCAGGCTCATCATTTTGGGAACTTGAATCAGCGCCTGCAGGAGTCCACCAATCAAAAAAGCTCCGCCGTAAACATAAATGGCGTAAGGAGATTCGGAAGAAAAGAAATGGAATGTGACGGGAACCAAAATAATGACCGACAAATTTAAGAGGGAAGGCCCAAAGGCAGGCAGTCCAAACGAGCGAAAAGTATTCAAGACGCCCATAAAAAATGCCGCCCATCCTATAAAGAGGATGAAGGGGAAAAGAAAGCGAGTCAGACTGACGGTGAGTTCCATTTTTCCGGGGACATGAATGAAGTCTGGGACATAGAGATGAACCAGAGGACCCGCCAATAGGATTCCCAGCCCACAGACAATAAGGAGCAGAATCGTCAGCCATGTAAATGCTTGAGCGAAATAATTCTGCCAAATTCGCGGGTCTTTTTGGTCCTCGGAGTCTTTGACCGCCCGAGTGAGGGTGGAAACGAAGGCCGGCGTAAGAGCCCCTTCCCCAAAAAGTCTTCGAAGAGCGTTGGGAATCGTAAAAGCTGCAATAAAAGCGTCGGATATATAGGTGGCGCCAAAGAAGTGGGAGAGGAGGAGGTTTCGGACTAAGCCGAGAATCCGAGAAATCATCGTGAAAAAGGCCATTATAAAGGAGGCACGGCCAATTTCCTTTCGCTCGTCGTTCATTGACAACAGGCTGCCGAAAACGGTAGCCCTGTGTCACCATGGCAAATCATAAATCAGCTGAAAAGCGTGCACGTCAGGCAATTAAACGCGAAAGCCGAAATACGGAAGTTCGCTCAAAAGTTCACAATATCGAACGTAAAGTTCTAGCCAGTTTGGCCGATCCCAAAGCAGCTGCGGCCGCTTTGAGCGAAGCTTTTTCGGTGATTCAAAAATCAAGGGGTGTTTTGCACAAGAACGCCGTTAAGCGAAGGATGGCAAGGCTGTCCAAAGCTTTGGTTCGAGCCTCAAAGGCAAAGACCGCCTAGTCTTTCGATCCGCTCCGCTCATCATTTCGATCAAATCAAATGTCAGCTTTCGAAGAACCCAAGTTTCTTCGTTTCCGCTTTTGAGTTCAAGATCGGCTACCAAAAGTCGTTCAAAAATGCTCATCCATTGAGATTTTCTGAGAACTTTTCGGCTGCCCCATTTCTTGATGGCATAAGGATTTACACGAAGAGCTCGAAGCATTTCTTCCTCACGAATTCTTTGGGCAATTGCGTGCTGAATCAATCGCCCTAATCGAAAGTCTCTCGCCACGAGTTGCAATAGTGCAAAGGGATGTTGATCCTGCGAAAGGGCTCCTTCCAAAGCAGCAAGTGCATCCGAAAGTTTTCCTAAATGCAGCGCCTCTATCCATCGAAAGGCGATTTTTTCGTCAAACGAAGAATGGGCATTCTGTGGAGCTTCCCATGAATCAATGGCCAAAGTTTTTGGGCAGGCCTGTGATGACTGAAAAATGACTTTGTGAGGTCCCTGCGATAGAGATGCTACCAAGGCAGGCAAATCCTTTTCGCCTTTGAGCGCTTTGTCGGCATCGGCAACAATGATGGCCTTGAATTTGGCAAAGAGCGAAAATGTTTTGGCCGAATCTAAAACACGAGCCCATGAAAAGTCCGAAGTGCCCGACCATTTTTCTGTTTGAATATCTTTTGGCCAACCCTGCGCTTCGCAAATGGATGGCCACCATTCGTTCCACGGAGTCTCGGGATCGATACGAGCCCAGAAAATATGAGACTTCGATTTTTTGGGAGCCGATTTCATCCGCCGCTCTTTGATCCTTCCGATGCTTCAAGTTCTTCAACGGCTTTCTTAAGAGAGTCTTCTAATGCCTTTGAATCAAAAATAGGAACTTCCTCTGGAGCGTCCGGTGTCTCGGCAAGAATATCTGAAATCGTTTTGTCGAAATCCGGCGCTTCCATCGTCTCGGTAGTTTCACCAAAAGGGGTACGACTTGGCAACGGAGATTCAACGGGAGGGGGCACTGCAGCTTGACTAGGCATTTCCTCTTTCAGCAAAATCTCGGTTTTATCCGGATCCGAAAAGGCTGGCTTAGAGAATTCTGGGAGTGGCTCTGGCGGTGGCGGCAAGAAATCTTCTTCCGGATCTTTTGGCGCGAGAATTTTTTCGGTCTTGGGTTCTATTTCAACAGTTTTTGTAACAGGCGGGATTTCATCGATGGCCGGAAGTTCAGGTTCAGGCGCCGCTACTTCTGGGGGCGGAGTTTCTACAACGGGCGGTGGTTCTGCGGCTGGAGCCACAGCCGCTTTCTTCTGGGCCCGCTTCTCTTTTATAGACATCCAAATGCCACTTGCAAGTGCCTGGAGTTTACGAAGTTGAGGAGCCGAAATTGCGCCCAAAAAAAGCAAGAGAGCGATGATATTGAGGCCGACAAGCGCCCAAACGGAACCCGATAGCCACCTTTGGATTTGTCCTAAGTCCAAAACCTCGGGGGATGAGACGACGGCATCGTGTGTCGATTCCGATACCAAAAAGAGTAGAGAAAAAAGCTCTAACACCTTAAATAAGAGGGTATTCGGAAACCCAGATAAAGGAAAGCGAGCATCTATGACCGACCTCAAAGGTGGAGCCCATTCAATTCCTGAAAGTCTAACTTTTGACGACGTTCTGTTGCTTCCGCGCGAAAGCGAAGTCCTTCCGGTCGATGTGAGCCTGCGAAGCCAAGTCTGCCGTGAAATTTCTTTGAATATTCCAATTTTATCCGCAGCGATGGACACCGTGACTGAATCTCGAATGGCAATTCGAGTTGCGCAGGAAGGCGGACTCGGTGTGATTCATAAAAATCTACTTCCCAAAGAGCAAGCGGCCGAAGTTCATCGAGTTAAAAAGTTCGAAAGCGGGATGGTTGTAAATCCCATCACTATTTCTCCGACCGAAACCTTGCAGCGAGCTCGTGCCCTTATGGATCAGCATACGATTTCAGGCTTGCCTGTCGTTGAGTCAGGAAAATGCGTGGGCATTTTGACCAATCGAGATTTGCGATTCGTCAAAGATCTTTCGAAGCCCGTTTCGGATCGTATGACGACGAAGCTTGTCACAATCGAAGAGGGCGCCGATATGGAAAAGTCCAAAGACCTCCTGAGGCAGCATCGAATAGAAAAACTTTTGGTCGTTGATAAGCAGATGCAGCTTCGAGGCTTGATCACGATCAAGGACATCGAAAAAACTGCCAAGTATCCTCATTCTACCAAAGATACTCGAGGAAGCTTGCGAGTGGGCGCTGCTGTAGGAACGGGAGCGGATACCGAAGAGCGAGTGAGTTTATTAATTGAGGCCGGTGTGGATGTTTTGTTTTTGGATACGGCGCATGGACATTCTAAAAAGGTTTTGGATGTACTTCGGATGATAAAAAAACGGCATCCTAAAATCGCGGTGGTTGCCGGAAATGTCGCAACGGCTGATGGGACCAAGGCCCTCATCGATCTGGGTGCCGACGGAGTGAAAGTTGGAATGGGTCCCGGAAGTATTTGTACGACCAGGGTTGTCTCGGGCGTTGGAGTACCTCAACTATCGGCGGTTCTTGAATGCGCAGAGGCGGCTGAAAAAACCAAAACGCCCATCATTGCAGACGGTGGCATTAAATATTCTGGGGATATCGTGAAGGCTCTTGCAGCCGGCGCATCCTCCGTCATGATTGGATCCCTTTTGGCTGGAACAGACGAGAGTCCGGGCGAAATGATTTTGTTTCAAGGGCGTTCTTATAAGGAGCATCGTGGGATGGGAAGTATCGAGGCCATGCGAGAGGGTTCGAGGGATCGATACTTTCAGGGCCATATTGACGAGGCCGATGTTGCACAAAAATTGGTGCCCGAAGGTATTGTGGGTCGAGTCCCTCATCGTGGAACTGCTTCAGCTGTAATTTACCAACTGCTCGGCGGAATCCGCGCTGGAATGGGATACTGCGGCGCCGCTAGTTTGGCTGATTTGCGAAAAAATCGAAAATTCATTCGCATTACATCTGCCGGTCTCAAAGAGTCGCATGTGCACGACGTCATCATCACGAAAGAAGCTCCTAATTATCAGTTTAATTGATGAACTATTTGAGATGCCCTGATGGAAATTTGCCTCATTGTTGATTTCGGTAGCCAATATACGCAGTTGATTGCGCGGAAATTACGCGAGCTGGGTGTGAAGTCGGAGGTTGTCACTCCCAAGATCTCCTTGGCTGAACTGAAATCTAAATCCGCAAAGGCTTTAATTTTATCCGGCGGCCCCTCGAGCGTTTTCGATAAGGAAGCTCCAGGACTATCGTTTCCAATTTCGGAACTGCAGATACCGGTGCTGGGTATTTGCTACGGGATGCAGTGGCTCGTGCAGCAAGGGGGCGGCAGTGTTGAAGCCGGTGAGACACGAGAGTATGGAGTGGAGACAATCACTGTTCAGAAGGGCCGACTTTTTGCGGGTCTTGATCCTCAGCTTTCAGTTTTGATGAGCCACGGTGATCATGCCACAAAACTTCCAGAGGGCTTTCGTGCTTGTGCAATTACTCGAAACGGTGTTATCGCCGCAATGGAGCACGAAACGCATTCGATTTATGGTCTACAGTTTCATCCCGAGGTGCATCATACGCCTCAAGGCTTGGATGTGCTGCGAAAATTTTTGCTCGGATGTCGATTCAAATTCGACTGGCAGCCGAAGCAGATTTTTGAAGAGATTTCGACGAAACTTAAAGATCAGGTGAAGGAAGGCCGCATCTTGTGCGCGCTTAGCGGTGGTGTCGATTCGGCAGTTGTGGCCGTTGTGCTCGAGAAGATTTTCCCAGGTCGAGTGGATTCATTTTGCGTAGATACGGGTTTGCTTCGAAAAAATGAATTGGCGCAGCTGAAGACTCTCTTTCAAGAAAAATTTCATTTTCCCATTCATACCATTGACGCTTCTGCAGAATTCCTTTCTGGCCTGAAAGGTATTACGGATCCCGAGGTAAAACGAAAGACGATCGGAAAAATCTTCATCGATGTTTTTGAAAAAGCTGCAAAATCTCAAAAGGATATTCAGTTTCTTGCGCAGGGAACACTTTATCCCGACGTGATTGAGAGTCTGAGTTTTCATGGAGGTCCCTCGGTGATGATTAAATCTCACCACAATGTGGGCGGACTGCCTGAGCGACTTCCGTTCAAACTGGTAGAACCCTTGCGGGATTTGTTTAAGGACGAAGTTCGTAGGCTTGGAGAATTCTTGGGGCTTCCCCACGAATTTACCTGGCGCCATCCTTTTCCAGGCCCCGGTTTGGCCATTCGAGTCATGGGCGAAGTAACGGCTTCGCGATTAGAGATTCTGCGAGAAGCCGATGAGCGGCTTCAGATAGTTTTAAAGGAAAGTGCATGGTACTCAAAACTCTGGCAGAGCTTTTGCGTCTATCTGCCGATTCAATCCGTGGGAGTCATGGGGGATCAGCGCACTTACGAAGATTTAATTGCAGTTCGCTGTGTCCACTCAGAAGACGGAATGACGGCGCATATCGCGCCGCTACCAACCGAGGTTCTTGAACGCATTTCTTCGAAGATCATCAACGAAGTGAAGGGAATTAATAGGGTGGTCTACGATATCTCGTCTAAACCCCCTGCTACTATTGAGTGGGAGTGATTAACGGCGCCATTGTTCCCCGCACTCATCACAACTGACGAGCGGTGAGTTTAGGTCGTGTAAATCTTACCGAGTAAAAAAATAGCCATAGTGTAAATATTACATTGACGTAGTGAGCAGACATCCGGCATTGTTGGTTCATAGGGTTCGTTACTAAATATCTCTGCAAGTTCACTTCAGAGAGCCCCGGGGGATTGGCTCAAAGGTCGAAAGGCCCGAGAGACGGAGGGGGGCTCTCCGAAACGGCAAACAGAGACGAAAGGTTAAGGGTTCGAGGGTAAGGGCTTGGTACTCCAAGCAGGGTATACAAGTATTGGCATATGGCCGAATGGAGGCCGTAGTTTAGAGGGGACTACGGCCTTCGCTTTTTTGAGCCCTCAATTCATCAGAATTCAATTTTCTCATTTTTTGGACCGACAACTGTGGAGCTGTAGTCCTTCAGATATTTTTGAGCTGCAGCTCGAACCTGTTCGGGACTTACCATTTTCATTCTTTCAATGAACTTATTGGATTCAGCCCAACCGAGACCAAGAATTTCATAGTAGGTAAAAACTCGGGCCTGGGAGGAGGGAGCTTCTCGGCTGAGTAACCAACTGGAGAGAAACTTTCTGACTTGAGACGCCAAGTCCTCTGTTGAAATGAGTTCAGTCTGAATCTTCTTCACCTCATCAAATATGACTTTCACAGCCTCAGGAAGCTGAGTGGAGCTCACATAGAGAAGTCCCGAATTGGATAACGATGAGCCGAGCGAGGCAGAGACCGAATAAGTGAGCGCTCGCTTCGTTCGAACTTCCTCAAACAATCGATTGTCTAAAATTTGAATGGCCATGGTCAGCGCAGGATAATCTTCATCGGGAAGTGTAGGAGATTTAAAGCGAGCCATAAAATAAGTAGTGGGCGTTTCAAATTTCTCAAAGCTCAGTTTGGAATCATTCTGAAGGAGGGCGCTTAGAGGTGCGGCTCGAGCAGCTTCGGGCAGCGAGGCGAAGTGAGTTTGAACCATGGACGACGTCTCTTCCTTGGTTAAATTTCCAATCACCGTAAAGAACACATTCTGTTTATTGAAAATTTTGGGAAGCAGCGCGACCAAGTCTTCGCGCTTGATGGCCGGCAATGTTTCGAGAAAGCCCGAAGTTCGATTGTAGTAAGGATGTCCTTTGAAGAATGTTTTGTGATTGCTGAGGGCCAAAATTCCGTCGGGATGTTCCAATTCCGATTTGAGTGCGGCTGTCATTTGACGGCGCACGAGTTCCACTTCATCAGATACGAGCAGCGGAACACGAATCATTTCAGAAATCATCGGCAGCAGCGTAGGTAAATATTTCTTGAGGCATTTAAGACTCAGATCAATCGAATCCTGACGAGCATTGATCGCAAAAACAGCGCCAGTCTGCGTGAGGATTCGATCGATATCTTCCTTCGTATGCGAAGGCGTGCCCTTGCTCAGGCTTTCAATAAGCAAATCGAGAGCGCCTGCTTGGCTCGTAAGAGTCACCCCACCTCTCGCAGTCATATGAAACGCTACGATCTCTCCATAAGAGGTTTTGGTTTCTCTGAGGACAATGGGCATTCCTGCGGCCTGCAGATTAGAGGTATCGGTGAGATCCATATTTTGCGCTCCTAAATCAAACGAAAGTAAAAATGAAAAAAAGAAAGTAAATGCCTTCATCACGGCTTGGCCTTCTTGGCGGGGGATTTCGGGGTAGCTTTTGGCGCCGATGCCGCCTCCATTTCTGGAAGGACGAGTCCTTTAAAGCCAACGGGGGTGAGCGCGCCCATAATAAAGGGCTTTCCAGAAACATATTCTTTTAGAGCGCGATCAATATCCGCAAGGCTAATTTTCTTGGCTCGCTCTACATAGTTTTCATAAAAATCCAAGGAGCCTGTGCTTGTCCAAATGCTCGCCAGCGACAGAGCGTAGCGCTGTCCAATTTCTCGATCGTAGGCCGAATGCACTTCGATCGAGTTTTTCGCCACTTCCAAAGCAGCCTCCGTAAAAAACCCACCTGCAGCGATTTTATCGATCATTTCGTTGAGCTTATCGGCTGCCTTTTGCGCGAGCTCCGGAGTCGTGTCTGCCGAAATAAAAATGGGAGATGTATATCTCTGAGCCCAAGATCCCACGGATGCGCTCGTCACCAAACCAGAATGCACCATTTCCTTTTGAAACGGAGAGGACTCAAATGAAAGCATCTGGCTTGCGATATCGAGAGCCAAAATCGACGTATCGTCCTTCGTGAGTTTGGGCCCGTGATAAGCCTTCACCAAGCTCACATTTTGTACCGGCGCATGGTCGATGAAGCTTTTAGAGACTTCAAGTGGAGGGTGCTCCGGCACTGGATAAACCATGAATGGAT
>Ga0163144_10012234_pt1 | contig 18052 bp, 13 predicted proteins | sample OliLak19BULKMAT1_FD_123175 | JGI IMG/M metagenome (GOLD analysis project Ga0163144, IMG submission 123175) | Freshwater microbial mat bacterial communities from Lake Vanda, McMurdo Dry Valleys, Antarctica - Oligotrophic Lake LV.19.BULKMAT1 | ecosystem: Environmental > Aquatic > Freshwater >... | reverse complement strand
GGGTGTGCCCGTGTCTGCGCGCCGTACGCTGCGTGCGGTCCTGCTGCAGGCGGTAGCGGACAGAGAGACACAGCTCGACCTCTTATTGCTTTCGACGCTATCGGAGCGGCTTGACGCGGCGGATGAACTGAGTCCGCTGGTCGGGGCGTTGGTGCTTCGCGGCTGTCGTGCCGATATTCAGGCCGCCTCATGGGATGCGTTTATCCGCCGGTCTGAGCGCGTCAGCCCCGATACGACGGGAGCGACGCCTGTGTCCCGCCTGATAGCGAGAGTCGTGCACACGCATGCGGCCGCACAGGGGCGTCAGGTCGGCGTGGGGACGGTGGCGGATCTCTGGGTGCGTCAAATGGCGAAAGAGGAGCGACCCCGCTGCGGACCGACCGAGTCGCTCTGGGAACAGTGTTGCGAGTCGGCAAGCTTTTGGGGAGTGCTCATCGCGTGCGATGCCGACGTGACGAGGGATGCGCCCGAACAGTTTTGGAAATTGGCCCTGCAGCGCCCCGATCGCACGGAGCGTCAGCACTGGATTCGGCGTCTCGCTCAAAGGACACGACGGGATCAGGCATCGACGTGAGCAGCTGTGTGCGATGGAGTAGAGTGAGACAGCAACCACAGCCGATTCATTTTTCGTGACTTCAGATGACGCCACGCGTGATACCGTCGATGGCAGAGAGCCAGGGGAGTCGAAGTGGCCGGACAGCTGCAGCTGGCGTGTCGCTGGCGTTCGCGCACACCGGTGAAAAAGAGAGCACGGAGTTCGCGCCGGCACCCACGCCAGAAGACAGGACAGGAGGTCAGTCGGAAGCCACATCCACAGACAGAAGCCTCGCGCCATCTGCGACCCGAGACAATTCCGATCTGACGGGCGCAGGCAACATGCTGGCAAGGCGCTGGGTGACGGAAGGTGTTGAAGAGGGTATCGGAGCGAAAACGGCGAGCCAATCTCGCGAGACGAGTCCGATGAGTCAGGGGCTGCAGAAGCCGGAGACTCAGGCGAGTGCCGACCGAAAAACAGGCGAGCGAGGCTCGGGGAAACGACAGACACAGAAGAGATCGCAGAGGATTGCGCCGGAAGGCCTCGCGGCTCTCGCCGAGTTGAGAGCAGAGATGTCTCGCGTGCTAAGCCTGCCTGCGGATGAGAACGGGGTGCCACGAGAGTGGAATCTGTCGCCCGATCAGTACCCATTGGAGTGGCGTCCGATTATCGACAGAGCGTACACCGATGCCACACAAGCGATGAACCACATTCGGATCATGGGTTCGGGCATCCTTCACAAAACAGAAGACCGTCAGATCAAGGATTGTCTGAGTTGTTGCGACGTCGAACTGGACCTCCTACGAAATCTGCCGCCGGTGCTGAGTGGACAGCAGCCCGCCAGTATTCGAACACTCTGTGGCTGGATGCGAACATGCGAGACGCAAGCGGTGGTGACATGGATGGCCACGCAGCCGGAGCATGCGGCTGAAGGATGGAGACTGAATAAATTGAGCAAGATGACCACCGGGATAAGCCTCGCGCCTCAGACCAATCGTCGGGCGCTTTTATCAAAGACTGATGACGCCATATACCCCTGGCGAGCACATCTCGGCGCGCTTGCGATAGCTCTCACTCCGACGTTGTCGATGGAGGTCATTCATGAGTTGCTTGATCCGACAACGGAGGACCCTCGCGCGGTACAAGACGAGAGTACGGTCTCACAGGCGGCCCTTGCTGAAGTGCGGTCTCTCACGCAGGTCTTTGAAAAGCATGGGCACCGTGCGCCACAAGAGCGATTGCATGCGTCGAATACAGGTGGGGAAGGAGGAGCGAATAGCGAGACACGCGGACAGCGACGAGCGGGTGACCAGGCAGGGAGTCCGCAGAAGAAGAGTTCGAAGATGTTGATGCGAGATGTACTCATCGCCCTAAGGCTGAGGGCTCATGGGAGCGCTCTGTATGATGAGAGTGTAGATAAAGCGGTCTTTTCGACTGAATACTGGTCGGGGAGAAAACAAGAAGCCATTCACCGATGCTTTCCCAGTGAATTACGGCCCTCATCGCTCAAATCAGACGCGGCTGACGTAGTCGTACGCCTCACGACTCAGCAGATTGAGTGCATGATGAGAGCACGTCAAGAGCGAGTCCTCGAGCCGAATCGTGACTGGGTGAATGACGAGGCCAGCGAGGCGCGGAATGATCTCTGCGATCTAACGTATACCTTGCGAAACATGCCTCTCGCGCCCGAAGACCCACAGAACCAAGCGCGCGCACGACAGGCTTGGCGTGCACTGTGCGACACGCTGGCGGATCGACGAGTTCAGGGTCGGTGGCTCATGCATGATTTGAGTCTTGCGACACTCTGTCAGACGGACGCAGCGAAAGACCACGGCCTCGAACATCGACTACTGCACCACGCGAGCCGTGTATCGCAACAGACGCCGGATGATTCTCGGTTGTTGCTTGAGGCGGGAATGGCACTGGTCGAAAAAACACCGGCCGGAATTTCGGGGCAGGTGCGGCGGGTGCTGCGCAACGTCTTACTGCGAGCGACCGAATACAGCGATCTGTTTCTCAGCATGCAGTCGCTCTCGACGCTCTCGACGCGCCTCACGCCGCGCGATGAGTTGCGCCCGCTGGTTGGGGCCCTCGTGCTGCGCAATCTGAGTGCCGGCACACACGCTGCATCGTGGGAGGAATTTCTTGCGCATCACCCTCGGCCGAATGCGCAAGAGCCTTCGCCGGTCGTTCGGCTGGTCAATCGAGTGGTAAAAGACCATGCGACGGCCCAACGACGTGAAGCGGGGATTGGCGTCGTCGCCGATCTGTGGGTGCGCCAGCTGGCGAAGGCAGACCGTCCAGTGTGCGAGCCACGGGAACCTGTTTGGAAAAAGTGTTGTGAGTCTGACGCGTTCTGGAGCGTATTAATCGCCTGTGACGTCAGCGTGACACGGGACGCGCCGGAGAGTTTTTGGCGCCTCGCGCTTCAGCGTCAAAGTCGGCCGGAGCGCCAGGTGTGGATACGGCGCCTCGCGCAGCGTCGAACGATGACACCCCAATCAGGAAAGGACGCCATCGCACAGTCGCCGCGGAATCAGCGTGGATAAGAACCGACTGGAGCATATGACCGAGAGAGAACGCGGAGAACTCTCCATCACGCCCGAAGGCCGAGCCGCGCTCGAAGAGATGCAGCGCACAATGCGAGGGGTCGTGGCACTCCCCAAAGACGCACAAGGGATTCCACTTGAGTGGAACCTCGCCGTCGGCACGTACCCGATGGAGGGAAACCCGCAGCTGAGAAGAGATCGAACCGATGCGATTGAGACGATGGAGCTGTTTGCGCCGAAGGTGGTAGACGCGTTGGCGTCGGATATGATGAAGCGCGCCGACACGGTCACGAAGGACTGTCGTGTCGAACTCGACCTATTGCGCACCCTGCCTCCCGTGCGAGACGAGCAGCAGCCCGCGACCATTGAAACGCTTCTGCGGTGGATGCGTCAGTGTGACTCGGCGAGTCTTCTTGCGTGGATAGAGACACAACCGGATCGAGCAACAGAAGGATGGCGGTTTGATAAGCTCTACGAAGCGACGGAGTGGATAGAGCTGTCTCGGAGCGGGCGAGACCGGGCGTCGAAGGGTGTCGGACTCTTTTTCGATGCGACTCGGAAAAAGGGGGAGAGACTTCACGCGTGGCGCGCGCATATTGGCCTTCTCGCAATCGGTCTCACACCGCACCTTTCGACGGAGTTCCTCGACGCGCTCATGCGACAGACTCCGCTCTACAGTGAGCACGTGGACTTAGACCCCGCTGAGCACAGAGACACGGATGAGGGGATGACACAGGACGGGTGTACAAAGGAGCAGGTGCGCAAAGACGATCAGACGAGTGCTTCGACACGGAAGCCTAGCGCCGCGGACCGGTCGGTGGAGAGCCGTACCGCACTCAGTCCCGGCGATGTGGCGAGAACCCTCATCTCGCGTGCCTATGGACGTCCGCATCGCGCCTCGAGAACCAAGCCCGGGATTTTCTCGATGCAACACTGGAATACGTACCGGCTTGAATCGGTCATTGCGTGTTTGCCCTCGCCCCTCCGTCCCGCGCCGGTCGATCACACGGCGCTGGGGTATGGCATTGCAATCGCCGTGTCGGAGATTCAGCAGTTCATCAACTGCAGCCAAGAGAATCCAACGGCTCGACAGGCTGGGGAGGAGAACATGCAGGGCAACCAGAATGAACGATTGACGAACGTCCAACGAGTCAGCTACCTCTTTGAGGGGCACGGGGCTGGGCACTACTGTACACTGTCTCAGTGGCGTGAGATCATTGCATTACTAGGTCATCCTGCAGTGCGTGGAGAGTGGTGGACTGTCACGCTCGTGCTCGCGGCGCTGGAAAACGACGACGTATCTGCAGATGCAGCGCTGCAGTCGCAGCTGTTTCGTCACCTCGTCGACATTACGGGCCACCACGCGATCAAAGAAGAGGTACTCACCGGAGTGGTCCGGAGTGTGGCGAGCACGTCACGAGTGCACCGATTTGCCGATTCGCAAGAAATATCTCGTGGAGCACACGAAAGCATGCATCCGGAACACTCGCCAAGAAGACAAGAAGCGTTCCGGGAGGAAGGCACGCGGAATGAGGGCGTGCGCCCCATCGGCCCGAGTGGAGGAGCCGGGAGCGCGGGACGCATACCGAACGGTGCCGCGCCGAGTCTGTCTCCTGCGGCACGGCGCGCCCTTCGATGCGTGCTCCTCACAGCGGTTGAGGCGCTGCAAGAGGATGGCTTGACGCACCAAGTGGAGCTAGACCTTCAATCGCTCGCGGTGATGGCGGCCACGCTTGACCCGCGCGACGAACTCCGTCCGCTGATTGGAAGCCTCGTGCTCAGAAGCAGTAGGGCAGACTGGGGAGACCCCTCGTGGGACAACTTTTTGAACCAAAGCCCTCGGGTCGCTCCTGGTGGAGCAGCAGTATCGCCGCTCGCACAGCTCATCACGGAGATAATTCGCACGCATGCGACGGCGCAAGGGCGGCCGATCGGCATTGGCACCGTCGCGGATTTATGGATTCGCCAGATTCCAAAGACGATGCGCCCAGTCTGTGCCGCGGGCGATGCGCTGTGGAAGACGTTCTGCCAAGAGAAAGATTCACCGTTTTGGGTGATTCTCGCCGTGTGCGACGTAGACGTCATGAAGAATGCCCCTGAAGCCTTTTGGCGACTCGCCTTGTCTCGGCCAGAGCGGAACGAGCGGGAATTCTGGATTCGACGCCTCGCACAGCGGCGGAGATCCTCGGGAACCGGATCTTCCACGCCTCTCCCCCGAGGAGCGTCTGAGCCGCGGAGAAGTCGGAGCTAACGCACGGATCGGGGTCGCTGCGCAGAAGCATCACGGATGGGGTGCGAGCTTGGCTTGGCAAACACCAGCATGAACCGAGCGGCCACCACACCATCTCCGCTCTCTGTGGCAAGACAGATGAGCCGAGATGTAGGAATTGAGCGAGGGGAGAAGAGACACTGCACGACACGGGAGCGGTATACGGACGATCGGTCGCCGACACACGTTCTGCGGGCGACCGATACGACACACTGCAGCCTGCGATCCCGCCTCGTGATTAGCGCACCGACTTGGCGGCGGTCATCCTCGCCCGCACCTTACGGCGCATCGGGTTTGCGGTGGAAACACCACCACCCGTGCCCTGTGCTGGGGTGCCGCGTTTGGCCTGAGGCGCAGGGGAGGGCTGCGTTGCAGTCGACTGTGCCCGACCCACCGACGCCATGACAAGGACGCCAAGTGTTCGCAGCGACTTCTCAGGGGAGAGCAACAGAGTACGAAGATCAGCGAGCGCCCACAACGTCCCCACCTGCTCTGTCCACCCGAAGTGCTTCCGAAGCCACGCGGTCCAGAGCTGCGCCAGATCATCCGGTGTGAATTCGCAGGTTGCGTCAGCAGCCATCATCAAACGTCGCATGCCAACCAGCGTCCAGCCCCAGAGCGCTGACTGACACGCGGGGAACGCCGTGCCTGCATCCGCGGCGATGGCGGCTAGCACGGGGTTTGTCTTCCAGTCTGACGGGGACTCAAGAAAGTGGGGGTCATTTTCGCGGTCCCCCAAATCGTCATCATCATCGATCTCCATGTCAGGCCCACGGTAGGCAATGAGTTGGAGCGCGAGCTGATTCTCGGTCTGAATGATGGTTGCCCCTGCCATGCCAGCGAGGGGGCCAGTGGATCGCACGTAGGGAAAATCAATCTGCGAGACGAGAATCGGCTCGTCTTCCGCGGACCAATGATCATAGAGCGGAATATTGCCAATCGACATACGACCGCCGCTTGGAAAGTTAATGAACTCAACCTGTCGATCCGGCTGCATCCACCTCGGGGTGTGTGCAAACAGCTCGGCGACATCGATCCCTCCACGATTCACATTCTTCTTCGTGGTCCCCTTTGACAGAGAGGCGGCCTTGGGGGTGCGGACAACCAACCGCTGCGCAGGCTTTCGGAGAGAGGGCTTTCGCAGCGTTGCAGTCGGCTTCGTCATCATGGGATGATGCACATACGGCATGGTGTACTCCAATTTCAAGAGTGAAAGCAACACGGGATAGATCAAGCATACCGGGTGATCTTTCGATATAAAGACATCGTGATGTGCGGTCGACAACGGTTTTCAATCGAGCACGACGGCGCGCGAAAACGAGACGCACTCAGGCGTGTCGCGTATTTTTCTGACGAGGCGTCTCAGGCTCGGCGCTGTGTACAATCCGTGCGGTGGAGGTCAAGGGTCCTGCGTCAGCTGGTGGATCGTCTTTCCCTTCAGCCAGCGCAGTGGGCGTCTCGCCCGTATCGACTGCGGCCCGCGCCTTCGTGACGTCAATCGACGGTGCCGATGCGCATGAACGTTCAGGCTGGGAAAGAAGTGTCTTTGGATTCGTCGGGCGGAGAGACGGGGTGCGAGTACGTGCCGGTGGGGCGTGGGTCGGCGTGTGACGCAGAGACGGCAAGAGACGCACGGCTTCAGCGCGCAGCTCTCGGTCTGGGGACAACAACAAAGGCCGCAACATCAACGGTGTCATCCACGACGGAAGAGTTCCTGAGTCGATATAGCACTTGAGAACGCCAAGGCCGAGGTGACTATTAAGCTCGCAGAGTTTTTGCCATGCGAACGGAGACGTGCTCGTGGCGGAGAGACTTCGAATGACTGCGGCAATAGTTCTTTTTCGCTCGGCAAACGCGGACGGACTCACCCGTTCACTCGGACGGTCTTCAGGAATAAGCCAGGTCAAAGCATCGAGACGTGGCGTGGCCGTGACTCCACGCAGACGAGGATGATTGGGCCATGCGGATTGGCCGCGGAGATGATCCATCGCCCCTGTCACGGTGGCCCGCGCCGTGCGAACGATCAGACGCCGCAGCAGGATCTCTTCTGTATTCGTTTTTTGCGTCCATCGCGGGGGCTGAAATAGCGCAGTGGGATCGGAGGTCGTCCACCATGTCCCGACGTCCGGAGTCAAGGCGACGGCCTCTGGCAGGGAGAAGCGAATCCACGACGCGGCCAAAATTTCAGCTGATCGCAGCGCAATATGTTCATATTGGCCGAAAGACATGCCGAGACTATCGAGCCGCATCAAATCCGGGGTTGGGATTCCCCAAAAGGACGAACCTGTATTTCCCCGAAGCTTGAGCTCAATATGAAAGGGGCGACTATCCCAATTTTTATGGGCGAAGCGCCGCCGTATTCCCCATCCGAGTGGCTTCTTCGAGTCATGCCGATCGGTTTTGTGTGACGAGAGGGAGCGCCGCAATGTCGCCCATCGCCCCACAAGAGTCGAGCTGTCGGGCGGGGCGACCCACCCCCGAAGATCTGCCGGGGAGACGGTCACCCCGGCCATGGCGGGAACCCACTCGGCCCGCCCAAAGCCGTCGAGAGAGCTGTAGCCGTCAAGTGTCGGATCGATCGAGCTCGAAGGCCGAGGACGTGTTGGGATATTTTTCGTATCACGCAGGGGTTCTTGCAGCATGGCGTGCCACGCCCACGCTGGTTGGTCTCGTCGTCCTGCGGCGATGAGCAGGGCTCGCTGTTGTGCGCCACCGATATACGCCCCCTTGGCGATGAGCACTGCATCATTCCACGAGTCCGCCTTGTGAATTTCTTCAAGAAGCAGACGTCGCGGGTCAGAATAAATCCGGGCCGCGCGCTCTGCCGCAGTTCGTTGGTCATTGGACCGTAAGGCATCGCTCAACGCATCGCGCAGGCGCGCTGGTGCACCGGAGGGGCGAAGCGCTTTCCATACGAGATTCTGGGTTAGTGAGGGGCTATTCCCCATGACCGCGTTGATGTCTGACCAGCCAGCGGCCCAGCGAAGTTGTCGTGCGACCATGCGCTCCAAGAACCAACGCCCTGGTGCGCGGATGGCAGCGCCCGTTGTGCGAAGACTCCACGCGAGGCGCTGTCCGTGAAGCGACATTCGCGTCAACGCATCAACTGGCTCAAGAGCGAGAAGGAGCGGGTGCGATGGCAGGGGCACACCCAGTTCGCGCGCGCGTGGCCATGTGGCGACGTCACGCAATCCTTGTGGGAGGCTGTCCCACTCTGAGACGGAGGTCACGTGGGCCTCGACAGGAGCGGCATGGTCAGGAGAAGGGATCACAAGGAAACACCGCGGGAAGATCGCTCGGATGGGCTCGGCAACAGACGAGTGCGTGTACAGACCATCACCGGGAGAGAGAGCACAAAACCCATTGAGCAGGAGAGAGTCGAACGAGGAGGCATGCGGCGTGAAGCAAAGACAGCGTCTCGGGGATGACCGCCGGTGATTGCATACTACTCTCTCCTGTGCGACGCTGGTGTCGTGCGGATCATGTCTTCGCTCAGAAGCTCCGGTGCACCTTTACACAGCACGACGAGTCGAGGCGACGTCCCGCGTGCTACGTGCACAATGACGGGAACGACTGGACTGGTGAATTCACGGTCGTGAGTGAGGCGATGCCTAGAGCGATGCGGAGAGTCGTGAGCCGACGAGCCGCGTCTCTTTGTCTCGGCTAAGCAGGAAGGCCCGAATGATCGCACGATGGTGTGCTCGTGGGAGACCGCGAAGACGAGATACGTGAAGGAGCGGTGTCTCAGTGGGCGCAGAATCCTCGGGAGCGCGAGAAGAGTCCAGTGGGGCATCTCCGTTCTTTGCGTCAGCGTCCGCCGGACCGAGATCAGCGGGTTCTTGTGTCGGAGGGAGTGCATCAAGAAATGCCTGCAGCCACTCCACTGCAGAATTCTCAGGCCCGAAGCCGCCCCGTGTCATGACGCGTTCAAGATTTTCGGCGAGCATCCGCGACCGCAGTCGCCCTGTTGCGGCAGCCGTCAGGCGTCCCCACATGTCCGCTCCACCGAGTCCAGCCAGGCACCACTCTTTCGCAAGACGACGAAGACGACGACGAGACGACGGATCGGCGAGCGCGGCTGGTACGGCGGCGATGGCCCAGTCAACGTCTTCACGAAAAGGACTCTGAAGGAGTGGAGCAAGATCTGACATCGAGAGCGACGTACGCTCTGTGCATAATCGCCGCATCCAGTCAGTCAAAGAGGTGACGGTCCCTTGCTCGGCGACACAGGAGAGCAAGAACGCGTTAGTGTCTTCGCGGGCCCACCATTCGAAGCGGAGAGTTGGCCACTGGGCAACGAGGGCGAGAAACCACGGGAGTGGGAGGTTATTTTCTGTCAGAAACGCATAGGTAACGCCACCTCGGCGCGGTGTCATCACGCAATGTTGTGGCCCCCACGGCGTGCCCCAGTGACGTTGTTCCCACTCGAACCCATGCGGCGTGTAGGGCTGCGACAGCAGCTCACTGGGAACGGGAATCGCACGAGAAAAGCAGAGGGTGCGGGGGGCACCACGCGGACTCAGCGACGTAAAACGGGCTCCGCGGCTACCTTCGGTCGGCGGAGTGGCACACAATCCCCACGACGGATCGCTGGGAGCAGCAAAGACGTCGTGCGTCGAAGCGAGAGTTGGCGCCGCGTAGTTGGCTTTTTGAAACCGACGCACGAGGGCTGCCTCTCCCCGGACGACGAGATGATGATTCACCCAAGATGTGTCCCACGTCGTCATGCCACACCGAAAGGAAAGAGAAGCACAGAAAGTGCGCCGGAAGGTGAAGCACACCGAAACGGGCCCTCCCAGACACGCTACGGGATCATCCGGCTTCAGCGCAGCTGTTCGGTCGATTCAGCACGTGCGGCATCAGCGTCGAGAGTGTGTCGAGGGAGAGAGTGCGCAGTCCCCGCTGAATAGCGCGCGAAGACGTCAATCAGCTACCAGACGAAGAGCCGAGGAGCAGGAGCCATCCAGCGAGAGGGAGTCGGAGTTCAAGCTCTCCCATGAATGCGGTCATCGTTCGAGCGGTGGTCGTTCGGGCGTTCTGACGTCCGTTGATGCGCAAGATAGCGATGTCGCGGGCTCGCAGTGTCACCGGCGTCGGTGTCGCATAGGGATGACAGCGAATAGCCGACGAGGTAATCTGTCCGGTGTCATCATCACGCAGGAGTTCTCGGGGGCAGTCGAGACGATCAATAGCACCGTTTTCACGCCGGATCTCAAGGGTCGAAGACTCAAACCCCATCTCGGCTGGGACGTCGACTGTGATGAGAGCGCTTACCGTAAGGCTGTCATTGGTTGAGAACATGAAGGTCGCACGGATACTATCGCTGACGGTGGGAGCGAAAAAGGAAATCGCATCAGCCTGCAGCGTCGCAGACATCGCTGCAGCGGCGAGCGAAAGACTCCCTGGAAGAGGCCGTGGTGGCACCGAGGGAGCAGGCGGCAGCCCAACATCGGAGGGGACATCGGTGATGGAGTTCGCATCCTGTGAACAGGCCGACAGACCGAGCACGAGCGAAACAATCAGCATGGATCGAAAGAGAGCCAGCACGGAACACACTCCGAAAGAGAAGAAAAGGAGGACAGCGTATCACAACATCTCTTCTGTATATTACGGGGCGATGCGGTTGACCATCGGCGCGTCTCACGGAGTACGCCTGCCGCCGATGTGGCACCGCGTTGCTCGTGGTCCCACAACAGCTGTGTGCGCCCTCGTGCGCGTGGTCCGCGTCCGCTGAATTCTGACGGTACAAATTCAGCCGAGGTCCGTAGAATAGAGACGTCAGCAAAGACGGCGTACAACGACAACCACATTCTTGATACACAGGGAGCGAGAACGGACATGAACGCGGAGCTATGGATTGGCCTCGTAACATTGGCTGCACTGGAGATTGTTCTTGGGGTAGACAATTTGATTTTCCAGTCAATTATTGCGTCAAAGCTTCCGACCGCCGAGTTGCGAGATCGCGCGCGCAAGCTCGGACTCTTGTCTGCGTTGGGGAGTCGGATTGTGCTGATTAGCTGCATTGGTTTTATCGTCTCGCTGACGCAGCCGGTGTTCACTGTCGGAACGTTCACTGCGACAGGACGAGATTTGGCGCTCTGCGCTGGCGGCCTGATTCTCCTCGCGAAGGTCATCAAGGAGCTCCACGGCAAGGTCACTGGGGAAGAGCACCTTGAGCAGGGCTCAGCACTGCATGTCGCGAAGGCGACAATGGGCGCGGTCTTGATTCAAATTGCGCTGGTCGATGTGGTCTTCTCCCTCGATTCCGTCTTGACGGCTGTTGGTATGGTGAAAAGCATTCCAATCATGATTGCCGCCAACGTCATCGCAATCGGCGTGATGCTGTTCGCCTCAAAGTGGATTGTGCACACGATGGAGAAGGCCCCAACGCTCAAGGTACTGGCCCTGTCTTTTTTGATCGCGGTCGCAGTCTTGATTCTCGCGGAAGCATTCCACCAGCATGTGTCTAAGGGAATTCTCTACTTTGCGATGGTGTTTGCGCTCGCCGTTGAACTGATGAATATGCGAGTACGACGAAAGCAGCTGTCGGCCGCCGGCATCGATCCCGACACACTCAAGCCGTATGGACGCAGTGACGAGCCGGTGGCGTCGGCGTAAAGAGGTTGACGCACGAAAGAGAGACTCGCGGCACGAACCGCGGTGCGTCTAGAGGGGGATGTATTGCCGCGTCTCAGAGAAAAATTCCCTGACTCAAGGTGAATACCGCAGTACAAGACACACAGGGGTCGCACGAAACAGCGATGGGCGCAAGCTGCGTTTCACGAGGTACATCGCGGGATGCGACGGGGATTGCCATGAGTCATGGCAGTCCTCGTCGTGCGTTGTGCGCGCACGTGGGATGTGGCAGATGCTCGTTACCGGTACCCTCTCGCGAGGGTGAACGCAGCGAGCTGACGCTGCATCTCATCGGAGAGGGCGGACTGCATCGTCTCGCCCGGGCGCACCCACCGCACTCGCTCAACCGCCCACGTTGGGACAACATAGAGATGTGTTGGCCTTCCAACAACGGACGCGTACCGCCAGACCCCGAGTCGAACGGACAGAGCCCCTGGCGCGTCTTCCTGTCGCCGACGAGATCTCGACGGGTCCTGAATCCACTGGACCTGAAACAGGAGTCGCGCATCGGCACCTCGTCCGACCTGCCAGCCGCGGCGGCGCAGCCACTGCGTCGCTGAATCGCCGAAGACGACCGGATCAACCAGTTTTTCCGCCAGAGAGTCGACTTCAACTCCAACACTCACTTTGTGGATATCCTTGAGGCTCCACGTCGCCCCGAAGAGCTGCGGAGAATTTGCGGCGGACACCGGACGTCTCCACGCAAGAGTCACAAGCCCTCCCACAAGGATGCAAAAGGCCGCGAGCCATCTGCGACGAACGGACCACCACGAATGCAAAGAAGACCATCCTCTATACAGACACATGGCAGACAGGATACACGAGGACTCGGACCGAGAGCGATGCGCTGCAAGACGGTGTGCCTTCAGCACAGAGTGGGAAACGCAAGAAGAGCCGTGCATCGACGACGGGGACGTCTGCCGCGTCGCTTCGCGTCAGAGGGCGTGAGTCCGAGACCGCTCGGGTAGGGGTGCCTGCGGGTGGGAGCGTTGCTCGACAGGATCGTGTGCAACGGGGGTGTGCGAAAGCTCGACCTCTCGTACTTTTCCAAGAAGACGAATCGCGTCTTCCCGAAGACGTTTATCTGGGGAGAGAAGATACTCTCGAAGGAATCGCTTCACTGCCTCAAGGCCTGCGGGCGTGAAGGGCGGCAGACCCCCGTCAAGCCAGAGACGACGGAGTAGATCTCCGACGGCCAAGAATACACGGGGGCCTTCGGTTGCCTGCTGCAAGACGGCGTCAGTGGCGTCGACCGCCGCGTGCGGCCACTCAGTGGTCGGCACAACGATAGTCACCCATGTGCGTTCCCGCGGCAGCCAGACGAGACTTGCCACCACGGGAGAGAACTGCCGCGCGAGGGATGTTTCAAAATAGTCAAACACGGGAAGCATGAGTGTTCCTTCGTCCCATTGGCGGGGAAGCTCTTCCTGTGTGCGCAAATGTGGGACAAGAACCGAGCGCTCAAGCTCGGTCGCGATCGTCAGCGAGATGGGCTGAGCGGCGAGCTGCCACTCAGAGCGGTGGGAAACACGAGGTTGTGTTGCGTGACACCGATAGATTCTCCCGCGGACAAATGTGCCTCCGTAGCCGAGTACCGCTTCGGGTTCGGCAGCAGCGGTGTCGAGTGTCTCTCGGTTGGCTGGGAGGGCGAGATTATTCGAGGGTCGTGTAGGGATTTTTGTTTCCACGGCGGCGCGTTCAGAGAAGACGACAGAGTTGGCACAACGAAAGACAGCGCGTCGGCGATGATGGACCATCACGGCACCTGATCGACATGCAGCATCATACTCAAACCAGTTCCTCCCGTCGGGGAGCGGCACAAAAGACCGAAAGGTCAGTGACGTGGCCGAGCGCTCAATGGAAGAAGAGAGACCCGTACAGTAGGCCTATGCATCCTCTCCGGTTCGCTGCGTTGATTGACGGATTGCATCAACCGCTGCTAGTTCCCTGGGAATGGACACCGCTGCGCGTGGCCCCAGTCTGGTTGATGGCGGCGTGCATCACTGTCTGGGTGCCGCTGACGTACACTTGGTGTCGATGGGGATTCGCCGTGTGTCAGGCCGAGACCGGTGAGCCCCAGCGACGTCACGGCCAGCACCGCCGACAAGGGGCGGCTGGCCAGAACTGAAAAGCAGCGCAAAGAAAGAGCAGAGAGACGAGGCCTGTTCGAGGAGACGACATGGAGACGATTCGAGGCATTCTCCGTGCATGCAAGACCGAGAGTGGGGCATCCGGCTTGCATTCGTGCCGGCGGTGTGTCCCTGCTGTTATACTCTCGACACGGACCAGCACCACGTGTGGCAAGCGGGACAGAAAGCACGGCGCTTCTGAGCCCGTCTGTGGTTGGATCTGTTGTCTCGCGGGCTTTTTCTCGGTCACATCACTCTTCATTTTTTCCGTATATGCGCTTTTCGATTCCTTTTCCACTGCAGCGATTGAGTCCAATGGCTCTCTGCAGTGTTGCGTTGCTCGGGTGCTCAACCGATGCCGCGGTAACGGCGCCGCCCGTGCAACCGCCAGTGACCCTTCAGATGAAGATTGACTCTTCGACAGCGGTGCGTGCACGATGGAAGCCTGGAAGTAACGAGATTACAGTGACGCCTGTCAGCGGGCCGAGCCAGAGTGCGAGACAAACAGCGTCGGCGGCAGATGCGGCGTCCGCCTGGTCGTTTCGGGAGGTTGGGGTGCTTGAGTCAGGAGGCGCCGAGCGAGCTGCCACACATATCGCATTTCACCCGCGCTTTGTGGCCGGCCTGCCGCTCGTCTACGTCACGGCGAACGGCGGCGCGTCAAGTGCTGGCGGAATCGATATCCTCGACGTGAGGGATGCGCAGCAGCCTATCCTTCGCCAAGCGGTGACGTTTGGCAACGGGATAAATTTTTTCTCTGCGTATGTTGACAAAGACACGTTGTATCTCGCCGGCGTCGTACCGCAGCCCCTAATTACGCCACCAGAGTGTCCAACGTGCGCGCCGCGGGAGATTCCGGCTGGTGCGGTGGTCTTTGTGCTTCCGCTGTCTACGTCAACCGGTCTGCCGATTGGACTTCCACGAGTCAGAGGGGTGCGCGGCAATGTTGCGACGGACATCCTTGCGGTCGGGCCGATGATTTACGTGACATCAGCGCTGCAAGGTGGGCTCACGGTGCTCGATCGCGCGACGTTGGAGCCTCTCGGATTTCAACAGCTTTTTAACCCACGGGCGATGTCGTACATTGACAATCAGAGTCCAAGCGGGGCGCTCTTTGTCACTGACATGGACTTGGGGGGCGGGGCGATTGGATTTTCGTCGTTCATGGGCGGCAGCGCCACGCCATCGTCGCAGTTTGCTAAGAACGCGTTTTCAAGTGTGATTGGGGACGCAGACATCAAAGGCACCGTCATCGCAGATGATGCCCGAGAGCGGCTGTATGCGTCGATGGGCAATCGAGGCATTGGGGTATTTTACCCAGACGCCGGTGCTCCTGCTGGTGCCGGGCGGTGGGACTTAAATCCAGCCGCGACCATTCCAGTGCTTAACATTACGCAAACGCCGTTTGAGACAGCGACCACGCAGTCGGTTCGACCCTATGGAAACTACTTGATGGCCGCCAACGGTGGGGCTGGGGTGGCGCTGTATGCGATCGACAAGTCGAACGGCGGAGCCGGCAACGTCGGCATCCTTGTGCGTCCCTGTTACCGCCCGCTTGGTGTCATGACTATTAACGGACAGCCGTTCTCAGCGAACTACATTCACGGTGGACCGAACTACATGTATGTCGCCATGGGACGAGGCGGGCTGCGTGTGATTCAGGGGCAGCAAGATAGACCGATTCCGGCAGGGACCTGCGAGAAGCTCTAATGCGAGGCGCCTTTCGTCAGCGGTGAGGCACCGTGCCCCGAGCTCGACCGAGTACGCAAGACGGGGGGCCGCGTCGGACAGACTCGGCAACGTTACACTCGGCAACGTTACACTCGGCAACGTTACACTCGGCAACGTTACACTCGGCAACGTTACACTCGGCAACGTTACACTGCCTCCACGCCTTCGGCTGGGGGCAGTGTGGTATCAAGCAACGGAGACTCTCCCACTCCGTGATGTGCGAGCCAGCGCTCTGCTTCGAGAGCGGCCATGCAGCCCGTGCCAGCAGAGGTGATGGCCTGTCGGTAGTAATCATCGATTGCATCTCCAGCAGCAAAGACACCCGGCACGCTCGTCTCTGTCCGCCAAGGGGCGACAGAGATATAGTTGAAAGGGGTGGTCGCAAGCTGGCCGCGCAAGAAACTCGTATTGGGTGCATGTCCGATAGCGACGAAGAGACCTCCGACGCCAAGAACGCGCTGGGCTCCCGTGACGGTATCGAGAATCTGCAACCCACTAATTTCGCTATCGCCGAGAACGTCGGTCACAACCGTGTTCCAAATGACACGCACCTTCGGATGGTGTTGAACGCGCAACGCCATGACTTTTGAGGCACGAAAGGTATCTTTACGATGGATCACGATAACTTCACTGGCAAATTTCGTCAAATACAGCGCCTCTTCCATGGCCGTATCGCCTCCCCCAACGACCGCGAGCACCTTGTTGCGATAGTGCGGCAGGGCTCCATCGCAGACGGCACAGGCTGAGACGCCACCGCCAATTTTCGCTAAACGAATTTCGTTATCGAGTCCGATCCATTTTGCAGCCGCTCCCGTGGCCACGATCACCGTCGAAGCTGACACCGGCGCGCTATAACTCGGAGTGAGCAGAAACGGAGACTGGGAAAAATCAACCGCCGTGATGAGTTCTGACACGACCCGCGTGCCGTACTTCACCGCCTGCGCCTTCATTTTGTCCATCAAGTCCGGACCGGTCACCGCCTCAGGAAAGCCTGGAAAGTTTTCAATGTCGGTGGTGAGCATCAGCTGGCCGCCCGGTCCTTCTGTTCCAACCTGTTCGCCTTCAAAGACGATCGGATTGAGACGAGCTCGGGCGGCGTAAATGGCCGCAGTCCACGCGGCGGGGCCTGAGCCAATAATAGCGAGGAGTTCGTGTGCGGGATCAGACATTCGACAGAGAATCAGCAAGAGAAAAAGGAGGAACTGCGCGCTGAGGAGAAGAGGAACGCCTCATCACTCGTCGTGCGCGTACAACAACATCATACTCTGGAGAGCGAGAGTCGAGCTGCAGCACGCGTTGCGCTGCTCGAGAGGGACGCGGCAGGGTAAATCGCGCGCGACGCTAAAAGCTGAGACTTCACGGGGGAGAGATTCTACAGGTACGAGCGGTAAACAGAAGGCATGGACTGAACAATAAGACGGCGAGAGACACAGCGGCAGACGGCGGAGAGAGCACGAACACGGCGGGGAGAGTCGAAGGTCTCTCACTTGGCAGGATCTCCGCCAACGCCGTCGCGCACGTGCCGTCTCCGCTCCGGTGGATGAATGTCTCAGACGCGGACGTCATTGAGCGCCGCGATACGCTTTTCGAGTGGAGGATGTGTGGAAAAGAGTGCGCCAAGTCCTGAGCTCATCGAGCCAAAGGGGCTGACTTGGGCGAGGGGAGCGACCGCTCTCGGAACATCCATTGGAATCTGGTTGCTCAACGAGCCAAGGCGGGCGAGGGCAGACTGCATGGGGACCACCGTGCCGAGGAGGCGAGCGGCGGTTGCGTCCGCCGCGTATTCACGCTGACGGCTGATGGCCATTTGGAGCACGATGGCAACGAGTGGGGCGAGAATCATTCCGGCGATAGCCACAAGTGGGCTGGGACGATCCTCATCGCGGTGAGACGATCCGAAGAAAAACAGCAGATTCGGCAACTGGCTAATGGCCCCAGCGAGCGATGCGGCAATCGTGCTCGTGAGCATGTCATGATTTTTGATATGTGCCAGCTCGTGGGCGATGACGGCGTCGAGTTCGGGGCGCGGTACCCGTCGTAAAAGACCGTCTGTGACGGCGACGACGGCCCGCGCCTGGGATCGGCCGGTAGCGAAGGCGTTCGGCTGGTCTTCTGGGACGATGGCGAGGGTCGGCATCGGCAGACCGGCCCGCTGTGCGAGCTGCGCCGTGAGGTGATAGAGCTCCGGGGCGTCGGCCGCTGT